>Ga0209697_10000173_pt1 | contig 104832 bp, 104 predicted proteins | sample AliMusrvi5mmetaG_FD_184115 | JGI IMG/M metagenome (GOLD analysis project Ga0209697, IMG submission 184115) | Freshwater lake bacterial and archeal communities from Alinen Mustajarvi, Finland, to study Microbial Dark Matter (Phase II) - Alinen... | ecosystem: Environmental > Aquatic >...
TTTGCAGACGGGTCTCGTCCATGTCGATCACCATGTGGGAAATGATCGACCCAAACCCGCAGTTCAGGCTCATACCTCATTGGAATCACGGACATCGCTTCAGGCTCATACCTCGTTGGATAAGGCTATTCGTTGCTGGACAAGGCTCTTGCTGCTAGCATTGAAGTGAATTCTTAAGTTTCGCTGATCACCGATTGGCATGTTTCAGGGGATAGTTTTGATCTCTTTGGGATCCTTGTTCAACCGTAAATCTCCTCCCATGCTGGGTTTGGACATCAGTTCTTCGAGCCTCAAGCTGGTCGAGTTGGGGCAAAACAAAGCGGGGGCGCTGGTGCTTGATCGCTGTGCGATCGAGCCGCTGGAGCGAGGATGGATTACCGACGGCAATATCGAGAAGTTCGATGAGGTCGCCGACGCTGTTCGTCGACTGGTCAAGAAAAGTGGAACCAAGACCAAGAATGTGGCGATGGCGCTGCCACCATCGGCCGTCATAACGAAGAAAATCACGCTTCCCGGCAGCATGTCCGACCCGGAGTTGGAACTGCAGGTCGAGATCGAAGCCAATCAGTACATCCCATTTCCTCTGGATGAAGTCAGTCTGGACTTTTGTGTCATTGGCCCCAGTGCGAACTCGGCCGGTGACATTGAGGTCCTCATTGCGGCATCGCGCAAGGAAAAGGTTCAGGATATTCAGGGCTTGGCCGAGGCAGCAGGCTTGAAGCCTGTGATCGTGGACATAGAGTCTTATGCGTCGCGCTTGGCGACCAGTCGCCTGATCGAAAATCTTCCCAACAAGGGGGTGGGCAGTATTGTGGCTTTGTTTGAGGTCGGTGCCTTGACCACGAGCATGCAGGTCATTCGCAACGATGAGGTTCTGTATGACAGGGATCAGGCCTTTGGTGGCGCCCAACTGACCCAATTGATTGTGCGTCAGTACGGGTTCTCGCTGGAAGAGGCTGAAAGCAAAAAGCGCGGCGGCGAGTTGCCGGATGATTACGAGTCTGTCGTGTTGGCGCCCTTTGTGGAAAGCATGGTGCATGAGATCGGGCGTGCTCTGCAATTCTTCTTCACGAGCACGCCGCACAACAAGGTTGACTGTGTGATGCTGGCGGGTGGGTCTGCTGCCTTGCCGGGCCTGACTGCCGCTGTGACGAAGCACACCACTTTCGCATGCAGCCTGGTCAATCCTTTCGAGGGCATGGAAATTGGTGAAGGTGTCAGATTGAACAAGATGACCCGCGAGGCGCCGTCCTACCTCACTGCATGCGGTCTGGCCTTGCGGAGGTTCATGCAGTGATTCTGATTAACTTGCTCCCGCACCGGGAGGCGGCACGAAAGCTGCGCCGCGACGTCTTCAACATCAGCTTGGGCACGTCGGCGCTGGTCGGTGGATTGCTTGCCGGCATCATCTTCCTTTGGTACCAAGGGCAGATTTCCAGGCAGCAAGCGAAGAACCAGGTGTTGCAAACCGAGATCAAGCGCTTCGATGCGCAAATCAAGGATATTGCAACCCTCGAGGCGGAAATCACTGCACTGCGTGCCCGTCAACAGGCGGTTGAGGACTTGCAGGCCGACCGGAATCTGCCGGTTCACCTGTTGACTGAATTGGTCAGACAGGTTCCTGATGGCATTTATATCGCCAGCATGCGCCAGGACAACCAGAACGTGACCCTGCAAGGTGTTGCGCAATCCAATGAGCGGGTGTCCGAGTTCTTGCGCAATCTTGGCAACAATACGCCGTGGTTCTCCAAGCCGGAACTTGTTGAAATTGTGGCCGGATCAGTCTCACTGTCGCCGCGTGACCAGCGACGCGTCGCCAATTTCAACATTCGCGTGCATTTGACGCGTGCCAGCGAAGCTGAGAAGGCAAGTCTGGCTGCCAGCGCCGCAACGCCATTGGTCGCGGCCTCGTCTCCTGTCAAGCCATAGGAGCGACAACATGGCAAACAAACTCTCACTGAAACTCGACTTGCCCGCTTTGCAGGAGCAACTGCTGGCGCAATTTCACAACCTGGATCCCAAGAATCCAGCCAGTTGGCCGGTGCTTCCGCGATATGCCCTGTTTGTGGGGATTGCGATCGCGTTGGTTGTTGCCCTGTGGTTCTCTTGGCTCAGTTCCTCGCAAGATGAATTGGCGGTGGAGCAGGCAAAGGAAGAGACACTTCGCAACGAGTACAAGGTCAAACTGGCCAAGGCCGTCAATCTGGAAGCGTTGAAAAAACAGCGTGAGCAGGTGCAGCAGTACGTGACGCAACTGGAGAAGCAGTTGCCAAGCAAGGCGGAAATGGATGCGCTGCTGTCCGATATCAACCAAGCCGGGCTGGGGCGCAGTTTGCAGTTTGACCTGTTTCGACCGGGGCAGGTCGCGGTCAAGGACTATTACGCCGAACTGCCGATTGCGGTACGGGTCAACGGGCGTTATCACGACTTGGGCGCTTTTGCATCGGACATCGCCAATCTTTCGCGCATCGTGACCTTGAACAATCTGACCATTGTGCCGGCCAAGGATGGGTCACTAACAATGGATACCACGGCCAAGACGTTCCGTTATCTGGATTCGGACGAAGTTGCCGCGCAACGCAAGGCAGCAGCACCGAAAGGGGCCAAGAAATGAAGCCGGCACGCAGCCTGATGCTCTTTGCAGTGGTTCTGGTGCTGGCCGGATGCGGCGCTTCGAGTGAAGATGAATTGCGCCGATGGATGGCCGAGCAGCAAAGCCAGACCAAACCGAAAGTCGCTCCGATTTCGGAGCCCAAGCAGTTCAGACCAGAAACCTACAACCAGGTCAGCGTGACCGATCCATTCAGCAATCAGAAACTGGCGCAGGCGCTTAAACGCGATTCGTCGCAAGCAGCCGCAAACGGTGCTTTGATCGCGCCGGAACTGGCGCGGCGCAAGGAGGCGCTAGAGTCCTTTCCCCTGGATGTGATGTCGCTGGTTGGGACTTTGTCGAAGACGGGGCAACCGGTTGCCCTGGTCAAAGTCGAGAATCTGTTGTACCAGGTGCGACTTGGAAACTACCTTGGACAGAATTACGGTCGTGTGAGCAAGATCACGGAGACCGAAGTCACGCTGCGTGAAATCGTGCAGGATGCGATCGGTGAATGGATTGAACGCACTGCGACTTTGCAGTTGCAAGAGAGGTCGAAATGAACAAGCAGGATGATTCGGTGGTTCGGCGAATGTGGCAACGATTGGCCGTTGCTGCCGCGCTGTTGCTGGCTGCGCTGGCAGTGCAGGCGCAGAGCGCGATCGAGGCGGTATCGGGTTCAATTCAAGGTGGTGCCGAGGTCGTCAAAATCGATTTCACGCAGCCACTGGCAGCGGTGCCGACCGGGTTTTCAATTCAATCGCCTGCAAGAATTGCACTCGATTTTCCTGGCATATCGAATGCCATGGGACGCTCCACGGTGGAGGTCAATCAGGGTAACTTGAGGTCGGTTACAGTGGTGCAAGTCGGCGATCGCACACGCGTAGTGTTGAACCTGAAACAAGCAACCCCGTACAAAGCGCAATTGCAGGGCAAGTCTCTTTTGGTTGTGCTGGAAGCCGCAGCAGGCGCAGCTCCTGCCGCAGCGGCAGCGCCGGTCTTTGCAGAAAGCCGCAGCCGTGACAGTTTGCCACTGAAAGACGTGGATTTCCGCCGCGGCGAAGAGGGTTCCGGCCGTATTGTCGTGAGTTTGCCGAACAACCAGGTGGGTGTAGATATTCGCCAGCAGGGGCAGACCCTGGTTGTCGAGTTCATGAAATCGACTTTGCCCGAAGGTATGCGCCGACGTCTGGATGTGACCGACTTTGCGACGCCGGTACAAACCGTCACGACCTTTCAGACTGGCGACCGTGTGCGCATGGTGATCGAGCCCAAGGGGCAGTGGGTCCACAGCGCCTATCAAAGTGACGATCAGTTTGTGGTGGAAGTCAAACCCTTGAAGATTGATCCGTCCAAATTGACGCAGGGGCCGGGTTACAGTGGACAGAAACTGTCGCTCAATTTCCAGAATATCGAAGTTCGATCGTTGTTGCAGGTGATCGCCGACTTCACGAACTTCAACATCGTCACGTCAGACTCGGTGACGGGTGCAGTGACACTGCGTTTGCAGGACGTCCCATGGGATCAGGCGCTGGACATCATTCTGCAGGCCAAAGGGCTTGGCATGCGCAAGACGGAGAACGTGATCTGGATTGCGCCCAAGGATGAAATCCTCGCCAAGGAGAAACTTGAGCTTGAATCCAAGGTGGCGGTACTCAACTTGGAGCCGGTGCGTACGCAGTCGTTTCAGATGAATTACGCCAAGGCCGACGATATCGCCAAGCAATTGACCGGTGCTGGCGGCGGCGAAAAGAGCGCCGGGCGCACCCTTAGCCCACGTGGCAGCGCGACCGCCGATCCGCGTACCAATCAACTTTTCGTGACGGATGTGCCGTCCCGCTTGGAGCAGGTCCTGCAATTGCTGCAAAAGCTCGATGTGGCGGTGCGCCAGGTGATGATCGAGGTTCGTATCGTCGAGGCCGGGGATTCGTTTGGCAAATCGCTAGGGGTCAAGTTCGGCGCGACCGATCTGCGTGCGCAACAAGGCGGCGACGGCGGCTATCAGATCGGCAGCAGCAATAACCGGATTGTTCTTGGGACAAGCTACAGTGATGCCGTTGCCGCCAGCGGTGCGGGTGGCAGCGTCAATACCGGCGGCAGTTTTGTCAATTTGCCGGCCACGGCGCCAATCGGTGCGGTTGGTAACCCGGCCACCTTTGCCATCTCGATTTTCAACAGTCTGTCGAACCGCTTTCTGAATCTTGAAATCTCCGCCCTCGAGGCCGATGACAAGGGTCGTGTCGTGTCAAGTCCGCGTGTCGTCACGGCTGATGGCAAGAAGGCGCTGATCAAGCAGGGCGACCAGATTCCGTATCAGACCTGTGACAAGAACGGCAGCTGCACCACGACATTCAAGGACGCCAACCTGCGGCTTGAGGTGACGCCGCAGATTACGCCCGAGGGCGCTGTCATCATGGACCTGGATGTGAGCAAGGATACCAAGGGTGTCGATACCGCTGCCGGTCCCGTCATCAGCGGGAAGAACGTGACGACCCAGGTGTTGGTGGAAAACGGCGGAACGGTCGTGATTGGCGGCATTTTTGAACAGACCGAGTCAACCAATGAGACCGGGGTGCCCTGGCTGCGCAGTTTGCCTGTCGTAGGAAACCTGTTCCAGACAAAGAGCCGCACGGACAAGAAGACGGAACTCCTGGTGTTTGTGACGCCGCGAATCATCACTGAAAAGACGGAAAGCCGTTAAGTAAGACGGGTGTTGTTGGTCATGGAATGACGTGCTATCAAATTGATTATTTGTTTGGTCGGCCTGCCGGGCTCCGGAAAATCCACGGTTGGTCGACAATTGGCCCGGCGTTTGCAGTTGCCTTTTTTCGATTCTGATTTGGTTATTGAGCGGCAATTGGGTTGCTCAATCCGTGAGTATTTTGAGCGCGAAGGTGAAGCTCGCTTTCGCGAGGTTGAGGAATCGGTTCTTGATGATCTGTCTCAGAGTGAGCAAGGTGTACTGTCGACCGGGGGGGGTGCGGTCTTGCGCCCAGCCAACCGTCGGCATCTTCGGGCTCGCTGTCAGGTCGTCTACCTCAATTCTTCGCCCGATGAATTGTTTCGGCGGTTGCGCCACGACGTTAATCGCCCCTTACTGCAGGTGGCCGATCCCCTTGGTCGCTTGCGTGATCTGTATGCTGTGCGTGATCCCCTTTACCGGGAAACAGCGCATTTCATCATGGAGACTGGTCGACCATCTGTTGCTTCGTTAGTAAATATGATTTTGGCGCAATTGAAAAAGGCGGGCGTCATATCGCATCTGAGGTCACAAAGTGAGTAAAACGAGTACATCCCGATGTTTGCCATAGGTTTGCGCCATGGCACCGGAAGTCTGGCTTGGCTAAATGGCTGCTGATCATCGAGGCGATATTTTTCGTCAGCAGTTGCGTACCAAAGGTTTAATCAAAGAGAGTGTAATGTGGATCATCTTTTTTTGGCGTGCGCTCCACTAATGATAGCTAACTCGTCTTGTTTAGCGGTGGTTTTGGCGGTTGTCATTGCATCACAGGTGTTGCCTGTAGAATGCTCTGAATGTTAATTGTTCGCGACGCGAAGTAGCCGTAGATTGCCGGCATTTTGCGTTTTGATAATGAAAATTTAGATTATTTTCCCAAGGGTTCAAAATGGAATTTACTAATGCGATCAGTTTCCAAGACCGATTGATCCGGTTCCTGGCGGTATTCATTTCCACGATTGCCCTTGCAGCCTGCGGTGGTGGAGGTGGTTCGGCAGGCAGCCCCATCGGTTCTTCAGCAACTGGCGGCGGTTCTACGAATGCGGTTGCACTATTTACGTCAGCACCAAGTTCTGTGATTAGTGCAGTTGGTGCTTCGCCAAGTTATGTTATTGGCGGCGGCACCGCGCCCTATACGGTTAGCAGCAGTAACACAGGCGTTGCTACGGCAAGCGTTAGTGGGTCCACCTTTTCCATCAATGGCATTGCCAATGGGACAGCCCTGATAACTATTGTCGATGCCGTCGGGAAGTCGCTCAGCACGAGCGCCACGATTGGATCGAGTTCGGCAGCGACGGCGTTGTACGTAACGGCACCAAGGTCTGTTGCCATCGTAGTCGGCGCCAATCCGACTTATGTAATCGGCGGCGGTACGGCTCCCTATGCTGTCAGCAGTAGCGACACACGTATTACGACGGCAAGTGTCAGTGGAGCGACCCTGACGTTGAGTGGTGTTGCAGCGGGCACGGCACAAATTTCGGTGTTTGATTCAAATGGCGCGACGGTCGATATTGCCGTGAAGGTAGGGGCTAATTCGGCCGCTGCTGCACTGTACGTCACCGCGCCAGGTGCAATTACTATCTCAACGGGTGCCAATCCCGCATACAACATTGGCGGTGGCACTGCTCCCTACGTAGCCAGTAGCAGCAATGCGAGCGTTGCGACGGCAACTGTCGCAGGCGCCTCGTTGTCAATTACTGGGGTGTCGGCAGGTACGGCGCAAATTTCCGTGTTTGATTCAACCGGCACTGCCGTGGCGATCGGAGTGACGGTGAGCAGCGGGGGCGCGCCAACGGCCTTGTATACCACTGCACCGAGTGCAGTCGTAGTTGCGGACAGCGGTACGACAAGTTATCTCATTGGCGGAGGTTCTGCGCCTTACGTCGCCAGCAGCAGCAACGCCGGCGTGGTGACGGTGGTCGCGAGCGGAACGAACCTGACCATCACACCGGTGGCGGCCGGTACAGCCGTCGTCAGCGTGTTCGATTTGACCGGCGCTGTGGTGAAGGTGAACGTGACAGTCGGAACCGGAGGCACTGCGTTGTTTGTAACTGCTCCCAGTGTTGTTGCTGTCGGAGTCGGTGGAAATTCGATCTACACCGTTGGCGGGGGGGCAGCGCCTTACGTTGCGAGCAGCAGCAATGCGAGTGTTGTCGCGGCAGCAATCAGTGGTACGAGCCTGACTATCAGCGGTATCGCAGCGGGTACCGCCCAAGTCAGAGTATTTGACTTGACCGGGAACTCAATCCAAATCAACGTAACCGTGGGTTCTGGCAGCGCGGCAAGTTTGTATATGACCGCGCCGAGTGCCATCACTGTGGCGCCGGCGACCGTATCAACCTACGTTGTCGGGGGAGGCTCTGCGCCCTACAGCGCCAGCACCAGCAATGTCCGGGTTGCAACCGTCACGGTCAGCGGTGCGACCTTGACCATTACCGGTGTGGCAGCAGGTGCGGCGCAGATTTCCGTATTCGACGCAACTGGCGCGTCGGTCAGCACCTTGACGACAGTTAGCAGCGGCGCTGCTGCGACGACCTTGTATGTGGCTGTGCCAAGCGCAATCACCATGGCGGTCGGCGCAACGCCGACGTTTACCGTGGGTGGCGGCACCGGCCCGTATCTTGCGAGCAGCAGCAATTCGGCAGTTGCGACCGCGAGCGTGAGCGGAACCACCCTGACCATTAGCGGTGTGTCAACTGGCACGGCACAGATCATGGTGTTTGATGCGGCTGGTGCGTCCGTTGCAGTCAGCGTGACCGTAGGCAGTGGCAGTGCTGCCAGCCTGTACATGACAGCGCCGAGTTCCATCACCAGCGCGCCTGGTGCCGCCGTGACGTTCACGGTGGGTGGTGGCACGGCGCCTTACCTCTTCAGCAGCAGCAATGTGACTGTTGCAACGGCTGGCCTGTCGGGAACCACGCTGACCATTACTTCCTTGGCAACCGGCACGGCGCAGATTTCGGTCTTTGATGCCAGCGGCAAGTCCGTCTCCACCAGCGTCTCAGTGGCGTCTGGGCCGGCAGCGGCGTTGTTCACGACAGCACCCGGATCTATCGCCCTGGCGGTGGGCGAGGCAACGCCCAGCTATGTCATCAGCGGCGGCACGGCCCCCTATGCAGTTAGCACCAGCAATGCCAGCGTTGCCACAGTTCTTGGAAGTGGTTCCGGTTTGATCGTCACCGGTGTGGCGCCTGGCAGTGCGCAAATCACGGTTCTGGATGCCGTCGGTGCATCGGTGAATCTCAACGTAACGGTCGGCGGCAGCGGCATTCCTTTGTCCAGCACGGCACCAAGTTCGATTACCCTTGCCATTGGTTCCTCCCCGTCGTACACAATCAGCGGTGGCACCGCGCCCTATACCGTGACCAGCAGCAACACGGGCATCGCAACAACCACGGGCAGCAGCGGTACGGTCCTGACCGTTAATGGAGTGGCCTCGGGCAGTGCGACCGTTGTGGTTCGCGATGCGGCGAATGCGACATTCTCAGTCTCGGTGAATGTGGACGCCGCCAAGGCGCTGCTGACCACGGCGCCGAGCCCAGTCACGATTGCGACCGGGACGGCTGCGAGCTACACCATCAGTGGCGGCACTGCGCCTTATACCGTGATCAGCAGTAACACGATTGTCACGACGGCAAGCCTGGTTGGCAGCAATGGCTTGAATATTGCCGGCACAATGGCAGGATCTGCCCAGGTTCTGGTCTTTGATGCAGCGGGCAAATCGGTAACGGTGGCGGTGACGGTTGTGGTTGCCGGCAGTAGCACGGCGCTTTACACGACGGCACCGGTTCTTGGTGTGACCATTGGAACAACCGGGACCGGCCAGTACACGATCGGTGGCGGGACGCCTGGCTATACCGTCAGCACCAGTAACGCGAGCGTGGCCACGGCCAGTGTGGTCGGGAGCACCTTGACGATTAACGGAATCGCAGGGGGTACGGCTACGATCAGCGTGCGTGACGGTGCCAGCGCCACGGTGTCGATTCCGGTGACTGTCGGGTCGGCTAATGCATTGTTCAGCACGGTGCCTACCACACTCACGATTGCATTGGCGGCGGCACCGACTTACGCCATCAGTGGCGGCAGTGCGCCTTACTCCGCAAGCAGCAGCAACGTGAGTGTCGTGACGGCAGGTGTGAGCGGGACGACCTTGACCATGACGGCCATCGCGGCCGGTACAGCCACGGTCACTATTTTGGATGCCACAGGCAAGTCTGTGTCGAGCACCGTGACCGTCAGCGCCAGCGCGCCGACACCCTTGTTCACAACGGCTGACACCACAGCGGTTGCGTGTCGGACGGGGGGCTACAACGGCTGTGTCACCATTGCCACGGGTGCGACGCCAAGCTACGTGATTGGCGGTGGTACAGCGCCCTACGTCGCTGTCAGTTCGAATGTGGTTGTGGCCGCCGCGAATATCGTAGGAACCACACTGACGATTCAAGGCTTGGCCGCTGGTGTCACGACGGTTCAAATCACAGATTCTCTGGGCGCAAAGAACACCATTTCAGTAACCGTAACGCCACTTGCAACGACACCGCTGAGCGTGTTGCCGAGTTCGGTGACGGCCAATGTGGGTGATGTTCTGAACTTCAGCGTGAGCGGTGGTACTCCGTCCTATAGCGTTACGGTCAACAACACCAGCATCGCCACGGTTTCTACCGGCACGGTGGCTGCAAGCGGAGGCTCATTTACCGCGACCTTGCGCAATGTCGGAACGACCACGGTTGCGATAGTGGATACGGCAGGCCAGACCACTACTTTGACGTTGACCGTGGAGGCGCCGTCAACCCTGCTGCGCCTGTCGCCCAGTGCCTTGATGGTGGGTGAGGACTATTTGGGGACAATCCCGCTCAGTATTTATGGCGGAACAGGCCCTTATCTTGCCTATACCAGTGACTTGGTGCTGAGTGGTGTGTCTGTTGGAGGGGCGACCTTGACTATTGGTTTGGGCTCCAAGGGTAATCGCTGTGTCAATACGGTTGATGCTGCCTTGGTTTACATACCAAGTGGCACCTACGACATCACAATTACGGTGGTCGACACCCTCGGGGCTTCTGCAGTTAGTACGCTGACAATCAAAGACAACGGCAAAGGCGGGGCGGGGTGTTAAGCAGGGAAGACTTTTGGTTAGGTGTAACAGTGTGGGAGCAGGGTGCCCACACTGTTGGGTTTGAATGTTAGACCGGCCCCGGCGACGAGGGGCAAGTCATGCTTGGTTTGTCAATTGCCTGAGACCCAGCCGTTGTTGTTCTTGAGAAAGCGCATCGAGGCCGTCCCCTTGGCCAAGATGCCGCCCTGATTGAGTTCAAGTTCGACGTCACACCGGTATGCGTTATCGCCGTCCGCTTTGCAAGCGATCTTGCGCACGCTTCTTAGCTCGGGTTTGGGCGGCATTCCCTGCGTACCTATACGAAGTTCCATAGCAGCAGAGTCGGCTTTCATTTTTGATTCAATGGCTGCCCGTAGTTCGCCTTCAGAGGGAGAACTGCTGCATGCAGAAAGCGTCAAGGCCATCGCAACGGGAGCCAAAATGAAGGTGATGTTGAAACGGTTAGTCATTATTGTCCTGAGTCGGGCTGGTAAAAATCTGCGGGACTCTGCCAGATTTGTAGATGGTTTTTAGTTTAACAGTGGCGCTTAAGTCGAAGCGATTCCGGATTTGAATCACGTTAGCCTCTAAACTCGTGGGCATGAGCGCTACAGGTATTCAAACCGTTTCCATTGAACTGCAAGACCGCAGCTACCCGATCGCCATTGGGGCCGCGCTTTTCGACGATCCGCTGACCTATGCGTGCCTGCCCCGCGCCAGTAGTGCGCTGATCGTCAGCAACACCACGGTCGCGCCCTTGTATGCGGACCCCCTGCAGAAGGCCCTGCAGGGCAAGTACACCAGCCTGCATCGGGTCATCCTGCCCGACGGTGAGGAATTCAAGACTTGGGCAACGCTCAACCTGATTTTTGACGCCTTGCTGCAGCATGGTTGTGACCGCAAAACGGTCCTGTTTGCCCTAGGCGGCGGCGTGGTGGGCGACATGACTGGGTTTGCCGCTGCGAGCTACATGCGTGGCGTGCCCTTCGTCCAAGTCCCTACCACCTTGCTGGCGCAGGTGGATTCGTCGGTTGGTGGCAAGACCGGCATCAATCACCCCTTGGGCAAGAACATGATCGGCGCGTTCTATCAGCCGCTTCAAGTGGTGTGTGACCTCGACACACTAAAAACACTGCCCGTGCGTGAACTCAGCGCCGGTCTGGCCGAAGTGATCAAGTACGGACCGATTGCTGACATGGATTTCTTCGACTGGATTGAAGCCAACATGGCGGCCATGCTGGCGCGCGATTCGGTGGCGCTTGCGCATGCGGTCAAACGCTGCTGTGAGATCAAGGCCTCCGTGGTAGCGCAGGATGAACGGGAATCAGGCCTGCGCGCCATTCTCAATTTTGGACATACCTTCGGTCACGCGATCGAGGCGGGTCTTGGTTATGGTCAGTGGCTGCACGGCGAGGCCGTCGGATGCGGCATGGTGATGGCAGCCTGCCTGTCAGAGCGGTTGGGGCTGGTGGATGGCGCGCTGGTACAGCGCTTGAAAACTCTGATTCAAAAGGCGGGGCTGCCGGTGACCGCACCCCTTCTGGCGTCCAGCGATAACGCCGGACGTTACCTGGAGTTGATGCGGTTGGACAAGAAAGCATTGGGTGGCGATATCCGCTTTGTCGTGATCGATGGGCCGGCGCATGCCAGCATGCGCGGCGCACCGGATGCACTGGTGCGTGAGGTGATCGATGCTTGCTGTCTACGCATGTGACCCGGCGCAGTCGCGTGGTCGGCGTTTTGCGCAGACGCCTGCGCCCACGCGCACCGAGTTCCAGCGTGATCGCGACCGCATCGTGCACAGCAGCGCGTTTCGGCGTCTGGTCTACAAGACACAGGTCTTTCTCAACCACGAAGGCGATCTGTTTCGAACGCGGCTGACGCACTCGCTGGAAGTGGCGCAACTGGGGCGCTCGATTGCCCGTTCGCTGGCTCTCAATGAGGACCTGGTCGAAGCCATTGCGCTGGCGCATGACCTCGGTCACACGCCTTTTGGTCACGCTGGGCAGGATGCCCTCAATGAATGCATGGCGGCTTTTGGTGGCTTCGAGCACAACCTGCAAAGCCTGCGTGTTGTCGATCGGCTCGAGGAACGCTACCCGCAGTTCGACGGCCTGAACCTGAGTTTCGAGACGCGCGAAGGCATACTCAAACATTGCTCGCGAGCCCATGCCGAGCAACTCGAGCGCGGCGAGCCCGGCGGCGTCGGTCAGCGTTTTCTGGAGCAAACCCAGCCCAGTCTGGAGGCGCAACTGTGCAATCTGGCCGATGAGATTGCCTATAACGCGCATGACATCGATGACGGCGTTCGCTCCGGGCTGATCACGCTCGAGCAGCTGGCCGACATCGTGCTGTTTGAAGACTTCAGGCGTCACGTGGTGGCCGAGTACCCGCATCTGCAGGGGCAGACGCAAGACCGACGACTGCTCTACGAAACCATCCGACGCATGCTCAGCGCCCAGGTCTACGATGTGATCGCGGCCACCAGTGCAGCGCTGGAGCGGGCGGGCCCGCGCAGCGTCGACGAGGTTCGTCAGCTCCCTCCTTTGCTGCAGTTCGGCGCGGATATGCGTGTCAAATCGCAGGCGCTCAAGCAGTTTTTGTTGCATCAGCTCTACCGCCATCCCCGCGTGCTCGACACCACCGGGCGGGCCAAGCAGATGGTGCGTTTTCTTTTCTGCGTTTATCTGGCGCGCCCGCACGAGATGCAGAGCCGTTTTCTGGCGCGTTCCGAGGCCGCACGCATGGCGCAGGACCCGGATCGCGCGGCGGCGCGAGTCGTTGCCGACTACATTGCCGGCATGACCGATCGGTTTGCGGGACGCGAGTTTGATCGATTGAGCAAGCGCCAACTGTTGCCGGTTCAACCCGGTGGTTTCATTTAGGCAGGCAGCATGGACCAGACTATTGAATTGGCTGTTGAAGATACTCGTCGGTGGCTTGAGCGTGCCGTGATCGGGTTGAACCTGTGTCCGTTTGCCAAGAGCGTGCATGTGAAGGGGCAGGTTCATTACGCGGTGAGCGCTGCCCGCAGTGCATCGCAGTTGCTGGCCGATCTGGTGCTGGAACTCGAGGCTCTGATGGCAGAAGTTGCATCAGTGCGTGACACCACGCTGCTGATCGCACCCGACTGTCTGGCCGACTTTCTCGACTTCAACGATTTTCTGGAGCAGGCCGACCAGGCGCTGGTAGATCTGGATCTGGACGGCGTGTTGCAGATTGCGGCTTTGCACCCGCTGTTCCAGTTCGCCGGCACCGACGTTGATGACATCACCAATTTCACCAATCGTTCACCGTATCCGACGCTGCACCTGCTGCGCGAAGAGAGCGTGGACCGTGCAGTGGCGGCCTTCCCGGATGCCGAATCCATTTTCGAAAAGAACATTCAGACCATGGAACAACTCGGACCCGAGGGCTGGACTGCGCTCGGTGTCGGGCGCACACAAACATGAACAACAAGAAGATGCAATCCTCGATTGGCGGTGGTCCGCGTGCCAGATCACCCGAAACTGACGTGATCGCGCCGGAAATCCGCCCCGGCCAGTCCATTGAACTGCTCAAGGAGCTGCATATCCTGACGCTCGATGGCAAGCTCAACCAGGATTCGCGTCGCAAGCTTAAGCAGGTTTACCATCTGTTCCAGTTCATCGAGAAAATGCTGCTGGAATTACCGGTTCAGCCCGACTCTGGCATCACGCTGGCCGACCACGGCGCCGGTAAGTCGTATCTCGGATTCATTCTCTACGACCTGTTTTTCAAGGCGCGGCCAAGCGACCATATCTATGGCATCGAGACCCGGCCCGAACTGGTGCAAAAATCGCGCGAACTTGCAGCAAGGCTTGGCTTTGAACGCATGTCGTTCCTGAACCTGACCGTGGCGGAGTCCGCCGGAGCCGATGAAATGCCCGCGGGCATTGATGTCGTGACTGCGCTGCACGCCTGCGACACCGCCACCGACGATGCGATCGCCTTTGGCCTGCAAAAGCACGCGAAGCTGATGGTCCTGGTGCCCTGTTGCCAGGCCGAAGTGGCGCGGTGCCTGAGCGAGCACAAGGCGCTCGCGTTGTCGCGGACACCACTGGCCGAACTCTGGCGTCACCCTCTGCACACGCGCGAGATCGGCAGTCAGATCACCAATGTCCTGCGCTGCCTGTATCTGGAGGCATCCGGTTATCAGGTCACGGTGACCGAGCTCGTTGGATGGGAGCACAGCATGAAGAATGAACTCATCATGGCGCGTTACACCGGGCAAAAGAAGCGCAGTGCCGCTGAACGCCTGCGTGCATTGCTGCAAGAATTCGGACTCAGTGCGATGCTTGAGACGCGCTTTCGACTTGATGCATCAGTGCACGAAACGGTCTAGACAGCATGGCGCGCTTACCCCGCCTCACTTTGCCCGGTTTCACACACCACGTGATTCAGCGTGGCAATAACCGGCAAGCGATTTTTGCTACCGGCGCTGATTACCAGATGATGTTGGCGCTGCTGGAAGAGAACTCCCGCAAGTTTGGCGTCGCCATCCATGCCTACGTGCTGATGAGCAATCACTTTCACTTGCTGGTAACGCCGCAGACTCAAGAGGGTTTGCCTCAGATGATGCAGGCGATAGGCCGGCGTTACGTGCGCTACTTCAACGATGCACAGCACCGGAGCGGCACCTTGTGGGAGGGTCGCTACAAGTCGGCCCTGATCCAGTCCGAGCGTTATCTGCTGGCCTGCATGGTCTACATCGACCTAAATCCGGTCCGCGCAGGTCTGGCGGCGACCCCGGCTGACTATCCTTGGTCAAGCCATGCGCACTACGCGGGTCTGCGCATTGACAAACTCATCACGCCGCATGCCCTGATGTGGGAACTTGGCAATACGCCTTTCGCGCGGGAAGCCGCGTATGCCGATTTGGTGCAGGCAGGCGTCAATCCGGCGCAACAAGCTGCGCTAACCGATTCGACCCTACGTGGCTGGGCGCTGGGTGAGCCAGATTTTGTAGCAGATCTGCAAGAAAAGACTGAACGCCGCGTCAGCAAACGCGGTGCCGGAAGACCGGTCTCCATTTCAAAATAGACGAATTAGCACGCGAATAGCCTATATATATGCGCATCAATGCTATCATTTTGATGTGTCCCTAATTAAATCTAGATAAATTTCAGATACAAACAATTGGAATCTGACCCCAATTAATTCGCTTGGCACTTTTGTTGCATTGCGGTATTCTCCTCAGCTCTGATATTTTTAGGAACGCGCCATGACAACGGTTGCCGAGATCGCTCATCTCCAAGAACACGGTTTGTATTCTTCTGCGCAAGAGCATGACTCTTGTGGTGTGGGCTTTGTGGCCCACATCAAGGGCGCCAAGTCGCATGACATCGTCAAGAATGCGCTCAAGATACTGGAGAACCTCGATCATCGCGGTGCCGTCGGCGCGGACAAGCTGATGGGCGACGGCGCCGGCATCTTGATCCAGTTGCCTGACGCGCTTTACCGCGAGGAGATGGCAGCGCAGGGCGTAACCCTGCCACCGCCGGGCGAATATGGCGTGGGAATGATATTCCTCCCCAAGGAGCACGCCTCGCGCCTGGCCTGTGAACAGGAGATGGAGCGCGCGATCAAGGCCGAGCGCCAGGTGCTGCTGGGTTGGCGCGATGTGCCGGTGAACCACGAGATGCCGATGTCGCCGAATGTGCGCAAGAAGGAACCGGTCATTCGACAGGTGTTCATTGGTCGTGGCAATGACGTCATCGTGCAGGATGCGCTCGAACGCAAGCTGTACGTGATCCGCAAGACCGCCAGCGCCAACATCCAGGCGCTCAAGCTCAAGCACAGCAAAGAGTACTACGTGCCCAGCATGTCGAGCCGGACGGTCATTTACAAAGGTCTGCTGCTGGCTGATCAAGTTGGCACCTACTTCTCGGATTTATCCGATGTGCGCTGTGTCTCGGCCCTGGGTCTTGTGCACCAGCGTTTCTCGACCAACACCTTTCCAGAATGGCCTCTGGCGCACCCCTACCGCTACGTGGCGCACAACGGCGAAATCAATACGGTCAAGGGCAATTACAACTGGATGAAGGCCCGTGAAGGCGTCATGTCTTCGCCAGTGCTCGGCCCCGATCTGCAGAAACTCTACCCGATCACCTTTCCCGGCCAGTCGGACACCGCCACCTTCGATAACTGCCTCGAACTGCTGACGATGGCCGGCTACCCGATCAGTCAGGCCGTGATGATGATGATCCCCGAACCCTGGGAGCAGCACACCACGATGGACGAGCGCCGCAAGGCCTTCTATGAGTACCACGCCGCCATGCTCGAGCCTTGGGACGGCCCTGCTTCGATCGTGTTCACGGACGGGCGCCAGATCGGCGCGACGCTGGATCGCAACGGATTGCGGCCTTCGCGCTATTGCATCACCGACGATGACTTGGTCATCATGGCATCCGAGTCCGGCGTGTTGCCAGTGCCCGAGAACAAGATCGTGCGCAAGTGGCGCCTGCAGCCGGGCAAGATGTTCCTGATTGATCTGGAGCAGGGCTGCATGGTCGATGACGACGAGCTCAAGGCCCGGTTGGCCAACAGCAAACCCTATAAGCAGTGGATCGACAACCTGCGCATCCGGCTTGACGACGTGGTGGGCGGCGGCGAACCGGCCTCGGCGTCAGAAAGCGTTGTCAGCCTGCTCGATCGTCAGCAGGCCTTCGGATTTACGCAGGAAGACCTCAAGTTCCTGATCGCACCCATGGCTGCCGCTGGCGAGGAAGCGCTTGGCTCAATGGGCAACGACAGTCCGCTGGCCGTGCTGTCGGACCGCAACAAGCCGATCTACAACTACTTCAAGCAGTTGTTCGCCCAGGTGACCAATCCGCCGATCGACCCGATCCGCGAGGCCATCGTGATGTCGCTGGTTTCCTTCATTGGTCCGAAACCGAATCTGCTCGACATCAACCAAGTCAATCCGCCGATGCGCCTGGAAGTGAGCCAGCCGATCCTGGACTTTGCCGACATGGCCAAGTTGCGCGACATCGAAAAGCACACGCAGGGCAAGTTCCGCAGTCATACGCTGAATATCACGTACCCGTTGAGTTGGGGTCACGAAGGTGTGGAAGCCAAACTGGCTTCGCTGTGCGCCGAAGCGGTGGACGCGATCAAGGGCGGCAACAACATCCTGATCGTGAGCGACCGCGGCATCAGCGCGACCCAGGTGGCGATCCCCGCGCTGCTGGCCTTGTCTGCCATTCACCAGCATCTGGTGGGTGCGGGCCTGCGCACGACCGCCGGACTGGTGGTCGAGACCGGCACGGCGCGCGAGGTGCATCACTTCGGCGTGCTCGCCGGTTACGGCGCCGAAGCGGTGCACCCCTACCTGGCGATGGAGACCCTGGCCAACATGCATCAGGACCTGCCCGGTGCGCTCTCGGCTGACAAAGCCATCTACAACTATGTGAAGGCGGTTGGCAAAGGCCTGTCCAAGATCATGTCGAAGATGGGGGTCTCGACCTACATGAGCTATTGCGGCGCCCAGCTGTTCGAAGCCATCGGGCTGAGCACCGACACCGTCAACAAGTACTTCACCGGTACGCCGAGCCGGGTCGAAGGCATTGGCGTCTTCGAGATCGCCGAAGAAGCGATCCGCATGCACAAGCAGGCGTTCAGTGCCGATCCGGTGCTCGAAACCATGCTCGACGCCGGTGGCGAATATGCCTGGCGCGCGCGCGGTGAAGAGCACATGTGGAGCCCGGATGCGATTGCCAAGCTGCAGCACTCGACGCGCGCCAACAACTGGAACACCTACAAGGAATACGCCCAGCTCATCAACGACCAGAGCAAGCGCCACATGACCTTGCGTGGGCTGTTCGAGTTCAAGCTTGACCCGGCCAAGGCCATCCCGCTGGAAGAGGTCGAATCAGCCAAGGAAATCGTCAAGCGTTTCGCCACCGGCGCCATGTCGCTGGGCTCGATTTCAACGGAGGCCCATGCCACGCTGGCTGTCGCCATGAACCGCATCGGCGGCAAGAGCAACACGGGCGAGGGCGGGGAAGACCCGGCGCGCTACCGCAACGAACTCAAGGGCATTCCGATCAAGCAGGGCGACACGCTCAAGAGCGTGATCGGCGCCGATGTGGTCGAGGTCGACCTGCCGCTGCAGGCCGGCGATTCGCTGCGCTCGCGCATCAAGCAGGTCGCATCGGGCCGTTTTGGTGTCACGGCCGAGTACCTGAGCAGCGCAGACCAGATCCAGATCAAGATGGCGCAGGGCGCCAAGCCCGGTGAAGGCGGCCAGTTGCCCGGTGGCAAGGTGTCCGATTACATCGGCCGCCTGCGCTACTCGGTGCCAGGCGTTGGCCTGATTTCGCCGCCGCCGCACCATGATATCTATTCCATCGAAGACCTGGCACAACTAATTCACGACCTCAAGAACGTGGCGCCGCATTCGAGCATCAGCGTCAAGCTGGTCAGCGAGATCGGTGTCGGCACCGTCGCCGCCGGTGTGGCCAAGTGCAAGAGCGACCATGTGGTGATTGCAGGGCACGACGGTGGCACCGGCGCCTCGCCCTGGTCGTCGATCAAGCACGCGGGCAGCCCATGGGAAATCGGCCTGGCGGAAACCCAGCAGACCCTGGTGCTCAACCGCCTGCGCAGCCGCATCCGGGTCCAGGTCGATGGCCAGATGAAGACCGGTCGCGACGTCGTGATTGGTGCTCTGCTCGGCGCCGACGAGTTCGGCTTTGCCACGGCACCGCTGGTGGTTGAAGGCTGCATCATGATGCGCAAGTGCCACCTCAACACCTGTCCGGTGGGTGTTGCAACACAAGACCCGGTGCTGCGCAGGAAGTTCTCCGGCAAGCCCGAGCACGTGGTGAACTATTTCTTCTTCATCGCTGAAGAAGTGCGCAGAATCATGGCCCAACTCGGCATCCGCAAGTTCGACGACATGATCGGCCGCGCCGACCTGCTCGACACGCGCCAAGGCATTGCGCACTGGAAAGCCAGCGGGCTGGACTTCAGCCGCCTGTTTGCGATGCCATCGGTGCCAGCCGATGTGCCCCGTTTCCAGACGCTGGAACAGGACCACGGCCTGGAGAAAGCATTGGACAACGTACTGATCGCCAAGAGCCGTGCTGCCATCGACCGGGGCGAAAGAGTCCAGTTCATGGAAGTCGCGCGCAACGTCAACCGTTCCGTCGGTGCCATGCTGTCGGGTGCGGTGACCAAGGTACATCCGGAAGGCTTGCCCGATGACACCATCCGCATCCAGCTCGAGGGTACCGGCGGCCAGTCTTTCGGCGCCTTCCTGACCCGGGGCATCACCCTGTACCTGATCGGTGACGCCAACGACTACACCGGCAAGGGCCTATCGGGTGGGCGCATCGTGGTGCGCCCCAGCATCGATTTCCGTGGCGAGGCGATCCGTAACACCATCGTCGGCAACACGGTGATGTTCGGCGCCACCAGCGGCGAGGCCTTCTTCAGCGGCGTCGGCGGCGAGCGCTTCGCCGTGCGCCTGTCCGGGGCAACGACCGTGGTCGAAGGCACGGGCGACCATGGCTGCGAGTACATGACCGGCGGCACGGTCGCGGTGCTGGGCAAGACCGGGCGCAATTTTGCTGCCGGCATGAGCGGCGGGATCGCCTACGTCTATGACGAAGACGGTCAGTTTGCCAAGCGCTGCAACACGGCCATGGTGACGATGGAAAAGGTATTGACGACGGCGGAACAGACCGCTGCGCTGGGCGTGGGCCTGTGGCACCGCGGGCAGAGCGACGAAGCGCAGCTGCGCAAACTGCTCGAAGAGCACAACCGCTGGACCGGCAGCAAGCGCGCGCGCGAGTTGCTGGACAACTGGGAGAGCTCGCGCCTCAAGTTCGTCAAGGTCTTCCCGCTGGAGTACAAGCGGGCTCTGGGTGAGCTCCACGCGCGCAAGGAAGCGCAGGCGCTTACCGCTCGCGCTCAGGTGGCGACCAGGGAAGAGGCGGCGCCAGCCAAATAAGCGCGCGAGCGCCCCGGCCTAACCGGGGCGCTTGAATCAGCCAAAGACGAAAAGGACAGGAATCATGGGAAAAATAACGGGCTTCATGGAGTTGGGGCGCATCGAAGAAGGTTACAGGCCGGCGGTCGAGCGGCTCAAGCATTACCGCGAATTTGTGGTCGGTCTGGATGAGCCCCAGGCCAAGCTGCAGGCAGCGCGCTGCATGGACTGCGGCACGCCGTTCTGCAACAACGGCTGCCCGGTCAACAACATCATTCCGGATTTCAACGACCTGGTGTACCGCGGTGACTGGAAGAATGCGATCGCGGTGCTGCATAGCACCAACAACTTTCCCGAGTTCACCGGCCGCATCTGCCCGGCTCCGTGCGAGGCGGCTTGCACGCTCAACGTCAATGATGCGGCGGTCGGAATCAAATCGATAGAGCACGCCATCATCGACCGTGCCTGGAACGAGGGCTGGGTCCAGGCGCAGCCACCGGCGCACAAGAGCGGCAAGAAAGTGGCCGTCGTCGGCTCCGGTCCGGCCGGCATGGCAGCAGCCCAGCAACTGGCGCGCGTCGGCCATGATGTCACCGTATTCGAGAAGAACGATCGCGTCGGCGGGCTGCTGCGCTACGGCATTCCCGATTTCAAAATGGAGAAGTCGCATATCGACCGTCGTGTTGAACAGATGCAGAAGGAAGGCGTGAGCTTTCGCACCGGCGTGCTGGTCGGCGCCCTGCCCAAGGGCAGCAAGGTCACCAACTGGGCCAGGGAGAGCATCAGCGCGGAGCAGTTGCAGAAGGACTTCGACGCGATTGTGCTGACCGGTGGTGCCGAGCAGTCACGTGACCTGCCCGTGCCGGGGCGTGAGCTCGACGGCATTCATTTCGCCATGGAGTTCCTGCCGCAGCAGAACAAGGTCAATGCTGGCGACAAAGTCAAGGGTCAGTTGCGCGCCGATGGCAAGCACGTGATCGTGATCGGCGGCGGCGACACCGGCTCCGATTGCGTTGGCACCAGCAACCGCCATGGCGCGGCCAGTGTCACGCAGTTCGAGGTGATGCCGCAGCCACCGGTGGAAGAGAACCGCCCCATGACCTGGCCTTATTGGCCTTTGAAGCTGCGCACCAGTTCCAGTCATGACGAGGGCTGTCAGCGCGAATTCGCGATTTCGACCAAGGAGTTCATCGGCGAAAAAGGCAAGGTCACGGGGCTCAAGACCGTGCGCGTCGAATGGAAAGACGGCAAGATGGTCGAGGTGGCGGGCAGCGAGCAGGTGATCAAGGCCGATCTGGTGCTGCTTGCGATGGGTTTTGTTAGCCCGGTCGCATCAGTATTGTCGGCCTTCGGTGTCGAGACGGACGCGCGCGGCAATGCCAAGGCGAGCACCGAGCTGAGCGGCGGCTATGCCACCAACGTGCCCAAGGTCTTTTCCGCCGGCGACATCCGGCGCGGTCAGAGTCTGGTCGTGTGGGCGATCCGCGAAGGCCGGCAGGCGGCGCGCGCTATCGACGAATTCCTGATGGGCCAGAGCGTTCTGCCGCGGTGAAGGGCTGGAGTCGGCATCAAGTCTCGTTTGCGGGTAATCCCGTATGATTCGGGGTGCCGGGCCAGCCCGGCCATTTTTTTCCCCACCATGGCCGCACCAGTATCTGAATCTCTCGTCGAATTGCGTCACCTGACCTTCGGGTACGGCGAGCGCGTGATTCTGGACGACATTTCCGTCTCGGTGCCGCGCGGCAAGGTGACGGCGCTGATGGGCGCTTCAGGCGGCGGCAAGACCACGATCCTGCGGCTGATCGGCGGGCAGAACCGGGCCCAGTCCGGCGAAATGCTGTTCGATGGGCAGGACGTCACTGTCATGGATCAGGCGCAGCTCTATGCGGCCCGCCGCCGCATGGGCATGCTGTTTCAGTTCGGCGCCTTGTTCGCCGACCTCTCGGTGTTTGAAAATGTCGCCTTTCCGCTGCGCGAGCACACCGACCTCCCGGACGCCCTGATTCGTGACATCGTGCTGATGAAACTCAACGCGGTCGGCCTGCGCGGGGCCTTTGATCTGATGCCCAGTGCGATCTCCGGCGGCATGGCGCGACGCGTTGCGCTGGCGCGGGCGATCGCGCTCGACCCCGACCTGGTCATGTACGACGAGCCGTTTTCCGGGCTCGACCCGATCTCGACCGGCACCTCTGCCCGCCTGATTCGCGAACTCAACGACTCGATGGGCTTGACCAGCATTTTTGTCTCGCATGAGCTTGAGCAGACGCTCGCGATTGCAGACCACGTGATCATTCTGGCTAACGGCAAGCTGGCGACGCAAGGCACGCCGGCCGAGGTGCTCCACAGCACGGACCCGCTCGTGTACCAGTATGTCAACGCCCTGTCCGACGGGCCGGTGCGTTTCCATTACCCCGGCCCCTCCGTCGATGCCGATTTTGGATTGGGTGTTGCGGCATGAGCTGGTACAAACCAGGTGACGTCGGCTTTGCCGTGCGGTCCCAATTGGCCGACCTGGGGCATGGCGCGCGCCTGTTCCTGCGTTTGTTGATCACGTTGGGCTCCAGCCTGAAGCGTTTCGGCCTGATCCGCGACCAGATCCATTTCCTGGGCAATTACTCGCTGGCCATCATCGCCGTCTCCGGCCTGTTCGTCGGCTTCGTGTTCGGGCTGCAGGGCTACTACACCCTGCAGCGCTATGGTTCTTCGTCCGCTCTCGGGCTTCTTGTGACGCTCACACTGGTGCGCGAGTTGGGGCCGGTGGTGACCGCGCTGCTGTTTGCCGGGCGCGCCGGCACCTCGCTGACCGCTGAAATCGGCCTCATGAAGGCCGGTGAGCAGATCAGCGTCATGGAGATGATGGCGGTGGATCCGGTGCTGCGCGTGCTGGCGCCGCGGTTCTGGGCTGGCGTCATCACAATGCCCCTGCTGGCGGCCGTGTTCAGCGCCATGGGCATCATCGGCGGCTGGGCCGTCGGCGTGGTCATGATCGGTGTCGACGGCGGTTCGTTCTGGAGCCAGATTCAGGAAGGTGTCGACGTCTGGCAGGATCTTGGCAACGGCGTCATCAAGAGCATCGTGTTTGGCTTTACCGTGACTTTTGTCGCTCTGTTGCAGGGTTTCGATGCCCAGCCAACGCCTGAGGGTGTGGCCAGTGCGACGACCCGCACCGTGGTGGTTTCGTCGCTGGCGGTGCTGGGACTCGATTTCATCCTGACCGCGATGATGTTTACGATTTGAATTCCTTGCGATCGGCCCTGTGCGCAGCGGATATTTGGATATTGAAAGTGAAATAGGTGTTTTATGCAGCGTTCAAAGAATGATGTTTGGGTCGGACTTTTTGTCCTGATCGGCGCCGTCGCCATCCTGTTTCTTGCCCTGCAGTCGGCGAACCTGCTGAGTCTGAGTTTTCAGAAGAGCTACACGCTGACCGCGAAGTTCGACAACATTGGTGGCCTCAAGCCCAAGGCGGCGGTGCGCAGCGCCGGCGTGGTGGTGGGTCGGGTCGAGCGAATCGCCTTTGACGACAAGACGTTCCAGGCCCGCGTCACGCTTGCCATGGAGAACCGCTATGCCTTTCCGAAGGATAGCTCCCTGAAGATACTGACCAGCGGCCTGCTCGGCGAGCAGTACCTCGGCATGGAGCCCGGCGCCGACGAGAAGACCCTCGCCGAGGGCGATACCGTGACCAGCACCCAGTCGGCCATGGTCCTGGAAAGCATGATCAGCCAGTTCCTCTACAGCAAGGCGGCCGAGGGCAGTGCCCCCGATGGTGCCAAAGGGAAGAAGTAGCCATGTCCCGGACCTTGCCTTCTTGTGTCGATCCGGGCCGGGCGCGGAGCCTGTGGACGGGTGTGTTGCTGGTTGTGTTGGCATTGACGGGATGCGCCAGCGGACCCACCGCGAACCCGCGCGATCCCCTGGAGCCCTTCAATCGTGGCGTTTACCGATTCAACGATGCGCTCGATACGGCCGTCCTCAAACCGGTGGCCATGACCTACCGTGACGTGATCCCCGAGCGCGTGCGCCAGGGCATCGGCAATTTTTTCGAGAACCTCGAAGACGTCTGGTCGTTTGTGAACAACAGCCTGCAGTTCAAGGGTCAAGCTGCGTTCGACAGCCTCAAGCGCGTCGGTGTCAATACGGTTTTGGGCTGGGGCGGTATTTTCGATGTTGCCACCGAGATGGACATCGAAAAACACAGCAAGGACTTTGGTCACACACTGGGCTACTGGGGCGTGGCGCCGGGCCCTTATCTGGTCTTGCCCGTGCTTGGCCCCTCATCCCTGCGCGATGCAGCGGCTCTGCCCGTGGACTGGAAGGGCGATCTTGTCGCCAATGTCCCGCATGTCCCGACCCGCAACACCGCGACGGTCATCCGGGGCATCGATAATCGCTCCGATCTGCTCAAGGCCGGCAACATGCTGGAAGAAGCAGCGCTGGACCGATACAGCTTCCTGCGTGACGCCTATTTCCAGCGCCGGCGCAGCGTCATTTTCGATGGCAACCCGCCCGATGAAGAAAGTGCGCCCGAGGCATCGGACGCAACGAATCCGGCCGGTGCCGAAGCCGGGACAACGCCCGCCAAGCCAACCAATAACGCGACTGAAACGTTAAACAATGCCGGAGTTCCCGGACCAGAGAAAGTCAAACCATGAATATCCGTTTTTTGCGTCAGCTGTTCGCAGTTCTGATGGTGGGCGTATCGGTCCTCCTGACCCTGCCTGCGCGCGCCGCCGACGAAGCTGCCGACGTTCTGATCAAACGCCTGTCGACCGAGGTGCTCGATACCATCAAGGCCGACAAGGCGATCCAGAGCGGCGACCTGTCGCGCATCATCGCCCTGGTCGATGCCAAGATCATGCCCAACGTGAATTTCCATCGCATGACCTCCATGGCAGTCGGGCCGAACTGGCGCCAAGCCACGCCCGAGCAGCAAAAGCTGCTGCAGGACGAGTTCAAGATCCTGCTGGTGCGCACCTACGCCGGCGCCCTGACGCAGGTCAGCGACCAGACCATTGCCATCAAGCCGATGCGCGCTGCCGCCGAGGACAAGGAGGTGGTGGTGCGCACAGAGGTTAAGGGACGCGGTGACGCGATCCAGCTTGACTACCGCCTGGAAAAAACGCCCGGCGAGGGCGCCGGCTGGAAGATCTTCAACATGAACGTGCTGGGTGTCTGGCTCGTCGAAACCTACCGCAGCCAGTTTGCCCAGGAGATCAGCGCCAAGGGCATCAACGGCTTGATTGCCACCCTGACCGAGCGCAACAAGACCAACGCCAAGAAGGGCTGAACGTGCTGGTGTTGCCAAAAGAGCTGACGCACGCCGAGGCCAACGCCTGCCTGCGCATGCTGGTTCAGGGCTTGCGCGCGCAGACCGGCGCGGACGTGGTCGTGGATGCCAGCGCGCTGACCCGATTCGATTCGTCGGCATTGGCGGTTCTGCTTGAGTTCCGGCGTGAAAGTCTGGCCTTGGGCAAGCGCTTTTCGATCCGTGGCCTGCCGACCCGCCTGCATGACTTGGCGGCCCTGTACGGTATCAACGCCTTGTTGCCGTCCGCCTGAACACTGTCATGCCCGCCATTTCGTTTCAGTCGGTCTCCAAGGCCTATCCGTCGCCGCGTGGCGCTCAGAACGGTACGTTTCTGGCGCTGGACCGCGTCAGCCTCGATATCGAGCAGGGCGAATTTTTCGGCCTGCTCGGCCCCAACGGTGCCGGCAAGACCACGCTCATCAGCATTCTGGCCGGGTTGACCCGCGCCACTTCGGGTAAGGTCTCGGTGCTGGGTCACGATGTGGCCCTCGATTACGCGCAGGCGCGTCGCTGCCTGGGCGTGGTACCGCAGGAACTGGTGTTCGATCCTTTCTTCAACGTGCGCGAGGCGCTTCGTTTCCAGTCCGGCTATTTCGGTGTCAAGCACAACGACGACTGGATCGATGAACTGCTCGACAGCCTGGGCCTGGCCGACAAGGCGGGTGCGAACATGCGCGCGCTTTCGGGTGGTATGAAGCGTCGGGTTCTGGTGGCGCAGGCGCTGGTGCACAAGCCGCCGGTGATCGTGCTCGACGAGCCGACCGCTGGTGTCGATGTCGAGTTGCGTCAGACCCTGTGGCAATTCATCGCCAGACTCAACAAGCAGGGCAGCACGGTGTTGCTGACCACGCACTACCTAGAAGAAGCCGAGGCCCTGTGCGGGCGCATTGCCATGCTCAAGACCGGACGCGTGGTGGCGCTTAATCACACGAGCGAGTTGCTCAAGTCGGCCTCGAGCAACGTACTGCGTTTCAAGATCGACAGCGAGTTGCCCAAGGTGCTAGCCGATCAGGCCCGCATCACCGGGCGCATCGTCCAGTTTCCCGCGCACGATGCCCATGAGATCGAGCGCTATCTGGCGGCGGTGCGCGAAGCCGGCCTGGTGGCGCAGGACGTCGAGATCCGCAAGGCTGATCTGGAGGACGTCTTCCTGGAGGTCATGACGCAGAACAAGGACTCCGTTCACGGGGTGAGTCTGGCATGACGGGTTGGCAGACACTCTTTTACAAGGAAGTCTTGCGCTTCTGGAAGGTGGCGTTCCAGACCATCGCAGGGCCGGTGCTCACGGCCATGCTTTACCTTTTGATCTTCGGCCATGCGCTGGAGGCGCACGTCAAGGTTTACGGCCAGGTCAGCTACACCGCTTTCCTGGTGCCGGGCCTGGCCATGATGAGCCTGCTGCAAAACGCGTTCGCCAACAGTTCCTCGTCGCTGATTGCAAGCAAGGTCATGGGCAATCTGGTGTTCCTGATGCTCACCCCCTTGTCCTACATGAACTGGTTTGTCGCCTACGTCGGTGCCGCCGTGGTGCGGGGGCTTGTCGTCGGCCTCGGCGTCTTCGCCGTGGCGTTCGCGTTCACCGATCTGAGTTTCGTCGCGCCGCAGTGGATCGCAGTGTTTGGCGTGCTCGGCGCGGCCCTGATGGGCTCGCTTGGTTTGATCGCAGGCCTGTGGGCCGAGAAGTTCGACCAGCTTGCGGCATTTCAGAACTTCATCGTCATGCCGATGACCTTCCTGAGCGGCGTTTTCTACTCGATCCATTCTTTGCCGCCGGTGTGGCAGACCGTGAGCCACCTGAACCCTTTCTTCTACATGATCGACGGTTTTCGTTACGGCTTTTTCGGCATCAGCGACGTCTCGCCCTGGCTCAGCCTGGGGGTCGTCGGCGGCACGCTGCTCGTCGTGAGCGCCGTGGCTGTGGCATTGCTGCGCAGCGGCTACAAAATTCGCAGTTAAGCTGCTGATCTATTTTTTTGGGTGATTGAGATGAATGCAGAACAGATCAAGGCCATGATTGCCGCCCGCCTGGCGTGCCAGCACATTACGCTCGAGGGCGACGGCAGGCATTGGTTCTCGACCATCGTGTCACCCGAATTCGAGGGCAAGCGCGCCATCTTGCGGCATCAGATGGTGTACGCCACGCTTGGCGACAAGATGAAGACCGACGAGGTGCATGCCCTGTCGATCAAGGCCTACACGCCGGCCGAATGGGCGGCCCTGCCCAAGTGAGCCCTGAAGGCCGTGACAAGCGGCCCGCAGGCCTTGATTTTTCGGTACTGGATCTATGGATAAATTATTGATTCGCGGTGGTCGGTCCTTGCATGGCGAGGTGCCGATCTCGGGCGCGAAGAACGCCGCCCTGCCGGAGCTGTGCGCCTGTCTGTTGACGTCTCAGCCGGTCACGCTGCGTAACGTGCCGCGCCTGCAGGACGTGGCCACCATGATCAAGCTGGTCCGCAACATGGGCGTGACAACCGAGCGCAACGAGGACGGCTCGCTCGCGGTCGACGCCGGCGACCTGCACCTGCCAGAGGCGCCCTACGAACTGGTCAAGACCATGCGTGCGTCGGTGCTGGCGCTCGGCCCCCTGCTGGCGCGTTTCGGCAAGGCACGGGTATCCCTGCCCGGTGGCTGCGCGATCGGCTCGCGACCGGTCGACCAGCACATCCGGGGCCTGACCGCCATGGGCGCTGACATTGTGGTCGAGCACGGCTACATGAATGCCAAACTGGCGGGCGGACGCACGCGCCTGCACGGCACGCGCATCACGACCGACATGGTCACGGTGACCGGGACTGAAAATTTTCTGATGGCGGCGTGCCTGGCCGAAGGTGAAACGATTCTGGAGAACGCAGCGCAGGAGCCCGAGATTCCCGATCTGGCCGAGATGCTGATCAGCATGGGCGCGAAGATCGAGGGCCACGGCAGCAGTCGCATCCGCATCCAGGGTGTCGAAGCGCTGCACGGTTGCCAGCACCAGGTGGTGGCCGACCGCATCGAGACCGGCACCTTCCTGTGTGCGGTGGCCGCCACCGGCGGCGATGTGCTGCTGCGCCATGGTCGCGCCGACCATCTCGAAGTCGTGATTGAAAAGCTGCGCGAAGCCGGTGTCACGGTGCTGGCGGTTCCGGACGGCATCCGGGTGCGCGCGGCCGGGCGGCTCAAGGCCCAGAGTTTCCGCACCACCGAATACCCCGGCTTCCCGACCGACATGCAGGCCCAGTTCATGGCGCTCAACTGCATCTCGAATGGCACCTCGAAAATGACCGAAACCATCTTCGAGAACCGCTTCATGCACGTCAACGAACTGGTGCGCCTGGGTGCCAATATCCAGATCGACGGCAACGTGGCGCTGGCCGTCGGCGTGCCCAAACTCTCGGGCGCCACCGTGATGGCGACCGACCTGCGCGCTTCGGCCAGCCTGGTGATCGCCGGCCTGGTGGCCGAGGGCGAGACCGTGGTCGACCGGATCTACCATCTGGACCGCGGCTACGACCAGATGGAAACCAAGCTGCGCGGTCTGGGTGCCGACATCGAAAGGGTGAAATGATCACATTGGCTTTATCCAAGGGCCGCATCTTCGAAGAGACGATGCCGCTGCTGCGCGCCGCCGGCATCGAGGTGCTGGAAGACCCGGAGAAATCGCGCAAGCTCATTCTGGCGACGAATCAGGCCGACGTGCGCGTGCTGGTGGTGCGTGCCACGGACGTGCCGACCTATGTCCAGTACGGCGGCGCCGATCTGGGCATCACCGGCAAGGACACGCTGCTCGAGCACGGCAGCGACGGCCTGTACCAGCCGCTCGACCTGCAGATCGCCAAGTGCCGCATCAGCGTCGCGGTGCGCGCCGATTTCGACTACGCCTCGGCGGTCAAGCAGGGCTCGCGCCTGAAGGTGGCCACCAAGTATGTGGCGATCGCGCGCGAGTTCTTCGCCACCAAGGGCGTGCACGTGGACCTGATCAAGCTCTACGGCAGCATGGAGCTCGCGCCACTGGTCGGGCTGGCCGATGCCATCGTTGATCTGGTCTCCACCGGCAACACCTTGAAGGCCAATCACCTGATCGAGGTCGAGCGCATCATGGACATCAGCTCGCGCCTGGTCGTTAATCAAGCCGCGCTCAAGCTCAAGCAGGCGCCAATCCGCCGCATCATCGACGCCTTTGCAGCGGCGCTTCCCGCCTGAGTCCTCTTCATCACTTCAGAATCGCCATGACGCTCACTGCATCTCCCGCCCGCCTGTCAACCGCCAGCGCCAGTTTCGAGGCCGAGTTCAAGGCGCGTCTGCACTGGTCGGCGCAGGCTGATGCCGCGATCGAGGAGCGCGTGGGGGACATCCTGGCCGATGTGCAGCAGCGCGGCGACGCCGCTGTACTGGACTACACCGCGCGCTTCGATGGTGTCCACGCGAATTCCATGACAGCACTCGAGTTGACGCAGGCCGAACTCAAGGCCGCTTTCGATTCGATTCCCGCCGCCCAGCGTGAGGCGTTGCAGGCGGCGGCCAGCCGGGTGCGCAGCTACCACGAGGCGCAGAAGAAGGCCGGTGGCGAAAGCTGGAGCTATCGCGATGAAGACGGCACGCTGCTCGGCCAGAAGGTCACGCCGCTGGACCGCGTCGGCATCTACGTGCCCGGTGGCAAGGCGACCTACCCGTCGAGCGTGCTCATGAACGCCATTCCCGCGCACGTCGCCGGTGTGGCCGAGATCATCATGGTCGTGCCCACGCCCAGGGGTGAGAAGAACGCGATGGTGCTGGCCGCGGCCTTTGTTGCCGGTGTCAGCCGAGCCTTCACCATCGGCGGCGCGCAGGCGGTGGCGGCGCTGGCCTACGGCACGGCCACCATTCCCAAAGTGGACAAGGTCACCGGCCCCGGCAATGCCTACGTGGCAGCGGCCAAGCGCCGTGTCTTTGGCGTGGTCGGCATCGACATGATTGCTGGCCCGAGCGAAATCCTGGTGCTGGCCGACGGCACGACGCCGCCCGACTGGGTCGCGATGGACTTGTTCAGCCAGGCCGAGCACGATGAACTCGCGCAGAGCATTCTGCTGTGCCCGGATGCGACCTATATCGAGCAGGTGCAGTTGTCGATCGACCGTCTGCTGCCGCGCATGCCACGGCGCGAGATCATCGCCACGTCGCTCAACGACCGCGGCGCGCTGATCCTCACGCGCAGCATGGAAGAGGCCTGCGCCATCAGCAACCGTGTCGCACCCGAACACCTGGAGGTCAGCAGCCGCGCGCCGCAGCGCTGGGAGCCCTTGCTCAAGCACGCGGGCGCCATCTTCCTGGGTGCCTACACCAGCGAGTCGCTCGGTGACTATTGCGCCGGCCCGAACCACGTGCTGCCCACCAGCGGCACGGCGCGTTTTTCCTCGCCGCTCGGTGTTTACGATTTTCAGAAGCGCTCCAGCCTGATCGAAGTCAGCCAGACCGGTGCCCAGACCCTGGGCCTGATTGCCGCCGAACTCGCCTATGGCGAAGGCCTGCAGGCTCATGCACGGGCGGCGGAGCTGCGCCTGGACGTGGTGCCGCCGATGCGAGATTCCAAATGAAACCTGTCAATCCCCAAACCCTGCAGCGTATCCGCCAGGACATCCAGTCCATGCACGCTTATGCCGTGCAGGAGTCCGCCGGCATGATCAAGCTCGACGCCATGGAGAATCCGCACCGCCTGTCGCTGCCGCTGCAGACGGCCCTGGGCATGCGCCTGGGCGCGCTGGCCTTGAACCGCTACCCGGGCGAGCGCGTCAACGTGCTGCGCCGCGCGCTGGCCGTCTACGCCAAGATGCCGACCGGTTTTGACATCATGCTGGGCAACGGCTCGGATGAATTGATCAGCCTGCTGGCGCTGGCCTGCGATGTGCCGGGTGCCAGCGTGCTCGCGCCCGTGCCGGGTTTCGTGATGTACGCGATGAGCGCGCAACTGCAGGGCCTGGCCTTTCATGGCGTTCCCCTTACGGCCGATTTCCAGCTTGACCGGGCCGCAATGCTGGCCGCCATTGCCGAGCACAAGCCGGCCATCACCTACCTGGCCTATCCGAACAACCCGACCGCCAACCTGTGGGATGACGCGACGATTGAGGCCGTCATCGAGGCCGTTGGCGCGCAGGGCGGACTGGTGGTGCTCGATGAAGCCTACCAGCCGTTCGCCAGCAAGAGCTACATCGACCGGCTGGCGCAGCACAGCCATGTGCTGCTGCTGCGCACCCTCTCCAAGTTCGGTCTGGCCGGTGTGCGCATCGGTTACCTGATGGGGCCGGCCGCGCTCATCGCCGAGATCGACAAAGTGCGCCCGCCGTACAACATCAGCGTGCTCAATTGCGAGTGCGCGCTGTTTGCGCTCGAGCACCACAAGGTCTTTGCCGCACAGGCGCTTGAGTTGTGCGCCCAGCGCGCGCTCCTGCTCGAAGCGCTGGCGGGGCTGCCCGGTGTGCACGCCTATCCGAGCGACGCCAACATGATTCTGCTGCGCGTGCCCGATGCGCAAAAGACGTTCGACGGTCTGAAGGCGCGCCAGGTGCTGGTCAAGAACGTCTCCAGGATGCATGCGCTGCTGGACAATTGCCTGCGCCTGACCGTCGGCACCCCCGATGAAAACCAGAAGCTGCTGGCGGCCTTGAAGGACAGTCTGTAGACTGACGGCCGCGCCAGCGACAATAGCACCATGAACCAACGAACCGCCGAAGTCAATCGCAACACCGCCGAGACCCGGATCAGCGTCAAGCTCAATCTGGACGGCACCGGGCAGGCCCGGCTGCATACGGGAATCGGGTTTTTTGACCACATGCTCGATCAGATCGCACGCCACGGCATGCTCGACCTCGATGTGCAGGCCGAGGGCGATCTGCATATCGACGGCCATCACACGGTCGAAGACGTGGGCATTGCCTTCGGCCAGGCCGTGCATCAGGCGGTTGGCGACAAGAAGGGCATTCGCCGCTATGGCCATGCCTATGTGCCATTGGACGAGGCACTCTCGCGCGTCGTCATCGACCTCTCGGGCCGCCCCGGCTTGGTCATGAATGTGCCGTTCAAGAGCGGCATGATCGGAAGCTTCGACAGCCAGTTGGCGCACGAGTTCTTCCAGGGCTTTGTGAACCACGCCTTTGTCACGCTGCACATCGACAACCTGCGCGGAGAGAACGCCCATCACCAAGCCGAGACCGTGTTCAAGGCCTTCGCCCGCGCTCTGCGCAGCGCGCTGGAGCTCGATCCGCGCGCCGCCGGCACCATTCCGTCGACCAAGGGTTCGCTCTAAGACCATGTTGGGCAGCAAGACCGTTGCGGTGGTCGATTACGGCATGGGCAATCTGCGTTCGGTGTCGCAGGCCGTGCGCGCCGCCGCCGCCGGCACCGGCTTCGAGGTGCTGATCACGGCCGATCCCGATGTGGTGCGCGCTTGCGCGCGCGTGGTGCTACCGGGGCAGGGTGCGATGCCGGACTGCATGCGCGAACTGCGCGAGTCCGGTCTGCAGGAGTCGGTGCTTGAGGCCGCCGCCTGCAAGCCTCTGTTCGGCGTCTGTGTCGGCATGCAGATGCTGCTTGATCACAGCGCCGAGGGCGATACCCCGGGGCTGGGGCTGATCCACGGCGAGGTGATCAAGTTCGAACTGGCCGGTCAGTTGCAGCCCGATGGCAGCCGCTACAAGGTGCCGCAAATGGGCTGGAACCAGGTCTACCGCAACAACCACGGCGCTGCGCCGCACCCGGTGTGGGGCGATGTGCCCGACGGCAGTTACTTCTATTTCGTTCACAGTTTTTACGCCCGACCGTCTGATGCGCGCCACAGCGTGGGCGAGACCGACTACGGTCAGCGTTTCAGTTCCGCGATTGCGCGCGATAATATTTTCGCAACCCAGTTCCACCCGGAAAAAAGTGCCGATCACGGTTTGTCCCTTTATCGAAACTTCCTTCACTGGAATCCCTGAGCCGGTTCCCGTCCCGAACCGCTCGCAGCCCTCTGTTCCTCATCAACCCTGAAGCATCATGCTTTTAATCCCTGCAATCGACCTCAAAGACGGTCACTGTGTGCGTCTCAAACAAGGCGACATGGACCAATCCACGACCTTTGGTGAAGACCCGGTCGTGATGGCCGGCAAATGGATCGATCAGGGTGCACGACGCCTGCATCTGGTGGACCTGAACGGCGCGTTCGCGGGCCATCCGCAGAACGAGAAGGCGATCCGCAGGATCCTCAAGGAAGTGGGCAGCGCGGTCGACGTCCAGCTTGGCGGCGGCATCCGCGATCTTGACACCATCGAGCGCTACCTTGACGCCGGCCTGCGCTACGTCATCATCGGCACCGCCGCCATCCGCAATCCCGGCTTCCTGCAGGACGCGTGCACCGCCTTTGGCGGCCACATCATCGTCGGGCTCGACGCGCGTGACGGCAAGGTCGCCACCGACGGCTGGAGCAAGCTCACGCGCCACGATGTCGTGGACCTGGGCAAGAAGTTCGAGGACTTCGGCGTCGAATCGATCATCTACACCGACATCGGCCGCGACGGCATGCTCACCGGCATCAATGTCGAGGCCACCGTCAAGCTCGCGCAGGCGCTGACCATTCCGGTGATCGCCTCCGGCGGCCTGTCCAGCATGGACGACATCGAAGCCCTGTGCGCGGTGGAAGACGAAGGCATCGAAGGCGTCATCTGCGGTCGTGCCATCTACAGCGGCGATCTTGACTTCGCTGCGGCGCAAGAACGCGCCGATGAGCTCAATGGCTGATTTCAGTGCTCGCTAAGCGAATCATCCCCTGCCTGGACGTGACCGGCGGGCGGGTCGTCAAGGGTGTTAATTTTGTCGAACTGCGCGATGCGGGCGATCCGGTTGAGATCGCGGCGCGTTACAACGAGCAGGGGGCCGACGAGCTCACCTTTCTCGACATCACTGCCACCAGCGACGGACGCGACCTGATCCTGCACATCATCGAGGCGGTGGCATCCCAGGTCTTCATTCCCCTGACGGTCGGCGGCGGCGTGCGCACGGTCGACGATGTGCGCCGCCTGCTCAATGCCGGCGCCGACAAGACCAGTTTCAACTCGGCTGCGATCGCGGACCCGCAGGTGATCCGCGACGCCTCACGCAAGTACGGCGCCCAGTGCATCGTGGTGGCTATCGATGCCAAGCGCCGCAGCGCAGCCGACGAGCAGCGCCTGGCCGCAGGCGGCGCCGTGATGGGCCCGGGCTGGGATGTCTACAGCCATGGCGGGCGCAAGAACACCGGGCTCGACGCCGTTACCTGGGCGCGCCAGATGGCCGAGTTCGGGGCTGGCGAGATCCTGCTCACGAGCATGGACCGCGACGGCACCAAGGCCGGATTCGACCTGGCGCTCACGCGCGCCGTGAGCGACGCCATCAGCGTACCCGTGATCGCCTCTGGCGGCGTTGGCACGCTCGACCATCTGGCCGACGGCATTCAGATCGGCGGCGCCGATGCGGTGCTGGCGGCCAGCATCTTCCACTACGGCGAATTCACCGTGGCCCAGGCCAAAACCAGGATGGCCGAGCGCGGCATTCCGGTGCGACTATGACCTGGCTTGATGAAATCAGGTGGGACGCGCAGGGTCTGGTGCCTGTGATCGCGCAGGAGGCTGCTTCCGGCGATGTCCTGATGTTTGCTTGGATGAACCGCGAGGCGCTGGAGAAAACGGCCGAACTCGGGCGCGCCGTCTATTTCAGCCGTTCGCGTGGCAAACTCTGGTTCAAGGGCGAGGAGTCCGGTCACGTGCAGACCGTGCACGAGATCCGGATCGACTGCGATCAGGACGTGATCCTGCTCAAGGTCAGCCAGCTCGGGCACGAACCCGGCATTGCCTGCCATACCGGACGCCACAGCTGCTTCTTCAGCGTCTACCGGGATGGCCGGTGGCAAGTCACCGAGCCGGTCTTGAAAGACCCGCAAACGATCTACAGATAGGCGCCTATGTCTTCCAAACTTTCCGCTCCCGATTCACTCGCCGCGCTGGCGCGGGTTATCGAAAGCCGCCTGCCGAACAAGGGCGGTGATCCGGACGCCAGTTATGTGGCGCGCCTGCTGCATAAGGGGCCGGACGCCTTCCTGAAGAAGATCGGCGAAGAGGCGACCGAGGTTGTCATGGCCGCCAAGGACGCCGATTTCGGCGGCGACAAGGCCAAGATCGTCTACGAAGTCGCCGACCTGTGGTTCCACTGCATGATTGCGCTGGCCCACTATGGCCTGACGCCGGCCGATGTGCTGGCCGAACTGGAGCGCCGCGCCGGTACCAGCGGCATTGAGGAAAAGGCCTTGCGCAAGGCGGTAGCGCGCGAGGGTGAAAACAAGTGATTCAGCCCGGCACCGTGTGACAGGGAGCATTGCGCATGACCAAGACGATTGTTGATAGCGACCCGAACTGCCTGTTCTGTAAGATCGTGGCGGGCCGGATTCCCTCGCGCAAGGTATACGAGGATGGGGAACTTCTGGCCTTCCACGATGTCAATCCATGGGCGCCGGTGCATTTCCTGATGATCCCCAAGCTTCATATTCCCTCGCTGGCGCTGGTCGGCGACGAGCACGCGGCGCTGCTGGGGCGCATGATGGTGCTGGCGCCGAAACTGGCCTTGCAAGAAGGCTGCAATCCCTATCCGGAAGGGGGCTTCCGCCTTTTGAGCAATATCGGCGCCGAGGGTCGCCAAGAGGTGCATCATCTGCATATCCACGTCATGGGTGGGCCGCGGCCTTGGCTGCGAGGTTAATTTTCGGGATATACCGCCCTGTAACTGCTGCGCCGACTAAAATTGGCGCCATTCGCTAGGAGAGACACATGGGACTTTCGACAACGCACCTGATTATTTTCCTGATCATCATCGTCGTGATCTTTGGCACCAAGAAGCTGCGCAACATTGGCGCCGACCTCGGCGGCGCCGTCAAGGGATTCAAGGACGGCATGCGCGACGGCAATGAAAAACCGGCAGAGGCCCCGGCAGCACCGGCGCAGCAGGTTGCTTCCAGCACGAGCGCGGCCAAGGAAACCATCGACGTCGAAGCCAAGAACAAGGTCTGATGGATTTTTCTAAGTGATTGATATCGGGGTTACCAAGCTCGCCATCATTGGTGCCATCGCACTGCTGGTCATCGGTCCGGAAAAGCTGCCCAGCGTGGCCAAGACCGCCGGCACCCTGCTCGGTCGGGCGCGTCGCTACGTGGCGGACGTGAAGGCCGAGGTCAATCGCTCGATGGAGCTCGATGAGCTCAAGAAGGTCAAAGAAACGGTGGAAAACGCGGCGCGCGATGTCGAGCAGTCGATCCAGACCAGTGCCGCTGATTTCGAGAAGAGCTGGGCCCAGAGCACTGACATCGCCACCCAGGCCTCGGCGGCGCAGGCCTGGGACCGCATTCCCGAGTACAAGCACCCACACAAGAAATGGCGCATCAAGCAGGGCGCCACACCTCGCTGGTACAAGGTCCGCAGCGGCATCCGCACCAACGCCCTATCGGGAGCGGCCCGGGTGGCGCGCTTTCGGCCACCCCGATCGAACTGATGACAGATCCCACCAACAAAGAAGACGAACTGGCCGGCACCGAGCAGCCTTTTGTGCAGCACCTGATCGAACTGCGCGATCGGCTGCTGCGCTCGATCTATGGCATCGCTGCCGTGTTCGCCGTGATCGTGTTCTACCCCGGTCCGTCCAAACTTTACGACCTGCTGGCGATGCCGCTGGTCAAGACCCTGCCCGAAGGCTCGCGCATGATCGCCGTCGGCGTCGTCTCGCCGTTTCTGGTGCCGATCAAGGTCTCGGCGATGGCCGCGATCGCGCTGTCCCTGCCCTGGATTCTGTACCAAGTCTGGGCCTTTATTGCGCCGGGTCTCTACAAGCATGAAAAGCGGCTGGTGCTGCCGCTGGTGGCGGCCAGCACCGTGCTGTTCTACCTGGGCGCGGCCTTTTGCTACTTCTTCGTCTTTGGCCAGGCCTTTCCGGCGATCCAACGCATGGCGCCGACCTCGGTCGCCGTCAGCCCCGATATCGAGGCCTATCTGGACTTTGTCATCACCATGTTCATTGCCTTTGGCGTGGCCTTCGAGGTGCCGATCGCGGTCGTAATCCTGGCGCGCTTGGGCGTGGTGACGATTGCGCAGCTCAAGTCCTTTCGCACCTACTTCGTGGTCGGGGCTGCCGCCGTTGCGGGTCTCGTGACGCCGCCCGATCCAGTCTCCATGATCGCGCTGCTGCTGCCGATGTGCCTGCTCTACGAGTTCGGCATCCTGGCGGCGCAGGTCTTCATCAAGCACACCGCTGCGCCTGATGATGCGGCTGATGCCGCCAAACCCTGAAAGCACATGTCGTTGCCCGTTGACGTCACCGTCTTTGAGCGCGGCTGGCTCTCGTCCAACAATATCCTGATCCAGGGCCGTGACGCCACGGCACTGATCGACACCGGCTACGTCACGCATGCGCCGCAAACGCTGGCGCTGGTCGAAGCGGCCTTGCACGGGCGCGCGCTCGACCTGGTGGTCAACACCCATTTGCACAGCGACCACTGCGGCGGCAACGCGGCGCTGCAGGCGCGCTACCCGGCCCTGCGCACGCTGATTCCGCCCGGGGCCTCGCAGCACGTGCGCGATTGGGACCCGCAGGCGCTGACCTATACCCCGACCGGCCAGAACTGCCCACAGTTCCGTTTCGACGCCGTGCTCGTGCCGGGCAGCGAAATCCGGCTCGGTGACACGCAGTGGCAGGTGCACGCCGCACCCGGCCACGACCCGCACTCGGTGATCCTGTTCGAGCCGGCCGCACGCCTGCTGGTGTCGGCCGACGCGCTGTGGGAACGCGGCTTTGGTGTGATCTTTCCGGAACTCGAAGGACTTGACGCCTTCGATGCCGTGGCGCAGACCATCGACCTGATCGAAGCGCTGGCACCGACCCATGTGATTCCGGGCCACGGGCCGGTGTTCACGGATGTGAGCGGCGCCATTGCGCGTGCCCGTGAGCGCCTGGCCGGCTTTGTTGCCAGTCCTGAGAAGCACATCCGCCATGCGGCCAAGGTGTTGCTCAAGTTCAAACTGCTGGAGATGCAGAAGCTGGAGTTCGCCAGCTTCGTTGAATGGGCGCGCAGCACACCTTATTTCGCGCTGATCGCGCAGCGGCATTTCGCCGGTGCCGATTCCTCGCAGTGGATCGATGCGCTGATTGAAGACCTGATTCGCGCCGGCGCCGCCGCGCGCGAGGGATCGCTGATCCGAAACGTCGGCTGAGGGCGCGCCCTCAGCCGGACGCGGGTGTCAGGCCACCGCTTTGGCCGCAGCCTTGACCTTCAACCGCCAGGCATGCAGCAGCGGCTCGGTGTAGCCGCTCGGTTGCGTCAAGCCCTTGAACACGAGATCGCAGGCGGCCTGATACGCCATCGAGATGTCGAAATGGCCCGCCATGTTCTTGTAGAGCGGGTCGCCCGCGTTTTGCTGATCCACCACCGCGGCCATGCGCTCGAAGGTCTCGCGCACCTGGGCTTCGGTGACGACGCCGTGGTGCAGCCAGTTCGCCATGTGCTGGCTGCTGATGCGCAGCGTGGCGCGGTCTTCCATCAGCGCGACGTTGTGGATGTCGGGCACCTTGGAGCAGCCCACGCCCTGATCGACCCAGCGCACCACGTAGCCGAGGATGCCTTGCGCGTTGTTGTCGAGTTCCTGCTGGCGCTCGGCCGCGCTCCAGTTCGGCGTGGCGCTGACAGGGACGTGCAGCAGGCCGCTGAGCAGGGCGTCGTGTTCGATCTGCGGGTCGCGCGTGGCGTGCAGCGCTTCGAGTTCCTTCTGCACATCGCTGACCAGCACCTGATGGTAGTGCAGGGCGTGCAGCGTGGCGCCGGTCGGGCTCGGCACCCAGGCCGTGTTGGCGCCGGCTTTCGGGTGCGCGATCTTCTGCTCCAGCATGGCCTTCATCAGGTCCGGCATGGCCCACATGCCCTTGCCGATCTGCGCCTTGCCGCGCAGGCCGCAGGCCAGTCCGACCAGCACGTTGTTGCGCTCGTAGGCGTGGATCCAGACGCTGCTCTTCATGTCGCCCTTGCGGATCATGGGCCCGGCCTGCATGGCGCTGTGCATCTCGTCGCCGGTGCGATCCAGGAAGCCGGTGTTGATGAAGGCGACACGGCTGCTTGCGGCGGCGATGCAGGCCTTCAGGTTGACGCTGGTGCGGCGCTCTTCGTCCATGATGCCGAGCTTGACCGTGCTGTCAGCCAGACCCAGCATCTTCTCGACGCGGCCGAATAGTTCGCTGGCAAACGCGACTTCCGTCGGGCCGTGCATCTTGGGCTTGACGATGTAGACCGAACCTTTACGCGAGTTGCGGATCGCATCCTTGGTCGTGCGCTGGAGGTCGTGCATGGCGATCGTGGTGGTGACGATGGCGTCCAGAATGCCTTCCGGAATTTCGCGGGTCTGGCCCTGCTTGTCGGTGTAAAGGATGGCCGGGTTCGTCATCAGGTGGCCGACGTTGCGCACGAACATCAGCGAGCGGCCGTGCAGCGCGATCTTCTTGCCCTTGCCGGCGGGCGGCGTGTAGATGCGGTCGCCATTGAGCCCGCGCGTGAAGGTCTGGCCGCCCTTGCTCACCTCTTCGGTCAGCGTGCCCTGCAGGATGCCGAGCCAGTTGCTGTAGGCCAGCACCTTGTCTTCGGCGTCCACCGCGGCGACCGAGTCTTCGAGGTCAAGGATGGTCGAGAGCGCTGCTTCCACGATCAGGTCGCAGACGCCCGCCGGGTCGGTTACGCCGATCGGCGTGCTGCGGTCGATCAGGATGTCGAGGTGCAGGCCGTTGTGCTGCAGCAGCACGCTGCTGGGCGCCTTGGCATCGCCCTGGTAGCCGATTAGCTGCGCCGGGTTCTGCAGGCTGGTGTTGCCGCCGTCGGCGAGCTTCACGGCGAGCTTGCCGTCCTTGATGCGGTAGCCGACGGAATCCAGGTGCGAGCCCTTGCGCAGCGGCGCCGTGCGGTCCAGCACGTGGCGTGCATATTCAATCACTTTGTCGCCGCGCTTCGGGTTGTAGCCCTTGCCCTTTTCGCAGCCGTCGGCTTCGCTGATCGCGTCCGTGCCATAGAGCGCGTCGTACAGGCTGCCCCAGCGTGAATTGGCGGCGTTGAGGGCGTAGCGCGCGTTCAGGATCGGCACCACGAGTTGCGGACCGGCCTGCACCGCGAGCTCGGCGTCGACCTTGCTCGTGCTGATGCGGACCTTCTTCGGCACCGGCACCAGATAGCCGATTTTTTCGAGAAAGGCGCGGTAGGCCGGCATGTCGGCAATCGGCCCCGGATGCGCGCTGTGCCAGGCGTCGAGCTCGCACTGCAGGCGGTCGCGCTCGGCCAGCAGGGCGATGTTCTTCGGCGCCAGGTCGGCCACGATGGCATCAAAGCCTTTCCAGAACCTGGCGCTGCTAACGCCGGTACCTGGCAGGACCTTGCTCTCGATGAACTGATGCAGGACTTCGGCAACTTGCAGGCGGTGGATGGCGGTGCGTGTGGTCATGGTGTGGGACTCTTTGAAAGGGAAGGGGATGGAAAAAAAGTGAGGACATCGCGCAGGCTCGTGCCGCTGCGCGTGGGTTGCGTGCCGAGCTCTTCGAACGGCAGCTGGTAGCGGTTCACCCACAAGGTCTGGTAGCCGTACCAAGTCGCGGCCAGCGCGTCCCAGGCGTTGCTGCTGACGAACACGATCTGCCGGGCGGTCAGGCCCGTCGCCTGCTCGCCCAGCGCGTAGGCCTCGGGGTGCGTCTTGTACTTGCGGATCGGATCGACGCTGATGACGTGGTCGAGCAGGCCGTCGAGGCCGGCCGACTTGACGGCCAGATTCAGCATGGCGGCATCGCCATTGCTCAAAATGCCGGTCGGGATGCCCTGCGCCTTGAGCGCGCCGAGCACGGACTTGATTTCGGGGAAGGCGCTCAGGTGCCGGTACTGGTTCATCAGCCGCTCGATCTGCGGCTCGAAGTCCGTGCCTGCTGGCTGTGTCGGAGCAACGATGCGCTTGAGGGCGTAGACCAGCGCGGCGCGCGTCAGCGCCCAGAACGGTTGATAGTGCGCGCCGTGGTTGCTGGTGGTGACCAGCCGCGTGTATTCGATCTGTTTGTCGCGCCAGAGCAAGCTTAAGCCTTGGCCGTGCCCCGGAAAGAGCTGCTCGGCGAGCAGACCCACGCTGTAGACGTCGAACAGCGTACCGTAAGCGTCGAACAGCACGGCGCGCGGCGCATCGGCCGGGTTGGCTCTGGATCTTTCGGCGGCCGTAGGCCTTGCTTTGGACATAGCCCTACTTTATTCGATACATTCGAGATCATTAACTATCAATTGATGAATTGGTTTGTGACAAAAACAGATGTAATCAATCGGCAGAAACCGATCAAACCGCGCTGGGCCACGCGCAAGATACTATTAAATCAATAGCATCAAGTGTTGACCGAAAGCGCGCCGATGCCGGATTCGGGTCAGGTGCGTGGCGCGCGCAGCGGGTCCGGTGTCCTAAAATGCGCGACCATGACACTGCCCAGCCCCCATGCGCTCCCGGCCTTGCCCGCGCACGCCATCATCCGCGAGGTTGGCCTGCGCGACGGTCTGCAAAGCATTTCCCGCGTGCTGCCGACGGCGCACAAGATCGAGTGGATCGCTGCCGCTTACGAGGCCGGCCAGCGCGAGATCGAAGTCGGCTCCTTCGTGCCGGCTCGGCTGCGGCCGCAACTCGCCGACACGGCCGAACTGCTGGCCTTTGCCAGGACGCTGCCCGGCCTCAGCGCATCGGTGCTGGTGCCCAATCTGAAGGGCGCCGAGCGCGCCATGGAATGCGAGGCCGATCTGATGCTGCTGCCGCTGTCGGCCAGCCACGCCCACAGCCTGGCCAACCTGCGCAAGACACCCGATGAGGCGCTGGCCGAGATTGCGCGCATCGTCGCCGCGCGCGATGCCAGCGGCTCGCACACACTGATCGAAGTCGGCATCAGCACGGCGTTTGGCTGCACGCTGCAGGGCGCGGTGGCGCCCGCCGAAGTGCTGCGCCTGCTGCGCGCCGTGCTCGACGCAGGTGTCGACCGCGTCGGTCTGGCCGATACCGTCGGCTACGCCGACCCGGCGATGGTGAGCCGATTGTTCGAGCAGGCGCTGCCGCTGGCCGGCGCGCGCCTGAACTGCGCGCATTTTCACGATACGCGCGGCCTCGGTCTGGCCAATGCCTACGCCGCGCTGCAATGCGGCATCACGCGTTTTGATGCCTGCCTGGGCGGCATCGGCGGCTGCCCGCATGCGCCGGGTGCCAGCGGCAACGTCGCGACCGAAGACCTGGCCTATATGCTGCTGAGCATGGGTGTGGCGACCGGGCAGGATTTCAACCGGCTGCTGGACTTGCGCGGCCACTTGGCGCAATGGCTGGCCGGTGAGACGCTGCACGGCAGCATCTGGCGCGCCGGGCTGCCGCGCACACTGGGCGCCGCGCCGGCCAGAGCCCACCACTCCTGAATCGATACAACAACATGAACAAAGCAACCGAAACGGCACCCGCTGCGGCCCTGCCGCTGGCCGGTTTGCGCGTGGTCGAATTCACGCACATGGTGATGGGCCCGACCTGCGGCATGGTGTTGGCCGACATGGGCGCCGAGGTGATCAAGGTCGAGCCGATCGAGGGCGACCGCACGCGTCACCTGCTTGGCGCCGGTGCCGGTTTCTTCCCGCTGTTCAACCGCAACAAGAAGAGCATCGCGCTCAACCTGCACGCTCCCGAGGGTGCCGCCGCTGCGCGCGCGCTGGCCGCCCGCGTCGACGTGGTGCTGGAGAACTTCAAGCCCGGCACCATGGCCAAGTACGGGCTCGATTACGCCGCGCTGTCGAAAGTCAACGAACGCCTGATCTACGTCAGCCACAAGGGCTTTCTGCCCGGCCCTTATGAGCACCGCACGGCCCTCGACGAAGTCGTGCAGATGATGGGCGGGCTGGCCTACATGACCGGGCGCCCGGGTGATCCGCTTCGCGCCGGCACCAGCGTCAACGACATCATGGGCGGCATGTTCGGCGCCATCGGCGCGCTCGGTGCCCTGATCCAGCGCGGCATCACCGGCAAGGGGCAGGAAGTGCAGAGCGCGCTCTACGAGAACAATGTGTTCCTGGTCGGCCAGCACATGCTGCAGTACGCCATCACCGGCAAGCCGGCGGCGCCGATGCCCGATCGCATCTCGGCCTGGGGGGTGTACGACGTATTCACGGTGAAGAACGGCGAGCAGATCTTCCTGGCTGCGGTCAGCGATGCCCAGTGGGCCACGTTTTGCGACGCGCTGGATTTTGCCGATCTGAAAGCCGATCCGCAGTACGCCAACAACAATCTGCGCGTGCAGGCGCGCGCCAGCCTGTTGCCGGTGCTGCGCGAGCGTCTGGTCGGCTACAGCGCGGCCGAGCTGACGGCGTTGTTCGAGCGCGTCGGCCTGCCGTTTGCACCGATCCGCAGGCCCGAAGAGCTGTACGACGACGAGCACCTGCTGGCCACCGGCGGACTGGCCGACATCACGCTGCCCGATGGCGAGCGCGCCGGCCAGACGGCCAAGACCACGCTGTTTCCGTTCACCATGGACGGCCATCGCCTGGGCGTGCGCCTGCAGCCGCCGACCAAGGGCGAGCATACGAGCGCGTTGCTGTCGGCGCTCGGTTACGACGACGCGGCGATCGCTGCACTGCGCCGCGCCGGCGCGGTGGCATGATGCAACTTCGGCACTTGCCGACAGAACAAGGAACGACTTCGATGACACCTCCATCCTTGAATATCTCACGGCGCAAGGTCCTCGGCGGCGTGGGCGCTCTGGCCCTGGGCAGCGGCTGGGCCAAGGGCGTGCTGGCGCAGGCGGTGGATCGGCCGGTCCGCTTCATCCTGCCGTTCAGCGCCGGTTCCGGCGTCGACACCATCACGCGTGCGGCCAGCATGGCGCTCGCGCGTGCGCTGGGTCAGCCGGTGGTGATCGACAACCAGCCCGGCGCCGGCGGCGTGCTCGGCACGGCCAGCATGATCAAATCGGCGCCGGACGGCCTGACGCTGAGCATGGTGTCGAACAACCACGTGATCTACCCGAGCGTGCTCAAGTCGCTGCCGTTCGATCCGGTCAACGACATCACGCCGATTGCCATGCTCGGCTCGACGCCGATGGTGCTGGTCGTCAACCCCAAGGTGCCGGCGAAGAACATGCGCGAGCTGGTGGCCTTGTTCAAAGCCAATCCGGGCAAGTACAACTACGGCTCGTCGGGCAACGGCACCATCCTGCAACTGGCGGCGGAAATGTTCAAGGATGTGAGCGGCACCTATGTGACGCACATTCCCTACCGCGGCGTGGCGCCCTTCCTGCAGGACTTGATGGGCGGCCAGATCGACATGGGCGTGCTCTCCCTGCCCTCGGTGCAGGCCCAAATTAGGAGCGGCGCGCTGCGCGCGATCTGCGTCTCGGCGCCGCAGCGCATTGCGGCGGCGCCTGATATTCCCACTGCCGTTGAGCAGGGCTATCCCAATTACCTCGTGGAAGGCTGGTTTGCCGTGATCGGGCCGAAGAACCTGCCCGCAGCGCAGGTCAGCCGCATTCACGAGGCCTTTGTCAGCGCCTTTGCCGCGCCCGATGTGCGCGAGGCGATGGGCAAACAGGGCAACAGCATCAACATTTCGACGCCCGAGTTCGCTGCGGCGTATTTCAGGTCGGAACTGCTCAAGTACGCGGCCCTGGTCAAGAAGGCGGGCGTGGTGCCGCAGTAGATCACGCACCGACGATGGCCAAGCTCAAGCAGATCGAAACCTTTGTTGCCGTCGCCACGCGCGGCAGCCTGACGGCGGCGGCGCGTGCGGAAGACGTGGCGCCGGCCATCATCGGGCGCCGGCTTGATGCGCTCGAGCATCGCCTGGGCGTCAAGCTGCTGCTGCGCACGACACGGCGCGTCACGCTGACGCACGAGGGCAGCGCCTTTCTTGAAGACTGTCAGCGCCTGCTGGCGGATTTTGCGGCGGCCGAGGCGAGCGTTTCGGCCGGTGGCGTCAAGGCCAGCGGCCATTTGCGCGTGACGGCGCCGGCCGGTTTCGGGCGCCGCCACGTGGCCCCGCTGGTGCCGCGTTTTCGCGAGCAGCACATGGACGTGAGCATCTCGCTGAACCTGAGCGACCGCGTCGTCGATCTGGCGGGGGAGGGTTTCGACTGCGCGGTCCGTGTCGGCGACATGCCCGACTCCAGCCTGGTCAGCGTGCGTCTGGCCGACAACCGGCGCCTGTGCGTGGCGACTCCGGCCTACCTCAAGCGCCACGGCACGCCGCAACACCCGAATGATCTGGCGCGCTTCGACTGCCTGGCGCTCTCAAGCGACGCCTCGCAAACGCGCGGCTGGGCCTTCACGGTGCCCAAGGGCGCCGGCAGCGAGCTCATTTATCTCAAGCCTGGCGGGCCGCTCGATTGTTCGGATGGCCAGGTACTGCACGACTGGTGCCTGGCCGGCTACGGCATCGCCTGGCGCAGCACCTGGGAGGTAGAGGCCGAGATTGCCGCGGGCCAACTGGTTGCTCTGCTGGAAGAGTTTGCGGCGCCGGCCAACGGCATCTACGCGCTGTTCCCGCATGCCAAGCACATGCCGTTGCGTCTGCGCCTGTGGATCGATTTCCTCAAGCACCATTACGGCCAGGCCGGTTTCTGGAGGGCGCAATGAAGCCGCTGGTCCTGTGCGCCGATGATTTCGCAGTTCATGGCGAAGCCTCGCGCGGCATTGCCGAACTGGCGCAGCAGGGGCGTTTGAGCGCCACCAGTGCCATGGTGCTCTCTAAGCGCTGGACCCAGGATGCGGCGCTGCTGCAGGACCTGCGCGGACACATCGACGTCGGCCTGCATCTGGACTGGACCAGCGAGTTTGCGCTGGCCGCTGGCCACGGCCTGTCGCTGTCGGCCGCCATGCTCAAGGCGGCGCTCGGCGGATTTGGCCGCGGTGCGGCAATGGCGCGCACGCGCGAAGTGATCGAGCGCCAGCTCGATGCTTTCGAGACGCGCTGGAAGGCGCCGCCCGATCATGTCGATGGTCACCAGCACGTGCAGCAATTTGCCGGCATCCGTGAAGCACTGGTGCAGGCATTGGCGCGCCGCTATGGCTCATCCGGCGCCAAGCCCTATCTGCGGATTTCGCGCGCGCCGGGCAGTGCCGCCGATGCCAAGAGCCGGATCATCGCCGCCATGGGTGCGCGTGCGCTGGAAACCTTGGCGACCCGGGCCGGCCTGCCCTGCGCGCCGGCGCTGCTCGGCGTCTACGATTTTTCCGGCGATGCACAGCGCTATGCGCGCCTGATGGAGGGCTGGCTGGCGCAGGCTCCGGTGCACAGCATCATCATGTGCCATGCAGCCCAGGCGGCAGCCAGCGCCGATGCCATCGGCGCAGCCCGCGCGCGAGAGTTCGCCTACCTGGGCAGCGCGGCGTTCGACGCTGCGCTGGCGCGCGCCGGTGTGCAACTGGCCCGCGGCGCGGCGCTCGCCACTCGCTAGAATCGCGCCGTGCCCATCTCCCTGACCGAACGACAAAAATCCTGGCTTACCCTGGCCGGTCTGTGGCTTTTGCTCCTGGTGCTGGCGGCGTTGCGGCCGCTGGCGGTACCGGACGAAGGCCGCTATGGTGAGGTGGGTCGCTGGATGCTGCAAAGTGGCGACTGGCTCACCCCGCGCCTGAACGGCATTCCCTTCTTCCACAAGCCGCCTTATCTCTACTGGTTGGAGGCGATCTCGCTGGCCACCTTTGGCGTCAATGAACTGGCGCTGCGCCTGGTGCCGGCCCTGCATGTGGGCCTGATGCTGGTCGCGCTCTACCTGTCGGCACGCGCCGTCAGCAGCGAGAAGGTGGCGCGCCGCGCTGCCGTCATGCTTGGCACCAGCCTGGCCTTTTTACTCGGCGGCCAGTACATCAACCACGATATGTTGGTGGCGACCTGGATCGGTGTCGCGATCTGGTGCTTTGCCTTTGCCTTCATGGCTGGCGAGAAACCCGATGCCGCGCTGGCGCGGTTCGGCTTTGCCGCCTGTGCCCTGGGCATGCTGAGCAAGGGGCTGATAGGCATTGCGTTGCCGGGAATGGTGCTGCTGGTCTGGCTGCTCTGGACGCGCCAGCTGCGCAAGATCTTGTACCTGCCTTGGATCAGCGGTCTGGCCCTGTTCGCCGCGATTGCCCTGCCCTGGTTTGTCATGGCGCAGCAGAAGTACCCGCAGTTCTTCAATTACATGTTCATCGGCCAGCAGTTCAACCGCTACACGGCCGCCTCGTACAACAACCCGCAGCCGTGGTGGTTCTATCTGGCCTCAGTGCTCTTGCTGCTGTTTCCCTGGATCTTCTTTGCGCTGGTCCCGTCGCGCCAACCGGACAAGGCCGCAGGTCAGGCGCCGTTGGTCAAAGCTTGGTGGAGCCTGTGCTGGATCTGGGCGGGCGTCATCATCGTCTTCTTCTCGATCCCGCATTCCAAGCTGATCGGCTATGTGCTGCCGGTGATGCCGGCGCTGGCGCTGCTCTCGGCGTTGGGCTGGCAGCGCAGCATGGCGCAGCGTCGCCACGCGGGGCGGATTTTTGCGGCGCTGTGCGCGCTCAATGTCGGCATTGCGCTGCTGATCGTGACGCAGGTCGGCCCGGTCACGCGCGACAGCCGCACGCAGGACGTGGCGCCGGTTCTTGCGTGCGCGGCCGGGCCTGCCGACACGGTCTACGTATCGGACGCTTATCCCTACGACCTGCCGTTCTACGCGCAGCTGCGCCAGCCGATGCGGGTGCTCGGGGACTGGCCGCTGCTGCGGCAACAGGCTGGCGACGGCTGGCAGCGCGAGCTGTTCGAAGGTGCTGACTTCGACGTGCAGGCGGCCCGGGTATTGCAGTCGCCGGCTGAGCTGGCCGGTGCGGGCGCAAAGCCCGGCAACTGGTTTGTTGCGCGCAACGGCAGCAAGACGGCGCAGGAGCTCGGCGACTGGAAGCGCTTCTACCAGGGTGAGGGCTGGACGCTGTACCGTTCGGGTGGCGCGTCAGCGCCGGAAAGCCCAGAAGCGGCTCAGCACAAAGGTCTGCCCGGCTGCAAAGATCATCGCGGCAATCAAGGCCAATAAAGCCGGCCAGTGCAGGGCGCGCAGCAGCAGCACAAAGACCAGTTCGTTGCTGGCAAAACCGGCCACAGCGGTGATGGCGAAGCGGCCCAGGCTGGTGGCGACGCTGGTCGTTGCATCGCGAAAGCTCAGCAAGCGGTGACCGGCGAAGCTGACGATGAAAGCGATGCAGAATCCCAGCGCGTTGGCCAGTTCCGGCCACATCAGGTGCTGCACCAGTGTGAACACGATCAGGTGCGTCAGCGCCGCTGCGCCGCCAACCGCGAGAAACCAGAAGGTTGAAGTGCTCAAAGCAGTGAGTCTGCCTTGCCCGACGGCAGGGTCCATGCGTCCCTTGCCACGTCCGAGCTCAACAGCCCGTCGCCCTGGCGCCGGCTGATCAGGTAGGCTGGACGCTGTTTGACCTCTTCGTAGATGCGGCCCACATATTCGGACAGCACGCCGATCGAAAGCAACTGGATGCCGCTGAAGAACATCATGCCGACGACGATGGTGGCGTAGCCGGGGACTGCGATGCCGGTGATGAAGTACTCGCCGACCACCCAGGCGCCGTAGCCGAGCGCCAGCGCCGACAGCACAAGTCCGACCAGGGTCAGGGCGCGCAAGGGGGCGATCGAGAACGCCAGGATGCCGGTGAGCGCCAGCGCGAGCGAGCCGCGCAGGCCAAAATTGCTCTTGCCGTCGGCGCGCGGCAGCGGCTGGTAGTCGATCGCCGTGCTGTTGAAGCCGACCCAGGCGTACAGGCCCTTCATGAAGCGGTTGCGCTCGGGCAGGCTCTTCAGGGCCTCCACGACCTTGCGGTCCATGAGGCGGAAGTCGCCGGCGTTGGCCGGGATCTTGACCCGGTTGCCCAGGTTGACCAGCTTGTAGAAAAGACCGGTCAGGCTGACCTGCAAGCCGGATTGGTCGTCGCGTGTCTTGCGCACCGCATAGACGACGTCAGCGCCCTGTTGCCACTTCTCGAGCATGGTCGGCAGCAACTCGACCGGGTGCTGACCATCGGCGTCCATCAGCAGCACGACCTCGCCGCGCGTGGCGTCGATGCCGGCGGTGAGCGCTGGCTCCTTGCCGAAGTTGCGCGACAGTCGCAGATAGACCAGCGCCGGGTGCGCCGCGCACAGGTCTTGCATGACCTCGGGCGTGTCGTCACGGCTGCCGTCATCGACCACGATCAGTTCGATCCGGTCGCTCATCGCCTGCAGGGTGCTCAGAACGCGTGGCAACACGCTGCCCAGATTGCGCGCCTCGTTGAAGGCGGGAATTACGCAGGAGATCGAGGGAGGCTGGTGGGAACGAGAGCTCATGGCCGCATCATGCCAAAAGAAAGCCCCGCCAGCGCAAACCGGCAGGGCTTTTTTTGCGTTGGGGGTCTGCCTACTTGCTCAGGCAGTCCTTCATGAAGGCCTTGCGTTCGTCGCCTTTGAGCTTCTTGTCACCGGCTTCCTTGTTGCAGCTCTTCATCTTGTCCTGCTGTGTCGGCTTCTTGGCGGTCGCTGGTGCGGCGGCCGCAGCCGGTTTGGCGCTCAGGCAGTCTTTCATGAAGGCCTTGCGCTCGTCGCCTTTGAGCTTCTTGTCGCCGGCTTCCTTGTTGCAGATGGTCATCTTGTTTTGTTGCGCTGTCTTGGCGGCGGGTGCATCGGCGGCATGGGCAGCGCCCAGGGACAGGGCCAGTGCCGTGGCGAGCAGAGTCAAATACGTCTTCATGGTGCTTCCTTGTTGAGAGGGTAATGGGTGAATCCCGAGCCGGATTCCAGCACATAACGCCGGACTTTTCAAACCCGATGAAAGGAAGTGGCGGGTTTGCGACGCTTGTGCCGGTTCGGCCGCAGGCGCGCGCGCCCGTAAAATCAAAGCATGCTGTCTGTAAAAATTGAATTGCTCGACGCCCTGGCGCAAACCCTGGAACACATGTCACCGGGTGCGGGCGGGCGCGCCGTCTTCGAGTCACCCAAGCTCGCCGCCCACGGCGACCTGGCCACCACGGCCGCCATGCAACTGGCCAAGCCGCTCAAGCAGAACCCGCGCCAGCTGGCCGAGAAACTTCGCCTGGCGCTGCTCGAATGTGCGCCCTATCAGCGCTGGGTCGATGCCATCGAGATTGCCGGCCCCGGTTTCATCAACATCCGTCTCAAGGCCGAGGCCAAGCAGCAAATCGTATGCGAGGTCCTGTCTCAGGGCGCGGCATTCGGCAGCCAGCCGCGCAACGGGCATCGCATGATGGTCGAGTTTGTCTCGGCCAATCCGACCGGCCCGCTGCATGTCGGCCATGGCCGGCAGGCCGCGTTGGGTGACGCCATCTGCAACCTGTACCAGACGCAGGGCTGGGATGTGCACCGCGAGTTCTATTACAACGATGCCGGCGCCCAGATTGCGACGCTGGCCGCCAGCACGCAGCTGCGCGCCAAAGGCTTCAAGCCGGGCGACCCCGAGTGGCCCAGCGGCGAGAACGCAGCCGCCTATAACGGCGACTACATCGCCGACATCGCGAATGATTTTCTGGCGAAGAAGACCGTTTCCTCGGACGATCGGGAATTCACGGCCTCGGGCGATGTCGAGGCGCTCGACGATATCCGCCTGTTTGCCGTGGCCTATCTGCGCCATGAGCAGGACCTGGACCTGAAGGCGTTTGCCGTCAAGTTCGACCACTACTTCCTGGAGAGCAGCCTGTACATCAGCGGCAAGGTTGACGACGTGGTGAAGAAACTGCACGACGCCGGCAAGACGTATGAGCATGACGGCGCGCTCTGGCTGAAATCGACCGAGTACGGCGACGACAAGGACCGTGTCATGCGCAAGGGTGACGGCAGCTACACCTATTTCGTGCCCGATGTGGCCTACCACATCAGCAAGTGGGAGCGCGGCTTCGAGAAGGTGGTCAATGTGCAGGGAACGGACCACCACGGCACCATCGCGCGCGTGCGCGCCGGCCTGCAGGCGGCCAACGTCGGCATCCCGGCGGGTTATCCCGACTATGTTCTGCACACCATGGTGCGCGTCGTGCGCGGCGGTGTCGAGGTCAAGATATCCAAGCGCGCCGGCAGTTATGTGACCCTGCGCGACCTGATCGAGTGGACCTCGAAGGACGCGGTGCGCTTCTTCCTGCTCAGCCGCAAGCCCGATACCGAGTACACCTTCGACGTCGATCTGGCGGTGGCCAAGAACAACGACAACCCGGTCTACTACGTGCAGTACGCGCATGCCCGGATCTGCTCGGTGCTGGCAAGCTGGCGCGAGAAGGACGGTGGCGCCGCGGCCGGTCTGGGTCAGGTCGACCTGAGTCCCCTGGAGAGCGCGCCGGCGCAGGCGCTGCTGCTGCTTCTGGCGCGCTACCCCGAGATGCTGAGCGCCGCGGCAGCGGATTTTGCGCCGCACGATGTGACCTTCTACCTGCGGGAACTCGCCGCCTGCTACCACAGCTACTACGATGCCGAGCGCATTCTGGTCGATGACCCCATCGTCAAGCAGGCCCGGCTGGCGCTGGTGGCCGCCACGGCCCAGGTGTTGCACAATGGGCTGGCCGTGCTGGGCGTCAGCGCCCCGCAGAAAATGTGAAGCGAGATCGAGATGCAACATAAAAAACAACAAGGCGGTGGAACGGTTCTGGGCTTCATCCTGGGTCTTGTGGTTGGCCTGGCAGTGGCCCTGGCGGTCGCCGTCTACGTCACCAAGGTTCCGATTCCCTTCGTCAACAAGGGCCAGAGCCGCAGCCCGGAGCAGGACGCGGCCGAAAACAAGAAGAACAAAGACTGGGACCCCAATGCCCCCTTGTATGGCAAGAATCCGGTCAAGCAGGCCTCTGCCGCATCAGCGGCGACGCTGCCGGGCATCGCTGCGCCGATGCCCATGCCACCGGGCAAGACGGAAATCAAGCCGGCAGTCACTGCTGATCCGCTGGGAGACCTGGCCAAGACACGGGCTGCTGGCGTGGCGGCCGACCCCTTTCTGTATTTCGTCCAGGTCGGTGCCTATCGCACCATGGAGGACGCGGAAAGCCAGCGCGCCAAGCTGACCCTGAGCGGCGTCGAAGCCAAGGTGTCGGAGCGCGAGCAGGCCGGGCGCGTCGTCTTCCGTGTGCGCGTCGGTCCCTTCGAGAAGAAGGAAGACGCCGACAAGGCCAAGGAGCGGCTGGATGCGGCTGGCCTGGAGACCGCGCTGGTGCGCGTGGCGCGTTAGGGAACTTATCGGGGCGGTCCCGGGTCTGTCATCCCGAGTCCTCTCATTTTCGTCATCGCAAGGCCGTCCTTGCTGTGGATTGCCCTTTTTTCTGGAGTGTCTGTAGATGAAACGTCGTGATTTTTCCATGGCCGTGGGTGCTGCCGTGACAGCCAATGTCCTGTTGCAGACCCCTGCGTTGGCCCAAGGCAAGAGCCCGGAAGCGGGCACCGATTACCGGGTGGTCGATACGCGCGCTGTGGTTGAGGCGCCGGCCGGCAAGATCGAAGTGGTCGAGTTCTTCTGGTACAGCTGCCCGCACTGCAACCACTTTGAACCGACCTTCGAGGCCTGGCGCAAGCGCGCGCCCAAAGACCTCGCGATACGGCTTGTGCCGGTCGCGTTCAACGACAGTTTTGTGCCGCAGCAGCGGCTGTACTACGCGCTGGAGGCCATGGGCCTGGTCGACCGGCTGCACGCCAAGGTCTTCAAGGCGATTCACGAGGAAAAGCAGAACCTGACCAAGGGCGATGCGATCGCGGACTGGGTTGCCAAGCAGGGCGTCGACAAGACCAAGTTCCTCGAACAGTACAACTCGTTCAGCACCAACACCAAGGTGACGCGCGCCACCCAGTTGCATAACGCCTACCGGATCGAAGGAGTGCCGGCACTGGGCGTGGCGGGTCGCTACTGGACCGATGGCGACATGGCCAAGACCATGGAGCGCGCCCTGCAGGTGGTTGAATTCCTGGCCGCCGGCATCCGGGCCGGCAAGTAAGGCAGATAAGCGGACGGCGAATCGTCCGCTCATGACGTCGCGCACCGCCAAGACGGCAGCGGTGCTCGTTACAATCAAAAGGCAAGATATCTTTGCAAGATTCGTGCCTTTATGAAATCACCCATTTTTCCCCTGTTACTGATCGCTGCGCTGGGCTTGCCCGGCAGCCTGACCCACGCGGAAAAGGCCGACCGGGACAAGCCGATCAACCTCGAAGCCGGCACGCTGCGCTACGACTTGAAGAAGCAGGTCATGGTTTACGGCGGCGGCGTCGTCGTGACCAAGGGCAGCATCGTGATCCGCGGCGACCGGCTCGAGGTGCGGGAGGATCCGCAGGGCCACCAGTTTGCGACCGTCAGCGCCGACGCCGGCAAGCGTGCGTTCTTCCGTCAAAAGCGCGAGGCCATGGACGAGTTCATCGAGGGTGAAGGCGAATCGGTCGAGTACGACGGCCGCGCCGACACGGTCAGGTTTGTCAACAACGCCCAAATGCGGCGCTATCGCGGTGCCACGCTCAGCGACGAATTCACGGGTCACATCATCTTTTACAACAATAGTACGGAAGCATTCAGCATCGATGGCGCGCCGACCAGCGCCGGCACCCCGGCCGGACGGATTCGCGCCACGCTGACGCCCAAGCCGGGGGCCGAGACGCCGGCCGACAGGGCCGCGCTGCCGCTGCGGTCTTCCGGCACGTTGGGCGGAGAGAAGAAGTGACTTCCGACATGACGGCGCCCGAAGCCGCACCGAGAAGCGATGGCGGGCGCTGCGAGAGCCGGCTCGAAGTGCGGCATCTGCAGAAGTTCTACGGCAGCCGCAAGGCGGTCAAGGACGTGTCGCTGACGGTCTGCAAGGGCGAGGTGGTTGGCTTGCTCGGACCGAACGGGGCCGGCAAGACCACGTCGTTCTACATGATTGTCGGACTGGTGCATGCCAGCGCGGGCGATATCACGATCGATGGCCAGTCGGTTGCCCACATGCCGATGCACCGGCGCGCACGCCTGGGCCTGAGCTACCTGCCGCAGGAGGCGTCCATCTTCCGCAAGCTCAATGTCGAAGACAACGTGCGTGCGGTGCTCGAGCTGCAGCATGACGCCGACGGCAAGCCGCTGGCACGCAACGAAATCGAAAAACGCCTGACCGGCCTGCTGCAGGAACTTCGCGTGGACCATCTGCGCCAGACACCGGCGCTGGCCCTGTCGGGCGGCGAGCGCCGGCGCGTGGAAATTGCACGTGCGCTGGCGACCCAGCCGCGCTTCATCCTGCTGGACGAGCCGTTCGCCGGCATCGACCCGATCGCGGTGATCGAGATCCAGCGCATCATCAGTTTCCTGAAAGACCGTGGCATCGGCGTGCTGATCACCGACCACAACGTGCGCGAGACCCTGGGTATCTGCGACCACGCCTACATCATCAGCGATGGCAGCGTGCTGGCACAGGGCACGCCGGCCGAGATTGTCAACGACGCCGAGGTGCGGCGCGTGTACCTCGGCGAACATTTCAAGATGTAAGCATGTGGCCCCCACGCTTGTCACTTCGTGTACTGCGCTGCCCCCCAGAGGGGGCTGTTTCATCTTGGGGCGGCCCGACGGTGAAACGGACCTTCACGACGGACCTGATTTGAACTAATGAAGCAAGGGCTATCACTTCGGGTTTCCCAGCACCTGGCATTGACACCGCAGTTGCAGCAGTCGATCCGCTTGCTGCAGTTGTCCACGCTCGAGCTCAGCCAGGAGGTGGGGCAGATGCTCGACGAGAACCCGTTTCTCGAGCTGAGCACGGATGAGGCACCGCGCGAGGAGTTTGGTTTGGCGCAGGCCGATGCGCCGGTGCCGCGCGATGTGCTGGAAAGCGAAATGGCGGCCACGCCCGGTGCCGATTACGCGAGTCCGACCACCTCGGTCGTCGAGAGCGACGCCGAGGTGATGCCGCTCTCCGCCGACGATGGACAGAGCTGGGATGGCGACGGCTCGGTCGAGATGAGACCCGACGACAGCGAATGGGGCGGCGACGCGAAACCGGCGGGCAACAACCTGGATGGCAATGAGGACGCCGATGCGGGCGAGTTGGCGCGCTCCCAAGTGTCGCTGCAAAGCCATCTGCACAACCAGGCAATGTCCCTGCACCTGAGCGAAGAAGACAGCGCCGCGCTGCGTTTCCTGATCGAGTCGCTCAATGACGATGGTTACCTGGAAGACTCCCTGACTTCGCTGGCCCAGGGCCTGGCCGGCAGCGATGAGGAACAGGTCGAGGAATTGGTGCACCATTTCACCGTTGCCCTGTTCCTGTTGCAAAGCCTGGAGCCGGCCGGTGTTGGCGCGCGCAATCTGGCGGAATGCCTGAGCCTGCAGCTCAAGGCACTGCTGGCGCAGCGCGCGGCCGACCCCGACGCACTGGTATCTGCGAACACCGTCAAGGTGGCACTGCGCATCTGCGCCCAGCCGATGGATCTGCTGGCGCGGCGCGACATCAAGCGCCTGACGCAGTTGTGCGGCGCCTCCGACGCCGCGGTGCGCGAGGCGATTGCGCTGATCGGCCATCTGGAGCCCAAGCCGGGGCGGCGCTTCGTCGATGTCGAGCGCAACATCGTGGTGCCCGACGTGCTGGTGGTGAAAGTCGGCAAAGGCACCAACGCCCGTTTTCAGGTGCGGCTCAATCCCGACGTCATGCCGCGCCTGCGCGTGCACGACATCTATGCCAATGCGCTGCGCCAGCACAAGGGCGGCGGCAATGATGCCGCCAACTACGCGGCGCTGCAGCAGCGCTTGCAGGAGGCGCGCTGGTTCATCAAGAATATCCAGCAACGCTTCGACACGATCCTGCGCGTGAGCTCGGCCATCGTCGAGCGCCAGAAGAGTTTCTTCACGCACGGCGAACTTGCGATGCGACCGCTGGTGCTGCGCGAGATCGCCGACGAGCTCGGGCTGCACGAGTCCACTATCAGCCGCGTCACCACGGCCAAATACATGGCCACGCCGTTCGGCACGTTCGAGCTCAAGTATTTCTTCGGCTCCGGCCTGGGCACCGATTCGGGCGGCAATGCGTCGAGCACGGCGGTGCGCGCCCTGATCAAGCAGTTCATCGCCGCCGAGGACGTGAAGAAGCCGCTCAGCGACAACCAGCTTTCCGAAATGCTCAAGGAGCAGGGCATCGACTGCGCCCGCCGCACCGTGGCCAAATACCGCGAGGGCCTGCGCATTGCGACGGCCTCGCTCCGCAAGGCGCTATGAACCAGATCCAACTCTTCCTCCCCTGCGCCGCCGGCGTCGAGGACTACCTGGCACCCGAGGTGCAGCGCATCACGGGCTTGACCGATGCGAGCGTGCAAAAGCAGCGCGGCGGCGTCGCGCTGCGCGCATCCTGGCGCGACGCCATGCTGCTCAACCTGCACAGCCGGCTGGCGCAGCGCGTGCTGATCCTGCTGTCCTCCACCGAGTACCGCCACGAGCAGGACCTGTACCGCGCGGCCAGCGAGGTGGCGTGGGAGATCTGGTTCACGCCGCGCGAATCGATCAAGGTCGAGGTGACGGCGCAGCACAGCCCGCTCACCAGCCTGAACTTTGCCGCGCTCAAGATCAAGGACGCGGTCTGCGACCGCTTTCGGGTCAAGGCCAACGGCGTGCGCCCCGATGTCAATACCCAGTGGCCCGACGTGCGCATCTACACGCACCTGAGCACCGACCGTTGCTCGCTGTACATCGACACCTCGGGCGAGCCGCTGTTCAAGCGCGGCTGGCGCGAGGACAAGGGCGAGGCGCCGCTCAAGGAAACGCTGGCCGCGGCCATGCTGGCTGCCAGCGGCTGGGCTGACACCGATGGCGATCTGCTGCCGCTCTACGACCCCTGCTGCGGCAGCGGCACGATCGCGATCGAGGCCGCCCAGATCGCCTGCAACATCGCGCCGGGCTCGCTGCGCCGCTTCGCCTTCGAAAAATACCTGCCGTTCCAGCGCCACGTCTGGGACGGCATCAAGCAGCAGGCGCAGGACGCCGAACTGGAACTCGCGCCGGGCCAGCCGCCGATCATCTTCGGCAGCGACGTGGCGCACCGCATGGTCGACTTCGCCCAGCGCAATGCGCAGCGCGCCGGCGTCGCCGATGCCATCGAATTCCGCGGCGGCGATGCCCTGCAGCGCCTGCCGCCGTGCGAGACGCCGGGCATCATGCTGCTCAACCCGCCCTATGGCGAACGCATCGAGGTCGCGGGTGTGGCCGGTGCCCAGCGCGGCGGGCGCGAAGAAGCGCAGATGGAAGAGGGCGGTGAATTCTTCAACCGGCTCAGCGCCCACTGGAAGAAGAACTACCCCGGCTGGACCGCCTGGGTGCTCTCGCCCGATCTCAAACTGCCGGGCAAGATGCGCCTGAAGGAATCGCGCCGCGTGCCGATGTGGAACGGCCCGATCGAATGCCGGCTGTTCCGCTTCGACATGGTCAAGGGCTCGGCCCGGCCGGCATGATCGTCACCGCATGATCGTCATCGACACCAACATCGTGCTCGATGCCTTTGTCTTCGACGACGCCAGCACCGGCGCGCTCAAGGCGGCGCTGGGGCAGCGAAGCATTGCTTGGCTCGCAACGCAGCCCATGCGCGATGAACTCGAGCGCGTGCTGGCCTATCCGCTGATCGTCAAGCGCCTGCTGCGCCAGCAGCGCAGCGCCGCCGAGGTCTTGCAGCAGTTCGATGCCCAGGCCAGCCTCGTTGATGTCGCGCCGCGCGCCCATGTGCGTTGCCGCGACCCGGACGACCAAAAATTTGTCGATCTGGCCGTAGCCCACCAGGCCGGTCTGCTGAGCAAGGACCGCGCCGTGTTGTGCCTGTCCAAGCGACTGCTGCCGCACGGTGTGCGCGCGCAGGCCATCTACCAAACCTCACCATGAATACAGATCTGAGCCCGCTTGAAACGCCACCCCTGAGCCCGCAGGAGTTCGACGAGATCGACGCCATCCTCGACGATCTGCGCAGCCGCTACGACGAGACGCCGCAGTGGGAATTCTGCGAAGGCTTCATGGCCGCGCTGATCTGTTGCCGGCGAACTATCGCGCCTTCCGAGTATCTGCCGGTGCTGTTGGCGATTGGCGCCGAAGGAGAGGAAGAAGGCTCGTTTGCCGATGCGGCGCAAGCGGCGCGTTTTCTCGAACTCTGGTCGCGGCGCTGGGACGAAGTGGCGCGCGCGCTTGATGCAGAGGTCGATTCGCTCGATGACGACGCGGCCTACCAGCCCGAGGTGATGGATTTGCGCGGCGCCATCGCGGCCCTGCCGGAAGAAGAGCGCGCGGCCGTGGCGCACGAAGCCGTGCCGTCGTTCGCACAGGTCTGGGCGCTGGGCTTCATGTTCGCGGTCGAGGCCTGGCCCGAGGAGTGGACGGCGCCGCGCGACAAGGAAGCGGTCAAGTGGCTCGACGGCGCACTCGAGGCCATGGTGGCCCTGACCGAGGACGACACGGATGCGCCCACGCTGTCGGTCTTTGACGAGAACGGTCCGCCGAGCCTGAGCGTCAATCGCCTGAACGCGTTTGCCGACGCGGTCTGGGCGGTCTACGATCTGCGCGAACTGTGGCGCAATTTCGGGCCGCGCGTGGCCACCGTGCATGCCGCCGCCACGCCGGGTCGCAACGACCCCTGCTCCTGCGGCAGCGGCAAGAAATACAAGAAGTGTTGCGGCGCCTGAAGGCTGCGCCGGCTTTCAAAGCAGTTTCGGCAACGCATCGGCCAGGAAGTCGTAGACGGCCCGGATGCGCGTGCTGGTGCGAATTTCACGGTGCACCGCCAGCCATATCGGCAATGGCGGGATCTTGAGCAGGCCTGGCAGCACCGGCAGCACATCGGGGTCGTTGCGCGCCATGTAATCGGCGCAAAAGCCGATGCCCAGGCCGGCGCGCACGGCCTGCCATTGCACGATCAGGTCATCCGTTCGCAGCGCAAAGGCAGATGGTGTGACCGGATAGCCCATGGCGGCGAAGCCCTGCAGGATGGCGCGGTCGGCGTCATTGCCGATCAGTTCGTGCCGCAACAGATCGGTGGTCTTGTGCAAGGGGCTGCTGCGTGCCAGATAGTCGCGGTGGGCCCAGGCGCCGACCTTCACCTCGCCTAGCTTGCGCGCGATCAGCGAGCTTTGCGCCGGGCGCACCATGCGCACCGCGATGTCGGCCTCGCGGCGCAGCAGGTTGCTGATCTGGTTGCTCGCCACCAGCTCGACCTGTATGTCGGGCAAGCGGATGCGCATGGCGGCCAGTATCGGCGGCATCAATTGCACGGCCACCGGCACGCTGGCGGCGATGCGCACGCTACCGGTCATCTGCTTCTGCGCGCCGGACAGCGTCTGCGCAAGCAGCAGGGCGCCGGCTTCCATTCGCCGCGCCGCGTCGGCCAGCGCCAGCGCCGCGCTGGCCGGGACCAGGCCGCGCCCGGTTCGCTCGAACAGCACGATGCCGAGTTGCTGCTCCAGTTCGGCGATGTGGCGCCCGACGGTCGGCTGGCTCATGCGCAGCAGACGCGCCGCGCCGAGCAGGCTGCCCTGATCGAGCACGGCCAGAAACGAGCGAACCAGGTGCCAGTCAAATCCGCGGCTCGGGTCGGTATTCATTCATGCATTCCTGTTATTACCATTTATGCAATTGTGGACTGGAAGCGTCCTGCCGACAATTCGTTCAAGTCGTGTGGCAACGCAGGCAATCATCACAGGGAGGAAGTCATGCAATCAACGGTCCTGATTCTGGGCGCGCGCGGGCGCTTCGGGCTGGCGGCGGCGCGCGCCTTTGCCAAAGCCGGCTGGCGCGTGTTGGCGCAGGTGCGACCCGGCGCTGCGGCGCCGACGGAATCGGGCATCGAGTGGCTGGTCATGGACCTGGGCGACAGCGCCGCGCTGGCGCAGGCGGCGCAGGGCAGCGCGGTGGTGGTGCACGCTGTCAATCCGCCGTATCCGAAGTGGGAACAGCAGGCCTTGCCGGCGCTGGAGCAGGCGATTGCGCTCGCCGTCCGGCTTCGCGCCCGGCTGATGCTGCCGGGCAATGTCTACAACTTCGGCTCGGGCATGCCAGTCTTGCTGCGCGAGGACACGCCGCAGAATGCCGACACCCGCAAGGGACGGATTCGCGTCGCCATGGAGCAGCGACTGCGCCAGGCGAGCCTGAGCGATGGCCTGCACAGCGTCGTGCTGCGCGCCGGCGACTTCTTTGGCAGCGGCCGCGGCAGCTGGTTCGACCTGTCCGTGGCAAAGGACTTGCGCAAGGGCAAGCTCAGTTACCCCGGCGTCGGGGACGTATCCACCGCCTGGGCTTACCTGCCCGATCTGGCCATTGCCTTCGAGCGCGTCGCCAGCCGTTCCTTGACCGAGCCTGCACGCTTGCAGCCCTTCGAGGTGTTCCACTTCAAGGGCTACCAGCTCAGCGGCGCTGACTGGCTGGCGACGTTGACGCCGCTGGCGCGCGAGCAGGGCTGGCTCAAGGGACGGGCCGCCCTGGCGCGCGGCGCCATGCCCTGGTGGCTGATCAAGTCGCTGCGCTGGGCGGTGCCGATGTTTCGCGAACTGGCGGAGATGCAGTACTTGTGGCAGACGCCCCATGCGCTGGCCAACGACAAGCTCACGGCCTTGATCGGTGCCGAGCCGCATACGCCGTTGCAGCTGGCAGCGAGGGCCGCGCTGGTCGATCTGGGACTGCTCACGCCCGGACCGGCCCATGCAGCCACGTGACGAATGAGCCCCTTGTTGTTTGCTTTCCTGGCAGGAGATGGATGATGAAGCGCCGAAACTTTGTTCGCATTGCCGGTGGTGGCGTCGTGATGGCCGCCGCCGTGAGTGCCATGGGCCTGACCAGCTGCAGTTCCGCCATGCCACCCGAGGCCATCGAAGCCTGGCGCGGACCTGCAGCCGACGCCGCCCCCGGGTCCGATCTGCGGCGCTGGCTGCTGAGCTATGCGATTCTGGCGCCGCACTCGCACAACCTGCAGTCCTGGATTGCGGACCTGGGCACGCCCGATGAGATCGGTCTGTATTGCGATCTGAAGCGACTGCTGCCGCAGACCGATCCGTTCTCGCGCCAGATCATGATGAGCCATGGCACCTTCCTGGAACTGCTCGATCTGGCGGCGCGCGAGCGCGGCCTGCGCGCCGACATCGCCCTGTTTCCCGAGGGCGCGTTCGGAGCGGACAAGATCGATGCGCGGCCGGTGGCGCGCATCCGGCTCCGGCCCGATGCGAGCGTGCAGAAGGACCCGTTGTTTGCGCAGATCCTGCACCGTCACACCAACCGCAACGCCTACGACCTGCAGCGCGTGGTGCCGGCCGCAGCTTGGCAGGCGATGGCGGCCGCCGTGCAGCCGCATGCGCTGCGCTTTGGTCAGGTCGGCGCCGAGCAGGGTGCCGCACTGGCCATGCATCGCCGGATCGCGCTGGAGGCCTGGCGCATCGAGCTGACCACGTCGCGCACCATCATGGAATCGTTCGACGTGATGCGCGTCGGCGCGGCCGAGGTTCTGGCGCATCGGGACGGCCTGAGCGTGATGGACCCGATGGCCGTCATGGCGGCACGCCTGGGCCTGCTCGATCGCAGCAAGGCGCCGGCGCCCGATGCCTTCGCGACGACCAGCCAGATCACGGACTTTGCGCAAAAGCTTGAATCAACACTGGGCTTCCTGTGGCTGGTGACCGACGGCAACGATCGCGCGACGCAGGTCAATGCCGGACGCGCCTATGTTCGCGTCCAACTCGCAGCCAGCATGCACGACGTGTCGATGCAACCGCTGTCGCAGGCCTTGCAGGAGTACCCGGAACAGGACAAGACTTATGCCGGGATCCATGCCCTGGCCGGTGCCGCGCGACCGGCTCAGACCGTGCAGATGTGGGCGCGCGTCGGTTATGCGCCGCCGGGCGAAACGTCACCGCGCCGGCGTCTGCAGGATTTCATCAGCGCCTGACATCCGCAGGCGTTCGCGCCGGTCCGCCGAGCAGTTCCACCAGCCGAGCGAAAGCGTGCGCAACGGTGGCGGCGCGCACGGCTGCGCGGTCGCCCGCAAAGCGGCATTTCTCGGTAACCACGTGCCCCGGTACGGCAAAGCCGAACCAGACGGTGCCCACCGGTTTGGCCGGGCTGCCTCCGGTCGGGCCCGCGACACCGGTGACGGCCACCGCCACCTGCGCCTTGGCGTGGGCCAGCGCGCCTTGCACCATGGCTCGCGCCACGCCTTCGCAGACGGCGCCGGCGCGGCGCAGGATGCGTTCTTCAACGCCAAGCAGCTCGATCTTGGCCTCATTCGAGTAGGTGACAAAGCCGCGCTCGAACCAGGCGCTCGATCCGGCCAGATCGGTGCAGGCCGCGGCAATCATGCCGCCGGTGCAACTCTCGGCCGTGACCAGTTTGAGTTGTTGTTGCAGCAGCAGTTCGGCCAGCCGGCGTGACAGATCGTGCGTCGAAGGTTGCGGGGATGGTGCTTGTGTCATTGAAAAAACCTCCAGCCGGCAATCACGAACACAGTGCAGGCTGCCGCCACCAGATCGTCGAGCATGATGCCAAAGCCGGCCTTGCGCCAAGCGGCGCGGTCGCGCAGCGGATCGACATCGTGGAACAAGCGGTCGGCCCAGCCGACCGGCCCCGGCTTGACGGCATCGAAGAAACGGAACAGGGCAAAGGCCAGCAGTTGGCCCCAGAAACCGGTCGGCGTCACCAGCCACAGCACCAGCCAGAAGGCAGCGATCTCGTCCCAGACGACGCTGCCGGGGTCGAGCACGCGCATGTTTCTTGCCGTGATGCTGCAGACCCACCAGCCCAACGGCAGCGAGGCGGCAATCAGCGCGGCCCAGCGCAGGTCGGTCATCCAGGGCTGCAGCACCCAGAACGCGAGCCAGGCCCACAGCGTGCCGGCGGTGCCGGGTGCCACCGGGCTCAGCCCCGAGCCGAAGCCCATGGCCATGAAGTGTGCCGGCTGAGCGAGCATGAAACCGGCCGTGGGCCGCAGCGGGCCGGCAGGCAAAGGGGCGTGTTCGTTCATGGGTCAGGCGAAGTGATCGAACGAGACATAGGTGTTGGGCAGGGACTGACCCGCGGCATCGACCAGACGCAGGCCGCGCTCAGCGTCGATCCGGCCCATGCGGGTGACCGCGGTCTGGCTGCTGTGCGCGGCGGCCGCGACCGCGTCGCGCTGTGATGGCGGGGCGCAGAACAGCAGTTCGTAATCGTCGCCGCCGGCCAGTGCCCAGTCGCGCCACTGGCCTTGTTCCCTGTCGCTGCATTGTGCGCGGGCGGCGACCCGGCTCGCCGCGATGTCGGCGTCGACCGTGGCACCGACGCCCGAGCGCTTGAGAACATGGCCCAGGTCGCCGAGCAGGCCGTCGCTGATGTCGATCGCTGCCGTGGCGATGCCGCGCAAGGCCATGCCCAGCGCGACGCGCGGTGTCGGTTGCTCCATGCGGCTGCGCGCCGCTTCAAACACCGCCGCCGGCAATGCCAGCTTGCCGCGGAAGACCTCGAGCGCCATGCGCGCATCTCCTACCGTGCCGCTGATGTAGAGGTCGTCGCCGGCCTGCGCACCGCTGCGCAGCAGCGCCTGCGAGCGGCCGTTCACGAGAGGCACCTCGCCGAATACCGTGATGCAGATGTTGAGCGGGCCCTGCGTCGTGTCGCCGCCGATCAGTTCGCAGTCATGGGCGTCCGCGAGCGCGAACAGGCCCTGGGCAAACGGCGCGGCCCAGGCTGCATCGGCGCGCGGCAGCGCCAGCGCCAGCGTGAACGCCAGCGGCCTGGCGCCGCAGGCGGCGAGATCGCTCAGATTCACGGCGAGCGCCTTGTGCCCGAGCTTGAACGGGTCGACCGTGGAGAGAAAGTGCCGGCCCTCGACCAGCATGTCGCTCGAGATGGCGAACTGCGTGCCGGGTGCGGGCTGCAGCAGGGCGCAGTCGTCGCCGACGCCGAGCGCCGCCTGGCGCGTCGGGCGCTTGAAGAAACGTTCGATCAGGTCGAATTCACCCACGGCATTCAATCCTTGATGGCGGGCAGCGTCGCCGCATCCCGTGTTGGCCAGAGAAAACTCAGGGGCGCATGACGCCAGCGCTGCGTGATCGCCTGCGTGACGTGCACGCGGTCGATGCCGGTGACGTTGTGGCCAGGCGAAAGGCCAGATAGAAGCTCACGAGCAGGTTGAGGGCGCCCATCAGCGGCAGCGAGGCCACAGCCCACCACAGCGCCGGTTCGTAGACAACGTTCCAGCCCACGGCGGCGCAGGCCGCGCCCAGTTGCCCGGCCGACAGCGTGACGTGGCGCACTTCCAGCATCAGGCCGAAGAAGCCGGCAAACGCCGGCACCAGGCCGAGCATGAAACCCAGCGAAATATTGGCGGCGAAGCCCGAGATGTTCAAGCGCGTGAAGGCGGCCCAGCGCTGCGCGCGCGCTGCCTAGCAGGACCGTGATGCGCGGGTTGTAGCGCATCGCGGAATCGAGCCGGTGCAGCACAAACCAGTTCTCGACCCAGCCCGCGATGATGCTCGATGCAAACAGCAGGACGCCGGTGAAGGCGGCAAACAGGGCGGTTGGCCCGAGCAGCGTGAGCGAATGGAAAACATGCTCGGCCTCCTTCAGGTCGATCATCGGCCGACCGGTGAGTTGCTGCAACGCAGCCGAGATCAGCAGCACGGCCGGAAACACCAGCAGCACATTGCCCAGCACGGCCGCCACCTGCGAGCGGACCAGGTGCGTGACCTCGTCGGCAAATGCGGTGAAGGCGTTCGGGTCGCCCAGGTCCTTGAGCTTGGCCGCCATCGCGGGCGCGGTCATGGCCGGCTGTTTGGTGGCCAGCGTGAAGTGCAGCAACTGGATCACGACAAAGCTCGCCGCATAGGCGGCGCCGGCCCAGAAGCCGCTCCAGAATGCTGACAGCCCGAGCGCCAGCACGGCAAACTTCATCCAGGTGGTCAGGGCGGTCAGGGCGCCGCCGCCGGCGGCCTTGCGCAGCATGTCGCGGTATTCGGCCTTGTTGCGCGTGATGTAGTGCTCGCCGGCCTCGGAACTGCGCTCGGCCACCTTGGCCGCGAGCAGCGAGGTGTTCGCCGCGATCAGCGCGCCCAGGCTGCGCCGCTCCTGGCCGACCGAGACTAGATGCGCCAGCAGCCGCGCTGTGCTGGCGGCGGGGCTGCTCGAGAGCAGGCAGTCGAGCAGGGCGCGGATGCGCAGCACGCGTTCGCGCATCTGACGCAGTTGGAACACTAAGTTGACCGAAATGCCGTGGGCGTCCAGATGCGTGTAGACCGAAGCGGCCGCTTGGCGACAGCCTTCCAGGCGTTCGCGGAAATTCAGCAGCGCCGCTTGCCGCGCATTGCTGTCGTGTTCCGGTGATGCGAGGTAGGCATCGCGCAGACGGTCAAAGTCGTGTGCCAGGGCATGAAACGGACCGGCCTCGCGCGCCGGCGCGCTCATGCGCAGGCGTAACTCGGGCGAGAAGCCGGCCGATCGGACCTGGCTGGTGCAAAAGGTGATGGCCTCCAGCACCGTGTTCTGCCACGGGAAGATCGCCGCGCCGTGCTCGACGGCCGCCGGCGCTGGCAGCAGCAGGCCGGCGATGCGCTGCAGCGTGGCTTCGTCGAGCGCGGCGAGCAACTGGGCGTCGAACGCGTCGCACAAGACCAGCGAGAACAGCGCCGAAGCGTCCGCGGTCTCGGGAGTGCCGGGCAGCAGCTTCTGGCGCAAGCGCTCAAAGAACTCGCTCAGAAAAGCGCTGCGGGAAGAGAATCCGAAATCCGCCAGCAGCGTCGTGGCATCGAGCGTGTCGATCAGCGCTTGCCACCATGCGTGCAGGCGCTGCTGCGTTTGTGCCCGGACCTGCACCGCGTCGAGCAGCAGGTTGACGCGGGCCAGTGACGCGGCGACTGAACGGCAGTCGCCGCGCAGCCACTGGAACAGGGCAATCAGCCACAGGTGGCGCTGCACCAGCTCGGCCTGCGGGTCCAGGGTGTCGAGCAGTTCGGGCAGGTCGTGCGGGGGTCTCATCCAGCCGGACTTCAATGCAGTGTGCGCCTGCCGCCGCTCGGGCTCAGCGCGTCGAGCACGAACATCGGGATGTCGGTATCGAACTTCTCGCCATCTTCGGCCACGCAAAAGAAGCTGCCGTGCATGGTGCCAGTGGCAGTGCGCAGGCGCGTGCCACTGGTGTACTCGAACGACTCGCCCGGATTGAGCAGCGGCTGCTGCCCGATCACGCCCAGCCCTCGCACACGTTCGGTGTGACCGCGCGCATCGTTGATGTTCCAGTTGCGCGAGATCAGTTGCGCGCTCACCTCGCCGACATTGGTGATCGTGACGGTGTAGGAAAACACAAACAGTTCCTGCTCCGGGACCGATTCATCGGCCAGGTAGCGGGGCGTCACATTGACATGAAACTGGTACTTGGACATGGCGCAATGCTATCCTGAAACTTTGCGGGACAGACCCGCAACCGCACGCAGTGCGCCAGCAGCGGCTTGTGCTGTCTAGAATCCTGCCATGACCTACCGCATCGCTCCTTCTATTCTCTCGGCCGACTTCGCCCGCCTGGGTGACGAATTCAAGAACATCATTGCCGCCGGTTGCGACTGGATCCACTTCGACGTCATGGACAACCATTACGTGCCCAACCTCAGCTTCGGGCCGATGATCTGCAGTGCTTTGCGACCGCATGCCAAGACCGCTGCCGGCGTCGCCGTGCCGATCGATGTGCACCTGATGGTGCAGCCGGTCGATGCGCTGGCGGCTGCCTTCGCCGAGGCCGGCGCTGACTTCATCAGTTTTCACCCGGATGCCTCGGGCCACGTGCACCGCAGCATCCAGGCAATCAAGGCGCAGGGCTGCAAGGCCGGCCTGGTGTTTAACCCGGCGCAGCCGCTTGATGTGCTGGACTGGGTGATCGAGGACATCGACCTGATCCTGATCATGAGCGTCAACCCGGGCTTTGGCGGGCAGAGCTTCATTGAATCGAGCCTGCGCAAGATCGAGGACGTGCGCCGGCGCATCTCGGCCAGCGGCAAGGACATCCGCCTCGAAGTCGACGGCGGCATCAAGACCGACAACATCCGCCGCGTCGCCGATGCCGGCGCCGACACCTTTGTCGCGGGGAGTGCCATCTTTGGTAAACCGGATTACAAGGCAGTGATCGATGCCATGCGGGCTGCACTCGCGGCATCCTGAGGCTTTCCTATTTCATCATCGCGAGCGCAGCGTGGCGATCCATGGCTTCGAGCTGCATGGATCGCGGCGGCACTATGTTCCTCGCAATGACGACGCACAGGTTCAAAGATAGGGCTTGACCCAGCCCAGCCCCGCTGAGGTGCCGCCGGCCTGCTGGCTGCGCGCCGGCCGGTACTCGCAGCCAATCCAGCCGCTGTAGCCCAGTTCATCGAGCAGGGCGAACAGATACGGGTAGTTGACCTCGCCCCGATCGGGTTCATGGCGCTCGGGCACGCCCGCAATCTGGATGTGGCCGATCCTTCCCGTGGGCAGGTAACGGCGAAGCTTCATGGCCAGGTCACCTTCGACGATCTGGCAATGGTAGAGGTCCATCTGCACTTTGAGGTTGGGCGCGTCGACCGCGTCCAGTACGGCATGGGCCTGCTCCTGGCGGTTCAGGTAGTAGAGCGGCATATCGCGCGTGTTGATCGGTTCGATCATCAGGTCGACGCCGCGCTGGGCCGCCTGCGCCGCGGCCCAGCGCATGCGGCTGATGTAGGTCGCATCGTGCATCTCGTGCGCGCCGTGCGCTGGCCGCAGGCCGGCCATGACATGGACGCGCGGGCAGTTCAGCGCTGCCGCGTAATCGAGCGCCGCATCGACGCCGGCGCGGAACTGCGCGTCACGGTCCGGCAGACAGGCCAGACCGCGTTCGCCGACGTCCCAATCGCCGGGCGGCGCGTTGAACAGCACCTGCTGCAGGCCATTGCCTGTCAGGCGCGCTGCGATCTCGTGGCTGGCGAAGGCGTAGGGAAACAGGAACTCGACGGCCTTGAAGCCGTCTTTGGCGGCGGCCTCGAAACGCGCCAGAAAATCCAGTTCGGGGTAGAGCAGGGACAGGTTGGCGGCGAATCTGGGCATGGGAGGGAATGTCGGTGTCAGGCCTGGCCCTACGGGCCGGTCATTCCGAGTTGGAATCTGACCTGGCAGCCCTGACCCGGGGCTTGATTTCAGGCCGGTTTGCGGGCGCGCTTTCGGTCCGGCTTTCGTCCTTGACTTCCACCGCGGCGTCGGCCTTGCTGGCTGGTTTGCTTTCGCTGCGGGCCAGTGTCGGCAGTTCGAGCGTGAAGGCGGCCGGTGCGTTCAGGCTGGCCCCCAGCGCCGCACTGCGGGTGGCGACCGACTGCAGCACCAGCGTGTCGCTGACGGCAGCACCGACCCGATACGATTTGGCGACCTGGCCATCGGTGGCAATCAGGGCGTAACCGCCCTTGGCACCGCTGGTGACAACACCGGTCAGTTTGAAGCGACTGGCCGCGCGGTCAACCACGGCGGCCACCACGGTGCTTTGACCACCGCCGAGCAAACGCGCCACCAGTTGCGGGTCGGTCTGTGTCGGTCGGCTGATGGTCGGCGCGGCGCTGGGGGTCGGGGTTGCGCCGGCGGTCCACTTCAGCACCCAATACGCGGCGCTTGCGGCGGCCAGGGCTGCGAGCAAAAAGGTGGCAATTCGCAGCCACCAGATATCGAACGAAAGAGTCTTCATGGAACGATTATCATAGAACCGACTCCGATACAAAAGTGATGCCAGCCCATGAAAGTCAATCCCGCCCCATTGCGCCGCCGAATTCAGCAGGGTTTTACCTTGATCGAATTGATGGTGGTGCTGTTGATCATCGGCGTGCTCGCCGCGCTGATTGTGCCCAACGTGCTGGACCGGGCCGATGACGCGCGCGTCACCGCCGCCAAGACCGACGTGCACAACCTGATGCAGGCGCTCAAGCTCTACAAGCTCGATAACCAGCGTTACCCGACTGCCGAACAGGGTTTGCAGGCACTGCTGACCAAGCCGACCACGGCGCCGGTGCCGCCGAACTGGAAATCCTATCTCGATCTGCTGCCCAACGATCCCTGGGGCAAGCCTTATGTCTACCTCAATCCCGGTGTCAAGGGCGAGGTCGATGTGATGTCGCTGGGCGCCGACGGACAGCCCGGCGGCGAGGGCAAGAATGCAGACATTGGCAGCTGGCAGCCCTAGGCGCCATCGCGGCTTCACCCTGCTCGAATTGCTGGTGGTGATGGCCATCGTGGCAATGGTCTCGCTCGGTGTCGGCTTCGCCCTGCGCGATGGCGCGTTGGCCCAACTCGAACGCGATGCTGACCGCCTTGGGGCCATGCTGGAATCGGCGCGTGCGCGCTCCCGCGTGACCGGCGTGCCGGTGCGCTGGTACGCCGATGCGCAGGGTTTTCGCTTCGAGGGACTGACACCGCCCGAATTGCCGCAGGCCTGGCTCGATAGCGATACCCGCGTCGCCGGCATACCTGGTCCGACCGGCGCTGCCGACACCGCGACCCTGCTGCTCGGACCCGAGCCCATCATCGGGCCGCAGGAAGTGGTGCTGGTCTCCACCAGTCAGACTGGACGCAGCGTGCGCTTGGCGACCGATGGGCTGCGCCCGTTTTCTGTCCAGGTGCCAGGGCCGTGAAGCACCGCCGGGGTCAGCACGGCTTCACGTTGGTCGAGGTGCTGGTCGCGCTCGGCATTGTGGCTATTGCGCTAATGGCTGGTTTGCAGGCCACCGGTGCGCTGACCCGCAACGCACAACGTCAGTCGGACCTGCTGCTGGCGCAGATGTGCGCCGAAAACGAACTCATCAAGGTGCGGCTGGCCAAGCAGATGCCCGGCGTTGGCGATACCAGCGTCAGCTGCGAGCAGGCTGGCCTGGTCCTGACCGTGGCGTTGGCGGTGCGCGCCACTCCGAACCCTAATTTCCTGCGGGTTGATTCGCAAGTGTTCAAGGACGCAGAACCGGTCGTGCGCCTTTCCACCGTTGTGGGGCGTTACTGATGTCAGACTGCCGATCCCGGCGCGGCCGCTTGCGCGGCTTCACCCTGATTGAGTTGCTTGTTGCCGTCGGCCTGATGGCGCTGATGGCGGCGCTGAGTTGGCGCGGGCTCGACGGCATGACGCGCTCGCAGGCGCAGATGCGCCAGTACGCTGACGATGTGCTGGCCTTGCAGTCGGGCCTGGGTCAGTGGGGCGCTGACCTGGATGCGATGGTGACAGCGCCCGATGCCGCAGCCAGCTACAAGTTTGTGACGCTGGACTGGGATGGGCGCGTCCTGCGCATCCTGCGCCGCGACGCGGCCAATGCGGGTGCGGGTTTGCGCGTGGTGGCGTGGTCGCGCCGTGTGGTTGACGGCGCCGGCCAGTGGCTGCGCTGGCAGTCGCCACCGTTGCAGACGCGCGCCGAGTTGCAGGTGGCGTGGCAGCGCGCCGCGCAGTGGGCGCAGAGCCCGGGCGCGGACGACGCCCAGCGCGAGGTGCGCGTTGCGGCGCTCGATCAGTGGCAAATCTTCTATTACCGCAAGGACGCCTGGAGCAATCCGATGTCCAGCGCCGGCGCCGCGAATGATGGCCAGACCGATACCCTGGACGCCGTGCGCTTGGTGCTGACGCTGACGCCGGGGCAGGCGATCAGCGGCACGATCACGCGCGACTGGTTGCGACCGGGCGTCGGAGGCGGTAAATGAGGCAGCGCAGCGCGCGAACCGGCTCCGCCTTGCAGCGCGGCGCCGCCATTCTGACCGCCATGTTGACCGTCGTGCTGGTGGCCAGCCTAGCGGCCAGCGTGCTCTGGCAGCAATGGCGCGCGGTCGAGGTCGAGGCGGCCGAACGCGCGCGCACACAGGCGGCCTGGGTGCTCACCGGCGCGCTCGACTGGGCGCGCCTGATCCTGCGCGAAGACAAGGGCGACACCGACCACCTGGCCGAGCCCTGGGCGGTGCCGCTGGAGCAGGCGCGACTGTCGACCTTTCTCGCTGCCGATCGCAGCAGCGACACTCTGGATGAGGATGGGACCCAGGGTGCGTTTCTCTCCGGCCAGATCATCGACCTGCAGTCCCGGCTCAATTTGACCAACCTCGTGCTGCAGGCCGGCACGGAAGTTGAGTCGGCTCACCAGGCTTTCATCCGGCTGTTCGATGCGCTCAACCTGCCCGCCAACGAACTCACGCTGATGGTCGAGAACCTGCGCCTGATGAAGGACAAGAACGTGGATAGCCCGAAGAACAGTGCCCTGCCGCTGGCGCCGCAAGACATCGATCAGCTGCTCTGGGTTGGTTTGTCGGCCTCGACCATTGAACAGTTGCGTCCGTATGTGACTGTGCTGCCGGTCGCGACGCCGGTCAATCTCAATACCGCCCCGGCCGAGGTCATCTATGCCTGTGTTCCGGCGTTCGAGATGGTCGACGCCGTGCGCCTGGTGCGCGCGCGTGGCGCCGTGCCGCTGGCCAAGTGGGAGGATGTCCAAAAGGCGTCAGGCAATGCGGCGGCCAAATTGGACGAGGTCATGCACAGCTTTGGCAGCAGCTACTTTGAGGTGCGCGGCACGCTGCAGCTGGAACAGGTGACGGTTCAGGAGCAATCCATGGTGCGCCGCGATGGCAAGACCGTGACGACCCTGTCGCGCCGGCGCAGTGCCGCACCGCCGGGTGCCCCCGTACAATGAGCGCCGAGAACCGCGCATGACAACTCTTATCGTCACCCTTCCTTCCGATCCGGCCGATGGCGCAGCCGGATACGAATATTTGTTGACGCCCGACGGCAGCACGCTGGCCGAACAATCGCGCGCACCGCTGGCCTTGTTGCCGCAACTTGGCAGCAGTGACGAAGTGGTGGCGCTGGTGACCGCGAACAAGCTGTCCTGGCACCGCGTGCAGTTGCCCAAGGGTAGCCTGGGGCGGCGCTTCATGAGCGACGCGGGCGCCCCGCGTTTGCGCGCCGTGCTCGAAGGCCTGCTGGAGGACTGCTTGCTCGATGAGACGGCGCAATTGCACTTTGCCATCGAACCGGCTCCCGACGCCGACGCGCCCGTGTGGGTGGCGGTCTGCGACAGGGTCTGGTTGCGCGCGGCCCTGCAGGTGCTCGAGCAGGCCGGCCGGCCGGTCAGCCGCATCGTGCCGGAGTTCACCCCGGATGGGCTGGCCGGCGAGCTTGTTGTGATGGGCGAGCCGGAACAGGCGAGTCTGGTTTTCTCCGGCGCAGAGGGGGTTGCGCTATGGCCCCTGTCAAAGGCAACCGTGGCGTTGTTGAACTGGCCGGCGACGCAGGCCATCGTGGCCGAGCCGGCTGTGGCGGCACTGGCCGAGCAGATGTTCCAGCGCAGTGTCACGCTGCAGCAGGTCGGACAACGGCGCTTGCGCGCGCTGCAGTCGGCCTGGGATCTGGCCCAGTTCGACATGGTGAATTCGAGCGGCGCCCGCACCCGCAAACGCCTGTCGGAGTCGCTGCGCAGCCTGTTGCGCGCGCCACGCTGGCGTGCCGCCCGCTATGCATTGCTGGCGCTGCTACTGGTCAATCTGGCGGGCTTGAATGCCTGGGCCTGGCGCGAGCAGGCAGCGCTCAAGACCCAGCGCGCCGCCATTGCCGATGTGTTGACCCGAACCTTTCCCAAGGTGCTTGTGGTGGTGGATCCGCTGGTGCAGATGAGCAAGGAAGTCGATGCCCTGCAGCAGGCCAGTGGCGCTGCGTCGGCACGCGACATGGAGGTCATGATGGGCGCTTTCGCCGCCCAGGCACCGGCCAATACGACGCCGACGGCGCTTGAATTCAGCGTCGGCGAACTGCGTTTGAAGGGTCTCAAGCTCAAGGCCGAAGAGCTTGACGCGATCTCCTTCAAGCTCAAGCCTCAGGCCTATGCCGCCAGCGCGGAAGGCGACAGTGTCGTGATCAGACAGGTGGGCTCTCCATGACGCTATCGGCATCGCTAAACCAGCGCTGGCAGGCGGTTTCGCCGCGCGAGCAGCGTCTTGTGCTGGCCGCGCTCGGTCTGGTTCTGCTGGCGCTGCTCTGGTGGGTCGGCGTGGCGCCGGCTCTGGCCACGCTGCGCTCGGCCGAGAACCAGCGCCATTCGCTTGAGGCGCAACTGCAGCAGATGCAGCGCCTGCAAGTGCAGGCACAGACCTTGCAGGCGCAGCCGCGCATCGGCTTTGAGGACGCGCGGCGCTTGCTCGAGGCTTCCCTCAAACCCTTGGGAGCGACCGCACAGATGGTGCTGACGGGTGAGCGCATGACCGTCACTTTCAAAGGGGTCTCCGCTGACACCTTGACGCAGTGGCTGGTGCAGGCGCGCCTGACCGCGCGCGCCGTACCGACCGAGGCCCGCCTGACGCGCAACGCGACGGGCGCTTGGGACGGCATGCTGGTGCTCAAGCCCGGCAGCGCGCCGCCGCGCTAAGGTCAGTGCCATGGCACGCATTCAGCTAACGCCCGCAATGGCACGTCAAGCGACGACGCCCTGGGCTTGGGCGCGCGCCGGAGCCGTGCTGGGCCTGCTGATGGCGATCAGCATCAACACGCCGGCACTCTGGTTCACCGCGCCGCTCGAACGCAGCCTGGGTGGACGTCTGCTCTTTGAAGATGCCCAGGGCACGCTGTGGAACGGTTCGGCCCGTTTGCTGCTCTCGGGTGGCGCCGGCAGCCGCGATCTGGCGGCCCTGCCGGGACGGCTGGTCTGGTCGGTGCGACCGAGCAGCGAGGGCCTGTCGGTCGATCTGCTGGCCGATTGCTGCATGCAGCACGCCTGGCATGTGAGCGTGCAGCCGCTCTGGGGTGGCGCCAGAGTGGTGCTTTCCGACAGCCTGTCGCAGTGGCCGGCACATTGGCTCACCGGTCTGGGCACGCCCTGGAATACGGTGCAGGCCGAAGGCCAACTCATCCTTGCGACCAAGGGCCTGGTGGTCGAATGGGCGGCCGGGCGCCTGGTGCTGGCCGGCCGCGCGCAACTCGATGCGGCCAAGATTTCTTCGCGTCTGTCCACGCTCAAGCCGATGGGCAGTTACCGCATCACGATGCTCGGTGGCGCGACACCCAGTCTGGCACTCGAAACGCTGGAGGGCAGTCTACAATTGTCCGGCAGTGGTCGATGGGTTGGTTCGCGGCTGCGCTTCGAAGGATCGGCGAGCGCCGCACCGGATCGACTGGATGCCTTGTCCAATCTTCTGAATATCATCGGGCGTCGCGACGGCCCACGTTCCATCATCAAAGTGGGTTGAATCGGTATGAAATTGAGTATCTTCCGGCCACAGTCAAACGCGCCTCGTGCTTTGACCATCAGTCTTCTGCTGGCGCTGACCACCGGCCTGTTTTCCGCCGCCTTGCAGGCCCAGACAGCCGCCCATGCCAGGGCAGGCGAGCCGGTCACGCTGAACTTCAGCAATGCCGAGATCGAGGCGGTGGCGCGCACCATGGCCAGCATCACGGGCTACAACGTCGTGGTCGATCCGCGCGTCAAGGGCACGATCACCCTGGTCACGGAAAAGCCGGTCAGCCGCAGCACGGCGATGAACCAGTTCCTGGCCGTGCTGCGCCTGCAGGGTTTCACCATGGTGGAATCGGCCGGCCTTTACAAGGTGGTGCCCGAGGCCGACGCCAAATTGCAAAGCGCTGGCGTCACAGTGGTTGACAGCGGCACGGGTGCGGCGGCCGGCACGAACCAGATCGTCACGCAGATCTTCAAACTCAACTTCGAGTCGGCCAACAGTCTGGTGGCGATCCTGCGTCCGTTGATCAGCCCGAACAACACCATCAACGTCAACCCGGGCAACAATTCGCTGGTCATCACCGACTACGCCGACAACCTGCGCCGTTTGGCGCAAATCATCGCGGCGATGGATGTGGCCAATGCCACCGATGTCGAAGTCCTGTCGCTCAATCACGCGATTGCCACCGATCTGGCGCCGCTCGTGCTGCGCTTGGTGGAGTCGGCGCCCGTCGGCTCTGCACCAGGGCAGGCTGATACCTCCTATAAGACCACGCTGGTCGCGGAGCCGCGTTCCAACACGCTGATCCTGCGCGCAGCCAATCCGGCGCGTGCTGCCCTGGTGAAGGCGCTCGTGACCAAACTGGATCAGCCGGCCAGCGGCGGGTCCAATGGAGCGGCAGGCAACATTTATGTCGTCTACCTCAAGAACGCGGACGCTGTCAAACTGGCGGCGACGCTGCGCGCGGCCATGACAGGGCAGTCCCAGACCACGACCGCCGCGGCGCCTGCCACTGCTGGCGCACCGGCCGCGGCCAGTGCAGCCACCGTGTCTGCCACGGGTGGCCAGGTGCAGGCCGATGCCAGCACCAATTCGCTCATCATCACGGCGCCCGAACCGCAGTACCGGCAGTTGCGCGCGGTCATCGACCGGCTCGACGGCCGTCGGGCCCAAGTGCTGGTGGAGAGTCTGATCGTCGAGGTCAATACCGACAAGGCAGCCGAGTTCGGTATCCAGTGGCAGGGGGCCCTTGGCAATGCGGGTAGTTCCAACGTAGGTTTGCTCGGTACCAACTTCACGACCAACAACATCATCACCCTGGCAACGCAGGCCGCCACCGGTGGAGCGGTGCCGGGCATCGGCATCAACGCGGGGATTGCGCACAAGACCAATGGCGTTTACGTGCTCGGCTTTCTGGCCAACTTCCTCGAGACCAGCAACAGCGGCAACGTGTTGTCCACGCCCAATCTGCTGACGCTCGACAACGAGGAAGCCAAGATTGTGATTGGCGAGAACGTGCCCTTTGTCACCGGTTCCTACACCAGCAACAACACCAGTACCGGCTCGGTCAACCCCTTCACGACAGTTGAACGACGGGACGTTGGTCTGACGCTCAAGGTCAAACCGCAAATCAATGAAAACGGGACCATCAAGCTGTTGATCTACCAGGAGACCTCGTCGGTCAAGGCCGGCACCGAGAAAGACGCCAATGGTCCGACCACGACCAAACGCACGATCGAATCGAGCGTGCTGGTCGAGGACGGCAGCATTGTGGTGCTCGGCGGCTTATTGCAGGACACCTACACGGGCAACCAGGAAAAGGTGCCGGGTTTGGGCGATCTTCCCCTTTTCGGCAATCTGTTCAAAAGCGAATCGCGTGGCCGCACTAAGACTAATTTGATGGTGTTCCTGCGCCCGGTGGTGATGCGCGACGGGCAGGCGACCGATCGCTTGTCGATGGACCGCTACGAGTTGATGAAGGCTGGTGTCAAGGACGTGCAACCGGTGCCGAGCAATATCCTGACGATCAACACAGCGCCGCAATTGCCGCCCCTGCCGATTGCGCAGCCGATGGCTCAGCCGCTTCCGGCACTTGGCGCCGCGCCCGCTGCTAAGACACAACCCTAGGTTAGGGACCGGCCGCCATGCGATACCCGCTGCCTTATGCCTTCGCCCGCACGCATCAGTTGCTGTTGCAGGAGGACGAATCAGGTGTTCTGACGCTGTGCCTGCATCCGGAATCGGGTGCTAGCGCCGTGAGCGAGGTGACCCGCAAGTACGCGGTGCGCCATATCGACGGCATCAGCGCCCCGGCGCTGATCCAGCGCATCAGTGCCGCCTACGCGCAGGGTGAGTCCAGCGCGGCGGCGGTGGTCAGCGAGGTCGAAAGCGATGCCGATCTCTCACGCATGATGCAGGACCTGCCGGCCATCGAAGACTTGCTGGAAACCTCGGACGATGCACCCATCATCCGCATGCTTAATGCGCTGCTGACACAGGCTGCGCGCGATGGCGCCAGCGACATCCATATCGAGCCCTACGAGCGCCATTCCAGCGTGCGCTTTCGCGTCGACGGCACCCTGCGCGAGGTCGTTCAACCGAACCGTGCCTTGCATGCGGCGCTGATTTCGCGCTTGAAGATCATGGCCGATCTCGACATTGCCGAGCGCCGCCTGCCGCAGGACGGTCGCATCTCGCTGCGCATCGGCACCCGTGCGGTGGATGTGCGCGTGAGCACGCTGCCGAGCGCGCACGGCGAGCGTGCCGTGCTGCGTCTGCTTGACAAGTCGGAAGGGCGCCTGAGCTTGGAGGCGCTGGGCATGCAGGGCGATGTGCTGGCGCGTTTCGAGAAACTGGTGACGCAGCCGCACGGCATCGTGCTGGTGACGGGACCGACGGGTTCCGGCAAGACCACCACGCTATACGCGGCGCTGAGCCGTCTTGATGCCGACCACAGCAACATCATGACGGTGGAAGACCCGATCGAGTACGAACTGGCGGGTGTCGGCCAGACCCAGGTCAACGCCAAGATCGAGCTCACGTTTGCCAAGGCCTTGCGCGCCATTTTGCGACAGGATCCGGACATCATCATGATCGGTGAAATCCGGGACTTCGAGACCGCGCAGATCGCAATCCAGGCCTCGCTCACCGGTCACCTGGTGCTGGCAACGCTGCACACCAATGATGCGAGCAGCGCGGTTACGCGCCTGACCGACATGGGCGTCGAACCCTTCTTGCTGAGCTCTTCACTGCTGGGCGTGCTTGCGCAGCGTCTGGTGCGCAAGCTTTGTGTCCACTGCCATGGCGCCGGTTGCGCTGAATGTGGCCAGACCGGTTATGCAGGACGCTCGGGTGTCTTCGAGTTGCTGGTGACGGATGACGCCATTCGTGCGCAGATTCATAACCGCGCCTCCGAGGCTGATATTCGTACCGCAGCGCAAGCGGCCGGCATGATGCTGATGCGCGAGGATGGCGAACGCCTGGTGCAGTGCGGTTTGACGTCGCGCGAAGAATTGCTGCGTGTGACAAGGGATTGACTTGAAAATGCATCGTCATTGCGAGGCGCGTAGCGACGTGGCAATCCGGGAAGTCCGGGAGCATGGATTGCTGCGCTTTGCTCGCAATGACGAAAGTGGCGGTCTGTCTGCGGTAACGGCGCGAGCTGAGTAATGCCCGTCTATTCATTTGAGGCCCTGACGGCCGAGGGACAAACCCGCAAGGGCGTGCTGGAGGCCGATTCGGCCAAAGCGGCGCGCTCCCAGCTGCGTGGCCAGTCGATGGTGCCGCTCAAAGTTGAACCGATTGGTGCTGACGGCGGACAGCTCGCGGGCAAGGATGGGGCGGGATCGGGTGGCGCGTTGACGCGGCGCCGGCGCGTCTTCAATGCGACCGGCCTGGGTGTGTGGACGCGCCAGCTGGCCGGGCTGGTGTCATCCGGTCTGCCGCTGGAGCGCGCGCTGACCTCGCTGGCCGAAGAGGCCGAGTCGCAGCCACAGCACCACCTGGTGGCGATGCTACGGGCCGAGGTCAACGGCGGCTCTACCTTCGCGCGCGCCTTGGGCCAGCACCCGCGAGAATTCTCGGATATCTTCGTCGCCGTCATTGGCGCCGGCGAGCAAAGCGGCAATTTGGGACTGGTGCTGGAGCGCCTGGCCGATGATCTGGAAGAGCAGCAGGCGCTCAAGGCGAAACTGGTCGGTGCCGCGCTGTACCCGGCGATCGTGACGCTGGTCGCCATCTCGATTGTGCTGTTCCTGGTCACCTACGTGGTGCCACAGGTGGCACATGTGTTCGCCAGCAGCAAGCACGCCTTGCCGATTCTGACGGTCATGATGATTGGTGCGAGCAACTTCCTGCGCAGCTACGGCTGGCTGCTGCTGATTGCCCTGGTGCTTGCAGGATTCGGTCTGCGCATGGCGCTGGCGAATGCCATTTTTCGCGAAAAATTCGACGCCGGTTGGCTGACGTTGCCGATACTGGGCAAGCTCACACGAAGCTACAACGCCGCACGTTTTGCCAGCACGCTGGCCATGCTGGCCGCTGCCGGCGTGCCGATCCTCAAGGCGCTGCAGGCTGCGGCTGATACCTTGTCCAATCAGGCCATGCGAGCCGATGCGCTCGACGCATTGGTGCTGGTGCGCGAAGGCGCGCCGCTGGCTTCCGCGCTGGCGCAGAAAAAGCGCTTCCCCGGGCTGCTCGCGATGTTCGCGCGACTCGGTGAGCAAACCGGCCAGTTGCCCGTGATGCTACAGCGCGCTGCCAAGCAACTCGGCACTGAGGTTGCGCGCCGCGCCATGCAACTCGCCACGCTGCTCGAGCCGCTGCTGATCGTGGCCATGGGCCTGGCCGTGATGCTGATCGTGCTGGCGGTGCTGATGCCCATCATCCAGCTCAACCAGCTGGTGAAGTAGGGCGCAGGGCATGGCGTCGGTCAATGGGCGATTCGTGGTTCGCTTACGGACAAGTATTTGCAGCCGCAAATCGGCACGATTACGCGCATCAATCAGCGAACCGCTTCCGTCGAATGCGATGGCGGCTCTAGCCGGCGTGTTCCGTTCGCAATGCTGCTCCGCGTGATGGACATCTGACGGCAAGCCGCGTTCAAGTCAACAACGGTACAGGGTCGAAGCGTACGCACGCACTCATTCTGCAGTCAAAAAATGCCCGCATAAGGCATACAAATTGCCGATGCGGGCAGGATGTTTTGTTGCGGGGGAGATCTAGTCTATCGGGCGGCAGTCGCGTGTTTTGGTTGGAGTCGGGACAGGTAATAGTTACGTCGCCGCTCCTCCCAGACAAACTCTTGCATATCGGGATCCATTGCATTTCTGGAGGAAATGATCCCGATTGGCTTGCCGTTTTCAACCACGGGCATGTGCCTGAAGCCATTCTCGTGCATCAGCAGCAGCGCATGGCCATATGTCTTGTCGGGACCAAGTGCCATCGGTTCAGGGGTCATTACCTTTAGCAGCGAGGTCTTTTCGGGATTGAGGTCTTGCGCGATCACGCGGAATACTACATCCCTTTCGGTAAAAATCCCAGTGAGATTTCCACCCATGATGACCAAAACGGCGCCCGCCTTTTTGGCTCTCATCAGTTTGCAAACGTGAGTGACGGTCTCTTCCGGTGAAGCGGTAAGAAACTTCCTTGCCTCCAACATGTTCCGTATAGTCTCATTGAACATAAGCCTCTCCTCCATCGAACGGTTCCCTGGATGAGGGGAAATGACGTCGACACACTTGGTTGCCGCCATCGGAAAATTCTGTTCGCCCAATCAAGTGGCGCAAGCAGCCATCAGACACAAGGTCGGTCGAACTGTCATACCCTTTGATGTCATAACCCATCGGTGATCTTTCCTATCATGGTGTCAGCAAGGTATATCGCTCGCAAAGAAATCTAAGGAACGGCGCTTACTTGATGGACAAGATCCAACTCGCCAGGGTCTTGGCATCAGCCTCGCTGACGCCAGCGTTTGGAGCCATCGGAGTAGTTCCAAAACTGCCAGTACTGCCTTTGAGGATGGATGTGACCAATTTGGATTCGGCATCCTTTTGACCGGCGTATTTCTTCGCAACGGCCTGATAGCTGGGCCCTACTTTAGTCTTTTCCACAGCGTGACATACCGTGCATTTTTTTGCTTTCGCGAGCGCCTCATCAGCAAATGCAGGCGAAGTGACAGCGATGGCGGCGGCCGTGGTGATCAATGCAATACAAATAGTTTTCATAGGATCTTTCTTGATTAAGGTTGGTTGAAGAATGGGTTGAACTCTACGCTTGGGGAACCTCTGACGTTGCGTCACTTGACTGAATTGGAGCGGACCTTGGAATCTGTGGTTGCTCCAACTGTTTTGCCAAAGCGGTCATGCCGGCCATGGAGCCGAGGCCCATAGTTTCCACGGCGCTTGAAGGAACAATGACGATGGTGGAATTCTGCCGCATGCCTTCCAGCAGGATGTTCATTCCCCGAAGTTGAAGTGCGACCGGGTTGCCGGTGTAGGCTTTGGCGGACTCTTCAAAGACCCGGGAAACCTGGCGCTCCGAATCGGCCAAGATCACGCGTGCCTGGCGCTCCCGGTCCGCTTGCGCTTGCATGGACATCGCATTTTGAAGGCCCTCAGGGATCTTGACGTCGCGGATTTCCACCGAAAGGGCCTTGATTCCCCAGGCCTCAGTCCTTTGGTCGATCATCTGGCAAAGGTCGTGATCTATTTTTTCCCGGCCCCTGAGCATCTCGGCAAGGTCGGTTCTGCCGATCACGTCCCGCAGGGCGGTCTGGCTCGACCAAGCTATGGCATGACGATAATTTTCAACTTCAATCGCCGCCTTTTTTGGATCGACAACACGCCAGAAGAGGACGGCATCCACGTCCACCGGAACACTGTCTTTGGTGAGTGTCTCTTCTGCATTAAAGGGGGTTGTGACTGTTCGCAGATCTATCCAATAAGGAATGGTATCAACGAAGGGAACTATGTAAAACAAGCCCGGACCCTTCAAACCCTGGTATTTCCCAAGCCTGAGAACCACCGCCTTTTGCCATTGCCGTGCTACGCGCAATGCAATGAGAAGCAAGACCGCGAAGGCGCAAACAACGCCACCGATGATCACGCTCTGAAGCCCAATGCCTAGCAGGAGGCCAATGAGCAACACAACAACAAACACAACTATCGTTACAGGATGGATACCCATTACTTATCTCCTTAGACTACTCACTTCACTTTCACCCATTCAGTTTGCGGTTCATCCGATGTGGGTGCACTTGCAAAAACGATCAACTCTCAGAATCCCAGTTTCTCGACCACAGCAACCAGATCCTCAAAACTGGCGGCTTCAAGCCTTTGCGCCAATACTTCTTTGTTCAATCCTTCGCTTTCGAATTCGGTCAGTCTCACCTCGAACGGCAGCTCACGGATTTCCTGCGGGGCCACGAAACCGAAGTCGCAGACATACGCGATGCAGTCGCGCTCGACCTGCGACAAATCGAGGCCGCGGTGACGCATGATCTCGAGGTAGCGTTCCGCCGTGCGATTGATCTTTCCGCTGATGGCCAACGTATTGGTCTGCTGTGCCGTGAGCAAAGCCAGCGGTGGGCCAAAATGAATTCTGGTGTTCGGAATCATGGTTTGACTCCGAGGGCTCGATCTGAATGCCCAGCACCTTGGCCTGTTTCTGTGGCTTTGGCATGCGGCGCGGGCGGAACCGGAGCGGGCCGCACCATGTTGGTTATTCGCTGCATAAATTGCATCAATCGCTCTACAAATCCAACTTCACCGGGATGGACCGCGCCGTGCTTGTCATGGCGCTCGTGGTCGGCATTCGCTAGACCCTTGGGCAACTCGGGTGCGCGTTCAGGCTCAAGCTGAGCAAACCCCCTGTTTCTGGCGCCCTGCTGAACATCGTGCGGGTTATGGCATTCGGTGCACACGAACCAACGCTTCTTGCCATTGCTCGCCCATTCGCCGATGCGTTTGCCGTGAATGCCCTCACGCCACTTACGGTAAATATCGCCATGGCACTTGCCGCACAATTTTTGCGGCTCATTGAAGCTGATCAGCTTGCCGAAGTTGTCAAACAGCTTATTGCGCGTGGTGGGATGGTGGCAATCCAGGCACCAGATGGCACCGCGTCCGTGCTGAAAATTCAGTGCGTCGGGCACGATATCGTCGTGCATGGTTAGCGCGCGCGGGTTCTTATCTTTGGGTGGTGGCGGCGTGGTTCCGTTATGGCAGGCGACCCCGCAAAGCGGCATCATTTCTAGTTTGTCTTCACGCGGCTTGACTACGGCTACGCCGCCAGGGTGATCCCCTGAGGCGGTCGTCTCGCCCATGCTGACCGTTTCATCGAAGGGGTCGCCCCACCACAGCACGGCGCCGGTCTTGGGCGAGCATTTCACGCTCGGCAGACCATCCTTAATCTTGTGCGGTATCACTTCCGAAGCGTCTTTTCGGCTTTCGAAACAGGGTTTATCTTCCGCCATCACAGGTGCTGCCGCCAGGCAGGAAATTGCCAGAATCATGCTGCCAAACGAATAGGTGTTCATGGACGCTTGTTCGCTTTTACTCTGCAGCGACGCTGCCCTGGCCGCGCGGGCGATTGCCGCGCCTGGTCCCGAAGCCCCCGTCCACCTTGGCATCCGGGTCACTCGAACGCGCCCATGGTTCCATCTGGGCCGGCTCGAAGGTGGTTTGGTATGGGGGCGCATCGTCGTTCATCACGCGCCATGGCTGGCTTGCCCGCTTCACGTCTCCGAGCAAGACGCCGATGGAGCCCTTCAACAGCACGGTGGCGATCAGCATACCCATGGCCCAATCGCCCATCGTGATGAGGACTTCGATCAGCGTCGGCGCGTATTCGGTTACTTCACCGATGGGGGTTGGAATAAAACCCGGAACCACAGTTCCCATGCCCTTTTCAATCCAGATCCCGATGATGGCGAGAATACAGGCGAATGGCAGCAGTCCGTAATCTTTGCGCACACTGGGCGTCAGCAGCATTACAAAAGCGATAAGGTTGAACACCAGGGAGGTCCAGAACCATGGCACCAGTTTGTTCAAGCCGTCGAGTCCGAACATCAGGTATTGCAAGCCCAGCGAATGTTCGGTTACGGAATAAAGTTCGGTAACTATTTCGGATAAGGTCAAATACAGCGCGATACCCAGACAAAAGGTAACGATGGTTGAAAGCGTGTTTATGGCTGAATCTTCAATCCATAGTCGCGTATTTTTTCGGATGTACAAAAACAGCAGAATGATTAATGACGGACCGGCTGCGAATGCCGTGGAGATGAAGCGGATCGGCATCATGCTGGTGTTCCACATCGGGCGGGCCGGCATGGTACTAAGGAAGAACGCGGTGACGGTGTGAATGCTCAACGCCCAAACGATCGATACGTAGATCAAGGGCATGTAGAACTTGCGGTTGACCTCGGTGCCCATGTAGCGGGTGTACATGAAATAGAAACCACCGATCAGGTTCAGAATGAGATAGGTTGACAGCGTGAGGACGTCGAGCGCCAAGGCGGAACTTGGGATATTGATGATGCCAAGCGGCGGCATCATGTGCCAGAGCCGCTCCGGGCGCCCCATGTGGGACAGAATGAACAGGTTGCACGCCATGACGGCCGAGACGGCCAGCATTTCACCCAGGACGGTGACATCATGTAAACCCTTGTGGTGATAGACATACGCCGGGAACACAATAGTGACCGCCCCGGCCGCCACACCCACCATGAAGACAAAGTTGGCGATGTACAAGCCGTCAGTGACTTGATTGCTTAATCCGGTGACGATCAAACCTTCTGTGGCCTGAAGGTAGGTTCCGTACAACAGGGCCAGCACAAAGACCCCCAGAAACGCAAGCCAGGCATAGAACTTGGGGCCACCTTTGATGACATAAGCAGCGAAGTCAATAACAAATCGAATGATCGAACGCATCACTTCATTCCTTAGTCAAAGTAGTAAAAGAACTTTGGATAAGTGTTGAGTTCCGCCTTCAGGCGAAGTACATTCTTTTTGGCCAAAATTTGACTCACTTCGCTCTCGGGATCAAGGAGATTGCCAAACTTGCGCGCGCCCACCGGGCAAACTTCAACGCAAGCCGGATAACGCCCTTGGCGGGTGCGCTGAACGCACCAGGTGCATTTCTCGACCACACCGCGCATACGCGGACGATTGCCCAGGTAGTGCGTGACCGGGTTCATTTCTGCTTCGGGCAAATTTGGAGTGGTGAAGTTGAACCGGCGTGCCCAGTAGGGGCAGGCATCGACACACTGTTTGCACCCAATGCACCAGTTGTAGTCAATCACCACGATGCCGTCCGGCTCGCGATAGGTCGTCCGTACCGGGCAGACCTTGACGCAGGGCGGCTTTTCACATTGCATGCAGGCAATCGGCATATAGAAGGCATCCTCCTCTGGGACCTTCTCTGGCTGGTAGTGGTACTCACCTTCCAGCACCACGCCGGTCGGGCTGTAGGCATTGCCGCCTACCTGAATACCCGCATCGCTGGGGTAACCCTTGTGCATCTTTTCCCGGGTGAATTCACCTTTTTCCATTTTCAGGACTTGAATCCACTCAATTTCCTTGCCCTTGCGGGACTCATCACGGCGCGACTGGTTGTTTTCCTGGACGCAGGCTTTGACGCAACGCCGGCAACCGATGCATTTCTGGACATTGAGTGCATAGCCGAACAGCACACCCTCGGCAGCAGGCGTCCCATCGACTGTCACCTTTTTGTGGAATTCAGCTGAGTAGCGCTTTTCCAAACGGGTGCGGGCCTGCTGCTTCTCACCGTCGGTCATCAAACGGTAGTTGCCCTGGAACCACTCGGCCCAGGTGCTATTGGCGGCTGCGTCGTCGGAGTTGGTAAGCAAGGCCGCAGTGCCCATCAGCGAGGTAACGCTGAGTGTGGTTGCAGTGGCCGCCTTGGTTAGAAAGCCGCGCCGCGAGGTGCTAACTTTCGGTTCGGACTTTTCCGCCGGCATTGACCCGGTTTCTTGCTGCGACGGCGGCACCTTGCCAAGAGCGACGCGGGGTGTTTCTTCTTTGTTTGGCACCATGTTTCCTGATTGGGCTCGGCTGTTAGGTTGTGGGAGCGGCGCCGAAGCCAGCAACGTTGCCAGCGGCGCCTGTCATCAAGCCTGTTGGGAAACTTTGACCATATCCTGAAGTTCGCCTGTCCGGTTCTTGCCCAGCCAATGCGTGAGGTCCCGGCTCGACAGCAGCGCTTGCACTTTGCCGTTTTCCACAACCGGAAGGTGCCGGAACTGCTTCTGGGTAACCAAGTCCATCGCAGCGCCCACGGTCATCGCCGGCGAGACGAAGTATGGATCGGTCGTCATAACCTCAACCACTCTTGTGTCACGCGGATCGCGACCGGCTGCCAGCACTCGGCTCAGAGCATCTCGCTCGGTGAAGATGCCGACCAGCTTTGCGCCGTCCATCACCATCAAGGCACCGATTTTCTGGCCCGCCATCTTGCGCACGCATTCAATGACCAACGAATCGGCCTGAACGGTTTGCGTTGCGTTGGTTTCACTATTGAGCACGCTTTGCAAAGTGTCTGCGCTCTTGTTCGGTAACTGCCGAAAGTACATAAGGGCGACGATGACGATCATCACCAGTGCAAACGCGGTCGGTACCGCTTTCCCAACGAAGTTCTGAACCGCTTCCAAATTCGCTGCAAACGCAAGGGGGGAAATCAGGGCCAATCCGATAACGGTGGTTGATTTTTCAAGAAGCTTTCTCATCGCTAGTCTCCTTTGCGGAAGGGCTTATGTTTAACTAGCCTTGCAGCGGGTCCGCATACTCCGGTGCAATGCCTTCGACGCTATTGTTTAGAGAACCCGGTTAGGACCCAACGGGCGATGGTCACGGATTGGCAGTGACCTTGGTCCTTTTTTTCATGGGACCAATATCCTCAGCAGTGCGCTTCCACGCCCATATCAGAGGTGTTCACTGATCGACGCCAGCGGAAAGTCCCGCTGTCTGACCAGGGCAGAACGACCCTTTTAAACATGTTTGATGCCCTATACTGATCCGATCCAATTTGCCTCTACCACGATCCGGCAACCACCATGCGATTTGCGCTTCGAATGAACCTAACCCGCGCTCTACTGGCCGGCAGTTCAGCTGTCCTGCTGGTCGGGATGCTTGTGACGGGAATTTGGCTCAGCAAAGCAGCCGAAAAGAAATTGATAGAGCATGAAAGCGCCTTGTACGCCATGTATGTGGACAGCGTCCTGTCTGACCAGGCGCTGGCACTTACCGGCGACGGCTTGCTGAGCGATGCCGATATGCTTGCGCTGGACAGACTGCTGCACGGGACGAGGCTTGCAGAGCGTATCGTGGCGTTCAAGTTATGGTCCCACGACGGACGCGTCCTCTACAGCACGGATCTCACCCAGATTGGTCTGCGATCCGAGGCCGGACCCGCTCTTGCCGCCGCGTTTCGGGGCGAAGCGCAATCGCGGATATTGACGCTCAAAGATGGAGATCCGCGGCGTCAGGCAGAGCACGGGTCAGATCTCATCGAAATTTACGCACCGCTACATCAACCGAAAACCGGATTAATCCCGACGGTTGCGGAAATCCATCAGACGACCGATGTACTGGACCAGGCTGTCGGTGCAGTTCGGCTGCAAAGCTGGATGCTGGTGATCGCGGCAACGGCAACCCTGTATCTGCCGCTTGCCGTCCTGATTAGGCGCACAAGCAGCACCGTCATCATACAGAAGCAACAACTGGAGGAGAAGGTTACCCAACTCACGAATCGGTTGGCGGAGAAGGGGCAGGCTCTTGAGCGAATGACCCGTGCCGCAGGCGGTACGACGGAGCGCAACGAGCACCGACTGCACCGCATTGCAATCGATCTGCACGATGGCCCGGTTCAGGGAATTGCCCTTGCTGCCATGCGCATGGAGGCATTGTCCAAGATGTGCAGCAACTGCAGCCCGGTGGCCGGTGAAAGGTCCCCAGTGGCCGAGGAATTCAAGAAGCTTGAAGCGGCGCTGAATTCGGCCCAGCAAGATGTACGCGCTCTTTCCAAGGGGCTGCACCTGCCCAATATCGAGGAGCTGTCGTTGGCCGAGGTCGCGCAACGCGTGCTACGCGATTACAAGCGCTCCTCTGGTGTGGACGTCGAACTAACGATTAACAACGTGCCGGAGGAGGCTCCGCTGCCGGTCAAGATAACTTTGTTTCGGCTTCTGCAGGAATCATTGGCCAATGGATACCGCCATGGCGGCGCCGTCAAGCAGCACATCGTACTGAGCGCCTCAGACAAAGGATTGCAGGTTTCAGTGCGCGACGACGGTCGAGGCTTCGATCCCCAAACGGCGCAGACCGAGGGTCACCTGGGTCTCGAAGGTATGCGTGAGCGCGTCGAGCTGCTGGGAGGAACGTTTTACATATGGAGCGCTATCGGTCAAGGAACGGTGGTGCGGGCCGATATACCCCTGACAAGCAGCGAGGAGACATGACCGAACCGATCCGTGTTGTTATTGCCGATGATCATCCGTTGTTCCGCGAGGGTGTTTGCCACTCGCTGGCCGCCGAGCCCGACCTCGCAGTGGTAGGGCAGGCTGAGAGCGGCGAGGAGGCACTGCGTCTGGCCATAGAGCACGCTCCGGATGTCGTGCTGCTCGACATCGGCATGCCCGGCTGGGGAGGGTTGGCAACGGTGGAGAAATTGTCGCAAGCCTGTCCAGCGACACGGGTCGTAATGCTGACCGCTTTTGATGACGAGGACCGCTTGCTCGCCGCGTTCAAAGGCGGCGCGCGGGGCTACGTGGTGAAAGGCGTGGGGTCCCACGATCTGGCCAATATCGTGCGCATGGTAGCCGCTGGGGACGTCTACGTTTCACGCTCGCTTGCGGCCAGTCTGATGAGCGAGCTGACAGGCAAACGTGCGCATGACCCGTTGAGCGAACTTTCGGAGCGCGAGAGCAAGATCTTGAGCCTGGTGGCCGAAGGCCTTACCAATCGCCAGATCGGCGAGCGCGTTTTTCTGGCGGAAAAGACGGTCAAAAACCACATGACTAACATACTCGGCAAGCTGTGCGTGCGAAGCCGTGTCGAAGCCGCTTTGCTCGCCACCCGGCAAAACGTGCGGAAATAGTCTCATATCTGACCGGAAGCGCTGCAGTGAACAGGGAAGTGCCCGTGGACCGAAATTTAGCCACCGCCGACGTGATGCGACTTTTGATAATGTTGGCGTTTTGTGCCTTGTTAGTGCCGGCGGCAGCGCGAGCGGCGAGCGCACAAGGGCGCGAGCGCGGTGGCAAGGAAATTGTGGAGGCGGTATGCGCAAACTGTCACACAACAGGCGTCGACGGTGCGCCAAGGATAGGTGATCGCAAGGCGTGGGCGCAGCTCACTTCGCAAAGCCTCACCAGTCTCGCTGAAGCTGCGCTCAAGGGCGTTCGCAGAATGCCCCCGCACGGCGGCAATCCTGATCTCACCGATACCGAAATCGGGCGCGCAATTGCCTACATGGTCAACCAATCCGGCGGCGACTGGATCGAGCCGGTCAGCAAGTTCGATTCTGTCGTCGAACGCAGCGGCGCGGAGGTCGTGCAGGCCTACTGCGCCAGGTGCCACCAGTCCGGTGCAGCTGGTGCGCCCAGGATCGGCGACCGGGTGGCCTGGATTCCGCGGGTCAAACAAGGATTCGAGTTATTGGTTCGTTCCGCGATCAAGGGACACGGGGCGATGCCTTCCCGTGGCGATGCGACCAACCTCACCGATTCTGAAATTCGAGCTGCCATCGCCTATATGGTGAGCACCGACAGCGCGACGACGACTCGGTCGCCGCGTGAACTCATTGGGGCACCCACACGCAACGGCTATGGCATCGACGCGGCGCAAGAATATGCAAGCCTGGTGACGTGGCTGCGGTCATTTTGGACACGGATTTGGGGTAATCCCAAGCCAGGCAGTTGACCGCCATGAATCATCAGGGACAACGCATCACGAAACAACGGTAGCACCGGGATTGTCAGTGCAAATGCTGGCTCTACCCGTTATCAAGCAGTCGCTCGCCGCGCACCTGCTCTACCTTCACTTCTTCGATGACCTCGGCGCGCGAGGCGTTACGTGCCTGACCGCTCAATACCAACTCACGAAGCTGTGCAATGCGGTCGTGGTGGGACTTGGCGAGCGGCACCATGTCGCCTGCGGCGACCAGCAGGTCGGCGGTCTCGATCTCGCGTTTGCCGTCCATGAACGCGGGGAACATGGCATCGTTGACCACCGCTTCTAGCTCGGCCCCCACGAAACCCTCTGTGGCGCGCGCTATCTTTGACAGATCGAAGCGCAGTCGGCTCATTGTGATGCCCTTGCGCTCCAGGTGCACTTGCAAGATCTGCTCGCGTTCCTGCTCAGTTGGTAGATCGAGGAAGAACACCTCGTTGAATCGCCCTTTGCGCAGGAGTTCCGGCGGTAGCCGTTCAATCGAGTTCGCGGTGGCGAACACGAACACGGGCGCCCGCTTTTCCTGCATCCATGTGAGAAACGTCGCGAGCACCCGGCTTGAAGTGCCGCTGTCGCCGTTGGATCCTGCGAAGGCCTTCTCGATCTCGTCCACCCACAGCACGCAGGGTGCGATCACCTCAGCGATTTGCATCGCATCGCGGATATTCTTCTCGGAGGCTCCAACCAGGCCACCGAAGACCGCACCCATATCCAGGCGCAACAGCGGCAGCTTCCACATGCCGGCGGCAACCTTGGCGCACAAACTCTTACCTGTTCCCGGAATGCCGATCAACGCCACTCCGCGCGGCGCGTCGAGGCCGTACTCGCGCGCCTCTTGCGCAAAAGCGAGCTGACGCTGTTCGAGCCATAGCTTGAGCGCATCCAGGCCGCCGACACGCTCGGCGCTCTCAACGCGTGGATAGAGTTCGAGGGCGCCGCTTTCGCGGATGATGGCGCGTTTTTCCGCCGTGATGAGGTCGATGCAGCGCTCGTCGAGCTGGCCAGCGCTGCTTGAGACGACCGCCTTCTGAAACACCCAGCGGGCCTGGGTGCTGGTGAGCCCGAGGGCTGCCTCGACGAGCTTGGCGCGCAGCGCAGGCTTGACATCACGCAACGCTCGGTCGCCGCCAACCGTGCGCTCGATCAATGCGTCCATCTCCAACGCGTCAGGCTTGGCGAGCTCCAGCACCGGCACGTCGTGTTTCAGATCCACCGGCAGACAATGTTCAGGCGTGGTGATCACGATGTTCTTGCGTGGGGCACTCTCTGGCAGCCGTGCGGCCATGTTGCGAATGCCGCGCAGCAGGTCTGGCCGCGCTTGCCAGACCTGATGGAAATCCTTAAGCACGAACGTTGCGCTCCCAGCAAAGTCTTCAATCATGCGTAGGATCGCGTCGGGCGGCGCCTCGCGCGTGGTGTCGAAGGGATCCTTGGCGGATTTGAGGCACCGGAACTGGTCGGCCACATCCCATGTATATAAGCCTTCGCTCGGCGACCAACCCGGCGCGTTCACCAGTTCGGTGAGTTCCTGCAGCACGCGTGCCTCTTCGCTCGTGACCACGTTGACCACCGCGATGCGCGCATCGAAATGAAGTTTTAGCTCGTCCTTGAATGCCATGCGTTCTCCATGTTCTCAGTGCCTACAACTTGACGATTGGCAGATCCCGCAGCGGCAGGCGCAGAGTCTCTCCGCTCGAAAGCTGGACGTAGGATCGATTGCCCTTGTGCAGGTCCTTGAGCGACAGCGTCAGCCGCCGATTCTCGTCAACCCCAAAGCCCGCAATAAAGCGTCGCTCACCAACAGTACAGGGCGGATCGGCGTGGATGAATTCGCGGTCCGCTGGATTGATTTCACGCAGTGAAACATCTTCGCGTTGAATCGCTTCGCGCCGTTGCAGCCGGCCGCCCACGACTTCCCACACATCTTGCGGCCGCAACATTGCAGAGCGCTCCACCACCACCAGTCCAAGCCAGGTCGCGCCGTCGCAGGCAGCCTTCACGTACTTGGTCGAGATCGGACCCTGCGTGGGATAACGCGTGCCTCTGGGCACTACCGGAACCAGCACGTACTCCTTCTTCGCCGGGTCCCAAGCGCGCAGACAGTACTCATGCACCAGGGTGAGATTCATGTCTTCGCCCGCGTAGCGACACGCGCCCCGCGCAATCGCTTCGAACGGGTCCTCGCAGTGCACCGTACAACCGGGAAACAAATTCGAGACCACACCGACCACACCCAGCAGCAGGCTGGAGCCGCCTGCCATGAACACCGCTTTCACGTCAGACTTGTGCGTGCCGTACTTGCTCTGCGCGACATCGAGCGCACGCTCGACGGTGCGTGCGAGCAGTCTGTAAAGACTCAGGCCGGACAGATCCGGCCGTCCGGTATCGAGTATGCGGCGCAGTCCCTCTGCGCTAAAGGCGTGGGTGATCAATTGCTGCGTGACGTCATTGAGTTGAGCGACTTCAACGCGGGCCTCGCCGCCGGAGAGCCGCACCTTGGCTTCCTCGACCCGTTGCAGCAATATGGCTCCCACATCGGCCATATCTTGGTCGGAGAGCTTTAGGCTTTCTTGCAACTCGGCGAGCAGCCACTGGTCCACAAGTGACCCGCCGATCTCCTCGCCCGCGCGCCCGAGCACGTCACACGGCCGTGTGGTGTCGATTGCCAGGTCATGCGTCTTCACCACCGACACATCCAGCGTACCGCCGCCGAAGTCGATCACCACGTACACTTCTCCCTCGCGCAAATGGGTGTCGTAGCCGAGAATGCAGGCGGTTGCCTCGTCGAGCATGTGCAACTTGCCACGAAAGGTCTTCAGGACGGCTCCCTGCAACCAGTCCACGTAGTGATCGAAGGCCTCAACCGGCAATGTGACTACGAGGTCCTCATCCGTCTGCAGCCCAGCCGAGAGCAGCGCCCGGCTGATCAGGTCATCGGCCGCCTGACGCGGCGTAATCAGGTCGCCGTTAATACGGCGGGCGCGGTTGTTGTTGCGCAGGATGTCGAGCTTGACCCAGCGAAACGTACCGCGGTGGCTGGTGAGTCCGGCATTCTCCACATGCGCACCGATGCTCAGTGCGTTACCTTCCCCGTAATGCACAAGTGAAGGAATGACGGCGGACTTGCGCTCCTCCGTAGTGCCGGGCGCACGGTAGTGATAGGTCCTGCCGATCTCATCGATGTGCAGCGTGTCCACGCGCCGCGTCGCGGTATTCCAGCGTGCCAGCACGGTGTTGCAGGTGCCAAAGTCGATGGCCATGGTCATGGCGCCTCCCTGACCAGGCGTATGCCCAAGCCGCCGCCGCGGCTGCTGGGGTCGTACCAGCCGCGGTACGCTGCCCGGAAGAAGACACGATCAGCGTACCTCCAACTGCCACCGCGAAATACCCGGCTCGAACCCCGCTTTGGCGCCTTGGTGCCTTCCTTCGGCGAATTCGTGTAATGGCTCTCGTCGTACCAGTCCGTGCACCACTCCCACACGTTCCCGCTCTGGTTGTACGTTCCCCAACCGCTGACCCCATTTGCATACCCGTAGACCACACTGGTTTGGCCGCTTCCTTTGTTCTTGTCGTTGCGGCACTTCGACTCATCCCAGTCATTTCCCCACGGATATGTAAGCCCCAACGGCCCGCGGCACGCACGTTCCCACTGTGTCTCGCTTGGCAGATTACAACCCGCCCACTTGGCATAGGCCAGACTGTCATCCCACGAAACATCTGTCACAGGATGATCCGCCATTTCCCTCTCGTGGTGGCGTCCATTGTCTGGAGCACGGTGCCCAGTCGCATCCATAAATCGCAAGTACTGCGCATTCGTCACTGCGTAGACACCGATCCAATAAGCCGACAGTTCGACCCGGTGACGCGGATCTTCATTCACATTTCCCGCGCCCTCGCCCTCCACCGAGCCCATTTCGAACGTCCCAGCCGGCACCTGCACGAGTAAGGAACCATCCTTCACGTTTACCACCAACGGGTGTTCGACTCGGAAACGGCCCTGCTCAATCTGCCGCAGCATGCCGGCCCGCGAATCAGTCATATCGAGTACTCCAAGCGCAGCGCCGTTGAGACGCGTCGCGATGCATCCGGGTCAAGCCTGTGCGACCCACTACCTGATACCTGCAATTCCATTGTTCACGGTTGATTGATCATGACTTTGATCGATTATGCCCGTGCGTCAGAAGTTCACGTGCGGTGCGTCCTCGATCTCCACGGCGCCACGATCAGCCGTCTCGGTTCCTTCGTCAATCACGATTGCGTTCGCGACGAATACCCCCTGAAATTCGCCGAGGATCTCCAGAAAAGCACGCGTGCGCGATCCAATCGGACTGCGAGCCTGACCGAGAAGCATGATGTGATGAGCATAGTCTTCCGGCATGCCGTCAATCGGCGAGAGCAGCAGGGAAGCATCACCGGCGCATGCACTGACCCAGAATACGTGATCCTGCTGCGTTTCAGGGAATAGTTCGGGCTCCAGCAGCCGGGCTACCAGTCGCTGCGGCCAGTGCTCGCTCCTGGCGGCCTCTCGCAGTCGCGCATCATCTACCAGCCCGGCCTCGCGCCCGAGGTAGAGACCCCGAGCTTTCTGGAATGGATCGGGTGAGTCGAGATCAGAACGAAGTTGCTCGTCAGAAGGTTTCTCATGGTTCCACCACTCGAAGGCGTCCACCAACCCTTCGGGCAGCGGCTCAGTGCGCTCCACCTTGAAAGTGCCCAGAGTGCGATGGGCAGAAAGCGCACGCTCGACAGCGGCACGCTGCTGCGTGCCGCCGGGCCGACCAGCGCTTGAAGCCCAGCGTTCGCACAGATCGACCACATCGAGAAGGCACAGCGAACGGGTTACTTCGAACAGCCCGTCTTCGTCTCCCACCAACTTCAAGTTCTCAACATTGCTCGCAGTATCCGCGGCGCCGCTTGACAGGGCGCGGCGATAGTTCTCGAGAAGGCCGCGATCAGAGCTTGCACCGACAGTTCTGGCGATACTCTCTCGAAATGGCTCCGGCGCCATGTGAAATGCGTGAACCAGCAGCATGCCGTCCGAGTCATTGAGTTCGACGTACCGATCCAGCCTGCCGGTGACCAGAGCGTGAAGGGCTTCCAAGGCAGGGCTGCTGGCCTGACGGGACTGTTCATGAATGAGTCTCTCCAACTCCACCGACTGGCTGCGGATCCAAGCAGCGTAGATACCATCGTTCGACGCTTCATCATTGACCGGCAGAGAACGGGCGAAAGCCGCCACTGCCAGCAGGATTTCGGGTGCAGCAGCCGAAGTCGCCGCCGCAAGAACCGCACGAACGAACCTCGCGTCCTGCGTGCGTCCAGATGGGCAGCCAAGAGCAGACACGATCTTGGCGAGTTCGGGGTCGGGCGCCTGCGCCCATTCAGCCCACAAGGCGGTGATCTTATTGTTGTCGCGCAGCGGCAAAAGCTTGCGCAGGACGCTTCGAATTCGCCTGCGCTCAGGGTGTCCCTCTCGCAGCGCCCGCGCGAGCGCAACCACACCGGACGTGTCAGGCATCTGGGCGAGCGTCTTGATGGCGGTTCGGCGCCTGAATACGCCTACAAGAAGGGTGGTGTCGTAGAGCCGGTCTTTGGCTTTGTCCGTCGTCATGCGTGCATCCCTAGGCTAACCGACAAAACAGCTTCTTCTAGTGGCATCATATAAGAATAGATGGCAATGTCTATCGCACTTCACCTGGCAAAGGTTTACTTGTGCTTAACCGGCTAAACGGCAGTGGGGAATTATCGCTGCTGCACTGACAAGATCCGGTGATGAAAGTGCGATCGCAAGGTCAAATCCAGATTACCTTGGACTCGGCCAGTCCACCGTTCGCAATGGAAAAGAATTGGGCAATGTTCTTTGATAGTCCAAAGTGCATTCCCGGCATTCACGTATCCGACCGCTTTCGTTGAGCAAGTGCCGCACAGTCCGCAGAACTTTCATCTTGCTTGTGAACGTCGGCTTACCTATTTTCATCGGGCTGGCTGAATGACCGCTTGGCTCCGGTTCCGCTTCCGCTACCCGCTTTGGACATTGTTTACGGCCACGACCGGTGGCTGTCCGGCAGTCTGATTTGATGAAACTCCCAACGCCAAGTTTCGGGCGAGCCGTGCATTCATCAGCCTAGATGCTTCAGAGCTTGATTCCGGTTTTGCGGAGGGGTAACTGGTCAAGGACGCGATGTTCGCATGATGACGGGCAATTGAGCCATGGCGTGAATGAGGGCACGGACTGCTCAATTGGCGCAATTTGAAGGTGCCTGTCGTGCGACATCTGTCGCATCGATCGGTGCGACAGATGGTTCACTGCGACAACAAAACGTCGCAGTGTCATAACTGATCAACTGGTGTGGTCTCGATCTTCTCCAGCGTCAATGCATAAGACAGCAGTGGAATAGCCGCGCCAGGGCAAGGTGGCACGTGATTTGCAGTACTGAGCAGCAAGTCCCTCAAGGAATCAGCATCTATGTCCGAAGCCAGATCAAGCCACACACCCTGCATCGGTGTCATCGCCAACCCAGTTTCGGCGCGGGACATCCGGCGCATTGTTGCCAACGCCGGCAACCTCCAGATCACCGATCGCGTCAGCATGCTGCTGCGCGTGCTCGGCGCTGCTGGCAGCATGGGCGTAAAGAAGGTCCTGATGATGCCGGATTCGGGCGGCGTCAGCGCCATGTTGCTGCGCAGTCTGCAACGCGAACTGCAGTTGCAGCACAACTTCCCGCAGCTTGAATTTCTCGACATGTCGCCCACAACCACCGTCAACGACACTTTTCTGGCCGCGCGCATGATGCGCGACGCCGGTGTCAAGGTGATCGTCGTTCTTGGCGGCGACGGCACGCACCGCGCCGTCGTGCGGGAGTGCCGCGAGATCCCGATTGCCGGCATGTCAACCGGCACCAACAACGCGTTTCCTGACATGCGCGAGCCGACGATCACCGGCATGGCTGTCGGCCTCTACGCCAGCGGAAAACTTAGCACCGCACAGGCTATCGTGCGCAATAAGCTGATCGAGGTCTCTATCAACGAGGGCGAGCGGCACGACATCGCCCTGGTCGATGCCGTGATCTCGAACGACCGCTTCATCGGCGCGCGTGCGCTGTGGAAGATGGAGAACCTGGCTGCTGTATACCTGACTTTTGCTGAGGCACAGGCGATTGGCCTGTCGGCCATCGGTGGCTTGCTGCAGCCGGTTGGCCGGCGCGACTCAGGGGGTCTGGCCATCACGCTCAGCGACGACCCGGCGCTGCGCCGCGTGCAACTGATGGCGCCGATCGCACCCGGCATGGTGCGCCCGGTCGGTATCGCGCACTGGGAGCGAATGGCTGCCAATCAGCCCTTCATGGTGGCGCTGAGCGCCGGCGTGGTGGCGCTTGATGGTGAGCGCGAAATGACCTTCGATTCTGGCGACCGCGTGCAAATCACGCTTCGCGAGAACGCCTTTCCCACGGTGGACGTGGCCGCTTGCATGCAGATTGCCGCATGCGAAGGCCTGCTTCGCCTTTCTTCCCAGCCAACCTAAACAGGAGACAACAAGATGGCAGCTTCAAACCCGTTCCCCTTGAGCAAGGAGGCCCTGCTTGCGTGCTACCGCACAATGCGAACCATCCGTGAATTCGAGGACCGACTTCACGTCGACTTCAGCCGCGGCGACATCCCCGGCTTCGTTCACCTCTACGCGGGTGAGGAAGCCAGCGCGGTGGGCATTCTGACCCATCTGGGCGATGGCGACCGCATCGCCTCCACGCACCGCGGCCATGGACATTGCATCGCCAAAGGCGTCGATGTGGTCGAGATGATGAAAGAGATTTACGGCAAAAAAGGCGGCTGCGGCAATGGCAAGGGTGGCTCCATGCACATCGCCGATCTGTCCAAGGGCATGATGGGCGCCAACGGCATCCTGGGTGCGGGCGCACCTCTGATCTGTGGCGCCGCGCTGGCGGCCAAGTTCCGCAAGAAGAACGAGGTCGGCATCTGCTTCGTCGGTGACGGCGCCTCAAACCAGGGGACCTTTCTGGAGAGCCTGAACCTGGCTGCAGTCTGGAATCTGCCGGTCATTTTCGTGGTCGAGAACAACGGTTACGCCGAGTCCACCTCACGCGACTACGCCACCGCCGTCAACAGCTATGTCGACCGCGCCTCCGGCTTTGGCATACCCGGCATCACGGTCGATGGAACCGATTTCCTGGCGGTTTATGAGGCGGCCGGCGAAGTCATCAAGCGCGCACGCGAAGGCGGCGGCCCCTCGCTGCTCGAATGCAAGATGGTGCGCTTTCACGGCCACTTCGAAGGCGACGCCCAGACCTATCGCGCGCCGGGCGAAATTGAAGACGTGCGCGTCAACCACGACTGCCTGAAGAAATTCAGCGCGCACGTGGTCTCAGCCGGCGTCATCAGCAGCGATGAATTGGCGGCAATCGACAAGACTGTACTCGCGCTGATCGAGGACTCGGTGCAGCAAGCCAAGGCGGCACCGCTGCCGACCCTGGCCGACTTGACGACCGACGTCTACGTCAACTACTGAACCAAACAAAGCAACAAAACCAGGAGAACATGATGGCAAGAAAAATTAGTATGAAGCAGGCGGTCAACGAGGCAATCGACCAGGAAATGTCACGTGACCCGACGGTGATCATGCTTGGCGAAGACATCGTCGGTGGCACCGGTTGCGACGGCGAGGAAGATGCGTGGGGTGGCGTACTTGGCGTTACCAAAGGCTTGTACGCCAAGCACCCGAATCAGTTGATTGACACGCCGCTGTCCGAGAGCGCCTACGTCGGCGCGGCAGTCGGTGCTGCGGCTTGCGGCATGCGCCCGATTGCCGAGTTGATGTTTATCGACTTCATGGGTGTTTGCTTCGACCAGATATTCAACCAGGCGGCCAAGTTCCGCTATATGTTTGGTGGCAAGGCCGAGACGCCGGTTGTGATTCGCGCCATGGTCGGTGCTGGCTTTCGCGCCGCGGCCCAGCATAGCCAGATGCTGACGCCGCTGTTCACGCACATCCCAGGCCTCAAGGTTGTGTGCCCGAGCACGCCCTACGACACCAAAGGCCTGCTGATCCAATCGATCCGCGACAACAACCCGGTGATCTTCTGCGAGCACAAAAACCTGTACGCTTTCGAGGGCGAAGTCCCCGAAGCCTCGTACACGATCCCGCTGGGCGAAGCCAACGTGGTGCGTGAAGGCAAGCACTGCTCGATCGTCACCTACGGCCTGATGGTGCACCGCGCCCTCGACGCCGCCGCCACGCTGGCCAAGGAAGGCGTGGAAGTCGAGATTGTCGATCTACGCACGCTCTCGCCGCTCGACATCGACACCGTGCTGGAAAGCGTCACCAAGACCGGACGCCTGGTCTGTGTCGACGAGGCCAGCCCGCGCTGCAACATCGGAACCGACATTGCGGCCCAGGTTGCGATGCACGCCTTTGGCGCGCTCAAAGCGCAGATCGAGCAGGTCGCACCACCGCACGTGCCGGTGCCGTTCTCACCGACGCTGGAGGATCTCTACATTCCGTCGGCCGCGCAGGTGGCTGATGCCGTGCGCCGCACCCTCAAGGGAGGAAAGCACTGATGGTCAGCATCACCCCCATCATCATGCCCAAGTGGGGCCTGTCTATGACCGAAGGCACGGTTGGCGCGTGGCTGGTCGAGGTCGGCACCGAGATCACGGTGGGCATGCCCATCCTCGATGTCGAGACCGACAAGATCGCCAACGCAGTCGAGGCCCCGGATCCCGGCCTGCTGCGGCGCAAGGTGGCCAATGAGGGTGAACTGCTACCGGTCAAGGCGCTGCTTGGCGTGCTCGCCGACAGCAGCGTCAGCGAGGCCGAGATCGACGCCTACGTTGCCGCCTATGTCATGCCAGTGAGCGGCGCCGATGACGACGAGCAAGCCGGACCGGCCTACCTCTACGCCGACGTTGACGGCCTGCGCATCCGCTACGCCCGGCGTGGCGCGGCGCAGGGCACGCCGGTGCTGTTTGTGCATGGCTTTGGCGGCGACCTCGACAACTGGCTGTTCAACATCGACGCCATCGGCGAGAAGCATCCGGTGATCGCACTCGACCTACCCGGCCACGGGCAGTCGGCCGCGCGCGTGCCCGGTGTCAGCGTCGAGGCGCTGGCCGACTTCGTCGCGCGCTTCATGGACGTCATCGAAGTGCCGCAGGCGCATCTGGTCGGGCACTCGGTGGGTGGTGCGATTGCAGCGCAGTTGGCGCTGTCGCAGCCGCAGCGCGTGGCAACGCTGAGCCTGATCGCCAGCGCCGGCTTCGGGCCTGAGATCAACACCAGCTACACCGAGGGCTTCGCGGCAGCTGCGTCGCGGCGCGATCTCAAACCGGTGCTCGAACTGCTGTTCAAAGACCCGGAACTGGTCAGCCGCAAGATGGTCGATGACGTGCTTAAGTACAAGCGCCTGGACGGCGTTAGCGAGCTGCTGCTCGCGCTCAACGCAGGTCTGTTCGCCAATGGACGGCAGCTCGCGCAGCCCGGTCTGGCCCTTGCGGCGACTGGCAAGCCGGTGCTCATGGTCTGGGGCAAGGACGACCAGATCGTGCTGGCGGCACATGCGGCAAAAGCGCCAGCGGGGGCCACAGTAGAGGTCTTCGAAGGCGTCGGCCACATGGCGCAGATGGAGCGCGCCAACGATGTGAACCGCCTGATCCTGCAGCACATAGGTGTCTGACACTCGCTTCTGCCACGAAACGCAAGGCCGTTGCATCCAGCCGGTCTGGACGCAACTGCTTTGTCCCACGCATGCACTGGACGGAGGAATTGAAATGCAATGGCTGGAACAGGCGCTGCAAGGGCAATCAATTGCCGCCCTGTGGCACGGCGCGCCGGCGCTTGTGGCGCCGCTGTCCTACCGCCGCTACGCCAATCTGGACGAGGTCAGCGCCGCGTCGCTGCGAAAGGGCTGGCCGATCCGGCTGCGCCGCTCCGGTGGCGGCGTAGTGCCGCAAGGGCCGGGCATCCTCAACCTGAGCTTGGCCTACCCCTGCGAGGGCGCACCTGGTGCGCTGGCCGAGCCAGTCTATGCCCACCTGTGCGGCCTGCTTGGCAGTGCGCTGGCACGCCTGAGCATCGCCTGCCAGCCCACTGCTGTGGCAGGCTCATTTTGTGACGGCCGCTTCAACCTAGCGGTGCGCGCGCAGGGCACACTGCGCAAGATTGCCGGCACGGCGCAGTACTGGCGCCGCGCCGATGGACGTCAGGCGGTATTGGCCCATGCACTGCTGCTGATCGACGCCGACCCGGCGCTGCTTTGTGCGCAAGCGAACCGCTTCGAGACCGCACTTGGCAGCCCCCGCCAATATGATGCCCACGCCTTGACCAACGTCGCCCAATGCTGGTCAACCGCCCACCCCGGCCTGCTGCTGCCGGGGGATCTTTCCGATGTAGTGACACAACAGATCGTGGCGGCGCTGCGTCATTCAACCCTAACAGGAGAAGACCATGGTACTGCTTGAATTTTCAATGGCGCCATCTGGCAAGGGCATCAGCCTGAGTCCGTTCGTCGCTCGCTCGCTCGACATCATCGACAAGAGCGGCTTGCCCTACCAGCTCACGCCCATGGGCACGATTCTGGAAGGCGAATGGGATGCGGTGATGGCCGTCGTCACGGCCTGCTACCAGGCCATGGCCGTGGACTGCGAGCGCATTGGCGTCAACATCAAGATCGACGCCCGCTCCGGCGCCGGCGGGCGGCTCAAGAGCAAGGTTGAGTCGGTGCAGAAAAAGGTTGGCCGAAAACTCTCTACCTGAGTGGGGCGAGCGGCTACTGCTGCGTAGGCGACACAATGTTGAAGCGCTTCATCTGGCGGTAGACGGTGGCGCGGCAAATGCCGAGTTCGCTGGCAACTGCGGTCACGTTCCAGTGCCGCCTGCGTAGGGCCACCAGCAGCGTTTGCGCTTGCAGCAGACCAGACGAAAGTTCTGACTGCAGCAGGGTCGTGACCGGGAGCGCTGGCGGGGTCGCATCGGTGATGATTTCTTCCTCGCCGTACAGTTCACCTGGCAGATGCGCCGGCTCTATGTAGCCGTTGTCACAGATCGCCAGCGCAAAGCGGATGACATTGCGTAGCTGGCGGATGTTGCCCGGCCAGGCGAAGTTCAGCAGCAATTCGAGCGCAGAGGCGGAAATCGCGGCGTCGAGCCCGAGTTGCCCGCCCTCCTGCTGAAGCACGCGCTCAATTACAAACAGCTTGTCGCTGCGTAGCCGCAGCGGAGGCAGGTGCAGCGTGGCGCCGCACAGTCGGTAGTAAAGGTCTTCGCGAAACACTCCATCGGCAATCAGTCGGCGCAGGTCGCGGTGCGAGGCCGCCACGACGGTCAGGTCCACCGGCACCGGCAGCTCGGCGCCGAGCGGCATGATCTCGCCTTCCGACAGGACACGCAGCAGGCGCGTCTGCAAGTGCTTCGGCATATCGCCGATTTCATCGAGAAACAGCGTGCCGCCGCTGGACTGCAGGATCAGTCCGCGCGAACCCTTGCTGCGCGCGCCAGTGAAGCTGCCGGCAACGTAGCCAAACAGTTCGCTCTCGATCAGCGACTCGGCGATCGACGCGCAGTTGACCGCGACAAAGGACTTGCGGCTACGCCGGCTTGATTCATGCAGCGCCCGCGCAATCAGTTCCTTGCCAGTTCCCGTTTCGCCATGCAGCAGGATGTTGACCTTCCTGTTGACTAGGCGCTTGGCTTGATCGAGCAAACGCAGCATCTGCTTGTCATCGCCGCTGAGGCGATCCAACGCCGGGCACACGAGCGGCGCCGCTGCCTGTTCGGCTGGCGGCGCCAGCCGGGTCGGCGTCTGTCGCGGCGGTGTCGCCATTGCATAGAAAAGCTCGTGACGTCGAGTGCTGAGCACCGTACGGTCGCTCGTCATGCCGGCGCGCGCCACGTGCCAGATGTCGTCCATCGTGACCTTGAAGACCTCAGTTAACAGATGACCCAACGCCGGGTGTGCTGATCCGTCTTCGTTGATCACCACCAGCAACTGGCGCGCGCCGCTGTTGGCACCAACGATCCGGCCGTCGGCGTCAAACGCCAGCATGCATTCACCGCTGACGTCGACCAACGCCCAGTCGACGCCAAGTCGCAGAATCCACTGGTCACTGAAGTGGCGAATGAAATTGGCATCCTCAACCATCTTGGCGAACATAACCGTCATGTGGCGCGCCAGGTGCTGGCTCGGTTTTTCCGAGGGCGAGGTCAGCGCCGAAATATCGAGCACGCCGATAAAATCGCCGTTCGGGTCGAACAGTGGCGCGGTGGTGCAGGTCAGGCCTATATGGGTTGCGTCAAAATGGTCGCCCTGGTGGCAGGTCAGGGGCGTGCGTTCGACAATGCAGGTTCCGACGCCGCAGGTGCCGGCGTGCGACTCGTTCCAATCGGCTCCGAGACACAGTCCGGAGCGCTTGAGTTCGCGGTCCCACTGGTCGTTGCCGATGTAATCGACAGTGACGCCTTGCGCGTCGGTCAGCAGCAGTACATAGCCCAGCGGCGAAACGCGCTTGTACAACTGCTCCATGCCGGCACGCGCCACTCGCAGAAAGGATTCGATCTGCTCCTGGTGTTCGCGCAGTTGCCAATGCTCAATGACGCGTGCCGGCTGGGCCCGCGTCGGGTCCAGACCGTGGTCGGTGACGCAGCGCGTCCAGGACCGGGTGATCAGGTCGTCGTCGGCAAACGTGCCACCCAGGCGCTTCGAGGTGCGAGCGATCACCTCGTCGATATGACTGGCTGAAGAAGCTTTCATTTGTCTCGTCTCGATGGGCCGGATTTTGTTGTTAATCCTGTAGGACGAACTCTTGTTGGCTCTTGCGCTCTTATGAGCTCTCGCAGCGATGCCAACAAAACGTCGACGGATGACTGTAGCATCTATCGACACTGAAGGGAATTAACTTTCATTGCATTCTGTAACTCTGCACCAGTCGAGAAGCACGGGATTGGCGATACATTGTTCAACCGTTCAAACGCTGTTCCAACGCCACACTGCCGGGTGTCATCGGTCTTGGATGAAGCGAGGGTTTCCCCGCTGATCAACGGCTGATCAGAAGTGTGACACTGGCCATTGCGTACTTGAAATGTCTGTTCTTCGTACCCTTGGCTTCCGACAGTCCCCCTGCGTCCCTGTTTCACTCCATGGCCATCATTGAATCTGCGCGCGCATTGCTGCTAGATCCGCAAGACCGCGTTCTGCTGATGAAACTGGCGTCGGGGCGCGTGACGCTGGGGCCAACAGCATCGCGGCAAACGTTCTGGCTGACGCCTGGCGGATCCCTGCATCCGGGGGAATCTTTCGAGGACGCGCTGATGCGCGAGATCCTTGAGGAGACTGGCTTGCGCCTGAACCATCCAGGCCACTGGATCTGGACTTCGCCCAAGCGCATCCTGCGGGATGGTCTGCCAGTCGACACGATGGCGCGTGTCTACATTCAGCGTGTGCCGTCATTCGAGCCGATGCCGACGGCGCTCACACCGCAAGAGCGAGAAACTTTTTGTGAACTGCGTTGGTGGAGCATCGACGAAATCGCCGCCGCCAGAGAAATCTTCGTCCCGCGCCAGCTCGCATTGCTGCTGAAACCGCTGATTACCAATGGATGGCCGGCCGATCCGGTTGAGATCGTGCCATAGATCCGATCCGCGAACAGGCTTACTAAAGACGCTGTTGGAATCAGCACTGCCAACAAACGGGTGGATTTCAGGAAACAACAGCGCCTTTTTTTTGGTTGGACTCAACCTCGCGAATTCTCGGAACTGAAGTCCTGTGAGCGTGGGCGAGATAGCTCACCGCATACAGATGATCGCTTCCCACTGTTGGAAGCACCAGTGAACGTCAGCTTCCTACTTTTGTCGATGGCCGTTTTGGGCACTTATGGATAGCTATTCATAATGCAGAGCGTCTTTAGCCTGGCGGTCGCGGGCTAAAAAGCTGAAGCAAAGCTGGGCGACCGTTCCGCGAACGGTAGGCTAAAGATCCCGTTGGGCTAAGCCGCCACCTGAGTTGGCGGCGTGCTAT
>Ga0209697_10000176_pt1 | contig 104204 bp, 81 predicted proteins | sample AliMusrvi5mmetaG_FD_184115 | JGI IMG/M metagenome (GOLD analysis project Ga0209697, IMG submission 184115) | Freshwater lake bacterial and archeal communities from Alinen Mustajarvi, Finland, to study Microbial Dark Matter (Phase II) - Alinen... | ecosystem: Environmental > Aquatic >...
CAAACAACTTGGACATAAAAATAGCATATGGGCAAGGGAAAGAAAGAATGTTCAGTCAATCTATCAAAGGAGAAATACCTAACTTAAATATCAGCACTTTATTGTATTGACAAAGGGGTCCACTTTAGAGATTGGTCAAATAGAAAGGCTTGTATATAAGAAAATCTTGCAAATCTTTGACAATCAAAACCAAAAATCTACGAAATCTGCGGATAATAAATTCGGAGTTTTGATATGATCACACCTCGCGAAAATCTGTTGAAAGTATTCAGACATGAGATACCGGACTGGATTCCGGTCGCCGGGCATATTGATCCTTACAACCAGCCATTGAGGGATGGGATGGACCCGGAACTGGCTGAGTTACTGGGGGAGGTCAACTGGGCGGATGAGTCCATTGTCAAGTTCTCCCGCTATCTGGGACTGGATATTATGGACTGGTACAGCGTGCCGGTGCGTGTCACTCGCCGCAATGTTACCATCGAATCGCAAACCGATGGGGATATAACGACAAACACCTGGCACACCCCGAAAGGTGATCTGCATGAGGTTATCCGGGTCTGCAGGGATGTCAGCGGGGCGGTTTCCAGCAACTGGACAGAACATCCGGTCAAAGGTCCTTCGGATCTTCCGATTCTAGCTGCAATATTTGAGGATGAAATAATCGAACCCGATCCCGAAGCCATCGAACGCACCTGCATCCGTCGGCAGCTTATTGGTGATGACGGTTTGCTTATGTGTTCAATAGAGGAAACTCCTCTTGGGATGATGTATCGTGTCTACTCCGGTGTCGGCACGCTGGCTTATTTATGGGCCGATGCGCAGAATGCGTTACATGATCTGTTTTCAGTAATGGAAACGAATTATCTGAAGAAGCTGAAGATAGCATCACAATCCGATGTCGATGGGATAGTCAGTGTGGATGATACATCAACAACGGCTATCTCTCCGGCAATGTTCGAGACCTGCAACATGTCATTAACCGATGAACGAGCCAGAATTACACACGATTCCGGCAAGATATATTTCCACCACTCCTGCGGGCATATTCACGACCTCCTGCCGTTGTATCGAAGAACGAAAATGGACGCTGTGCATGCGTTCACTATCCCACCGGTCGGCAATGTGACAATAGCAGACGGACGAAGATTGCTGGGTGATCGGATCACTATCTTTACGGGAATAGACCAGCTTTCGGGACCAATGGATGACTACAAGGCAGTGCGATCAAGCATCCATAAAATGATTAAGGAAGCCTCACCCTGGGACCATTTTATCCTGGCAGTTGTATGTTATCCAAACCGTACAATGGAGCAGACGAAGTTTGTTGTGGATTGCTGCAGAGAAATCAAGTAGTATATCCATTCTCTCAACTAGCCATCGTCAAAGATATTGGCTTTTGATGATCGACTGTCACTATTATAGAAAGTGAGTCTGCTATGAACGAAGATAAAATACCCTCTCATCTGCCTCGACGCCTTGCTATATGTTACTACGGGTGGGACTGGTTTACATCTGCATTACCTGATGAGACATATGGTGATCTGGACCGGGCTATGCGTGAGACTAAGGAACGTGGCTTCAACTGCATTCGTCCTGATCTCGGACTGGGTATCATGTTCGATCTGCATGGCAATCGACGCAAACCGGTCGAGTTCCGTGGGTGGATATCAGGTGCAAGTGATAACCTGCAGTGTGTAGATGGAAAAGGCGGAGGAGTGCACGACATTTTTGAGCGGGTTATGCATCTCTTTGAGCTGGCCGAAAAACATGATCTATATATCATCGGCACCAGCTGGATATATCAGGACTTCATAGCACAGTTGGCGGATATCGGGCTTAGAGATGAGATCATTGGGGTGCCTACTAACCAGCGGCTGATGTTGATAGCAAAGCAATGGGATTTGCTGGTGACGGAACTGAAGCGACGAGGGTTAATTCATCGTTTGGCTATGCTCGAACTGGTCAATGAAATGAATGGTTCAGCGTTGTTTATACCATACGAGAAATCATCAATCAGACCAACATTTGCAGAATGGACGGAGAATAAGGATTGGGAATGGAGCGAGAAAGGTGAGGGTGTGCGAGAATTGGCAACAGAGGCGATCGGGTATCTTCTGGATCGCCATCCTGATGTGTTGACAACAGTGGATTTTAGTGATGTGGAGTCAATGAGATATGAACTCCCAGACCGTGGGCAGGTTGCTGATCATCATGTTTATGTTCCTGGAGTTACTCAGGCTGTTTGGGAAGTTGTAGGTAAGGACAAGTGGGATTTAGAGATTGGCCCGAATCCGGATGAATATCCGGTGCTGAAGAGCCTCCTTAAGCCTGATGTGATATCCTGGGAAAGTATCAGGCAAAATGCACTACATGTCCGAAGTGTTTGGAGAGCAAATGCTTGGTTCTATCAGAATCTGGATAATGACAAGTATGATGAATATTGTCTATCTATTTCTGATGAGCTGAAACCAGGTATACAGGAAGATATCGACTGGAAGTTTACACAGGCAGAGAAATTCGCGTCTGAGCGGAGATTACCGCTGGTGATAGATGAAGGCTATATCCTGTACCCGCCTCTTAATTCAAAATTTGTGGCGACCCCTGCAGGTAGATGGAGCGAGTTCAAAAAGCCATAGATACGGGGCACTGGGGAATCCTGGTGACTGGATACTTCCGCCCTAACACTCCTGTTTGGTATGATGACAGCCAGTGCGACTGGATGAAGACGCAGACAAAGAAGATACTCGAAAGCTAATATCAAATGATAATGTATAATACATACTACGATGGTAGATTTCAATATCCTGTGGGAACATATCAACATAGAAGGCATCGTATACATTCAGACCTATCGTAGAAAAAATGCAAGGAGTATAGAAAATGAAAGCAATTATTATTTCAGGCAGCCGCAACCCGGAAGGGCAGACTGCACGGGCAGCTAATGCATTCCTTAATGGTTTTGTGGAAGGTGGTGGAGAGGGTGAGATAGTCTTTCTGCCAACTCTGAAGATTGAAAGATGCCGCCAGTGCGAAAATTCAGGGTGGGGTATATGTATCTCAGGCGGCAAATGCATTATTGATGACGACTTTGCTTCTGTTTCGGAAAAGATTCTAACAGCAGACATTGTTGCGTTTGCGAACCCGGTCTACTTTGCTGACCTCAGTGAGAGTTTGAGAGCTTTTCTGGACAGGTTCCGCAGAGTCCGTTGGCCTGTAATAAGCAATCACACTCATAAGGACATACCGGTAGTATTGATCTGTGTAGCCGGAGGCGGTGGCGGTGGTTCTCCGGAGAGCCTGGAGATCCTGGCAAGAATTGTTACGCGGGCAGGTTTTCAGATTGAGGCTCAGGTCCCAGCCAGACGGCAGACACTCGAGAAAAACTCAGCGGATTTATATGTCATAGGTAAAAAGCTGTCAGCTGGTGTTTGAGGCAGATCAACAGAGTAACTATAAAGGTAACAAACATAACACCTCGATATTCCCCCTTGGAGAAAGGGTTAGGGGGATTGAATAAAGTAGATTGCAGAGAGCGAAGGGAATCAATCCCCCTAACCCCCTCCTCCAAGGGGGAATAGGCTGAATGCCAACTAGACACTTGCTGCACCATAATGTGATTATTCAATTCTGCAATTTGATTGATGAATCTTGTTAATCCTGTCAAAAATCCATTCACAAGGAGACAAACATGGACCGTGTTAATGCATTATTGTGGTTAGTTGTTTATATTACTGTTTGCTGGAGCGTGATGAGCTGGGCTGTTGTTGATTTGAAGACTCTTCCTCAGGAGGAAAACAAGATTGCTGATACGGTCGACCCATGGGGATTGGCGTTTGGGGACCAGGTAACACGCTTTCAGTCGCATTTTATCAAGACCCCTGATAGCAGTTTTGTAGTCGGTTACACCCACAACCTGGTCAAAGTCTGGCAGAACAAGTACTGGTTCAGGGGGATGACTTTCTGTGGTAAAGAAGACAGCGTGCCTGCTCCCATTTATGCAGTAAGCGGTTCGACTGCAAGTTTTCAGATAGCGGTCCTGCCTAAGACCGGAGCTGCAAGTGCAGACTATAAGGTCGAAGTTACTTCTCCGTTATCCAGCCGAGTCTACAGGGAGGAGTTCGTTAAGACTGGAACTGTCGCGTATCCGACTTTCGTTAGCGACAGTTGGCCGGATCCTCTTATTGCCGATAACATCTGCAGCCTGTCGGGTTTGAACACCGGAGTTTTTCTGATAGAAGTCAAAATACCATCCGATTTTACAGCCTCATCCTTGAAGTGTAATGTCAAAGTAACCAGCGGAGCTTCATCGATAGCGTTCGATGTTCCTATAAACGTAGTAAAGCTGGACATCAAGCCAAATGCTTTTCCGCTGGTTGCCTGGTTCAACAAGGGAAACCTTACAGATAAGCAGTTTGATGAGATGTGCCAGATGGCGCTGGAAAACCATCTGCAGCCCCTCATACAGTCGTTTTTGTATGATCTCTGGAAAGCCGGCGGAGAACAAAAGTTTGCTGAGTATGTGCAGATGCTGATAGATCACGGGCAGACTGTCTTCCAGGTAGCCCAGATGGATGATGACCTCTACAAGTGCCTGAAAACCCGCAAGTGGCTCAGCAAGTTCATGATCTACTCTAACGTGGACGAACCCGGGGATGAGACTTTCCAGACCCAGAATGTCCACTGGGCAGCTGAAACCAGAAAGAAGTATCCCATCCTGCGGATATATCTTGCCTCCGAGCACCATCAGAACATGGACAAAGGCTGTGATATCTGGCTGACCGATATTTCCAGCAGCCAATATGACCCCAGAACCTTCAAGAATCCTGCAAAGCCTGATCTTTGGCACTACTACTGCCACCTGCCGGTAAACTTCCAACAGCGCGCGCCTCTGGTCAAAGCCCCCAACATGCAGATAGACAACCCTGCTTTGGAACAGAGACTGGCGTTATGGATGTCCTGGTATTACGGTGCTAAAGGAGTATTCATATACATGGGCAACGGAGAATGGAAAGACCCGGAAGCTTTCTGGAAGTCCCTGAACATCTCCGACTTGAACTCACCCTACGCCTACCCCTATGGAGGTGTCCACCACGGCAACGGTTTCCTTGCCTATCCACCTACCAGTGCAGAAGGCCGCGTAATCCCATCTCTGAGAATGAAAATATTGAGAGACGCAGTTGAGGATCTTGCAATCTTCGAAGCTATAAAAGCCAAATACGGCAAGGCTGCTGCGGGTATTCTAAATCCGAATCCGGAGGTGTTTAGTCATCCACACTACTTTGATTCCCTGCCAGAGACGTTGCTTGAGAAGAGGGAGAAGATATTGAAGTGGGTTGAAGGGAAAGGGTAGAGTTACAATTAATCACTCCGTTTATGCCGGGTTGGTATAGGTATGAACGGAGTGATTGAATCTTGTAGTATTCATATCACATTTATTCTGCTGTGTAAAACTGGATAGACATTCCGAAGACAGAAGTTAATATATTCACCCAGGAGCAGTTGAATTTTACGGAAAAAAAGCTTGAAGCACCTGTTGGCTGAGAGGTTTCACAGGATTAGCAAGGTAAGCACGTTGATTGAAAACTTGCTAATCCTTTCCAAAAAATATGACTTTCCGTATAAAAGTCTATTCCACTTGAGGAGCTTGTTCGCTCAGTTTCTGGTATTCTTCTTTGGTCATCGTGGGGAGTTTCCGAGTGAATGCAATGATAGCCCAAATGTCTTTGTCTGACTGACTTGGACCCCACGCAGGCATTCCAGTCATCCGGACACCATTTTTAGTAATCCAGAACAATTCATTCGGTTTCCAGTCTGCTGCAGCTTCTGTAAGTTCAGGGGGATCCGGGTTGAGGCCTTTGCCTGTTGCCCCTATTTCTACACCAGGAGCGCCATGGCACTCTATGCACAAAGACCGGTAATGGCTCAAGCCCAGTTGTATCATCTTTGGATCATTAAGATCGGGCGCGACAATATCTGCAGCATGCCGGTGAACCGATTGGTCCATAGTTTTTCCCATCACCCACGCTACTATATGCTTGTCAGGATAGGTAGCAGAGACATTAAACAATCCTGAATATATAAATGCAATACCAGCACCACCAACGATTACAGCTGCCACGACAATCCCAACAACCCATTTTGCCAAGTTCCGCATACGACCTCCAGCACAGATATGTGCACAATCTTAGTTGATTGTATCATACCCAGTTTTGTAGCGGTACTCACCAATGGTTTTTTGAGTTATGAGTTTAGAACTACAATTACATTAACTGTGTCAGATATTTGTGAGGGTTTATAGATTCAAGAACTTGACTAAAAAGAGATAAAGTCGTGGTGGGCGATACTGGATTCGAACCAGTGACCCCTTCGGTGTGAACGAAGTGCGCTCCCACTGCGCTAATCGCCCACGACAGTATTTGAGGTAAATGCATTATATCACTGGGAGGATTAGCAGTCAACAGAAAAGACTGTTTACCGAAGTGGTTATGTATGCATTACCCTAATACCAAACCGAAGTGCTCCTGTTAGGCGGTTTGTAAGGTCACATTCGTATATCGCATGTGCTACAGGATTATAGCACATATAGCAGGTTATTGTTAATTGCAGGTATAAAACTATTAACCTGTCTCCAATGCCCTGCTCAGACACAGTGGTGGCAATATATGTGTAGCAAATATGCGTATAACACGGTTTAAATTTTAATATCCACATGGACACATCATTCAAGCATTGAATCTAGGTCTATTTTGTTGGCTAATCTAGACTAATCTGCTATAATCCACAGAGCAGCGCCGGTCGCCATCATTTGCTCCATCTTCGTTGCCTACACGCTAACAGCGTTACTGCAAATGCCACTAGATTGGACTCGGTTGATAGCCGGCAGTGAATCCTATTATCATTGATCCCGGCATCGAAATCAGGCAGCGTGTGCAGATTAAGTGAGACTGGCTTCAATCAATTGCAGGAGCGTTGCCGGCAAAATCACCGCAGTTACTAATAAGGATCTTATCATATGCTTAATCAAGGGCATCTGCCTGAACACCTTGGGTTCGTTAACGAGCCTATTGGAACACATAGTTCGAGAACCATAATGACTACGGAATTAACAGCACTCCTTGACTCAACAGCTCCTGAATCCACCTACGAGGAACTCCGAGTAGAGGCTGTAGAGAACAATGCATTCCAGAAGTCCAGCGCCACAGGTCGGGCTAAGACGTTTCGCCATCTTCGTGAGTTCTACACAATGAACATTGATGTCCCCATATTTTCAGCACTTAGAGCATTATGGGACACAGATATATCAACTCAGCCTATGCTGGCTTTTCTGTGCGCATCAGCCAGAGATCCACTTATCAGGGCATCAGCAGATTATATATTGTCACTACCGGTGGGTGCCGTAGTTGAGAAAGGATCAGTCATCACGCAGTTATCAGATGCATTCCCAGAACGATACAGTCCAGACGTTCTCCAGCGGGTCGTTAGGAACATGCTGTCCTCCTGGACACAATCCGGACACCTCAAAGGACGAACACCTAAGTTTAGGGCAACAGCAATCGCCAGGCCGGCATCCACAGCCTATGCATTGTATCTAGGATATCTCTCGGGACTCAGGGGGGATGCTTTATTCGAGACTCCTTGGGCTCGTATACTTGACCATTCGCAGGCGGAATTACGTGAATATGCACGGGAAGCGTCGGCCAGAGGGTGGATCACTTATAGATCAGCTGGTGGTATTACTGACGTCGAGTTCTCCGATATGATACGTTCGGGGTATAGGGAGGAACACGATGTCACGCATTGATGATCTTCAAACAGCATATGAAAGATTTATAAGTCTTCCTTGGAACAAGTCGGTGGCTGGGCCTCAGCGAGTCTGGTTTTGCTTGTATGATCCGAGAGATGAGCGCTCACTACTCCTGTCACTCGGTAACTTTGAGATTGCTACCACAGCGGCAGGCCACACATGGAAGAAGTATGACCTGTCCAACACCTTTGGCGAGTGGCTTGCTCAGCACGAATATAGAGATACCTATTTCGAGCATCCTGAATTCATTGATGATGCTGCAGGTGAGTTTATTGATCAACTCGTCGGTACTCTTAAAGCTTGGATACAGCCAGCGGATGATAACACTGTTGTTGCTTTAACAGGCATATCAAGCCTGTTCGGGATAACCCGTGTATCTGAACTTGTTGAGCAGATTGCGCCACATATCAGAGGTAGACTAATGGTCTTCTTTCCAGGTCACCGCGATAAAGACAACTACCGTTTGCTGGATGCCCGGGACGGTTGGAACTATCTTGCAATACCCATTGAATCGGAGGTCAGTCAAAGTTGACACTCAATAAGGACGTCTTTGAACAAGATCCTACCACATATGTGATCCCTAATGACGGCGTAGCCAAGGTCGACCAACTGCCGGTTAATGCTGTCTCTGATGAGGACAAGAAACGGTGGGAAGTTGCAAGGTATGAATGCCAGTCATTCGTGTGTGAAGGCTCATATAGAAAAGGTCTGACCAGTATACTGACAGCTTATCTCAAAAACCTTGATGCTCCGACACAAAGGGCCATCTGGGTTCATGGCTTTTATGGGTGTGGTAAATCTCACCTTGTACGTATTCTTGAGTTTCTTTGGAGTGATCTTGACTTTCCGGGTGGTTCGACTGCCAGGAGCATCTGCAACTTACCCGATGATGTTAATGATCTACTTAAAGAACTGACAACCATCGGCAAACAAAATGGTGGACTTTGGGCTGCAGCTGGAACTCTGTCATCTGGTGGTAATGATGCCAGGGCTGCGATCCTTGCTGTGGTGTTACGTTCAGCAGGTCTTCCGGAGACAATCTCCCATGCGCTGCTGGATCTTTGGATAAGGCGTGAGGGCTGGTATAAAGCAATTAAGGCAGGTCTTGAAACAGAGTCTCGTCACTATGAACTTGAGATCAAGCGTCCATTTGTGTCTACTGCGTTAGCCAAACAACTGCTGACGGCAAATCCATCTTTTGCAGACTCTGAGGCAAAGGCTTTAGAAAATATCCGAGCACAGTTTGCTAGTGTAAAGCAAGTGACAAATGAGATTCTGGTTGACACTATACAGCAGGTTCTGGAAATCAAGAGCGACAAACCTGGAAAGTTGCCGTGTATGTTGTTGGTTCTGGACGAACTCCAGCAGTATCTTGGTGATGATCAGAAGCGAACAATGGACGTCCAGGATGCCGTAGAAGCTTGTGTCAGTCGCTTTGGTGGAACGTTGTTGTTTGTAGCCACTGGGCAGTCTGCTCTCCAGGCAACACCTATCCTCAGCAAGTTAATTGGCCGTTTTACTGTTCCAGTGCATCTGGAAGACAAAGATGTGGAAAAGGTCCTCCAACAGACCGTTCTGCGCAAGAAACCATCTGCAATGGCTAAGCTTGAATCAGTACTTGATCGCAGCCGTGGTGAGATTGATCGGCAGTTAAAAGGTTCGACTATCGCTCCCAATGCCAGTGATTCTCCTGTTCTTGCTGCGGACTATCCTATTCTGCCGGCCAGACGTAGATTCTGGGAGAGAGTGATGCGGGTAGTTGGCACTGGCACAGCTGGTCAGCTTAGAACACAACTCAGGCTCGCACATGAGGCAGCTCAGCAGATTGCGGACAAACCTATCGGCACCATAATCAGTGGTGATTTTATATATTCACAGCAGAGAGACGTCTTCCTTCTGAACTCTACACTCCTGACAGAAATCGACTTTACAATTCAGAAATTAGATGATGGTACACCCGAAGGTGAACTCAAGTCCAGAATTTGTGCCACAGTCTTCCTTGTGGACAAGTTGCCCGAGGAAGCGAACTTGAAAGCAACAGTTGAAACTATAGAAGATCTGCTGGTATCGGATCTCGTGAATGGTGGAACAGAGATTAGACAGGGAGTGCCAAAGTATCTTGCTGAATTGGAGCATACCGGTGGCGGTCCTGAAGGAAAAGGTCCTGCTCTTGTTTCAATGGATGGAGTATACAAGCTTCAGACTCCTGAAGGATCTGAATGGGATTTAGACTACCAGAAGAAGCTGGCAGTCAACAAGACCGATATATCCGGAATTACCTGGAGCCGCGATCATCATGTCAGAAGCATCATAACCTCAGTTGTTTCAAACATCAAGCTCAATCAGGGTGAAAGCAAGACGCCCAGAATGCTAGACATTGTATATGGATCTCAGGCACCTGAGATTACTTCTAAGGTGCCGGTATGGGTGCGCACTGGTTGGGATGTTGTGGAGTCCGAGGTTCGGAAGGACGCAGCCAACGCCAGTATAAACAGTCCGGTAGTTTATGTCTATATTCCCAGGACCAATGATGATGATATCAAGAACCATATTGCAGGTTTGAATGCTGCAACCCAAGTAATTGAGATGCGTCCGACCCCTGGCACTGACGCTGGCAAGGTGGCAAAGGCCGGTATAGATGCTCGGAAAAAATACCATGAAGAATCACTTAAGGAAATACTCTCGGATGCAGTGGCGGAAGCAAAAGTATTCCAAGGCGGTGGGACTGAAGCAAACCCTCTTGTTCCTGGGTTGCGAACCGCTGTGGAAATGGCTGCTGAAGCATCTCTAGCACGTCTCTTCCACAGATTCAAGGATGGTGATTCCAGCCACTGGTCCAAAGTCATTGATTATGCAAAGAAGGGGCAAACCAACGCATTGGAAGTCATCAACTACTCAGGCGAAGCGATACGGCATCCAGTTATCCGAGAAGTACATTCTTTCTTGAGCACTAAGGACATATCTGGCTCTGATATACGCAAGCATTTTGCTGCACCTGACTACGGATGGCCACAGGATGCTGTAGATGCTTCACTGGCGGTTCTCCTGGCAAATGGACTGATAAAGGCATCTAGCAAAGGACAACAGGTAGCTGTTTCTCAGCTCCAGACTAATATTATCCCAAGTACTCTGTTCCGTTCAGAGACTGCTGTCGTTCCTGCTGGAAGCAAGATTGCGGTCCGGAAGTTACTTGTTGACTGCGGAATAAAATGCATCGCTGGCGAAGAAGCATTGCGCTCTCCTGAGTTGGTATCAATGATGATAACGTTAGCGGATCAGGCTGGTGGAAATCCTCCATTGCCTCAGAAGCCACAGACAGACTACCTGGATGATCTGAAATCACAATCCGGCAATGATCTGGTTCTGGAGGTCTACAACAACCGAGACAAGCTTGCAGCGGATTATGCAGCGTGGAAGGCGGTTGTGGAGACGGCTAATGAACGTTTGCCAAAGTGGGATAGATTGACTGAGATAGTTAGTCACGCAGCCAGCCTGCCAGAGCACTCTATGCTGTCCACTGAAATGCAGGCGATCAAGGTTAGTCGTTCATTGCTTGCTGAACCGGATCCCATTACGCCACTCATCCAGAAGACCAATTGTATACTCAGAGATGCTATCAACAAAGCCAGGGAGAAGCATCTGGAGGCGTATGGCGAGAAGATAGAGGACCTGTTGGCTAATCCGGCTTGGCAGAAATTGAGTGAGTTTAAACAGCAGGATATACGCAAGAAGCATGGGCTACTACCTCTTCCTGAACTTAAGATAGGAACCGATATGGATTTGTTGCAGGAACTCAAAGTAAACCCGCTATCTTCCTGGGAAGACAAGACTGCTGCTATGGCGACACATGTTGCTCAGGCGCTGCTTGACGCAGAGCGGGAACTGCAGCCTAAAGCAAAGAGCTACACGCTTCCAACGGTTACAGTCAATACAAAAGAGGAATTGGAGATTTATCTAAACGACGTCCGAGTGAAGGTCCTGAAGATCATCGAGGACGGGAATCCGGTGGTGTTATCGTGACTAGAAACTGGAATGATAATTCAGAGACCCATTCCAGGGTCATAGATGCATTCAAGGATATGTATGGTGAACTGGTTGACATTAGAATGCCCGGCGCGGATTGTTCAGACAATAGAGATCCCGCAAAGATATGTTGGATGGCTAAAAACATCTGGTTGCATCCTAACTTGCCAAAATCTCACGATGTCCAGATGGCAGCCTGGCACGGTGAGGCATGGAGCAGCCAGAATGGACGTATGAGCGGAATATGGTTCGGTATGGGCATTGAATTCAAGAATGTATTCGACATTGTTCTTGGGATGGTTTCACCTGGATCATTTGCTTCCGAAGCTAGCATACTGGATGGTTTTCGGATAAGCCTAGGCAGCGCAGGGAGGTCGTCGGCACAGTATAATCCCATTCTTGTAGGACGGAACACTTCTGAAGCAGAGTATAACTTGATATTCGACAACATCCGACGTATTCAAGCAAGTCCAGGACTCCCAAGACCTCACCTGCAAGTATATACAAAGATTGGTCGTTGGGTTGATGACACCAATACTGTGCCAATCCTCACACAGAAGATGAAGGAAGCTGAGGAAAAGATGGGTGGATTACTAAGACTGGTTACTGGTGGTGCCTATCCTAAAGGTGATGTACAATGAGCTACCTTGCCAGCTCTGATCGGCGCATTCTAGAAAGCTCCATCCGTAATGCGCGTGATGCAGCAGAGGCTGCTGCTGCAGTCTCTTTGAAATCGCTTGAGGTTAATGTAGAGAAACCAAAGCATATACATACGGATGACGACCTAAAGTTGCACAAGGCATTGCAGGCTCTCAAAGACCAGCTTGGCAACTACGATGAACTGGTAGGCGCTTGTGCGTATGAACAGTGGCATCGAATGCTGTTTGCCAGGTTTCTGGCTGAGAACAGCCTGCTACTGCATCCTAGTGGAATGTGCATCACTCTGGATGAATGCGAGGAGTTGGCAAGGGAAGAAAATGTCGATGTCTGGGATCTAGCAGCGGAGTATGCTTCCAGTATGCTACCGGGTATCTTCAAGCCTACAGATCCGCTAATGAAAGTGATGCTTGCTCCTGAGGGCCGGCAGACGCTGGAGAAAATACTGGATGGTATTCCACAGACAGTGTTTACATCGGACGATGGCTTGGGTTGGGTCTATCAATACTGGCAGGCGAAGAATAAGGAAGAGGTAAATAAGTCTGAGCGAAAGATATCCGGCTCAGATATCTGCGCAGTCACGCAACTATTTACCGAGTCATACATGGTGCAATTTCTTCTGCAAAACACCCTGGGGGCATGGTGGCTCTCGCTGCATGTTGATAGCCCTCTGCAGGAAAAATGGGTTTACTACAAAGAAAAGGTCCAGCACGATTTCTCCACATGGCCGAAGACTGTTGCTGAAGTGCGGATTATCGACCCTTGTTGTGGAAGTGGGCACTTCCTGGTTGAGGCTCTGAATATGCTCCTGGATATGTACCGTGAAGAGTCTGGAATGCCTGATGGCGATGCAGCTATATCCGCAATAAAGAATAACTTGTTCGGATTAGAGATAGACCCCCGGTGTACACAGATAGCTGCATTTGCCTTAGCCCTTACAGCGTGGAAAGCTGGTATGCCAACAGATAACCTATCTATTCCAAATATTGCATGTTGTGGGTTACCGCTTGGCGCAAGTAAGAAAGAATGGAAGGCTATAGCAAACGGTGACACACGACTCTCACAAGTATTAGCTGGTATGCACGATTTATTTACCAAAGCACGTGAGTTGGGTAGCCTTATAGACGCCTCGCAACTTGAGGTTATGAAGTGGTATAACATGTCTCTCGATGACCTGCGTGACCATTTGGAAACGGCTTTTTCAAAAGAAAACGTCTCTAACGATCCAGCAGCATCAGTATTTGGAGAAGCTATAAAAGGAGCTATAAGGGCTTTTGAGTTATTGTCTAGTAATTACCATATTGTGGTAACCAATCCACCATTTCTATTAAAAACAAGACAGGCTAACACAACGAGAGAATACTGTGAAAGGAGTTTCGCTGTTGCAAGTAAAGATCTTGCTACATGTTTCATTGAAAGGTGTTGCCGTCTTGCTTTTTCCACAGGACACTATGCATTGGTAACACCTCAGAATTGGCTATTTTTAGGTGCTGATAAACAACTTCGAAAAAAGCTACTACATGAGCAGACATTTCGTGTCATTGCAAGGCTTGGTGCACGAGCTTTTGAGACTATTACAGGAGAGGTTGTACAAGTTGCCTTATGTATTTTCTCCAATTTGAATCCTAGTGAAGATTCTGTTTTCTATGCCATTGATTGCAGTGGAGGTGCTACAGCACCACAAAAAGCAGAACTCCTGGCGACAGGAGGTGAATTGTATCTTCATCAGTTAGCACAAGGTAAGAATCCAGATTCCCGAATCATCCTTGATGAAATGAACGACTCTACACTGCTATCAATGATATGCGGACGCATATGCAGGTATCCGAACAGGAGACTACATACGATTTGGTAGATGTTTCTGGGAATTCCCAAAAACACTCAACGGCTGGGTTTATCAACACAGTACGATCGAACATACACAGGAATACGATGGCACACAGCACATTGTCTTGTGGGAGGATGGCAAGGGACAATTAGCAGAATACCAAGCCCAGCTGGCAATGCTACGTTATGCTAGTGGTGGATGGAAGCAAGGCTGGCAAGCGTGGAAAAAAAAAGGAATAGTCGTATCCCAAATGAGCGATCTTCCGGTTGCCCTTTACACGGGCGAGTTGTTTGACAACAACTGCGCGGTAATTATCCCCAAGGACACCATTCATCTTTCTGCTATTTGGTGCTTCTGCAAGTCGCAGATATTCAAAAAGGTTGTTCGTCAGATTGACCAATCTTTAAAAGTAACAAATGCTACTTTAGTGCAAGTTCCTTTTGACCTCGAACACTGGCAGGCAGTAGCTGAGCAGGAATATCCAAATGGCTTGCCAGAGCCACACAGCGATGATCCAACGCAATGGCTCTTCAACGGCAGTATTACTAGTAGCGAGAATTCGCTACATGGGGCTTTGGGAAGGTTATTGGGCTACAAATGGCCTGAGCAACCAAGTGGTGACGAATTTGAGGACTATATTGATGCTGATGGTATAGTGTGCCTATCTGCGCTTCTTGGTGAGCGACCCGCTGTAGACAGACTGCGAGACCTGTTGAAAGCTGCTTATGGAAACAGCTGGAGCCTAAGCCAGGAGGAAACGCTGCTGGATCAGGCTGGTTATAGAGACAAAGGACTGGAAGCGTGGCTGCGTGATGGATTCTTCGAGCAACACTGCAAACTCTTCCACCATCGGCCATTCATCTGGCATATCTGGGATGGTATGCGTGATGGCAGCGGGTTCTCAGCGTTGGTGAACTACCACAAACTTGACCGTGCAAACATGGAGAAACTCACCTATGCACACCTTGGTGAATGGATCCGCAGGCAGTCTGAAGCTATCAATAACAATGAACCCGGTGCGGAAAAACGTCTGGTCGCTGCAGAAAATCTCCAAAAGAAACTTGCGCTGATATTGGAAGGTGAACCACCGCACGACATTTTCATCCGCTGGAAACAGCTTCAGGAACAACCAATTGGCTGGGAACCAGACCTGAACGACGGTGTCCGACTCAACATCCGCCCATTCATGACCGCAGACATCCTGCGCTGGCGTCCCAACATCAACTGGAACAAAGACCGAGGCAAGAATCCTGATGGTAGTGAGCGTTTCAATGATGTACACTTGACGATCAAAGAGAAGATCGAAGCTCGGGAGAGGGCGAAGTAGGCTCGGAACTGAGGAGCAGAATTATCACTAACTTAGAACAACCTGCAGATTTGATGTGCAGTCGTAACCTTAGCTGGTATGGTCAGAAAGTTGAACGTATCGAAGGTGATGTAGCATTATTGAATGTGAACTTACCGACTTTCAAGCTTATGCCTTGTGGTAAAAACGAATATATACGCATGGTAGTTCGTGAAAAACGGTTTGATAAGCCGGCAGTTCCGGTTGCCACAGTGTCACGTGATTATACACTTATACAGCATGGCTGGTTTCTCGACAAAGTGGTTGACAGCCTGAAAGACATGGGGCTTTCCATTGATGGCTTGCATGGAACACTGGACATCTCAGAGTATGGTGAGCGCATCCAGATACTGTTGCAGATGCCTGTGCCAGTATATGATCCAGGGGATGGTCATCCATTGGCTATGATGATGCACATCTACAATTCAGTAGACAAGACTTGTGCACTGGAGATTGGCCTGCGGTGGATCAGAGTGATTTGTAATAACGCTCTAGTGATTGATCGCAAGTCAGACTTCAAGAGAGCACACATTGGCAAGTGCATTGATGAAGTTATGATACTGGAGCAAATAAAATGGTTGCTGAATAGCGCATCTTTCGAAGCCAAGACATATAAAAAGTGGTTGCAAACAAGTGTAGATATCAAGGAAGTTCAGAAATGGGCAAACACTACTTTGGCAAACAAATGGGGTCAGCAACTAGCTAAACGGACGATGCATATAGCTGAATATGGATGTGATATTCAGAGAAATCCTGTTCTATGGCAATTTGCCGGTATCAAACAAGATGATTTCGAGACTGTTCCGGGTGCCTGCGCACCAATTACAAATGTATATCACCTAAGCCAGGTGTTGAGCTGGTTAGCCAGCCAACGCAACACAGTCGATGGCCAGATGAAAAAGTTGAACGATATTCCCAAACTGATTGAACCATTCTTGCCAAAAAACAAATCACTTCCGGAGTTATTCAATTGACAGATACTTTCCTATCAGCACTAGTAAAGCAACTCAAAGCTGCATCATACCATAACTCAAGCAGTGTAGTTCCACCCCTTGCCGTCTTGTGGCCTGATGAGAACAACGAGTGGCAGGATGTTGTGCCATTGTTGCGAGAGCATCTATCAATTCTGACTCTGGGGGATTACGATCCTAAGGCTATGACAGGACCGGCGATGTGGATACGTTGTATGCTTGCGCAGGCGCTGCCTGAATCTGCAGGACTGCCTTCTAATACGATCCCGATTGTCTACTTGCCTGGCTATGGTAGATCACAGTTGAGGGCTGTAGAGGACTGTCCTGAGAATATCCGACCACTGGTCTATCTGCAGTATCGCGGCGTTATCTGGAACCAGAAGAATAACAGAGATTGGACCATAACAGCGTTTATGCAATCAGATAAAGGTGGGCTGGGGATACCTGTTGAACAAGGCAAAACTACAATAGCTGCTTTGCGGGGATCAGTCGTAGTGCTTTGTGGTAAGACTGTTGAAGAACTGAAAAAGAACGCTCCTATACAGAGTGGATACCTGAACTCCCTGGTTGCACCAGACACCACTGGCCGTGTCCTGCTGTGGATGAATGACTCTAAGAAGATGCACTCAGAGATGTCCAGCAAGGAATGGAATGCATTCACTGATCGCTGCCGAGAAAAGCTTGGATTCGATCCGGGAGCAGATGGTGAACTACGCGCAGCTGAACTGCTTGCGACACTGGACAATGAATGGCATTCTGTCTGGAAACGCTTCTCCGAGGCTCCTTCCAACTATCCTGGTGTTCATAAATTGTTGCGTCAGGCCAAAGGTGCTCAGGCATCTACAGGTGATGTGAGAGAGGTATTCCCACAGGACAATGAAAGCGAGGAAGCTCATCTACGCGTTGCACTAAAGGAACTGGAGAATAAGCTGCCAGCAGGTATTGCTCCGGCTTTGGTAGAGCTTGAAACACGTCATTCTAAGAGGAGATACTGGGTATGGTCGAAACTTGGTCTCAGCCCATTAGCAAATGCACTGAGCCACCTGGTTTCAATATGTGGGTTGACCAAACCACTAGGTGCTGATGATCCTGAGAAGATAGCGCAGCGCTACACAGAATATGGTTGGAAGGCAGATGCAGCATGCTTGCAGGCACTGAGCTGTGTGATCAGTAAAGATGATTATGACTCAGTATCAGGTGTGATCCGGAGTGTGTATGGGACATGGCTGCGAGATTCGTGTGAAGATTTCCAAACTGCCTATTCGTTGTCTCCAACGAAATCACTACCTGTCAGCTGCGAGAATGGGACCGTGATTGTGTTTGCAGACGCACTGCGGATGGATCTGGCACACACTCTGCAATCGAAACTGGAACAGTATGGAGTTGAGTGTAGTCTGGACAAACAGTTCGCAGCTATGCCGACAGTGACAGCTACTGCCAAGCCGGCTATATCTCCAGTGGCTGGACTATTCAACTCAGGAAGTGAACTCTCCCCGTCAATTGATACAGGTGCTGCAGTAGATATCTCAGCCTTGCGCCGATCACTCGCACTGTGTAGTTACCAAGTTCTGACCGGTGACGAAACTGGTGACCCAAATGGCAAAGCCTGGACTGAGGTTGGAGGATTGGATGACCTTGGACATCACGATGGATGGCGTCTTGCTCACAAGATAGATGCAGAGCTTGATTTTATTGTGCATAGAATTTCAGACCTTATAGACGCTGGATGGAAAACAGTATTGATCGTAACAGACCATGGCTGGCTTCTACTACCAGGTGGGTTGCCCAAGTCTGATCTGCCTGAATTGCTGACTGATATCCGTAAAGGACGATGTGCCAGGCTCAAACCGGGAGTAGTTACTAGCGTTCCAACTGTAGCCTGGTATTGGAATAGTGACGTCCGTATTGCCGTTGCACCCGGTCATACTTGCTTTACTTCCGGTAAAGACTATGAACACGGAGGACTGAGCCCACAGGAGTGTGTGGTGCCTATTCTTACGATAAAGAGCAGTGGATTACTGGAAGCGAATGCAGCAATCGAATCGGCAACATGGACCGGACTGCGTTGCAATATAGTTGTCAGTGGGGATATCAAAGAGCTTGCAGTTGATCTCAGAATGAAAGCATTGGATTCTGGGTCAAGCATTGCCCTTGTGGCAAAGGATGTAAAAGCAGATGGTTCAGCTTCACTCGCAGTGGACGATGACTCTCTTGAAGGAACTGCTGCAGTAGTAGTAGCATATCGCAAATCCACACCCAATAAGATCATCGCACAGATATTCGTAACAATAGGAGGCAAGTGATATGGCCGTAAAACTGGACGTCATTGATGCCATCGCCGTCGAAGCATTCGAAGGCTTTGTAGTTCGGAAGGATCTGGCACGACGGTTTAAGGGGCAATATCCTGTGCCGACATATGTAGGTGAGTTTCTCCTCGGTCGTTATTGTGCGACATCTGACGAAGAAGAGATAGCTGAAGGGTTGGGTATAGTCGAAAGGCAACTGCGAGAACGAGCAGTGCGTGCCGGCGACGAAGAATTGTTCAAGTCAATGGCCAGGGAGAAAGGCTCAGTCAAGATTATTGATATCATAACAGCCAGACTCGATGCCGCCACTGATAGTTATGTGGCAATGCTACCAAGCCTCAGGTTGAATGATGTGCGGATCACTGCAGATATGATCCACAATGGTAACGAACGGATGCTGACTGGTGGTTTCTATGCTGAAGTAGAACTGGAATATGATGCTGCCATCGCACAACAGAAGTCCGGCAGACCGTTCGGAATCGCTAACCTCCGTCCTATTCAGCTCAGCAAGCGGGATGCTCTCTCGGACCTTGTGCGTGCCAGGGAAGCGTTCACAACACAGCAATGGAAGAAGATGCTGCTCAGGAGTGTTGGACTGGAGCCGGAAGCACTAACACCACGTATGCAGGATGTTATGCTGCTTCGCATGGTCCCTTTTGTCGAACGCAACTACAATATGGTTGAACTAGGTCCACGAGGCACAGGTAAGAGCCATCTATACCAGCAAGTCAGCCCTTATTCTCATCTCGTAAGTGGTGGTAAAGCAACTGTTGCACGAATGTTTGTCAACAATGCTTCAGGACAGCGTGGTCTTGTTTGTCAGTATGATGTCGTCTGTTTCGATGAAATCAGTGGTGTCAGCTTCGACCAGAAGGACGGCGTCAACATTATGAAGGGCTATATGGAAAGTGGCGAGTTCAGCCGGGGCAAGGAAAGCATCCGGGGTGAAGGCTCCATAGTTATGGTTGGCAACTTCGAAGTTGATGTTGAACACCAGCAGCGCATCGGCCATCTCTTCGGACCAATGCCACCAGAGATGAGAGATGATACAGCGTTTATGGACAGGATCCATGCTTACTTGCCTGGGTGGGATGTGCCAAAAATGGACACATCGGTGTTCACAGACCACTATGGTCTTGTTAGTGACTTCCTAAGCGAGTGCTGGACACGCCTGCGATCACAGAGCAGGATTTCTGTTCTCCAGGGACGTGTAGATATGGGTGGAGCTCTTAGCGGACGTGACGCCAATGCTGTCAGAAAGACTGTTAGTGGACTGTTGAAGTTGCTGTATCCAGGCACTGATTCCGAAGTTCCGGATGAAGATCTTGATTGGGCACTTCGACTGGCTTTGGAATGCCGGCGTCGTGTGAAAGAACAGCAGAAACGAATAGGCTCTGCTGAGTTCCGCAACACATCATTTAGTTACAGATTGGGAATGGATGGGGTTGAACAGTTCGTTGTAACGCCTGAGCTACAAAGTGCAGATGCAATAGGGGCTGATCCACTACCCCCAGGACAAGTTTGGGCAATCAGTCAAGGTAACCACGAAGAAGGAACCGGTCTTTACAGGCTTGAGGCTAATGACACGCCAGGCAGCGGAGTCAAGTTGGCGAATGTCAGCGCACCAGCCCCACTACGAGAGAGTGTTACTGCTGCCTATCAGAACTTGATCACCCGTAGCAAAGAGCTTGTTGGAGATAGAGATCCCAAACAGCACGAATTGACAGTGCAGGTTCGCGCAATGGACGCATCCAAAACTGGTACAGGATTGGGGCTTCCCCTAATTCTGGCATTCTGCAGTTCGATCCTGGGAAGAAACCTAAAGGGTGGTCTGGTTATAGTAGGTGGCATTTCAATTGGTGGATCCATTGAACCTGTATTCAACGCCATTGACATTGCTGAACTCGCTGTTGAGAAAGGGGCTCAGATGCTGATGATCCCAGTATCGGCCAGACGCCAGCTAAATGACCTCTCAGACGATGTTGCAGCCCGATTAGCAGTCATCTACTACCTTGACGTGCGAGACGCCGTCAACAAGGCGCTGGCAGACTAGGCTAGCATTGTTAGTAAAGTATTAGTAGAGTCCCAAGGGAGAATATGTTATGCCAGTATGGTTAGTTAGAGCAGGAAAGAACGGGGAACGTGAGGATACAGCACTAGAACAGAACATGTGTGCCATCGGTTGGGGTGAACTGCCGGATCTATCTAAAGTAACAACTAAAGAACAGATAGAGACACTTTGCAAACAGCATTATCCAGATTCATCACAGAAGCAGATTAGTCACTCTGTAGGCCAGTTATGGGCATTTAGCAATTTAATTAAGGAGAATGATCTTGTTGTTCTTCCGCTGAAAAAACGACTTGCTTTTGCCATTGGTAAAGTGGTGGGACCATATAAATATCGTTCGGATATGCCTGAAGACGCCCGGCATACCCATGCAGTCGAGTGGATTCGAACGGATATACCTAGAGATGCGGTTGATCAGGACCTACGATACACACTCGGTGCATTTATGACTGTATGCCAAGTTTCACGAAATGATGCTGAGAAGCGAATCCATGCTCTTCTTGGCTGGAAACCGGGTAAGAAGCCAGAGATGCCTCCAGTGCAAGAAGAAGTTTTGGACATTGAACAGTATGCGCAAGATCAATTGAAAGAATGCATATCTCGAAAGTTTCGGGGACACGATTTGGCAAGACTGATAAACGAGATACTACTAGCAAAAGGTTATAAGACTCTTTTGTCACCTCCAGGAGCAGATAACGGAGCAGATATCCTTGCGGGTGGAGGACCAATGGGATTCGACAATCCACGTCTGTGCGTCCAAGTGAAATCACAAGCATCGCCAGTTGATGTTGGGGTATTACGCGATTTGCAGGGCACCCTAAAGAACTTTGGTGCAAGTCAAGGCTTGTTGGTTTCATTGGGTGGATTTAAGAGTACAGTAACATCCGAGGCACGACGTTCCTACTTTGAGATAAGACTCTGGGACGCCAACGACATCGTTCAGAATCTGCTAGACAACTATGAGAATATGCATGAAGAAATACGCGCGGAACTACCATTGAAAAGGATATGGGCTTTGGTTCCTGAAGTAGTAGATGAGGCATAGACTCAGCAATATACATTATTGGATATTGACAATTGGTTCGTGAATATGGCATACTCCTAACTAACGATAAGCACACTTATCGATAGTTAGGATGAAATGTGATGAATAACAAACTAGCCAGGACAGACGATTACCAAGACCTTGCGCTATCTACTAAGGTCAATGAATATATAGCAGACTCTGTATCTAATAACACAAAGCGCGCTTATGCTTCAGACTTTCGCCAGTTCTCCAAATGGTGTCTTGTGTCTGGACTCCAAGCACTTCCAGCTACTCCGACCACTTGTGCTGCTTACTTTGCCTATCTTGTTCAGTGCGGAAGGAAATACTCAACTATAGACCGAGCCAGGGCAGCCATTCGGATGGCACATGAAACCGCTGAGGCTGAAGACCCTACTTGGCACAAGTCTGTAAAGCTGACACTGAAGGGTATACGACGTGCCATTGGCACAGCTCCAACGAAGAAAGCTCCGACCCTGAGCAATGACATCAGGTCAATGGTGGATTCATTACCGGATGGTGTTATAGGAATTCGTGATCGTGCTCTGTTACTGTTGGGATTCGCTGGTGCGTTTCGAAGGTCTGAACTTGCAGGGATCACAGTTGAAAATTTAGCACAAATGTCCGAAGGTGTGAAGATATTGCTGCCAAAGTCAAAGACCGATCAGGACGGATCAGGGCGTTTCGTGGGAATCAATCGTGGTGTTAATCTTGCCACTTGCCCAGTACGTGCATTGGTTGCTTGGATGAATATTGCCAAGATAGCATCTGGGCCGATCTTCCGCAGAATAGACAGGCATGGAAATATAAAGAAGGAAGCCATTACACCTCAAACTGTTGCGTTGGTGGTCAAACGTGCTGCTACTGCTGCTGGATTGGATGCGCAGAAATATTCGGGGCACAGCTTGAGGGCTGGATTTGTTACACAAGGTGCAATGAACGGTGCCAGTGAAACGAATATCATGCGGCAGACAGGCCACAAGTCACACGATACAGTCCAGGGATATGTCCGGATAGCTAACCTGTTCAAGGATAACGTCAGTGAACTTCTTGGGCTATAGTATCTATATCTACACAATCGTTCCAGGATGGGATTCTGAGTACGTTACGTGATTACCTGAGGGAATGCTTCTTTAGAGTTTCCCAGACACCACACGCCTGTCATTGTTCTGAATGGCTGTTGTCGTGAACATTTTCAATGTGAATATTGCGGGCACGTGTTTTACACGTTTGTGAGGTTAGAGTTATATAGAGTAGATCGGTTTATTTGATGCTAGTGTTTAGATTCTATCTCCTTCAAGCTTGATTATGTTGTCTATATGTGATGTGAAAAAGATTCTGTCTTTCTTGAAAGTGCAATGCGGGTAAAAAGATATATCATCGCCAATGATCGTTGTCACCACACCAACATTGCGACGGGCACTCTTATACAAGCAACCATTCTTATTTGTGATGTCTACTTTGCAGATGACATTGTCTCCGACCTCGATTGTCTTTGTGTTCGACAGCCTCTTCTGTTCGTCATCTGCGAGTAGTGCAGTATAACGTTTCTCAATCTCGGCATGCACCTTCATAAACATGATGATCGCGCTTCGTATGCCCTTATGCTCTGGCATAAAAACAGCACTCTGTTCTTCCCCTATAGTCTCGTTCACTTTTTCAGACATAGTTTCACCTGACTTTCGGTTTATATAGAGCTCTCAAATAAAGCTCAATAGTAAGTTAACCACTACATTCACACTATCCTTTGTTCTCAGGCTTACCAACATGCCCAGAATCATGGCTGGCTTGCGATTCTGCCAACGATAACCGCGAAACCGTGTGAATATTCATAAGTAGCAATCTAGCTCTCACACGGCCAAACAACCTATGGGGAGACTTCCACACGCGCCGCAACCGACTGAGCCAGCCAATAACATCACGTCAGGACGAGACGGGGGGAGTCCCCCCACCGGCACCCAGCGCCCAAGCGACCGCACCCGAATATACAGAGGGATGTGGGGCACACATTTCCTGTTTTCTGAAAAGTGGGAATCACTGCAAACAGATATTGTTCTCGGGAAGCACATACAAAATCAGCCCTGTCTGTAAATTTTTAGAAAAGAAAAAATGGACTTTCTGGGACAACTTCGATCAGAACAGCAATCAACCAAGCTGTTTATAGCAACGATTTTCCTCTTTTATTTCATTGAAAACATTGAGTTATCGTTGAGATTCACTAGTATACTAAGTATAATAGTGAATTATAGGTGGTCTGTCACAGTACTTTCACGAGGGAATGACAACAAATGTAGACAAATGTCATCATATATGGGGGGCTGGGACGTATTACTAGTGAATTTGGGATTGTAAAGAAGGGACGGTATCTAGCTAATCATATGTAGATTTACTAGCAAGATACCGCCCTATATTTTCATTCGCCCTGCATCCCAGGCTGCAAGGCTTCCACACTGGCGCAGCTGGATCTATCCAGTCCCTTACTGGTTATCTGACTTAATGCTTAAGACTGTTCTATGCCAACAGTGACATAATCTGAATCGTCATATTCGATTCCCAGCATATCAAGTGCAGAGGGTGAAGAGGGTAAGGGGGGTAGTTCCCCAAACTTATCTTTACTATATACATATGAACTACTTTGGGAAAAAGAGCCTTTACCCTCTTCACCCTCAGCATTTTCATTTGACAACAATTCAATCCCCTCACAAAGAATAGCTCCACTTCGATTCTTTCGGAATACAACCCCATCTCTGCTTTGTAGATTCTGCTTTAAACCGCGAGAGTCTTGAACAGGAAGCTTGCGAGCTGTTTGTTCGCAATATTCATCCAGAGATTTCCAGAGGGTTTTCAGCGGTGTGGAAGCCCTAATGTCAAACCGACAGCAGGACTGCAAATATTCGCTCAAGGAATCCTGCTCTTCAAAACAAGAGTCTGTACACTCTTTGACTGTTTTAGATTCTGCTATACCATTCTTCTGATAATCCAGACACCCGCGAACAATCCATGCCAAAATGCCAGAGGCTTCGGTTTCCAATCTACTCGTTAATCCTAAGTCACGAACGGGAACCCTTTGCTCACTCACTGGATAGAAACGCTGAATGAATGGAATTATCCTCAGCCTATCTCTCATTGCTGAGTCAACAGATTTGAACTTCGGTATGAAGTTGGTGGCAAATAGCATTTTGAATCTTGGTCTTACTGCAAATGGTCTTCCATACAGATGCCGAACACTAATAGTGTCACTTCCTGTCAGTGTCTTAAGCAAGTCTTCATCAAGGCGTTCGCCTGATGAGAATTCACTTACAGTCACCATTCGCTTTTGCCATAGTGCAGCAATAGCGGATCTATCATTTCCTCCACCATGCGGGTTTTGAACAAGCGCAGACTTAAGCATCGGGCTTGCATGATCTCCAAGTATAGATGCTAATGTTTCGGTGAATATGGATTTGCCTGTTCCAGCTTTGCCGTACAATATAAAGCAGTTGCGCAGATCTGCGTTTCCTGTTGTAAGATATCCAGCGAAACGTTGAATATATACTTGTGTGCCAGGATCATTTGGTAGTATCTCTTCCAGGTACTGGTCAAACCGTGGGCATTTAGCATTAGGATCAAACCGGGATTTGATTTGAACTGTTATCATATCGTCTCGATTGAAAGGCAACAATTTGCCAGTCTGTAAATTGATCGTGCCATTGCTGGCAGACAATAACCATGGATTCGAGTCCAAAACATCTGCACGAATAATGACGTTATCTAATAGTTTCAGAACATCTAGCGCACCGCGTATACCTGGTTCACTTTCGGACGCCTTGATATGTCGAAGCAAGGTGTCTGCCTCAGTCTTACCGAGAGCAATCAATTCCTTGTATAGATTTTGGATGGAATCTAGCATCATGCGCTTAACAACTGAGGTTTCATCTTGTCTCCAAATTTGCCCCGTCCATATATACCAGCGGTCATCATCTGCACAATAACGAACATTTGCACCGTGAACCTTGTGAAACTTGGCTGCATTGTACTTCGGTGAATAAACAGTAGTCGGTATTTCTGTATTATTGACTGTCCTTTTTACCACCTTTGGTTTTTTTTTCCATTGCTTTTGTTTTCTGACGAGTTGCTTGAGTTCTTCAGCAGATCCGCCTGCATTAATCCAGGCTTCTACGCTACCAACCATTCCTGACGGTAGTTCAACGATCTTTATTGACTTAGCATGTCCTATTAGGTCTTCAGCTGCAATTTCTGCATACAACCTCATATAAGGCTTGGAATCGGTGTTTGCGGTTAAGACAACCACGCTTGCACCCGTAAGAGATTCTAGCCAATTCCCAGCATCTCCATAGCGATTGCAGGTCGCTACTGCACCAATCTTCCTAAAGGCTTCTACATCTGCTTCCGAGTCAACCAGGAATACAACCACATTATTGCGAATGATGGCTTGTTTGACATTGTGTAGGTTGTATAGAACCATGCCTGATGCTTCAGGCTCGTACCACATCCAGTTGCCGTCACTGTCTTGTTTTCGAGTGTATCCTGGCAAACGATCGTCGAAGTAAACCATCTGATATATTTCATTGCCTTCGTTGTCTGTGTAGCTGTAGACTTCTTCGATTTTAGGTCTATCCGGTATGGCTTCCGCGGCGCAAAGGTCTTCTTGTTCCAATCCGAGAGCGCCTAACACGCTCTTTATTGTGCAGCCAACCTTACAACGAATTGCACATTGTCCATCCGGGGTTTCCTGTATATGAAGTGATTTTGTTTCGTCACCATGAGCAGGACAAGTAGCAACCCATCCAGACATATCATTCCAACTGAGTTCTTCTGCGTCTATTTTTGTTTGGATGAGATTATCTTGCATTTCCTGGATATCTCGCTCCATAAGGTGCATGGTTGCAACGTAACTCGCAATAGCTTCAGACTCCCTTGTGGCGTCTTCAGCCAACCAATCATGAGTTTGGGCATCTTCTACGGCCATATCCAACCCCGAAGTGTCTTCACTCCACCAATCAAGCTCCTTGTATTCATCCGGTTTGTTGGTCTCGTAGTAACTCCGGTATTCATCTCTTTTCTTTGTGAGTTCAGGGCTTGTGTATGCCAAGTCCGCACATACAACACTGTGATTTAGCGCATTCAAAGTTGCCAAGAATAACATGGTTGGTGTTTCGCGCTCTGTGGACGCTGTGATTGACAAAGACAGTAAGTCAGTGTATTCTGTGTCTGTTAATTTTTCTAATTTGCCGCTGTCTGAACCTGCCAGGGAACAGATGGCGGATTCTGTATTGTTTATCATTTTTGAACCTCTCTTCCAGTCTGATTACATTCTAAGAATCGCCTCAATGCTTCAGTCGGAACTCTGAGCTTCCGCCCAAGTCTAACCGCAGGTATGCCTCCGTTAGCAGCAAGTCGATACGCTGTGACTCTACCGAGTCCCAAGATCGTTGCTGCCTCCATCACTGACATCGTTTCATTAACCATTACAAGTTTCTCCAATTTTGCACACCTTGTGCTGTTTTGTTATAATTAAAGTATACCCTAAACCAGACTCGATGTGAATGGCAACGGTAACATATATTTGCATTATTATACATAGAATAACTATGTTAACAGTTACGCACAAACACAACAAACGTACGGAGGTCATTATGGACGGTTCAATCAGGGCTTTTAATCCAGTCTGTTCCGATGGATATGAGTCTGTTAATGCGGATTTTTCGGATGGTTCAAAAGACTGGGTGATTATCCCTCGATCCAATCACTACACAATAAAGAACCTGCTGGCTTCACCCGACATGCATATGCGATTTATTGAGTGTCATAAATTCAATCCAGATCCTGATATGGCTGCTTATGTTAAGTTTGCTGATCAATTTGGGCTAATCACAAATGAAGTGGAATCGGTATACCCTATGATTGGTGATGAAAAAAGAATGGTTCCAACATTTGATAGAATCAAAAGTCTGGAATCTGCAAGCAGGACAATGACAACGGCTCACACAACCCTGTTGGGGTACCGTTTGTCAATAGAGGAGAAGAATGATTCTTACCTTAAATCATTCATTGTATGGAGTGAAACAGAGGTATATTCTATCCTTGTTGCTCCGCCACAGACTAAATACATAATTGCATCCAATGACCCTAATCTCCATCCCAACCATTCTCTCCGTAGACGATGGGAAGAACTATCGCCTGGACATTACAACAAACCTGCGTTATACCTTTTGCAGGATTATATAAGAGAAAACACAACCCAAGGTTTGGGTATAGCTCCAGTTTGGTCTGTCAGGAGCCCTATATTTAGGTTCGAAGTGGAATCAGCTCTGGTTGCAATGTGGATATTCTTTATGCGTGATGTAGAAGGCAAGCAGGCCTACTGCGCATATTGCAACAATCCAATGGAACAAGGGCGAAAAGGTAAGATATACTGCAAACCTGCATGTAAAGCTGCTTCAAGCCGTGAAAGTAAAAACTGGGAGGCTATGCTGGATAAGCTTTCGATGCCAGGGAAACACCTTTGAGCAGAAAATCATGTTTGCTCCCAAACGCCAAACAGCATTCAGAAAGTATATCGCGAGGATCGGAATGATGCATTCTTTCCAGTGTGGATGTCTACTCTTGTTGCCCGTTCGGCTACACACAACAGCTTCAGAAACGTTCTCAGGAGACGATTCTGACACTGTTGTGTGATAAGTCATGTGTATGCCTGTTTGGAGATTTCAGTCATGCACAGGCGCTGCAGAGTTCTTATAATCCCAGACGGCATGATGGCTTCAAGAATCATTATCCTTGAAGCCATTATGATATTGCCGGAAAATGTCTGAATGGTTGTTTACTTCAGTCTCTTGCGTGGTCCTTCTTTCGGCATTGCCAACCTATCCCCAGGAGAAAAAGCTCGATGTTTATCCATGACGTCCGAATCAGCAAGTTCTGCGTAGTGCCTGCTCATATCTAGACTTGAGTGGCCGAGACATTTCTGTAAGCTGAATACGTCTCCACCTGCTCGCAAGTAAGAAACTGCAAATGTATGCCTCAATAGGTGCGCTCCTATATGTTCTTTACCAATTTTAGCGTTTTTTGCTGCATCAATAACGATTTTACTGATTCGGTATCTATCTGTTCCGCACCCAAAGCAATTTACAATCAGAGCTGAACACTTAACAGCACCGCGACGGGCTAGATATCTACGCAAGAGAGAGGCGACGGCATTCCCAAATGGAACTCTACGCGATTTGTCGCCTTTGCCGTGTTTGATAATGAAGTATTGTTCTTCAAAGTTTACGTCATCTATGTCCAATCCAGTCAGTTCACTTGCTCTCAAACCGCAATCCACAAGAATCAATATAACCAATCTGTCTCGAATGTTTTTGAACGTTTTTCCGGATGTCGTGGCAAGCATAGATTCAACTTCTAATTGCGATAAAGGTTGGATTACTGGAGTGGAGAACTTTGGCTTCCTGACCTGTAGGATAGGATTTGCGGTTAAATGCTCGTTGTTATAGAGATAACAAAAGAACGTTCTCAGGCAGTCATAATATCTTGCCGCTGTGGAAGGACTTGTTGCCGATGATTTGAGACTCAGGAATTCACTGATATGTCGTGAAGAAATGGAGTGCAGTGCAACATTCTCCATACTCTCGCATAGACACTTCAAGATGATACGGTTCAGACCTATTGTGCACTTTGACAAGTTTCGGGCCTTACAGTCAGCCATGAATAGTTCAGAAGCTTCTTCAAGGGTGTTGCATGTGTTATCGCAGACAACTTTAAGAGGTGTTTTGGTGCTCATCATTCTACCCGCTTCATATGTAGTCACATCGTTATGAATGCGAGCATACAAAGACGTGAAAAACAGACGATAGAAGTCACATAGTTCGCTGTTTTTCTGTCACTTCAGCCTAGCGAATGAGCTTGTGTGAGCTCGGCAAGCACTTTTAAGGGATGGTATAAATATGATGTCGGTGTGAACGAAGTGCGCTCCCACTGCGCTAATCGCCCACGACAGTATTTGAGGTAAATGCATTATATCACTGAGAGGATTAGCAGTCAACAGACGTTACCGCTCAATCTTGTTGAGTATTGCGTAATGGTGAATGTGTTTCAGCACCCGGTATATCTTAATACGATCCTGAATCAAGTTCAGGATGACGTAATGCTCATTACACTGAACTGTTAGCAATAGGATAAAGGAGTTATCGCGGCGAACGCGTCATAGTATATGATGGTGATTCTAGTAAGTTCTCCCTGCTTCAATTATGATTTCATCTATGGTAATAATTCTATGCATTTTTAGTCGTAGATAGTTGCAATCAATCATAGTATCACTTTCAAATCATGGGAATGCGAAAACATCCATTAACGACTACGAAACCTCACGGAAACATCATGCAGCCATAATGAACTTATATGTATTGCAACTTGGTGTTTCCGAATCGTTTCAGGATTGTTTTGGGAGGTTCTTTACTTGAAAAAATATTCCGGTTATATATGGCATAGAATCATATGTTGTCTGAGTGCTGTCTGCGGATTAGTGGCAATTTCTTCAGTGTCAGCATATGCTGATAGCACATCAAAAATTGATTCCGGAGATACAGCCTGGGTTCTGGCCAGTGCGGCTCTGGTTATGATCATGACTCCCGGACTGGGTATGTTTTATGCCGGTATGGTTCGCAGAAAGAATGCTCTTTCAACAATCATGCAGAGCTTTGCAATGTGCGCCCTGGTCGGAGTGCTTTGGGTTTTATTCGGGTTTAGTCTGGCGTTTGGCAAAGACCATGGCGGCTTGATAGGTTCGCTGCAATGGGTGGGGCTTTTCGGAGTCAGTATTACTGATCCGTGGCCAGGAACCAGAATACCCGCCCAGGCGTTTATGATCTATCAGGCTATGTTTGCCATAATTACCCCTGCTCTGATAACCGGTGCATTTGCCGAGAGGATCAAATTCAAAGCATTTTTCATATTTATGATAGTCTGGACCACAGTAGTATACACACCGGTCGCTCACTGGGTCTGGCAGTCTGATGGATGGCTTTATAAGCTGGGAGCTTTGGACTTTGCCGGTGGAACAGTTGTACATATCTCATCCGGTATTGCTGCCTTATGCTGTGCATTGGTGCTGGGCAGACGCAAGGGATTTGGAAGAGAAGAGTTCAAACCACACAACCTCACAATGACACTCCTGGGAACCGCATTATTATGGTTCGGATGGTTCGGTTTCAACGGAGGGAGCGCACTAGGAGCCAATGGACTCGCGGTCAATGCATTTGTTGTCACAAACACCTGTGCTGCAGCGGCGGCAATTTCGTGGATGTTCATTGAATGGTGGCACAGAGGAAAGCCTACGGCATTAGGTATGGCTTCCGGAGCTGTTGCCGGGCTGGTTGCCATTACACCTGCAAGTGGATATGTAAGTGCATCTTCTGCTATTGTAATAGGACTAGTGGTTAGTATGCTCTGTTATATGGCTATACTTGCAAAGGGTAAACTTGGATATGATGATTCACTAGATGTCTTCGGTGTTCACGGCGTTGGTGGAACCTGGGGTGCATTGGCTACGGGACTCTTTGCCAGCAAGGCAATAAATCCTGCTGGAGCTGATGGACTGTTTTTTGGCAATCCGGCATTACTCGGCAAACAAGCCATTGCAGTGGTTGTAGTTGGAGCTTTTTCATTCATAATGACCTTTACGATTCTAAAAGTAATAGGCAAGTTTACACCTCTTAGAGTCGAAAAGGACGATGAGGACACTGGCCTTGATTTGAGTCAACACGGAGAAGTTGGATATAGTCTGTAAATCTGTATTGTTGGGCTGACTTCGCTTTTCGGCTTTCGGAATACGTAAAGTGGAGTCAGTCTTTATAATCCGGGTAACGGTTGTAATATTTGGGAATCGTAGCATGAGTCCTCTCGATTTTCGCTTGCAGCGAAAACTGCCGGACTCACTACGAAGGGACGGAAATATTCTATTTCCGAAGGAGGATGCATCATTGGTAAAAGTTGAAGCTGTTATACGTCCGGGAAAGCTGGACGATGTGAAAGAAGCCCTGGATGAAATGGGAATCAAGGGAATTACTGTCTTTAGTGTTCAAGGCGCCGGAAAACAACGCGGAAGAACACAGTATTACAGAGGGCAGGAATATGTTGTCAATCTTGTAGACAAAATTATGATAGCAACAGTAGTTGCTGATGATGCAGTCGAAGGCGTTATTCAAGCGATTACAAAAACTGCTGGAACCGGTGAAATTGGTGATGGCAAGATATTCCTCAGTAGAGTAGATGATGTAATCAGAATACGTACCGGCGAACGGGGTGATTCCGCTCTGTAGTATTTATCATCGCATCTGACATTTCCCTCTGTTCCACTATACCAGAGGGATTGTTTTATAGGATTTCGACCTGACCGCATTTGGAGTAATAATGCCAACAAAATCATCTGATAGACCATACAGGGAAGTGTTTATTGCAGCGCGAACCAGTATGGAGATTGCTGATATACTGCGAGTACAGCGTGATGAATTGGCTGTTAGTGTGCTGCATATGAACGCAACTGCTGCAATGCACGCATATTCAGATCTAACGGATGCTGCTGTCCGACGTGTATTTGAACTTGCTCAGGAAGATGTGCGGTCAACAATACCAGACACAGGAACTGTGCGTGGAGTAGCTGTGGCTGCGGTCGGCGGTTACGGACGCCAGGAGATGTGTCCGTTTTCAGATGTGGACGTGGCATTTATTTCAGAGTCTGAAGATGATGAACGCATTGACCTGCTGGTAAAGCGCGCATTCCGGTTGTTGATGGACATGGTCGACGCGGCGCAGCTCAAGGTCGGATACTCATTCAGGCGGGTGGATGATGTTGACAATCTCCCTCTGGAAACCCACACTGCCCTGCTTGATACCCGAATTATCGCGGGGGACAATTACCTGATGAGTGTTTTCCTTGCTGATCTGCGCAAGACTGTTGCTCCATGTGCATTCGTCACTGGTCATCTCAGCTCCCGCGGGGTAATAGGATCTGGCCGGCGGACACCATATCTTGTCAGCCCAAATATCAAAGAGGGAACTGGAGCATTAAGGGATATTCAGGCTATCCGATGGATTTCACAGGTTGCTTTTAGCCTGTATGACATGGATATCTGGAGCAATTTACGAGCTCGCGGCATTATATCAGATGCAGATATTGTATCGATTGAAAAAGCTTCAGAGTTTATGTTCGGCTTGCGGATAGCTATGCACATTCTTGCCAACAAAGAGTCTGACTCACTGGGACCAAACATGGCTTTTCAGGCATCACAGACACTTGGTTATGCATCCATAGATGAAATGATGTCTGCGTATTACAAACACGCCGAGGTGATTCATGAGATGCTTCTCAGAGTTTCTGAAGCATCTCTGGATGAGCAACTGGAAATAGAACCGGGTGTGATCTCTATTCGAGGATTTTTGAAGGTAGTCGATGCCGATCTACTGGTTAGAGATAATGCAGCTATAGTTCGTCTATTCAGCCACTGTCAGCAATATTCGTTAAAACTTCACCGGGAGACTCGGGTGATGGTGAGTAAGCGTGCACAGGACTGGAAAATAGATCGAAATGCAGCAAAGGTCTTTCTGGACATCCTGTCGGCTCCTGGAGCATCAGTCTGCGCCAGAGGAATGGCGGACTGTGGACTGATGCAGGTTATCGTTCCACAGTTTGGCAAGCTTATGCTGTTGATATCGGGAGACTCCGCTCATAAATACACTATAGGGGAGCATACCCTGCGGGTAATGGAGGAACTGGAGAAACTAATATCTTCAGAAGGTGACCTGTATGGTGACATTCTTTCAAGGCTCCAAAACCTGGAAGTACTGACTCTGGCTGCGTTAATGCACGATGTGGGGAAGATAGATTCACACAAGGACCATGCTAAGACTGGCGCTTTTGCTGCATCTAAGTTTGCAAGGCAGCTTGGGATGGATGAAGAATCAGCCAAGCGGGTTGAATTTTTGGTTAGACATCACCTCCGGATGAATGAAGTTGCCAGGCTGCGCGATTTGAACCAGATTAAAACCATCAAAGACTTTGCGTCGGTTGTCAAAGACCAGGGTCTGTTGGATATGTTGTTACTGCTGAGCATTGCTGACATCAATGGCGTAGGATCTCGTAATTGGAATCCTGTGCAGATGAGATTCTTAATGGAACTGCATGAGAGAGCTTCTGTTGTTATCAGATCACCGGACAGGCCTCCTGCGGATATTGAAAAACATCGGAATCGTGTTCGACGTGAACTACGACTGGCCAATTTACCTGTCGAGGAAGTTGATGAACACTGTGATTCAATGCCGGCTGGCTATTTATTAAATACCAGTCCCGAAGAATTGGCTTTGCATATTGGCTATGTAATGTCTGCCAAAGCTGATTATCCGGCTATTGATGTTCGAGAGGACAGAGGAGTTGAATACACTCAGGTTACTGTGTTTACTCCGGACAAACCAGGACTGTTGTGTGATATTGCAGGGACACTTGCAGCTCTTGGGCTTGGTATACATGCTGCTCAAGTATACACCCGTGAATCTCCTGACCATATCGCCATAGATAAATTGCTGATTGACTTTGAGGGAAGACAATTGACGCAGATGAAGAAATGGCAAGTAGAGAGTGAACTTGCTGGAGTCCTCAAAGGAGAGCAAACTGTGGATGCTGTCTGGGCAAGGTTGGGCAAGAACCGTAAACGAGAAATCACCGGAGTATCCGTTTCCTGGACAGACAATGTTTCCGACCATCACACAGTGCTGGAAATCCGCGCTGACGATGCACCTGGACTGCTACACTATCTCACCGGAAAAATCGCTGAACATGGTATGAACATACACAGTGCCCGGGTTGCCACCTGGGGTCATCAAGCAAGAGACGTTTTCTATGTCACTGATACTAATGGCAACTTGATGACATCCGAGTCCCTGCAGCAATTCGCTTCCAAATTCTAATTTCACCTGGATATGGTCTTTCACGATGAAGTGAAGAATCCAGATATCGATAAGGTAACCGGACGGAAATGGATTCTTAACTGACTTCGAAGAAACTCAGGCTATAGGCAGGCTGGAAGCCTGCACCACAATTTACCTCGCAAAACTTATAGGGTTTCGAATCAAAATTAGTTGGCAGCACCGACTTTGGCGCTCAGAATGACATTTAATGTTGCCTCTTATACCACAAGATATGATCCTGATTATGTATGGCTGTGCGTGAATGGGTGCTTTTTTGGTATAATCTTTATTAAGTAATTGATAAGGAGAACAGCGCATGATTATACGCGACCCACAGACCGGACTTCTGCGAGACATACCGGAATATCCAGTACGGCAAGTCGAAGAGCCCGAACTGTTGAGGGATATCTACCCTTACAGCGAGGTGCCGCGATTGGTTTTTGACGGACAGAGTGTACCGATGAACCCGGCGCCGGATTTCTTTATTACGGATACTACATTCCGTGATGGTCAGCAATCAAGGCCACCTTACAAGGTTGAGCAGATAGTCCGCATCTTCGATATGTTGAGCAGGCTTGGTGGCCCAAGGGGTGTGGTCAGAGTCTCTGAGTTCTTCCTTTACACTGACAAGGACAAGGAAGCAGTCGTTAAGTGTCAAGAACTCGGGCACAGGTTCCCTGAAGTAACTGGATGGATAAGAGCTAACAAGAAAGACTTTGAGCTGGTAAAGAATATGGGTCTCAAGGAGACGGGTATTCTCACGTCAGCTTCCGACTACCATATATTCCTCAAATTTAACAAGAGCAGGGAACAGATTGCAGATACATACTGCGATCTTGTGTCTACTGCATTGGATTCGGGGCTGGATGCTGTCAGGTGCCATCTTGAAGATATAACTCGGGCTGATTTTTATGGCTTCATAGTGCCTTTGGTGCAGCGGTTTATGTCAATTGCACAGGACGCTCGGAAAGCAGTCAAGATAAGATTATGCGACACCATGGGCTATGGAGTTCCATATGCTGAAGCGTGTCTACCCAGAAGTATTCCAAAGATGCTTCACATATTGAGAAATGAGTGTGGCGTCCCCAGTGAGTGGCTGGAATGGCACGGTCACAACGATTTCCATAAGGTACTTGTGAACGCTACAACAGCGTGGCTTTATGGGTGTGCCGCTGCTAACTGTGCAGTTTTGGGATTTGGCGAAAGAACAGGCAATCCTCCCCTAGAAGGTGCCATTATGGACTATATTTCGCTCAAAGGCAGCAATGATGATATTGATACCACAGTCATTACTGAGCTTGCTGAATATTTCCGTTCCGATTTGGGTGTTGAACTCAGTGCTGGTTATCCGTTTGTGGGAGCGAACTTTAATACTACCAGCGCAGGCATTCATGCGGATGGTATGCTTAAAAATGAAGAGATATATAACATCTTCGATACCGGCAAGATTCTCAATAGACCACCACGGGTCAATGTTACTGATAAATCAGGTCTGGCTGGAATTGCTCACTGGGTAAATGCTTATCTTGGTTTACGGCCAGAGGTTGCTGTGGATAAGAGGCATGCCGGACTGGAAGCAATAAATGACTGGGTCCGTGAGCAGTATGTTTCTGGTAGAGTTACTTCGATCTCTGATCAGGAAATGCTGATGCGGGCTAGAATGAGTCTGCCGGAGTACTTTAAGAGCGATTACGATAAACTCAGAGAACATGCATTCACTCTTTGTGAGAAACTGGTCGAAAATCTGGCTGAGAGCCAGGAATTGAGGACTATGGATCATGAAGTGATTGAAAAAGTGCTATCAGAGGAATTGCATAAACATCGCTTTATTAAGTTCATGTATGTGGTGGATCCCAACGGGTTCCGTATTACGAAGAATGTTTGCCAGGCTCAGGATGAGGAGAAGTATGGCCGCATCAAACCCGATGAGATATACACGGATCGCGATTGGTTCAAGCGTGCAGTTGATACCCAGCAAGTATATATTACACGCTTCTACGAATCCAAAATCACCGGTATATTGTGTGTAACAGTGTCTGCGCCAATTTTCGATGCTGAGGGTGAACTCCTGGGAATACTTGGAGTGGATCTCGCATTCGAAGAACTGGTTCGTATGCACGAAGAATTACTGTCCTAACATGATTAGTTCGGCAGTAAGATTAAGACTGGGTCAATAATGAATAATGCAGGCTAGTGCTTAGTTGTTACTATGCATGTATTTGCCCCTGGATTGCTTCAATCCGGGGGCTTTGTTGTGTGTGACAGATTCAATATATCATCTTAATATGCAGTCATGAGAATTGAATCTTGGAAAATGTATATGTATTAGCGCTATATTTCTACATAACCCGTTGTTTTTTTAAAATATCTAGGATATACTACGATTGTAGTAGGACTCAAGAATTAGCCCGCATTATTCATAAGTGACAAGACTTTTGTCCATACTACCTGCTTAATGATCAGCCAAAGATATCAGGTAACCGGAGAGCTGCCGAAATGGAATCTTGTGTGCTCAATAGACTTGAATACTGCAGTGGATCTTCTGATACAGCATTAGTAGCGGATGCACAATGCGGCAACACACATGCTATGGAGTATTTGTTGTATAAATACCGCAATGTCGTTCGAAATAAGGTGCGGCATTTCTTCGTGAGAGGTGCAGACCAGGAGGATTTACTTCAAGTAGGTATGATCGGACTTTGGCAGGCTGTCATAGATTACTCTCCACACAGGAGCATTTCATTTTTGTCTTTTGCCAAGATATGTATAGAAAGACATGTTATCACAGCTATTAAAAGTTCCACCAGGAAAAAACAGTGTTTTCTGAATGAAGCGCTTTCTCTTGACCAGTGCGCGGAAACATCGGATATGGAAGTGAGTCTTGGTGATATACTTGCAGCTCCCAAAGAAATGGATCCGGAAGAACAATTGCTGCAAAAGGAACGACTAAATCTGATGAACTGCTCACTGCAGACACTGTTGTCCACTTTCGAATGGGAAGTCCTCAAACTGCACAACAAAGGTAAATCATACTGTGAAATAGCAGAGATATTGGGATGCAAAGCCAAATCTGTTGACAATGCTCTTGGTAGAATCAGGCGGAAGCTTGAGTGTTCTACTGCTGTATTTGCTGCCTGACGGCCACTGTATATGTAACAGTTCACTCTTTGTGAGTAAATTTCCGTCCATCCTTCGATACGCGCTATGCGCTACTCGGACGAACGGAAATTTATTATATTGCACATTATCACTGAACTGTTACCTGTTTCTGAGTTCAGCTACATTTTCGGAATACCAGAATATACTGATGGTGTATGTTTGACACGAATGCATATGGCATACCATAGGGGTAGAGGCCTTTGCTATCCTGTGCGAGTATTGTTATACCTTCCAGACTAAATCCTGATTTCTCAACAACTCCACAAATGTGCTGGTGATATGGTATGAAATCCGATTTGTGCCTGAAGTCCGATACAACAATACACATATACCGACGAGATACCAGCAGTCTTCCACATTCACGGAAGATCCCCTGCATTTGATTGAGGAACTCATCATAGGATTCCAGATTGCCGAGGTCGTGTTCAGAGGTGCTATATTTAGTGTCAAGGCCCTTGTCTATGCGCTCTCTGTTTGCCTTGTGGTCCTTGTCCTTGTTGAGTATCATCCAATAGGGTGGGCTGGTCACTACAAACTCAAAAGACTCATCAGGCAGCTCCGGCAGCAGTTTACGGGTATCACCCTCAATAACAGTCTGCAGGTCTCCTCCGGATGCATCTGACAGTCTGGAACGGGATACATTAGCCCATTCATTTATCAGTTCTATTCCTGTCCCGATTCTGCCAGATTGTGCACAGGCTATCAGCGTTGAACCGGTTCCCAGAAAAGGATCCAGGACTCTATCCCCATCCTTCGTAAAAAAACGTATCAGCCTTTCGATGTCGGTCTCGGCAAAGGTGGCTGGATGTTTGATTTTGCGGCGATCTCTTCTTGGTGGACGCGAATACCAAACGCTTTTCGTCTCCACAATCCATTCGGTATTGGTCAAGTCATTGAGTTTATTGCGGGGGTCGGTCATTACGGTTTGGAACTCCTGTAAGTCAATTGAACATCTATAGATATCATTCTATCAGTTAGTTAGTCAAGTTGAATTGTATACATCTGGTATACTGTTATACATAAAAGGCCAAATATTCATAGGTAAACATCAGGTAGTATAGTGCGAAAACGTAATTCTAAAAATACTCCCCGGAATAATGCAGTTGGAGAAGATTTTACTGACTACAGTCGTTTGAATTCGTTTTTCAGCAACCAATATAGTAAATGTCCTGATAAGCGCACTTATGATACACTCGAGGATGCGGAATCGATTGCTGCACGCAATTCCAATAGATCCGGACGCCGTATAGGTGTATATCATTGCACTGTCTGCGGATTCTATCATCTGACCAGCAATAAAATCGAATGATTTCTTATGTATGCGAGTAAAGCAATATCCAGCGAGTTATTTAAAACCGCACTTTGCACGCATTATTTATGATTGACGGTCTAAATACTGTGCATTTGCACTATCACCTTTTTTCACTACTGCCGATCAAAAGTAAAGTTTGGTGAATAATGCCAGTTAGTAGCGAAAGGTGCAGGATATTGCTTTGTTCTTGCATAATGCATTATATTGTTATCGTAATAATACTGAGCACGAGACCCTACTGTGGGCTATTTTAGTACTCTCAAGGAGACTGCGCTAGTATGAATATGCTTGATCTAATGGAATTTGTTGTAACGGAGGACGCGTCTGACCTCCACCTTGTCGTGGGTGAGCCGCCGACAGTCAGGCTTCATGGAAGACTCGTTAATGTTCCGGGTTATGAAGTTTTGACACCTGAAATCACAATGGATCTCTGTAAACAGATCATTCCGGAAAGAAGCTGGAATGAGCTTCAACAGGAACTGGGTGCTGACTTCGGTTTTGCATACGGAACCAAGGCGCGTTTCAGAGTTGCCACCTACTACCAGAAACATAGTATCGCTCTTGTTCTGAGACAGATACCAAATAGACTTCTTTCTTTTGAACAGATTGGACTCAGCGACCACATCAAACAACTCTGTTACGAACCGCGAGGTTTAATACTTGTTGTTGGTCCTACTGGTAGTGGTAAGACCACAACTCTGGCCACTATGATTGACTTCATCAATGTAAACAGAGACTGCAACATTGTAACTGTCGAGGACCCAATCGAATACTACCATGATCACAAAAAGTCGAGTGTCAGCCAGAGAGAAGTTGGTGTAGACGTTCATACTTTTGATACCGGTGTTATTAAGGCAATGCGCCAGGACCCGGATATTATTCTAGTTGGAGAAATGAGAGACCTGAGCACCATTGAGGCTGCAGTCCGTGCAGCTGAAACCGGCCACCTTGTTTTCTCGACACTGCATACTACTGGCGCTGCAAGAACCGTTGACCGAATCGTTGACGTTTTCCCGGTTAACCAGCAGGAACAGATCAGAACGCAGTTGGCAGGTAACCTGAAAGCCGTTGTTTCTCAGATCCTTGTTCCTAAAAAAGGTGGTAAGGGAAGAGTCGCTGCTTTTGAAATCATGATGAATACAACTGCTATTGCAGCAAACATTCGTGATAGAAAGACCGCAAGTATAACTTCATCAATTCAGACCGGCACTCAGATCGGTATGAGAACACTCGACATGTCCCTGGTTGACTTATACAAGAGAGACCTTATTGAAAGGTCCGAGTTGTTCAGGTTGGCGCAGGACATGGAAGATGTAAAAGAGAAAATCGGCGAGCGTGTGGTCGGTGAAGAAGCAGGTTCTGGACGTGGACAGACGGCTCATCAGCAGCAGCAACAGCAGCAAAGAGGTGCGCATCCGCCGCGTAGATAGGACAATCGCTGTCTGTTAATATAAATGTAAATAAACAACTGTTCTGCTCTACCTCGCTTTACATAGGGATGGAGTAGGGTAAACATAGGCACGGTATGTTATAATACCGTGTCTTTAACTCATGAATTACAAGGAGAGAGCTATGTCCAGAGTCCACAACTTTAATGCCGGTCCAGCAGCACTGCCGTTGCCTGTGCTTGAGAAAGCCCAGTCAGAAATGCTGGAGTTCGGGAGTTCAGGCATGTCCGTTATGGAGCTTTCACATCGCTCCAAGGACTTCGCCGCCGTCATCGATGCAGCAGAGTCCAACATACGCACACTTATGGGCATTCCGGATGATTATTCGGTAATGTTTTTGCAGGGTGGGGCAAGTTTGCAGTTTGCAATGATCCCTATGAACCTTCGTCGTGAAGGTAAAGTTGCAGACTTTGTAAACACCGGCAGCTGGGCCTCCAAGGCCCTTAAGGAAGCCAAGGTAACAGGAGGAGTAAACGTCGCGTGGGATGGCAAAGGTGAGTCATTCATTCGTGCTCCAAAACCTTCGGAACTCGTTCTGACTCCGGATGCTGAATACGTGCATATTTGCTCAAATGAAACGATTGGTGGAATACGTTTTTCTGAGTTTCCAAAGACTGCAGCACCGCTTATCGCCGACATGTCAAGTGAATACATGTCCAGAGTCGTCAATGTCAGTGACTTCGGAATGATCTATGGCGGAGCCCAAAAGAATCTTGGGCCCAGTGGACTGGCATTGGTCATCATGCGCAAGGAACTAATTGAGCGGACCCCTGATTCCGTACCAGTCTTCCTGCGCTACAAGACACATGCCGATGAAGGCAGCTTGTACAACACTCCCAACACGTGGGGTATTTATGTTCTAAAGCTGGTCACCGACTGGCTGATGGAACTTGGCGGTATTCCTGCTATCCAGAAAATCAATGAAGCCAAAGCAGCGCTTATTTATGACACGCTGGATTCCAGTGATTTCTACACAAAGGTCGCTGAAAAAGACAGCCGGTCTATAATGAATATTGTCTGGCGTCTGCCAAATGAAACTCTGGAAGAACAGTTTGTAGCTGAAGGCAAGAAAGCCGGTTTCATCGGACTCAAGGGTCATAGATCAGTTGGTGGAATCCGTGCCAGTATTTACAACGCAGTGCCTACAGAATCTGTTCAGGCTTTGGTAGACTTCATGAAAGCATTCGAAGCTGCTAACGGCTAAAAAGATATTGTCCTTCTGAACGCAGTGGAAAGTCTGTTTTTCACTGCGCTCAGTTGGTCGTTTCCATCCTCGAAATTCTGACCTCAAACGTCCACGTGCAGGGGGCTTTACAGTGTATCGTTATTCTTTATTGCCAATAATCTGTCTTTTGATGATCGGCGGCATGATGTCACCCGGTTTCGCAGCTACGAAATCATCAAGTTCATTCAATCTTGTGAGCAATGGTAAACCTAATGCTACTATTGTTGTTTCGCGGCATCAGAGCAAATCTGCGGCCTTTGCGGTTGAGGAACTGCAATATCATATCCGCAAAATAACCGGCACTATACTTCCGGTTGTATTTGACAATCAGAAGATAAAAGGCAACAGAATACTGGTTGGAGACAGTCTGGCAACCAATACTCTGAAACTTGGTAAACCGTTGGCTTCACAGGAATACATGGTTAAGTTCCTGCCTAAAACAATTGTTCTGTTGGGGAAGGACGATATTTCACCGAGTGGTACGAAAGATATACTCCCCAGAGTTCAAGGCAAATTCGGCCGCGCCATCAAGTTCGATGGTGTTACCAGTTTTCTGGGTGTAAACGATCCTGGATTCACAGATGATGAAGGCACATTAGAAGCATGGATATGGATGCCTGCAAAGACCCAGGTAAAAGATGGGACTATTTTGCGAATGGATGGCGGCAGCCCCTGGACGTACCAAATCGTCCAAAGGCTTATGAATTCCAGTATTATTGACTACAGGATTTATGATGGAACGAATGGATCGGGAGTAGACTCTACTCCTCTGACGGAGGGTTGGCACCATATAATGGCTACTCACAGCCAATCATCCGGCAAGCTTGAACTGTTTGTGGATGGTGTCAGCCAAGGGACGGCTCCAATCAAGAAGACTGCGTGTGCAGGTGCAACGCTCTATATAGGTGGAATGCCGGGTAACGGACAGGAATCTGTAAACGCTTTCTCCGGTATTATTGATGAAGTGCGTGTATCGACAGTCGTAAGGACTGTAGCTCCAGGTGGACCTACTGCTGCTTATAAGCAGGATTCCAGTACCGCTTTGTTATTTCATCTGGATGAAGAAAGCGGACGCCCGACCAAGTTTACGGGAACTCCCGATTCTGCGATGGCTCCGGATTATTTCACTGAAAAAGGCACAATGGATGCTGTATATGAGTTTCTGGAAAGGTTCTGCGGCGTAGACTGGTGTGCACCTGGAGAGATCGGTCTGATTTGTCCAAAAACTAACACACTGGTTGTCAAAGGATCAGATATACGGCGACATCCAGCATTTCGATATCGATGGATGACACCTTCAGGTCTCTATATGATATCCTCAAAAGACAGATTTCCTGACAATGAAGCTGCATTATGGAAATATCGCATGCATATCGGCGGAGAACCGTTCTGGGCATGTCACTCATTTTATGGTTACTATGACAGGTTCTTGAAGACTCATCCGGACTGGTTTGCTCAAGGGTATAGTGGTGAACCACCTCAGATGTGTTACACAAACCAGGGGTTCATTGATCAGACGATCAAGGATGCCAGGGAATACTTCGATACGGGTAAAAGTTATCCTGGAGCATCAATTTCCGGACCTAATTTCGGATTGGTCCCACAGGACAACGGTTCCTGGTGTCAGTGTCCTGCTTGCCAGGCAAAGATGACTGAATCTGAAAAGGACAATCCGCAGTTCTCCAATGGAAAGCGCAGCAATTATTTGTTTGAATTCGTCAACAAAGTTGCTGTTGAGACTCGCAAGACAAACCCCAACAAGTGGATATCGGCTCTTGCATATGCTGATTACGCATATTATCCGGACAAGGTGAAACTTGAGCCCAATGTATCTGTAATGATGTGTCTGCATACCCGGAACTGGTGGTGTCCTTCGATGGAGAAGAATGATCTGAAGGTGTTCAACGCATGGACCAGTAATGAAGCAGGCAAGCGACCTCTATATGTCTGGTTGTACTACTGTTTCCCTGCGCTTCAGGCAAAATCTGACGGGTTTGCTACATTCCCAGGATTCTTTGTGCACACGCTAGCCAGACAGACCAGAATGTATCACAAAGCGGGCATACGGGGCATATTCCTTGAGCATTCCAGTGAGTTCGATCAGTCCTTTCTCGGTGATCAGCTGGAAATGTATGTCCAGTGGAGACTTGCGGACAATCCTAACCAGGATCTGGAAAAACTGATAAATAAGTTCTTCAATAATTATTATGGCAAAGCCGCAAAACCAATGATGGAGCTTTATCTGGATATAGAAAAGACTTTTTCTAGTCCTTCTACATATCCGGAATCTATACAGAAATCGCCTGCCCATCAACACCAGACGAGGCAGCTGACTTATGAGTATGAGGCCACTCCTGAACGTATTGCAAATTACCAGAAGCTCATACAGCAAGCCAAAGAGTTGGCCGGCAATGAGAACGAGACCAAACGTATAGAGCTCTTCGACAAAGCGCTAATCCAGCCGATGGTAGAGGGTATAGAAAAATACAAGGCATATAAACTTCAGCTAAAAGCATCACTACCAAAAGTATTGATTCCAAAGATAACAGTATCGAATCCCGGGGATATTAAGGCTGTTGACTGGTCAACAGCTCTTGATATAGGGAGATGGAGCACTGTTGGTGGTGATAAGTCAGACAGGCAAATATCCTCTCGGATAGCACACGATGGACAATTTCTGTATGTGGAACTCCAGGAGAAACTGGATACCAGTAAACTGGCGATTTCCGGACAGGTATGGGGTGGGGATGACTGGGAAATGTTCTTCGCTCAGAAGAGAGAATCACCATACCGGCAGTTTATCGTGGACCCAAACGGTAAGTTTGGTACAATAGCATATGGTGAGAGCAAGTCAGAATGGGTTTCAGGCGCACATGTAGTCTCAGACACATCCACTGGCAATATGTGGTTGGTAAGGTCTGCAATCCCGCTTGGATCTCTTTTACCAAAAGCTCTCGGCTCAGGCGACACTTTTTACGCTAATCTCTACAGGGCGACATCAGGGAGTTCAGGCCTTATGGCCTGGAGTCCCAATATGAAAGGCAGCTTCCACGAGCTCAGTAGGATGGGGGAGTTTACACTGGGTAAGTGAGATTAAAGTATTTTTCTATCTTGTTTGTCTTTATCCGACTGTAAAGCAATCGAATAGACCTGTTTCCTAGGTATTCTCATCTCAACGGAGCACTGCCGCACTGCATCACGGTCTGATAGACCTTCAGAGCGCAATACATTCAGTCTGGATTTTATGAGTTCGGTTATATCTTCTGCGGCTAGTCCAATTACAGGGGCTGCGCCTTCAATGATGATGACAATCTCACCCCTGGGTTTCTCTGCTTCGAATCTGGCGAGTGCTTCTTCAACTGTTCCCCTGAAGATTTCTTCGAAAAGTTTAGTTATCTCTCTTGCAATGGCGATGCGCCTGTTACCCATCTGCTGATTAATGGCCTTTAGCGTGTCCAGGAGACGTTGTGGAGCTTCATACAGGCATATTGTCCTGCCTTCGCTGGATAACCCCGAGAAAAAGGCTTTACGCTCGCTGTTTTTGCGCGGCGGGAAACCCTCGAAGATAAACTGTGTGGTAGAGAGGCCTGAGACTATCAATCCCGCAATTGCCGCACAGGCACCAGGGATGGGTTCAATCCGAATATTATTGTTAACTGCCAGCAATACAAGTTCGTGTCCGGGATCAGATATACCGGGAGTTCCGGCATCGGAAACTACTGCTATATTCTTGCCTTCAACCAGGGCATCAAGCAACTCTTTTACACGTTGTCCTTTGCTATGCTGATTATATGCAGTCATATGAGTGTGTATGTCGAAGTGTGAGAGGAGTTTGCGTGTGACGCGCGTATCCTCAGCCGCGATTATGTCCACTTCCTTCAGGATACGCAAAGCGCGGAGTGTGACATCTTCGAGATTACCTATCGGAGTTGCTACGAGATAAAGTATGCCTGTTGTGCTCATAATAAAAAAGGGTGCCGAAGCACCCTTTGCAGTATCCTGTCTTAAGGCATTTGTCCGGGAACCGGACTTGGATTTTGACCAGGGAGAGCGGGTGCGGATCCTTTATTCTTCTTCTCCCATATCTTGATATCGCTTTCTTTCTTCGCAATCAATGTAGTCTCAGCTGCAGCCAGATCATTGCGTCCGATTTTCTTGTAACCATCCACAAGACTCTTGCGCAAGTTGATGTCGAAACGTGCCATATCGCTGGCGTCCTGGTAGCACTTTACAGCTTTGTCTATCTCTTTGTTCTGAACAAATAGATCACCAAGCATTTTGCTCATATCAGCGCTAGGAGAAGTCGCTCCAGCACCCATAACCATCTGAGAGAGTATAGTTATTGCCTTCTGTGTCTGACCTATCTGCGCAAGAACCTGAGCATATTTGGCTTTAGCAAAATCAGAAAGCCCCTGTTTGACTTCATCTTTTTTATCTTTGCTCTTATCAGCAGCTTGATTAAGCTTAAAATCACTCTCAAATGTAGAACAGGCCTTTGCCAGTTGAGTGTTGGCATCCTGCATGCTCGTTGCTTTACGTGTTACATTATATACATCATAAAGGAACTTGAATTCGTTATCTTTGAACTCAATGGTTTTTATATCATCCATCTGTTTCTGAATATCTCTGACCTTTGTCATTTGCAGGTTTTGAACAAGCATCTTTTTGCGAGCATCAATGGTTTTCGTGTCAAATTTAGCAGGCAGTTTATCCTTGATACTCACTAATTGCACAATATAGGTACCAAAATCGGTCTTTATGGGATCAGTGATTTGACCAACCTTAAGTCCTACAACGATTTTTCCAACTTCCGGAGGCAGCATATAACTAAGTTCGGAAGAATAATCGAGTGGACTTCCTTTGGCTTTATCGGGAAGATCAGAATTAGCTATAGCCAGGCTTACAAAATCTTTTGTACCAGCTCTTGCTTCCTTAACTATTTCCTTGCCCTTTGTGAGAAGCTGAGCATCAGAAACCTTTCCTTTTTGCAGGAATATCTGATGTATGCTGAAAGTTTTGTAGCTGTCTTTTACTGACTGAATGTCTATTTCTTTTTCACAGGCACCCTTGATCTTTTCAATAATCCCCTGCTGGGCCAGATTGGCTTTAATCTCAGCTTCAGGGACTCTACTTCTGATCTCATCTTCCTGCATTTTAACTGTGCGTTTCACATCGGATAACGATTGTATATACTTCTTGTCATCACGAGGATCAGTCTTTTCTTCGTCTTTATCAACAGTTCCCAATGCAATTTTTCTGTTGGATTTTAGTGCACTGGTAACTACCTTTTCGATCTCGGCATTGACCTTGCTTTGACTCAGGTCCACGCCCATATCAGCAGCTATTTGTTGCAATCGAGTTCCCTGTATCAGGCCAACAATAGTGCTAGTGCGGACATCCGCAAATGCCATAAGGGAGATAACACCCTGTTGTTTGGCATTTTCCATAGCAGTGTTCCACTTGGCATTGAATGCCGATCTGCTTATTTCTACGCCGTCAACTTTTACGATGACTTCATCGCTAGAGCCTCTATTGCGACCAGTAATGCTTGGTCCTCCAAATTGCCAGAAAGCACCCAGAACAAATATCACTGCTATAAAAAACAGTATAATCTTAAGTCCTGCACCAAACTTCGTTCTCATTGTATATATACTCATAAGATCGATCATCCTCCATATTGCTAATTGCGAGCCTATGGCTCACAGTTTGAATGTAACCGAATATACTAACCTGCGTTATTCACCAAGCTCGTTTTTTGTCCAGCAGCAGGGACAAAAGCTGAGAGTGTAAATGCGCACCATATACACCGTCAATAATGAATATTGTGGGCTAATTCAGATAATTAGCTTCGTCTGAGCATCTGCTTCAGCTCAGTCTCATTTCCTGCGTTGGCGAGACCTTCCTCAGCAGATACAATACCTGCTTTGACGAATCTGTCCAGACACTGGTTCATAGTCTGCATACCCCAGAAACCACCCTCAGTTATCGCCTGGTATATCTGTCCCGATTTGCCCTCTTCAAGCATCTTTGAGACAGTTGGGTTTGCAACTAATACTTCAATTGCAGCGATACGACCAGGTTTGTCTATCCTGGGGAGAAGTTTCTGCGAAATAATTCCTTTCAATGATATTGACATACGCATACAAATCATTGGCTTATCGTGAGGTGGGAACATATTGACTATTCGGTCCAGGGTTTCTGCAGCACTTGTGGTGTGAACCGTTGAAAAGACCAGGTGTCCAGTTTCCGCTGCAGCAAGAGCAACGTTCATAGTCTCTACGTCTCTCATTTCTCCAATAAGAATAATATCAGGACTTTGCCGGAGAACATATTTGAGGGCGTCAGTGAAAGAATCGGTGTCAATACCGATCTCCCTCTGGTTGATGATAGCTTTTTTGTCCGGATGGACAAATTCGATAGGGTCTTCAACGGTGACAATATTACATCGTCGAACTTTGTTAATACTGTCTACCATTGCTGCAAGTGTTGTGGACTTCCCGCTCCCGGTAGGACCTGTGACCAGGACTAGTCCCTGCCTCTGAGTGGCGATATCTCCAACAACTGCAGGCATCCCTAATTCTTCAAGTGAATAAATATCAAGAGGTATCAACCTCAAAACCATACCAATAGAGTTTCGCTGCTGATATATGTTTACACGGAATCTAGCCAATCCATCGATTTGAAATGCCAGGTCCAGTTCATGCCTTCGTTCAAACCGGGATATTTGCTCGTGGCTCATTATGCTATAAGCTAATTCCTGAGTATCTTCGGAGGTCAGAACCGGAAATTCTCCCATTCCTGCAACCTTACCGTGTACTCTCATCATCGGCGGTGCTCCGGATTTGATAAAAATATCTGATGCCTTTGCAGCAGCCGCTATCTCGGCGAAGTCTCTTAGACTATTTTCCATGGTCTCAGCTCCTATTTTTGCTTCTGACAATGTATAATGTGCAATTCATAATATAGCACGCAACACAAAAGTGCAACAGTATTGCAGGAGTTTATCCTACACAATCATTCCAATATTGTTGTTACTTGTGAGTAAGTTTTCGTGTTATGACATATGCTACCGCAGCTCCTCCGGCAGCAATAAAAATGATAATTAACACGTTTTTGCCTGAATTCCTACCCTTTGTATTAGCAACCTGTCCGGTCTGCGGATTCGGCCAGTCAAGCTGGCTTATATTGTGATCAATTATCTTGACAGCATACTGTATGTTTCCAAGATTATAAACGCCAGTAATACTTATCTTGTCATCCACAAACCCATTCGGAGCATTGATAGGAGTTGTTTTTCCTGCCAGAATGCTTATTTGTAAGCGGTCCAGTCTTTTGAATGCTAGAACTATTGGGTCTATATGGACGGTTGCAGAGCCTGAAGCCAGACCAGTATTCGTGTCAAAAGTTGCACTTGTACTGTTATTAGCACCAGGAACAGGAATCTTTTTTGTTGTTACATGCAGATTGTTGACAGCCCAGCCTGTACCTTTAGAGATTGATTCTACGTCTTCTCTGACAGTTTTTTCAGGTACAACGCCGTCGTAGTTGATACTTACAAGATCGGTCCAGCCTGCACCAGCCCATATTAAAACAAGGACTTGTGGTGGTGACATATTTATGGGATTGGCAGCAGTGGCAGTAGCATTCACAGCAATAGCCAGGGAACATACGAGTACAAACGCAAATGTCATTGCAGACGTTCGCGCACAAATATGCATGAGTTTTTTGTGGATAAGTAAAGATAGGTGAATCAACAGGCTGCCTGCGGTTGGATGATGATAAATGCTGGTGGAGCTGAGGGGACTCGAACCCCTGACGTCCACACTGCCAGTGTGGTGTTCTCCCAGCTGAACTACAGCCCCATGGTTTTTATATTTTAGCACAACAGCCGATCCTTGGCAACCGAATCAGCGCGATCCGACAGCCCAACTCCGCATCAGACGTTGCCGCTTTGCAAGTGTGAATGGATTGCCCATCAGTGCCGGGATAAGTATACCAGAGCTTGTCAGAGTAGTCAACAGCAGTTATGGCTGGGAAGAAAGCTTTTATTCGTGTTTTACAGCTAAATCATTCGCGTGAGTTCAGTTGCTGGAAATATGTAACTGTTCATTTATGTGAGAATTTAAAGTCCATTCATGCTTCGATACGCGCTTTGCGCTACTCAGCACGAACGGACTTTAGTTCAGTTCACAGTAGACTCCTAAGTAACACGATAGTTGTTACTTCATCTAGATAACTCGAAGTCCCGAAATCGCTACTGAACTCTTACGGAAATATTCCTTTCATCCTTCGACACGCTCAGGACAAACGGATGGCATACAATATGGACCCATATTTTGATTGTAACAGTTCACTCTTGTTGAGTATAACGTCGTCCTGAACTTGATATGGCGCCCAGGAACATTCGAGATGGGTCCTGAATCAAGTTCAGGATGATGTGTTTCCAATTACTATGAACTTGTTACTTTTGATTTGACAGCTGAGGCTGGGTTGCTTAGAATGAGTACTCATGAAGAGTTGAGTATGACCTGCAAATGGCAACTGACTACCTCACCCCTGATACCGCATGGAGAATGTACCCTAACAATGGATTCCCAGACCAAACGCTACATCTTGTTCACTTGGGGTTGTCAAATGAACGAAGACGATTCCGAACAAATATCCAGCATGTTGATGCGTATGGGTATGTCTCCCACACAAGATCCTGAAATAGCTGACGTTGCCATTCTGGTTACATGCAGCGTTAGAGAAAAACCGGAAAACAAGGCGCTTTCCAAACTTGGCGAACTCAACATGATCAAAGAGCGCCGCCCCTGGATGGTAATTGGTGTGTGTGGATGTATGGCTCAACGCAAGGGAAGAGCTCTGCGCAAGGCCAAGACATATATCGATTTCATAGTAGGTACTCACAACTTGAGTCAGATCCCCGAGTTAATCTACAATGCACAAAAAGGCCGCAAGTTTGCATCAGCTCTAGATATGCCCCGGGAACATTCAGATGAAAAGAGACTGCCGGGCAGAGTATCCAGAGAAGAAGTAGGACTTAAGTGCTTTGTACCTATTATGTATGGATGCGACAATTTCTGCTCCTATTGTATTGTCCCTCATGTCCGTGGACGAGAACGCAGTAGAAAAGTAGATGCTGTAATCTCAGAAGTAGCTGAACTTGCTTCCAGAGGCTGCAAAGAGATTACACTGCTGGGACAGAATGTGAATTCATACAGTGATCTGGATATTGATTTTCCGAAACTATTGGGATTAGTAAATGATATTGACGGCATTCAGAGGATACGATTCATTACATCGCACCCTAAAGACCTGTCAGACGAATTAATTAGAGCCATTGCTGTAAATGATAAAGTGTGCGAGCATATACACCTGGCGGTTCAATCCGGTGATGATCGTATATTGCAGGCAATGAATCGTCGATATACCGTGGAACACTTGAAGAACCGCATCACTTCACTCAGAACAGCTATACCTGATATTGCAATTTCAACTGATTTCATTGCAGGGTTTCCAGGTGAGACTCAGGAAGAATTCGAGAATACTTTACGGTTGGTGGAAGATGTCAGATTTGATTCTGCATTTATGTTTGCGTTCAATGCTATTCCGGGAACTAAAGCTGCAGAATTGCCGGATCAACTCCCTGTAAGTGTAAAAAACGAACGTTTGAATCGCCTGATCAAACTTCAGAACGAAATCAGTTGCAGCGTGAATGAAGAGATGGTTGGCCAAACATATGAAGTACTGGTGGAAGGCCGAAGTCATAAGGACAATACAAAAGCAACCGGCCTTACACGCCAGGCAAAAACGATGAATTTTACTACAGAAAAAGACTTTACAGGCCAAATGGTTGCCATAAGAGCAATTGAAGGTCATTTATATGGTTATGTCGGAGAAATCCTGTAACCCGAGGACGAGGAAACGCTGTGGATGTCAAGAAAATAACCCCATTAGTTGCTCAGTATCAGGAGATAAAGGCACAGTATCCGGACATTATCCTGATGGTTCGTATGGGGGACTTTTACGAGATGTTTGGGGATGATGCAGTTACTGCAGCCAGGGAGCTGGAGATCGTCCTCACTTCCCGTTCACAAGGTTATGCGACAGATTCTCCGATGTGTGGATTTCCGCATCATTCAGTCGAAAAATATGTAGCCAGACTAATTGCGAAAGGCTTCAAGGTTGCCATTTGCGATCAGCTTGAAGACCCAAAAAAGACCAAAAAGATCGTTAAAAGAGGCGTTACCCGCGTAGTTACTCCCGGGACACTGCTGGAAGATGGGATGCTGGATGCCAAGGCTAACAACTTTCTGCTGGCTATTGCAAATGAACCTGATCTATATGGAATAGCTGCCGTGGACATCTCCACCGGCGAGTTCACTGTAACTGAGATACCAGGGAAAGACTCCAGCCGTAAACTGATGGAGGAGATCGGTAGAATAGCTCCAGCGGAAGTTCTTCTTCAGGAAATGAATATTGACCTGACCGATCCAATTAAACACTGCTGTAATGCAGTAGTTACAGATTATGAAAACAGTTCCATATATGGGCGAAGTGCAAAAGCTATTCTGACAGAACATTTCTCCACTGATTCTCTCAGAGGATTTGGTGCTGAAGATATGACAACAGGCCTGGAAGCAGCGGCTATGTTGCTGGAATATCTGCGCAGGACTAACTCCAATGCTTTGATGTCAGTTACTTCAATGTCCGTATACTCAACAAGCGGCTTCATGGTCCTAGATGCAGCAGCAAGAAGAAATCTCGAGATAACACATTCGATGTCTTCAGACAATAAGGCTGCAAGTTTACTGGGAGTTATGGATAAGACAAAAACTTCCATGGGCGGCAGACTGCTCAGAAGATGGATTGACTGCCCACTATTAGATGTAAGGCAGATAAACCAACGCCTGGACGCTGTCGAGGAACTGCTTGGAAATTCTTTAATGCGCAGCGACATAAGGGATATCCTCGGTAATGTGCAAGACATTGAGAGATTGATGTCCAGAATTATGGCTGAAAGTGCCAATGCCCGGGATTTGGTTGGACTTTCAAGTTCACTGAAGAAAATCCCCAGACTGGTCTTATCTCTGTCTGAAGCAAAGTCTGAAAGACTGGCTGCCCTTTCGGAATCCATTGAATCACTCGATGAAGTCACGTCAATTATCGATCAATCAATCACCGATGAGCCACCGATTGTAATCAAAGATGGTAACCTGATTCGAGACGGATATAATTCAGACCTGGATGAACTGCGGATGGCATCCCGCAGCGGCAAGACCTGGATAGCTTCTCTGGAAGCTCAGGAAAAAGAGCGCACCGGGATCAAAAATCTGAAAATCGGCTACAATTCTGTTTTTGGGTATTACATAGAAGTCACTAATTCCAATCTGGCAATGGTTCCTGATGAGTATGTGCGAAAACAGACAACCACCAACTCTGAACGTTTCATCACTCAGGGACTTAAGGAAATGGAATCCAAGGTGCTCGGAGCAGATGAAAAGTCTGCCGATATGGAGTATCAACTGTTTTGCGAGGTCAGGTCACGAGTTGCAGATCATGCATTAAGTGTTGTTGCTGTTGCCCGTGCAATTGCAGAGATTGATGTGCTTGCTGGTCTTTCGGAACTCGCGGCTGCCAATGACTATGTTAAACCTATTGTTGACGATGGAGATAAGCTTGTTATAAAAGCAGGTCGTCACCCCGTAGTGGAGCAATTCCTCAAAGAACGCTTTATTCCAAATGACACAAATGTCGACTGTGAGACTGATCAGCTGTTGATAATCACCGGTCCCAATATGGCAGGTAAGTCTACGTATCTTAGGCAAGTTGCACTGATAGCATTGATCGCTCAGATGGGCAGCTTTGTCCCTGCTGATTATGCTCTTGTTGGGGTTGTTGACCGGATATTTACCCGTGTTGGCGCTCACGACGAGTTAGCGAGCGGGCAGAGTACTTTTATGGTGGAGATGAATGAGACTGCCAACATCCTCAATAACGCAACAGAACGCAGTCTGATAGTGTTGGATGAGATCGGACGTGGGACATCTACATACGATGGCCTTTCGATTGCGTGGGCAGTGGCTGAGCAGATCAATACATTAGGTGCAAAGACATTGTTTGCGACCCACTATCATCATTTGAATGAGCTTGAAAAGCAGCTAAAGAGAGTCAAGAATTACAGAGTCGCTGTCCGCGAAGAGAAAGACCGCATTGTCTGGCTACGCAAGATTGTTCCAGGCGGTACTGACCGCAGTTATGGTATTGAAGTGGCTCGATTGGCTGGTCTGCCTTCTAGTGTTATTGACCGTGCGCAGGAGATATTAAAAGACCTTGAAAATGGCGCTCAGGGTGGAAAATCTACGGGTAAAGGGGCCAAGGTTGTAGAAAAACGCCAGACAATGCAGCTGAGTATGTTTGAAGCTGAGACCCATCCTGTGGTTGAAAAACTCAGGCATCTGGATGTCAGCACTATGACCCCTGTAGAGGCTATAACAGTACTCTACGATCTTCACAAGTCCGCAAACAGCAGGTAACCGTGTCCGAAGATGTATCTCAGAACAGAATTTTCCAGCTTGATGACCATATCGCAAATCTGATTGCGGCTGGGGAGGTTGTCGAACGCCCGGCTTCTGTAGTCAAAGAACTCGTTGAGAATTCTATTGATGCTGCTGCTAACAACATCACTGTCTATCTTGAGGATGGCGGCAAGGAACTGATTAAAGTTGTCGACAACGGCTGTGGTATGACCAGAGATGATGCTGTGACCTGCTTGCAGAGACATGCGACCTCGAAGATAAGCAGTGCCGAGGACCTTGAAGCCATAGCCACTCTCGGTTTTAGAGGTGAAGCTCTTCCCAGTATAGCTTCCGTCAGTTATTTTAATCTCACCACCAAGACTGAATGGACGAATGAAGCCACGGAGCTTGTTGTGGAAGGCGGGACTATCACCGACCTGCGAATGGTTGGCGCGCCTCAAGGGACGACAATATCTGTTGGGAGGATATTTTTTAACACTCCTGCCAGATTGAAATTCCTCAAATCTAGTCAAACAGAACTCTCACATATCAGCGATATCATTGGCCAGTTCGCCATCGCCTATCCTCATATTTCGTTCAAGCTGATTCATAACGACAGAGATGTGCTTACATCTCCCGGCACCAGCCAGCGGATCAACAGTATTGTTCAAGTTTTGGGTAAGGACACTGCAAAGAATCTGGTTCCAATAAACTATACACAGGGGCTGGTGGCGGTCGAGGGATTTATTGGAAATCCAACACTGACACGCAACCATCGCCGTGATCAGGTGTTTTTTGTAAATGGACGACCAATCAGGAGCAGGACTATTACACATGCTCTGGATATGGCTTATCGTGGACTCCTGCAGCCGGCCAGATTCCCTGTTGCGGTTATACTGATAAATATTGAGCCGGAGCTTGTAGATGTGAATGTTCATCCGACTAAAGCTGAAGTTAAGTTTTCAAGTGAAAACGAAATACATTCTGTGGTCCACCGTGCTGCAAACCAGGCGCTTATGGCTGGAGCTGCTGCTCCTACGATAGGTGCGGTAGACCAGCCTCCTGTTCAGATTCTGAGCAATCAACCAAGCAACCCATATCCGACTCAGCAAAAGCTCGAAATACCTGATGAGGAGTCTCTGAAGCAGTTTTCTGATGCTCTGGCTCAGAGGCGCGCGCAGGTGATTAGTAGTGAACCTGGTCCCGATCCGTTTGTGTGGGGGCAGGGGACCGGTGTTCCGATGGAAGAGTCTCCTGTTACGGAAGCCAATTTCGATACTGCGAGAACCGTAGCCTTGACCGGAGTGCGGGTTATAGGCCAAGCCAAGAACATGTATATTGTGGCTGTGTGTGATGACGGAATCCTTATTCTGGACCAACATGTTGCCCATGAGAGAGTCATATACGATTCACTGATTAAGAGATCAACAGATCAGTCAGCTGATATTCAGGGGATGCTTCTACCAGCAACCATATCATTTTCTGCCAGGGAAAGTGCCATACTGAGCCAACGCCTGGACGATGTCCGTAAGATCGGTTATGACCTTGAAGAATTTGGGCAGAACACATATCTGCTCAGAGGATCTCCTGCTGGCCTAAAACCTGAAGTCGCTGAGAGTGTATTAAAAGAGATCGTCACAGAGCTTTTGGAAACATCCATAGCCAGGCATCTTGTTGTAAGGCGGGATCAAGTGTTGATTACAGCATCCTGTAAAATGGCAGTTAAAGCCGGAGAGCCAATGGCAATGCCTGAAATGAGCAAACTGGTGGAGGATTTGCTCAAATGCGAAAATCCCTTTGTATGTCCTCATGGGAGGCCGATAGTAGTCAGCCTCTCCAACTGGGAACTGGCCCGTAAATTCCACAGGGCATAACATGAGCTGATAATATTTATGTTGTTGAGCTAACCACGAATATATTCTTTAGGGTTCATATGAGTGGTATGACAAGCTCGTAAGAAACCTGAACTAAAGGCAGGCTGGAAGCCTGCACCACAATTTAACCTCACATAACTCATCGGGTTTATTATCGAAATCAGTTGTCACACCCAACTTGCAGGCTCAGTGTGAACGGGTCGCTGCTTTATACAGGAGTTGATTATTGGCTTCAGCCTTTTAATCCTGAAGTCACGACACCCTGCACGAAATATCTTTGGGCCAGGGCGAAGATTATTATTAACGGTAGAAGCACTGCAGTTGAGGCTGCCATGAGAGAGACAACGTCAACGCCCCAGACATCCGAGAATGTGGCCAGTCCCAGGGCAAGTGTCCTCTTGTCTACAGAACGCAAATAGATGAGCGGTCCCATAAAGTCGTTCCAATGGGCTACGAATGAGAACACTGCTACCGACACCAGCACAGGTTTTGATAGAGGCATGATAATTTGCCAGAAGACCCGAAAATACCCACATCCGTCTATCCGGGCGGCTTCTTCAAGTTCTATCGGAATGGTCAGGAAGAACTGTCTCATTAAGAATATGTAGAACGCATTTCCGAAGAACGCCGGGACAATCAGCGGCATTATGCTGTCATACCAGCCCATGCTCTTGAAAATGATAAACAACGGGATCATGGTTACCATCGAAGGCAGCATAACTGTGCTTAACATAAAGATAAACAATGCATTTTTACCTGGAGCATTCAACCTGGCAAATGCAAAAGCTACCAGAGCGCTTGAGAACAATCCTCCGGTAACAGCAAAGAATGTGATTATAAGCGTGTTAAGAGTGTATTTTGCAAACGGCATCAATGTTAGTGCGTATGAATAGTTAGAGAGCCTCAGTGCGGACGGGAAGAGGCGGATGCCTGGCTGTGCGATCTCTTCCGGTGTGCTCAGCGAGACTGTGAGCATCCAGACTAATGGCAGTATAAACGCAATACCCAGGACAACCAATACGATATATGTGAGGATCTTTTTTATCATTTCGTTTTGGTTCCTTCATAGTAGACCCAGCGAGAAGAGTTCCAGAAGTGCAGCATGGTTATCACCATCACTGCCAGGCACAACACCCATGCCATTGCAGATCCATATCCCAGTTTCATAAACTCAAATGAGCTCTTGAAAAGATATAGAGCGTAGAAAAGTGTGGAGTTCTCCGGTCCACCGTCAGTCATCATATATGCCTGAGTAAACATCTGTACTGAATACATAGTTCCTACAACAAGCTGATAGAAGATAGCAGGGGATATCAACGGCAGAGTCACGTTAACAAAACTTTTCCAGGGACCTGCGCCGTCTATTTTGGCAGCCTCATACAATTCCTCAGGTATTCCCTGAAGAGCAGCCAGGTAGACGACCATAGCTCCACCAACACCCCAAATACTCATCAGTATGAACGCGGGCATTGCATATAACGGGTCTTGAAGCCAGGCAATAGGTTTGTCTATCAGAGGCATCCAATGCATCCCACCGGCTGATATCTTAGGGATTATGCTTAAGGAGAGCAACTTGTTGATCAGACCAGTGGTAGGATTGAACAGATAGAGCCAGACCATTGAGGTAGCAACACCGGAGATAATGGCTGGAAGATAGTATACAGTTCGAAAGAAACGGATCCCAAAAAGTTTCTGATTCAACAGTATTGAGATACCCAGTCCGCCAATAATAGCCAATGGTATGCTGAAAACAGCGTAGTAGAGTGTTACACTGACAGCTTTGTAAAACAGTGCGTCATTTTGGAACATCTCTACGTAGTTGCGCATTCCGATGTATCTGGCTGGAGATATAGCATCCCATTTACTTAGACTGATAACCACCGATGCCAGCAGTGCACCAAATGTCAGGACTACAAACCCAATTATCCATGGTGATGCAAACGAATAGAACGCAACAGCTTCAGCACGTTTGGCTCTGCTATCACGGGTATGGAAACGGACGTAAAGAAAAATAGCAACCCCGGCAATCGCCAGGAAGCTGAATGCCCATACACCGATCTTCAACCAGTCAATAATTGGAAAGCCAGAGACATCTTCATTTGCACGTTTAAGGACCAGATTGGTTGTCTTGGCAGCGTTTGAGAGAGCTTCCTGGCTTGAGATATTGCCCTTTAGTGCGCCTTCGATCTGTGTTGCGAGAGCCTGGCTGGCTTCCTGCCATCCTGAGACGATAGGTATACTGCGTCCGGTTTCGGCTATATCAACAAACACCCTGGTTTTGGAATCAGAGTAGAAAAGCGGAGACCGTGCCGCTGACCTACGGGCTGGTATTCTGCCTGCGACTTTGCATATGGCACTTACTTGACTGTAGCTGGTGGCGAACTTAATAAATCTCCATGCAGCTTCTTTGTGTCTGCTGCCTTTCGGTATGACAAGAGAGTTGCCGATAACCTCTACGGCAGGTGTTTTGGAATATGGAACAGATGCAACCCCATAGTCCAGATTCGGGAAATACTTTTTCAGGTCTGGTATACGGAAAGGACTGTCGATCCTCATGGCAAGCTTGCCTTGCCCGAACGGATCTTGTGCGGCACCTTTAAAGTTGGCAGAAAACACTTGAAGGTTCGGGACACCGCCAACTTCATCATCAACAAAGCTCTTCATCCAGTCCAGTGCTTTTACACACTGAGGAGAGCTAAAATCTGCTTCAAACGTATTCGGCTTGAGCATATCTCCGCCCAACTGCCAGGAATACATCATGAAGTTATTTGGACTATATAGAAAATCGGCGAATCCAACCTGCGAAGGAATACCATTGCTATCAAGTTTGGTAAGCTTTTTAGCGTAACTGCGGAGTTCGTCCCAGTTGCGTGGAGGACGCTTTGTGTCCAGACCGGCTTCTCGAAACAGTGTCCGGTTGTAGAACAATGCATTCGGACTCATGATCCATGGAATACCATACAGCTTACCCTTGTAGGTGTTTTGTGCGAGGCCGACCGGGTAGAAGTCCCTGGTATCGAATTTGTCGCGGGAGATAAGAGAGTCAAGAGGCTCAAGTCCTCCACGACTCATCAGCTCTCCTCCCAGATGGGCATAAAACCTGACAACATCCGGGGGGACTTCTCCAGCGATCGAGAGCATGAGCATCCTCTCGATATATTTCATTGGAACAAGCATAGGTTTGACTGTGATATCCGGGTTAGCCTTCTCGAAGTCGGATATCATCTTGTCGTAAGCGGACTTTTCGTCCTGAGTGGCTCCATACCAGAAGACGACTGTCTCGTTGCTGAATACCCTGACAGGAATCAGCAGGACTAGTGCACACAGTATTAAGCTGGTAAATAGAATATGCAGTGGTTTCATTTCGGTTCCAATATATACCAATCGTGCTTGTCTGTAAACTCTGGGAGTGTTAGTGGGCTAAAGAATCAAAACAGATTATCCACAGATTTTTAAAGAGAGCTGCAGATAGAATATGATGCGTTCCCCAAATTGGAATTTGCGGGATATTTTTAGATTGCTTCAGGTTGAGGCTGATAATCAAGCGTATTCCGTTCGTGCTAGTCGAAGCGTGAACGAAATACGCAGCATTCAGAATGACATTCTATTTAGTTTTCATTGCTTTTTCTATTTTGGCCCAGGAATCTCTAAGGGTTACTGTACGGTTAAAACAGAGCTTTTCCGGGGTTGAATCACGGTCTATGCAGAAATAGCCCTGTCTCTCGAATTGGAACCTGGTGCCTGGTTTTGAACCTATTACGCTTGGCTCTACATAGCAGGTGGTGACTTGCAGCGAATCCGGGTTCAAGTTTGAGAGGTAATCCTGTCCATCTTCCACGTCATCCGGGTTAGGTTTAGAGAAGAGTGATCCATACAACCTGGCTTCTGAAGGGACTGCCTGATTTGCAGCTACCCAGTGCAGAGTTGCCTTGACCTTGCGTCCATCTGGGGAATCTCCACCTCTTGTTGCAGGATCGTAGGTGCAGTGCAGTTCCACTATATTGCCGGCTTCGTCCTTTACAATGCTCTCACATTTGATGAAATAAGCGTTGCGGAGTCTGACTTCACGGCCTGGTGCCAGCCTGAAATATTTCGGCGGTGGATCCTCCCGGAAGTCTTCCTGCTCAATATATAGTTCACGCGCAAATGGTACTTTCCTGGTACCCATATCAGGATTCTCAGGATTATTAACTATGTCCAGCTCTTCTATCTGATTTTCGGGATAGTTCGTTATTACGACTTTAACAGGATTCATAACAGCCATTACCCGCTGAGTCTGCTTGTTAAGGTCTTCACGTATGCAGTCTTCAAGGACGGCGACATCGACAGTGCTATCTGTCTTTGCAACTCCGATCCTCTTGCAGAACTCATGAATTGCCTCGCTGGTGTATCCACGTCTGCGTAGTCCGGCGAGGGTAGGGAGCCTCGGGTCGTCATACCCCTGCACGTATCCTCCATTGACCAGATCAATGAATCTCCGTTTACTCATTACAGTGTATGTAAGATTAAGCCTGGCAAACTCTATCTGTCTGGGATGATAGATACCGAGTTGATCCAGAAACCAGTCATAAAGCGGGCGGTGGTTTTCATATTCCAGAGAACATAGCGAATGTGACACACCTTCGATCGAATCTTCAAGACCGTGCGCCCAGTCGTAAGATGGGTAAATACACCACTTGGCTCCCTGCCGGTGGTGGTCGGCATGGCGGATTCGATACATAATAGGATCACGCAAATTCAGGTTGCCTGAAGCCATGTCGATTTTTGCTCTAAGTGTGCGGATACCGTCCGGAAATTCACCGGAGCGCATACGCCGGAACAGGTCCAGATTTTCTTCTACACTTCTATCACGATAAGGACTGTTGGTGCCAGGCTCAGTAAGAGTGCCACGTGACTTGCTGACTTCTTCAGGAGTCAAGTCACAGACATATGCGCAGCCCTTTTTAATAAGCTCAATTGCCCATTCATATATCTGTTCAAAATAATCAGATGCAAAGAAGAGTCGATCTCCCCAGTCAGCACCAAGCCAGCGGACATCATCAATAATTGCATCCACATATTCCTGCTCCTCTTTGAGAGGGTTGGTGTCATCAAACCTGAGATTGAACAAGCCATTGAAATCCTGAGCAGTACCATAATCGATCCAAACAGCCTTAGCATGACCTATGTGGAGATAGGCATTAGGTTCAGGAGGAAAGCGAGTGACTACCTGGTTAAATCGTCCGTCATTCAGGTCTTGCTTTACAGCTTCGCGAATAAAGTCGAGTGAGGATTCATTACGTGCCTCGCTATTTTCTGCAGTTTCGTTAGTTGGCTTGTTCATCAATAATTGTAACCTTTCTGTAGCAGGGACTCCCGTCAATATACCAATTAATGAGGGGGTTAGTCAATCTCTTAGAGCTCAGAATGAATCATGGATACTGTGGTAATGGGTGCATATTAACCAGTATTAGGGTATGTATAGAATCACAAGTATCTGTATCGCACGACAACTCAAGGAATTATTCGCGTGTTATTTCCTTATTTCGTCCGAATCATGTGTGATTAGAGCATTTGTTCTCTCGTGAAAGTTGACCATGCAGGAGTGGCTGTGCTAACATGACAAGACCTTTTGGTGTCCGCAAGATTTGCGATGTATAAAGGGCAGCGCGGGTGTTTGAACGCGTGTTGTTTTGAAATATTGTATCTATCTGCGGACCCTCTCTTCCGGTTGGACGAGGGGGATTTTTGTCTATATGGGGGTGTTTCCAGGTGAGAAGCGATGTAGTCAGAACAGGCGTTGAAAGAGCCGCCCACCGTTCGCTGTTAAAGGCGATGGGTTATACCGACGAGGAGATGTACAGACCTCTAATCGGGATTGCTAACTCCTGGAATGAGGTAGTTCCTGGTCATATACACCTGGACAAGATAGCTCAGGCTGCTAAGACAGGTGTCAGAATAGCCGGAGGAACGCCTATGGAGTTTGGCGTTATCGGAGTGTGTGATGGTCTGGCAATGGGTCACGAGGGAATGAAGTATTCTCTGGCTACCCGCGAGATCATAGCGGATTCGATAGAGTGTATGGCCAAAGCCCATGCATTTGATGGACTGGTGCTTATCCCAAACTGCGACAAGATTGTTCCTGCAATGCTCATGGCTGCGGCGCGTATAAACGTGCCGACCATAATCATCAGCGGTGGACCAATGCTGGCAGGTCGCTATAAGGGCAAAGACATCTCAGTTACTCAGATGTTCGAAGGCGCCGGCTCTGTTAGAAGCGGTAAGATCACTGAAGAAGAACTGTGCGAGATGGAAGAAGTTGCCTGTCCGAGCTGTGGAAGCTGTGCTGGTATGTTCACAGCCAACTCAATGAACTGCCTGACAGAAGCTCTAGGTATGGCATTACCAGGCAATGGAACAATTCCTGCCGTTTATTCCGAGCGTATAAGGCTGGCAAAGAAATCCGGTATGAAAATAATGGAACTGGTCGAGAAAGACATAAGACCGGCAGACATTATGACTCCTACGGCATTCCAGAACGCCCTGGCGATGGATATGGCTCTGGGATGTTCAACAAATACTGCTCTGCACGTTCCAGCCATTGCACACGAAGCTGGAGTTGATTTTGAGCTGTTCTCATTAAATGATGTGAGTGCACGGACTCCTCATGTAGTCACACTGAGCCCGGCTATTGCGCATCCATCACCTGATCCCGCCCAGCAGGTGATCCATCATATGCAAGACTTCCATGAAGCCGGTGGAGTTGCAGCTGTGATGCAGGAACTGGGTAAGCACGGTCTTGTGGATTTATCTGTTCAGACAGTAAGCGCCAAAACAATGGGCGAAGCAACTGCAAATGCCCGTATCAAGGATTCGGATGTTATACACACAGTCGATGATCCTTATCATAAAGTTGGCGGATTAGCTGTCCTCAGAGGAAACTTATGCCCCGACGGAGCCGTAGTTAAACAGGCAGCTGTAGAACCGGAAGCATGGCATTTCGAAGGCACTGCCAAAGTATATGAGTGCGAAGACGATGCAGTGGCAGCCCTGTTGACCGGCAAGGTTGTAAAAGGCAATGTTATCATAGTCCGCAACGAGGGTCCTAAAGGCGGTCCTGGTATGCGTGAGATGCTGACTGCGACTGCTACAGTCTCCGGAATGGGAATGGGCAAAGATATCGCCCTGATTACCGATGGACGTTTCTCCGGTGCGACTAGAGGAGCAGCCATAGGACATGTTTCTCCTGAAGCAGCATCCGGCGGTGTCATCGGTCTGTTGAAGGACGGTGATAAGATAGTCATTGATATTGCTGGACGGACTATGAATGTAGATCTGTCCGACGAAGAGATAGCTGCTCGCAGAGCTGAATGGATTGCTCCGGAACCAAGAGTTAAAAAAGGATATTTATCTCGCTATGCAAAGATGGTATCATCTGCTGCAAAAGGCGCGATAATTGAGTAATAAACCAGGAGCTAAAAATATGAACGGCGCCAACGCTCTGATACAGGCATTAGTTGACCAGGGAACCGACGTTGTGTTCGGCATCCCTGGTGGGGTAATGATCCCGATATATGATGCACTGTACGGACGAACGGATATCAGAAGTTATCTGATGCGTCACGAACAGGGTGCTGCACATGCTGCCGATGGTTATGCAAGAGCTACCGGTAAAGTCGGGGTATGTTTTGCGACATCAGGTCCTGGAGCAACAAATCTAGTTACCGGTATTGCAACTGCACATATGGATTCCATCCCAATGCTTGCTGTGACCGGTCAGGTCAGGACAACTGCGCTTGGTAAGGACTCTTTTCAGGAAGCTGACATCCTCGGTATTACCATGCCGATAACTAAGCACAACTATCTGGTTAAAGACGCATCTGATTTACCGCGAATTATTGCAGAGGCGATGCATGTTGCTGGAACCGGCAGGCCAGGTCCGGTGCTTGTGGATATTCCGATGGATATTTCGCTGGCAAAGACGGATTATGTTCCTGTCACAGACATAAACATACGCGGATATGATATAAATGTCGAGATAGATGACAATGCTGTAAATGATGCTATTGATCTGATAAACAGTTCAAAACGTCCAGTGCTGTATGTTGGTGGAGGAGTGATAGCCAGTGGGGCATCAGAGGAGTTGATAAGACTCTCAGAGAAGACTCATATACTGGTTACTACGACTTTACTTGGTAAAGGTTCGATACCGGAGACCCACCCGCATTCATTAGGAATGCTCGGTATGCACGGTACAGCATATGCCAACCATGCTGTCCACAACTGTGACCTGTTGATAGCAGTTGGGGCAAGGTTTGATGACAGAGTGACTGGAAAGCTGGATGCATTTGCAAGCGGAGCCAAGGTTATTCATGTCGATATCGACCCGGCTGAGCACGGCAAGACGGTAAATCCTGATGTATCAGTTGTTGGAGACTGCAAGGAAGTCTTGAGACGTTTTGCAGACAGGGTTGATCCAAGAATAGAAACTGATTGGAACAGGCAGATTTCGTTGTGGAAGAGTGAATATGCTCTGCAGTGTCCCGTTGATGATAGTAAATTGTCACCTCAGTGTGTGATTAACACGCTTTGCCGTATGACTATGGGTGATGCAATTGTAGTAACCGATGTGGGGCAGCATCAAATGTGGACTGCTCTATATTATAAAACCAATTCACCCAGACATTTCCTGAGTTCTGGTGGATTGGGAACTATGGGATACGGGTTCCCTGCCGCTTTTGGCGCCCAGGTTGGTTGTCCTGACAAGACAGTATTGGCAATCTGCGGTGATGGTGGTTTTCAAATGACACTGCAGGAGTTGTCACCGGCAGTTGAACACAAGCTGCCTATCAAGATAGCTTTGATGAATAACCGTTACCTGGGTATGGTGAGGCAGTGGCAGGAATTATTCTGGAACGGCAGATATTCCGGTGTGGATATCTCACATCAGCCTGATTTCGTTAAATTGGCGGAAGCCTACGGAGCTGTCGGGATCAGAGTCGAAACGATGGACCAGGTAGAACCAGCTATCGCAAAATCGCTGGAAATTGATGACAGACCCACTATTATGGATTTCCGGATCCATCGTGAAGAAAACGTATTCCCGATGATTCCGGCTGGCCAGAGTATTGAAGAGATGATGGTCAACAGACCTAAACAAGAGGACTGACCTTGACAAACGATAGATTGCAGCATACTATAACCGTTCTCGTTGAGAACAAATCCGGTGTTCTGGCAAGAGTTGCCGGATTATTTGCACGTCGAGGGTTCAATATTGAGTCCCTTGCGGTAAGTATTACCGATGACCCGACCATGAGCCGTATGACCATTGTGGTCACGGGTGATGATTCTGTTCTTGAGCAGATTGAAAAACAGACAAATAAGTTAGTTGATGTTATCAGGCTGGTAGACTACTCCGATATACCAATTTTGGAGAGGGAGCTTGCTATGATCAAGGTTCATGCTCTACAGAATCAGCGCATGGAGATAATGCAGATAACAGATATTTTCAGGGCGAAGATAATTGATATCAGCGATACCACGTTTACAATTGAAGTGACGGGAAATGTTGATAAAGTGGATGCCTTGGAAAAGCTGTTATCTCCATATGGTATTTGTGAAGTCGTGCGAACTGGCAAGATTGCCATGGCGCGCGGAGACCATACGGCGTTTGGTGGTTAGATGGATTCATTAGTATCAGCAGCCAGTTTTGAATCGGCGCTGAGAATACTTGCCATTTTGGGACCAAGTATTGGTGTAACACTATGGCTGGTAAACCGAAGAGGGAAATCCGACACCAATTTGTTCATTTGGAGTATATCGGTCGGTGTTGTACCGGTCACAGTCTATGCATTATGGCTGGTAGAACGTTTTAGTATTAGAGTATTCGGCTTGGATTCGATTCTGGGCCTGGGTATAATGGTGGTGGTATTTTTGGCGGTTGGTGTTGTATCGGCGGCTTTGATCACTACAATTTCGAGACGCGGTAACTAATTACTGCAAACTCACATTTCGGAGGAAGAATATGTCAGCAAGAGTGTATTACGATGCAGACGCAGACCTTGGCGTACTTAAGGGCAAAAAGGTTGCGATTATTGGCTATGGTAGTCAGGGTCATGCGCAAGCCCAGAATTTGCGAGACAGTGGTGTTGAAGTAGTTGTCTCCGATCTTCAGGGATCCGATAACTGGAAGCTAGCTATTGAGCACGGTTTCAAGCCGATGTCAGCAGCTGATGCAGCTAAATCGGCAGACATCATTCAGATATTGACTGAAGATGAATCACAGTCAGCAGTATATAAGAATGAAGTTGAAGCCAATCTTGTGCCGGGAAACACTCTGCTGTTCTCCCATGGCTTCAATATTCACTTCGGACAGATCATCCCACCAAAGGATATTGATGTCATAATGGTAGCACCAAAAGGCCCCGGCCACCTGGTGCGCAGAGTCTATACAGAAGGCGCAGGCGTTCCTGCTCTGATCGCTATCTACCAGGATGCCAGCGGCAAGGCAAAAGAGACTGCTCTTGCTTATGCTAAAGGCCTGGGAGCAACCAAAGTTGGCGTGCTTGAAACCACATTCGAAGAAGAGACTGAAACCGACTTGTTCGGCGAGCAGGCTGTTCTTTGCGGCGGCTGCACTGCACTTGTGCAGGCGGGATTTGAGACTCTTGTCGAAGCTGGTTATCAGCCTGAGATCGCTTATTTCGAGTGCCTGCACGAGCTCAAACTCATTGTCGACCTTATGTATGAAGGCGGCATGAGCAAGATGCGCTATTCGATCAGCAATACTGCTGAGTTCGGTGATTACACTCGTGGACCAAGAGTGGTTAACGAGGACACCAAAGAAGAGATGCGCTACATTCTTGATGAAATTCAGTCCGGTGAATTTGCAAAAGAATGGATCCTTGAGAATAAAGCCGGCAGACCCACATTCCTGGCGTCCCGACGCCATGGTGAGCAGCACTTGATTGAGGAAGTAGGATCAAAGCTGCGTGAAATGATGCCCTGGATAAAAGAGAAATAGTCTAGATTAACATGTCAAACTGAACACAGTGAAGAATGTGTTTTTAAAGCGGTACTTCACTGTATTCAAAATGACAAAGTATATGTTCAGAAAGACTGTATACTGGGCATAGTGTTATAGTGATATTTATGTGGTCGGGGGCAATGTGCTTCCGACCACACATCGTTATATCGTTAATTTCGGAAAGGGGATTCGACAGGTGCAAAGAAGAATACGAGTTTTTGATACCACACTGCGAGATGGCGAGCAATCTCCAGGCGCCAGTATGAATATTGCTGAGAAGCTGGAAGTCGCCAAGCAATTGGCAAGATTGAAAGTTGACGTTATCGAAGCCGGTTTCCCTATCTCCTCAATAGGAGACTTTGAGGCAGTCAAAGCTGTAGCTGAGACTGTAAAAGGACCAGCTGTTGCAGGACTATGCAGGGCGAACCTTGGTGATATCGACCGTGCATGGGAAGCTTTGAAATACGCCAAGAAACCGGTGATTCACACCTTTATAGCAACATCGGATTTGCACCTGGAGAAGAAGCTTAACAAGACACGAGATGAAGTCCTTGAGCTAGCTGTTGCAGCTGTTAAGAGGGCCAAAGGATATTGTGAGGATGTTGAGTTTTCGGCTGAAGATGCCTCTCGTTCCGACCTGGGTTATTTGTGCCAGGTAGTCGAGGCGGTTATCGCTGCTGGAGCTACAGTAGTCAATATTCCTGATACGGTTGGATATGCTATACCGTTTGAGTATGGCAATCTGATCGCCAGTCTTTTTGAGCGAGTACCCAATATCAAAGATGCGATAATAAGTGTCCATTGTCACAATGACCTGGGACTGGCTGTAGCAAATACTCTTGCTGCAGTTCAGGCTGGTGCTGGACAGGTGGAATGCACAATCAATGGTATAGGTGAAAGAGCGGGCAATGCTGCTCTTGAAGAGATTGTTATGGCGCTGCATATCCGGCAGGATATTCTTAATGCTAGAACGACCATTTACACTCCGGAGATTATTGCGTCCAGTAAGTTAGTTTGCAGTGTCACTGGTCTGACCGTGCAAGCGAATAAAGCTGTTGTCGGAGATAATGCCTTTGCACATGAAGCAGGTATTCATCAGCATGGTGTTATGAAAGAAAGACGCACATACGAGATTATGGATGCGGAATCCATTGGACTCCGAGAGAGCAAACTTGTCCTGGGTAAGCATTCAGGGCGTCATGCATTTGAAGATAAGCTCAAGTCTATGGGGCACCATCTTGGTAAAGTGGAACTGGATAAAGCATTTGACCGGTTCAAAGACCTTGCAGATAAGAAGAAAGAACTATTCGATGAAGACATCGATGCAATAGTGGCTGATGAAGCCAGAACCATTCCGGCTAAGTATCATCTGGATTATATGTGTGTTGTTACAAATCTTGATGGTATTCCTACTGCAACTCTACGAATGAAGATAGAAGATGATCTTGTCGTCGAGACCGGAATTGGCGTTGGTTCCGTTGATGCTGTTTACAAAACTATCGATAAAATGGTCAGCGCGGAGTATTCGTTGAGCGACTATATTGTTAAAGCAGTTACAGGTGGTACCGATGCACTCGGCGAAGTAACAGTGAAACTTGCGGGTAAGCGCGGTGAAGTATACACCGGACGCGGCGCCAGCCTGGATATCGTCGAAGCCAGTGCAAAGGCCTACTTGAATGCGATTAATAAACTGGTGTACTACGAACATGTCCGTGTGGCAAATGGTGTACGAGTGGACAAGCCAACGCTCTAAGATTAGAAACTATTTCCAGGTTAGGGGCTTATTTGAAATTCTAAAGAATGTGGTAATGTTATCTGTGTAAAGCAGATACTGCGTTACTCCTAAGAAACCTAGACATCTTGGTTATGGTTTGTGCGTTCCCTGAGCGAAGTCGAAGGGACGCACATCGTCACATATCTTTAGAACTGTGTTCCCTTCGGCTCCGCTCAGGGAACGGTTTGTTCATGAAATTACCACGCTAAAAGCGCGGTCGGATACTCAGGATGATAAATGCCTGGGGATGACAGATTCTACTGTACGTTGCAATTAGAATTAGTAAAGGAAAGACAAATGGGACAGACTATTACTCAGAAGATACTGGCTGCTCACTGCGGTCGAGAACAGGTTGAAGCTGGAGAACTGATAAGTGCGAAGCTGGACCTGGTACTGGGCAATGACATAACCGCTCCGATAGCTATTCAAGAGTTCGAGAAAATTGGTGCAAAGACTGTATTTGACCCTGCGCGGGTTGCCTTAGTTCCGGATCACTCGACTCCAAATAAAGACATTAAGTCCGCTCAGCTGGTTAAGATGCTGCGTGAGTTCAGCAAGAAGCACGGAATAGTGAACTTTTTTGAAATAGGCAGGATGGGCATCGAACATACACTGCTGCCTGACCTGGGTTTGGTTGGGCCTGGAGACGCAGTTATTGGTGCAGACTCCCATACCTGCACTTACGGGGCTCTGGGGGCGTTTTCTACCGGTGTAGGCAGTACAGACCTGGCCAGCGCAATGGCTCTTGGTGAGACCTGGTTCAAAGTTCCGGAAGCCATTAAGTTTGTATATCACGGCAAACCCAACAAATGGATCAGTGGTAAAGACTACATACTGCACACCATTGGTATTATCGGAGTGGATGGTGCTCTGTATTCAAGCATGGAGTTTACCGGTGAGGCAATTGAATCACTGGAGATGGCTGGTCGGTTCACCATGTGCAATATGGCGATTGAAGCAGGTGCAAAGAATGGAATCATTGCGCCGGACGATATCACAATGGCTTATGTCACAGGCAGAGCCCAGAGGCCATATACTCTGTATAAGAGTGACTCGGATGCTGTTTACAAACAAGTGATAGACATTGATGTCTCCAAGCTGGAACTGCAGGTCAGCTTCCCTCATCTTCCTGAGAATGCCCGGCCTGTCAGTGAGGCGACAGATATCCGTATTGACCAGTCTGTGATAGGTTCATGCACTAACGGACGCATTGAGGATCTGAGAGTTGCTGCAGGAATCCTGAAAGGTCGCAAAGTACATCCTGATGTCCGTTTGGTAGTATTCCCTGCAACTCAGGAAATCTATCTGCAGGCAATCAATGAGGGTTTGACACAAATAATGGTCGAAGCCGGAGCTGCTGTAAGCACTCCTACATGTGGTCCATGTCTCGGTGGTCATATGGGTGTTTTAGCAGATGGTGAGCGTGCAATAGCTACAACCAATCGGAACTTCGTTGGCAGAATGGGACATGTTAAATCCGAAGTATATCTGTCCGGTCCTGCAGTTGCAGCTGCTTCTGCTGTTTTGGGTCGAATCGGGAGCCCCGACGAACTGAACTGATTTGATTGAAAGTGAGTATACAATGATAAAGGGAAAAGTACATAAATACGGAAGTAACGTGGATACCGACGTTATCATCCCGGCTAGATATCTGAATACGACCGATCCTGCAGAGCTTGCTTCCCATTGCATGGAAGATATTGATGCGGATTTTGCCCAGAATGTCCAGGAGGGTGACATTATCGTAGCCGAGGACAACTTCGGATGTGGATCATCAAGAGAACATGCTCCTATTTCTATCAAGGCATCCGGAGTTTCCATCGTGATAGCGAATACTTTCGCCAGAATATTCTACCGGAACTCAATCAATACCGGATTGCCTATCCTTGAGTGTCCTGAAGCTGTTGCAGGAATCTCAAATGGCGATGAAGTCAGTGTTGATATTGAGACTGGTATAATTACTAATAACACCACTGGTAAAGTGTTTACAGCCAAAGCGTTTCCGCCTTTTATGCAGGGGTTGATTGAAGCCGGTGGGTTGATTAACTACGCTAGAGAACGTTTGAAGCAATAGTGCGTAAATGGAGCAGGGGAGTATCCTCTGCTCCATATATTTCTTGACAGACCCATTCGCCCTTAGAAAATCTCAGGATGAACGGGGACACGTTTGTATTAGAATGTCGATATGCAAGGCCAGCAATCTCAACTTGCTTTCTGGACTGTTTCTTCTTATTGCTCTATCCACTTGTAAACACAATTTCTACCAGCTCGTTTAGCTTGATAAAGAGCCTGGTCTGCTTTACTGATTAATTCACTTGGAGATACACCATCTTCAGAATATGTCGATATTCCCATACTCAGTGTCACTTGCGTTTTTCCACACGTGGATGAAGCTATTACTTCTCTTATTCTATCAGCAACTTCATATGCTTCATTCTTATCTGTACCACGCAGTATTATTCCAAACTCTTCTCCACCATACCTTGCTACAAGATCAACTTGTCTGATTTCCGACGCGAGTATGAGCGCAACTTTTCGAAGAACGGCATCCCCTTCCAGATGTCCATAAGTATCGTTATAGCGTTTGAAAAAGTCGACATCAGCCATAATGAAACTGAAAACGTTATTCGAACGCCGATTCTGACACATCTGAGCTAATGCCTGTTGCAGGAATCTGTGGTTGTTGAGTCCAGTCAATGCATCCTCACTGGCCTGAGTAAACAGTTCCAGGTTTGTTCCTGCCAGGTCATCCAGCAGCCAATGTGACTGTTCAATTGTGAATGCAAACGACATAGCGACAGATGCGGTATCTGCAATTGCTTCGGCGGTCTGGGCAATGACATCAAAATCTACCAATTCCCATTCATAGAATGCAATGAGAGCACCACTGATTCCCACTTCACTGCGGATCGGAGCTGCGGCGATAGATCGGATACTGCGTTCCTGTAGTGGTTTCTGTGCGCTGTATCTACTGGGTGAATGTCTGATCGGTATTGTATGTATCAGTGCATCTCGTTGATCACGATTTGAGATTATCTGGCCGTAAACTTCCTCGAAACAATTGGTTATATCTTCTGTGTTTTCACTGCTTCTCACGCAATTGATCGCACCTATGCGTGGATCAATTGTATAAACGGCGATCAGTTTTGTTCCGAGTATGCCGGGTGCATGTGCAACAATTTCCGATGCTATGTCTGTGACTCTAGCCTGAGGACCCATAAGACATATAGACTTGTTCATTGCACGCAAAGCAGAAAACATTTTATCTGACTTTATTTGATTCTCCAACCGAGTATAAGCCATAGCGGCAATTCGACAAACGAAAGCAATCACATCCTTGTCGTGATCAGCTATATTATTCGTGCCTTTATGATAACAGCACAACAATAACCGGAGCGTTCCAATGTCGACGAGTGGAAAGACCGTACATGATTCGCAACCCAGTTCTACTGCTCTATATCGAATAGTTCCAGGCATTTGTTCATAACCGGGGATATACAAATGATTTGCCCATGCGCCGGAAATGCCAACACAAGCTCTTGTAATTAACTGCACTTCGTTTGCTGTAAGATAGAGTTTGTTCTCCACATCCGGCACAACAGTGTTTTTGTCAGGATGAATCCACGCCAATTCGCACGTGATTTCAGGTCCAACGATATTAGACACATACTCACAAAGCGCATCCGCTACAGCAGTAATATCTGTGAACTCGTCGAATAAACTTGCAGGATTTTGCACGTAACATTTGTGCTGCATATTCAGAAGTATTCCTCCAACTATTAGTTGTTTTCTGTCTTATCAAGCGAGATTCTTCAATTTGTTCAGAATGAAATATCTACGTATCCCTAAGTCTGAACTCTCGCAATATCCGTAAAATAAAGCTACCCGGTTCCAACACTACCACTATTAACAGCAAGTTAGTGAATGACGCGAGTCAGGTTGTCGTGAACCAACTTGCCGGGTATACTATGGATTACGAGTAATGCTGCGATATACCAAGTCAAGTTAATACAAGCCTCTCAGGTATATTCTCGGCATTATATCCTGTAGACTGGAGGTGTCCTGCACAAAAATGGACGAAATCTTAGGAAATACACACAATAATTACCTAGGTATACATCCCTTGAGTTTGTTTGAGGAAACTCAGACACCTAAAATAGGCTGTAGACAGTGTCAGAGAAGGTGTCTTATACCACCAGGACACACGGGTTATTGTCATACAGTTCGAAACGATAATGGAAAGCTCTATACGCTGATATATGGCTTGATATCCTCTGCTGCAGTTGATCCGATTGAGAAAAAACCGCTGTATCACTTTTTCCCTGGTTCACGGTGCTTTTCTGTGGGTAGTTTAGGGTGTAACTTTCGTTGTAATTTCTGCCAGAACTGGCAGATTGCCTACGCCGATCCTGAATCCGAGGTTAGTGAACATTATTCGTTCATGAGTCCCAATAGTCTGGTAGAGTATGCTATATCATCTGGTTGCCAGGGTGTTGCATGGACCTATAATGAGCCATCTATCTGGTATGAATATACTCTGGAGTGTGCTAAGCTCTGCAAAGAGCACGGACTGTATACTGTATACGTAACCAATGGTTACGCGACTGAGGAACACCTTGACGGTATAGGTCCATATCTAGACGCGTATCGGGTTGATATAAAGTCAATGGACAACGCTTTCTATCAAAAAATGGCTGCGGTGCCATCTATTGACGGTATACTGGAAATTGTCTCAAGAGCCAAACACAAATGGGGAATGCATGTAGAATGCGTCACTAACATTGTACCTGAAGAGAATGATTCTGAGGACGAATTAGCGAAACTTGCCGCCTGGATTGCAAATGATTTAGGCAAACAGACTCCCTGGCATGTGACACGCTTCTTTCCACATTCGCAAATGATCGATACACAACCAACCCCCATATCAATTCTTTTAAATGCAATGGATATAGGCAGGAGAGAAGGTTTGGAATTTGTTTACCCTGGAAATGTTGACCTGCCAGGCAAATCTAACACACTATGCCCAAATTGTGGTTCAGTACTTGTAGAACGCCATGGCTATAGTACGCGGATAATGGGTGTTGACGACCATGGATGCTGTTTAAACGATGGGCAATCGGCTAATCTGCGTTTATCTCCAAAAGTTTTGTAACAAAATGCAATCTCCCAACGTCCTATTTCTGATTATGAATAATACAAATGCTGATGGGTGTGTATATGGGATACAACTTGCACCAAGGTGGACACCTGGCGACTTAGGTACAGGTCACGACCTCATTCGCAGATTCACGTCTGGTGACCAGTCAGCTTTTGATGAGATATATCGAGATTACGAGGAATTTGTCTATCATACTTGCCTTGGTGTTATGGGTAATCCTGAAGACGCCAGAGATGCAATGCAGGAGACGTTTGTTTCGGTATATCACGGTTTGAGGAAATTCAGGTATGACAGTAAGCTTTCCACCTGGATATATCGATCTGCTGTAAACCGATGCCTGGATGCACTACGTTCGCGTAAAAGTCGACAAAGGGAATGCTCATTTGACTGGGTTGAAAATCCAACTCTAATGGAAAATGATATAGTGCAAGAACAGATTGTGCGTTCTACTTTAATGAAGATCAAGGCGGAATACAGAATAGTATTGGTGTTGTTATATTTCCAGGGACTGTCATATGAGGATATAGGACATGCCATGGGCTGGAACTTAAATAATGTAAGGATGACTCTTCATAGAGCCAGAAAGGCATTTCGGGAGAAGTATGAAGGCCAGAGGTGCGGAGATGAAATGTAGTGAATTTGATAAATATATTCATGACCATGTTGATGGTTGTTTGGATATTCAATTATCCGGTGCAATGGATGAGCATGCGAGATCTTGCACACATTGCCGTCAAGCGTTGAATTGTGAGGTTAAATCGGTTGAGGCTTTGTCATCTATACGTCAAGACCGTACTCCGCCTTATGTGCTGCGCGATGTTCTGGACAGAGTCCAACCTGCTGCTAACAACAAACGGTTCAGTTGGGGAATTGTTGGTTCAGCACTCCTGGTGATAGCTACAGTATTGACTGTACCCTTTCTGCGGGCACCAAATCATTTACCAATGATCTCAGGTGTTGGAACTAGAACTGCGGTAAATCGGATAGACAGGACTGCTGAAGCCTCTAATCAATCAAATGAGACACATTTGAAAATTGCACGGAATGAACTCGGAATCAAGTCCAGTGTAATCGATAAGCCGCACAAAAAATTGTTTGAACGGGGACACATTGAGAAATCTCCCGCTGCTCAGAGATCTTTGATAAGTGAAAAGAAAATACCATCTACTCGATATTTAGTTGTGATGACTCCGGTTCTTGACACCAGTGTCCCTGCATTTACAGAGGATTCTGCAACGCCCATTAACAAACTGGATTCTTCATATTCCATCCAGGTTGAAGACAAAGACACTTCGACACTGACTAACTTGAGTGTGACCAACGAAATAACACCCGAAATGCAGCCAAAGAACACGGTTGAGTATTCGATTACCAATACTGCACCGCCGGTTGACAACGTTGAGCCGGAAAGGAGTTTCAATAATGAGAACAATCGTAGCATTAATTGTCTTGATTCTGCTGACGGCATCGGGTAACTGTGTCTGGTCTCAGCAATATGCAACCAACGCCCAGGCGGCTCAAAATACAACGGATAAACCGGTGACTCTTATATTGAAAGATACACCCTTGCCTACGGCTATGGATGCACTCTTCAAAAATACTGATCTCAGTTATGCCTTTGCCAGACTTACTGCTAATCAGGATCAACTGGAATCGCAGGATTATCAATGGTGGAACAGAGTTACAGTCAGTGTAAATATCACTAATGTGCCGTTCCGCGATGCCATCAGGATCATCGCCAGAGCAGCTGGGTTGAATATCGCTATACGAGCTCCGGAATCGAAAGACACAGAATACAAGTCTCCACCAGGACATAATGTTATTGGCGCCAGTGTGCCACTGGAGGACCAGTTGAAGCTGGTTGACTACCTGTTTAGTCCTTCTATGCAGAGCTCCAACCAGTTAATTAACAGAACTCAAGCAGAACAGATGGCTCCCAATAACCAGATACAACAGAACTATACTCAGAACGCCATGTCCAACTCAGGACCTATTAAAATGGCTGCCAAAGAAGGTAAAGGCACTAAACTTCTGAGCGTGCAGTTGGAACAGGCTAACGTTTTTGATGTTATATCGCAGCTTATGAGCATCTATAAAAAGGATTATATTCTGGATACAGGACCTTCTGCTGAATTATCAGGAATTGCACCGAGAGTCACTGCACGGATGTCCGGTGTCACGCTTGATGAGTTTCTGTCTATGTTAAAATCTTCATCCGGTATTCAGGTTGAAGAAAAAAATGGGCAAACGATAATTCGTTGGCGTCCCGAACCCAAGTCGTTATTGACTCTGGCTCCATTAGCTAAACCCTATACGGTCTATTATCTGTATCTGCTTGTTGATGATGACTCTACTCCAGGTATTGGTAATTTGCTATCTTCATTGGAAGATGGTCCTGCTCTTTCCGGAGGTAATATTGAATATGTAAACTGGCTGCGAGAGAAGCACGGCCTTGAATCTGCTCAGATCCTTATCGCAGGAAGTGTCTCCAATGTCAATGCATCATTGCTAACAGCCGCAACCAATAATGCGAGCAATACTCCATTGTCCAGCAACACAATGTCGGTAAGAGTCGGACCAGTTACAATGGATGGAATGGAGTTTAAAGCCAGTCTATATGCGCAAATAAGTGTTCGCAGTAATCTCGAAAACAAAGTGCATATGACACTTGCTGACCGTTTGTATTGGAGGCAGGCCGGTGCAACCGGGGATACAAGAAGTTCTGCGGACAGGGTTGTACTATGGCCCATTGATCGGACTCGTCTTGTCAGATCTGAACGTATTGTCTTACCAAACGGCAACAAACGCTTGTTTGTACTGGTTGCATCGGTGAGTCCGGTTAGTTCACAGGATATGTGGGCATTTCCAATCGATAAGTAGTTGATAACGCCCATTATTGAGAGGAAAATATAATGAACAGAAATTTTCTGTGCCTAATATTTACATTGATTTGCTTTCCTGTGGTGTCTGTAGAAATATATGCTGAGACGCCTAAAACTGATCTACCAGTATTGAAAACCAGGATTAAAACATTAGCGGCATTTAAAAATGGGTTAGGTTTCGTCTTCCGGTCTGGTGAAACAGTTTTCAATAACGGGAGTGCTGAAATTGAAGCCGTTCCAGCGGCTGTGCATGGGACTTACTGGGTAGGTTCTACTAACAGTCAGAATCCTGTTGAAGAGTTGGTGTCATACAGGAAGACTTCGCCACTATCAATGGCGGCTATGAGTATCTCTGAGCTTATGCGAGCAAATATCGGAAAAAAGATGATAGTTACTCTGACGGGTGATCGCTTTAAAAACACACAGATTACAGGCAAACTTATCTCCATGCACGAAAACACACTAGCCACCAACTTTCCTTCTCGTGGTAGTGGATTTTCCGATATCCCAATTGATCATCAAGGAACAACAACGATAGCATTATTTGAGGTCAATAATAATAACGTGAAATCTACAGTCGCGGTTAACTGGACCCAGGTAGTGTCTCTCCAGATTATTGGAAATATTAATACCAAAATAATACATAAGCAGGAAATCAGTAGTGCACGGATTCGCTTGAAAGGTAAACCAGCAAGAGGTGAGATTATCATCTCTTACCTGCAAAAGGGATTCAACTGGAGTCCAAGTTATATGGTTGATCTGGTCGGAGACAATCAGGCACAGATAACCATGGATGCAGTTCTTGCAAATGATGTTGAGGACATAAATGATGCAAGCGTATCTTTTGTGGTCGGCTATCCCAGTTTTGCATATGCAGATGCTATCACGCCTTTAGCACTTAACCAGACAGTTGGTGAATTTCTTCAGGGGATAGCAAGATCCGAGGGTTCCAGAGCTGGAGATATGGGCAGTATAATGCAACAATCTGCAGCATCCAATTCCTCCGGGGCTTATGAAAACAGGCAGTGGATGCCCAGCGATGCATACAGTGTTGCCAGCAATTTACCCGGTGAGAGCAATGAGGATCTGTATTTTTACAAACAGGATCATGTAAACATCAAGAAGGGTCAAAGAGCTCGTTATACTGTGATGACCGCCAAAGTTCCAATGGAGCATATCTATATGCTTGATATACCGGACAGCTCAAAGATAACTGTGCAAGGTTCACGTTTAGACAGAGGTTCCAATGAGCCTGCCGTGTATCAGGTATGGCACGCCCTTAGACTGGATAATAATACAGGTATCCCATGGACCACTGCGCCTGCGATGGCTGTAAAAGGTTCACTTCCTTTAGCACAGGGGTTGCTTAAATATACAGCACCCTCGACTAAAACTGCACTTAAGCTGACAGTGGCAACTGATATTCGGGTGCAACAGGACCAGATCGAAGAATCCAGAAAAACTGTCAACATCCGCAGGTATGATTACAGTGAGGTTACGGTGTCAGGGAAGATAACAATATCTAATTTCAAGAATACAACAGCCAGGATGAGTGTCTTGAAATCAATTGTAGGCAAGATAGTATCATCAGGAGATGGGAAGACTCGTGAAGTAGCAGTTGATCTGAATGGGATAAACCCTGCAACTGAAATTCAGTGGGAATTTGATTTACCAGCCGGGCAGAGCAAAGAACTTACATATACATATGCAGTCAATGTCATGTGATTGATGCGCATGATCTACACTGAAGTTATGGTAATATTGTCATCCTGAACCCCCAAGTTGGGGGTGCCAACTTATTTCGATTAGAAACCTAGATTGGTTTTAGCACAATAAAATGTCGTCCTAACCTAATGGTTTCTTAGGAGTATCGGACCGCGCTTTTAGCGCGGTAATTTCATGAAGAAACCGTTCCCTGAGCGGAGTCGAAGGGAACTAGATCCATGTATATGCATTCCCTTCGACTACGCTCAGGGAACGCATATACGCTCTGTTAAGACAGTACGGTTTCTTAGGAGCGTAGCGAAGGATCTGAATAGAGTAGGTGTAAGCTAGAGCATTTACAGCAGACTCTTCACTCCGTTCAGGATGACACGCAGGTTAGTCTACGTGGAAGACTTCTTCCAGGTCGGTCCACCAACCACCTTCCGGAGTGCCTTCCAGAGGTTGCTGCATAGGTTTGCAGATTTTCCACCAGTCCTGAGTTACCGGGTCGTCTGCCATTTTTTGCATGTCGGCTTCGTAGTCTTCGCCGATATACTCAAAATAGCTGAACAAGTAACCATTCCAATAGTAGATCGAATAGTTACGCATATTGCAGTCCCAGATTCTCTGTAGAACTCCAGGCCAGACTTCCTTATGCACTTCTTTGTATTCTTCAAGTCTTTCCGCTCTTACCTGAATAATGCTTCCATAGCGTTTCATTTGATTTTCACCTCGTTAATGTATGGTTTCCGTTTTACCCGACTGAATGGGCGAAAGCTGAGTTAATCATGATTAGTGCGGGTGAGAAAAGTGTCTACTCTAAAATGGGCAAGGAGTCGGGCAAGCCGGTGAACCGGCAGCCCAACAACATTAAAGTAACAACCATTCACTTTCTCTATTAATGCACAACCTATACCTTGAATTCCGTAAGCGCCTGCTTTATCCAAAGGTTCTCCGGAAGAGACATAACGGTCGATCATCTGATGGGAAAGTGTTGTGAACACTACATCGGTGCATTCAAAAGCTGATATCTTCACGCCATCGGCTATTAATGCCAAGCCGGTATATACCTGATGTGTTCTACCTGAGAGTGACGCGAGCATAGATCTCGCGTGATCAGTATCGGTTGGTTTACCCATTATTGTGTCATCCAGAACCACGATGGTATCCGCTCCAATTACTACAGCGTCCGGATGAATCGAAGCAACTGATGAAGCTTTCATACCAGCGGAATAAACAACATGCTGAGACGGAGGAAGAGTGTTCGGAACTGTTGATTCATCAAAAGTGCCTTCTACAACCTTGAACTCTTCTACTATAAGCGACAGCAATTCTTTTCGTCTGGGTGACTGCGATGCGAGAATTAGTTCTTTTATCATGTTTATCTAGCCAACCTCAAAATTGCCTGTCCCAGCTTTGTGGAATCGTGACGTACTACATCGGTCTCACTGATAAAATCTCCCAGTATCGGCCGGAAACCCAGACTTCTGATAACATTGGAGTCTGGTTCTACAAACTTCTGGCCTACTTTCTCATACCGGGTAAGAAGATCCTGGTTTGGCCTGATGACATTTACCAGGACATAATGGAATACTCTTCGATCTGTGTGTCTTAGAATCGCGCGCACATGATCAGAAGCTGTGAACCCATCAGTTTCACCTGGCTGTGTCATTACATTGCAAACATATATCTTGGCTGCATTGGATTCTTCTATAGCTTTTGCTATTCCATCAACAAGTAAATTGGGGATAATGCTGGTGTAAACACTTCCGGGTCCAAGGACAATACAGTCCGCAAGTTCAATAGATCTCAGCGTATCTTCCAGCGGTTCAACATTTGATGGGTGGAGCATTATATGTTTGATTGGGGATGGATATCTAACAATATCCGTTTCCCCCTCCGCCAATTGCCCATCATCCATTTCAGCCTGCAACCTGACTGGTGTGTTGGTCGAAGGAAGTACAAGACCGCGAATAGCCAGAATATTACTGGTCTGGCGTATGGCAGACTCGAAGTCACCAGTAATTCTTGTCATTGCGGCAATTAACAGGTTGCCGAATGAGTGTCCTTCCAGTCCCTGTCCATCGTCCTGGAAGCGATATTGGAAAAGTTCGGTCATAGCAGGTTCTGCATCAGCCAAAGCAACCAGACAGTTTCGGATATCTCCAGGAGGCAGCACACCCATTTCTCTTTGAAGTCGACCAGAGCTTCCGCCATCATCTGTCACTGTGACTACGGCTACAATGTTACTTGAATATTGTTTCAAACCACGAAGCATTGTAGAGAGGCCGGTGCCACCCCCGATTACTACAATCCGCCTACCTTGCGCAAGAGACCTGCGCTGGAACATCACATCAGCGAGCTTTCCTGCAGCCTCCGGACTTACAACGCTGGTAATCGACCGGACTACCTGCCGCAGTCCTGTGAACATCAAAACCATTCCTAAAAAAATCAACACCAAACTCAATGGAATCAGCAGCGCAGGCTTGGTAATATTTATTCCGGAAACAGTATAGGTGTTTTTGACAAGATCATTCAAGAGAGGCTCAATACGCCAATTCGACAGTAACGCTACTCCAAGAACGATGATAGCCATTCCTATCGGTACCAGAATGAGCCATCGTTTGACCTGCATTCCTGGATAGAGCCATTTTAAGAAGTTTAGCCTGGACCTGAGTCGCAAATTCATTGACCTCTACGTTTCAGGTCTCGATGTTCTAATCTGACCAAATATTCTTTTGATGCAAGAAATCTATACAATTCTTCCGCGACAACGACACTTCGATGCCTACCGCCTGTGCACCCGATTGCAATTGTCAGGTATGCTTTACCTTCCCGTATGTACTGAGGTATGCTGAACTCCACTAAATCGAAGAGTTTGTTTGTTAAAGGTTCTGTAAGAGGGTCAGCAAGCACAAACTGCCTGACCCCTTCCAGAGTCCCATCCTGATGCCTGAGATCAGGGATCCAGTATGGATTAGCCAGGAATCTGACATCGAACACTACATCAGCATCCAAGGGAACGCCGTGTTTGAATCCGAATGACATCACTGCGATCATCAACCTGTCCTGTATTGGGCCAGAACCAAAGAACTCTCTTACGAGTCTACGTAGTTCCTCCGGTTCCAGATTGGTGGTATCGATGACTTTATCGGCCTGTTCGCACATGTCTGCCAACATTTCACGTTCTTTTTGAATTGCCTCAGTAATACCACACGTGTTTGTTACCAAAGGGTGCTTGCGTCTTGTCTCTTTGAAGCGTTTGACGAGTTCTCCATCACTGGTATTCAGGAACAGAATCAGAGGTTTATAGAAATCAGGTCCTGGATTCTCTCTCAAAGACATACACACGGGTAATAGGTCGTTGTAGAACTGGCCTGAACGGGCATCCATCACAACAGCAACATCTTCAGGATTGCTTGGGGGAGACCACTGCCGGATAACATCCGGCATTAGTCTGGGTGGTATGTTGTCTATACAATAAAAGTTCAGATCCTCAAAGGTGTTGGCAGCAAGAGATTTGCCAGAACCGGACATCCCAGTGATGATAACAAGCTGTTTACGCTGTCTTTCACGCTGCGGAGCCGATACTAGTTCCTCGAGTGCTTTAAAAGACGCATCCATAAATGTTTGGGTTTGACTTTCCAAGCGCCCTAATCCTCCTTGTTCTTACCAAGCATCCAGTTAATTGGACCTGAGATTACCGCCATGCAAATAGCGCCGAATATTGCTGCAGGTAGATCCATCTTTGCGCCGGTCAATACACCTGCAGTATAGAACACTATGCCATTTACAACAAATCCGAAAAGGCCCAGTGTCAGACACGTAATGGGTGCTGCAAATATGCGAAGTAATGATCCGATAAATACATTGACCAATCCTAAAATCGGAACGAACAATATAATCTTCCACTGTTGAGGCCAATATAGATGTAATCCTAACAGTTTTGCCAGAGAAATAGTAGCTAATATGGATAATATGCCACCCAGCCACCCTAGAAGCGTTTTTTTCATATGCGAACACCTTCGATATTCAGGAGTCTATATTTCCAGTCAAGACCAGCAGAAAAACCACCTATTTTATGATTTGCAGCAATGACTCTATGGCATGGCAAGACAAGTGGAGTGCGATTATGACCAAGAACTGTGCCAACCGCTCTAGCTGCCCCCGGTCTAGCGCTATTGCCTGCAAGCTCAGCATAGCTAACAACACAGCCGTAGGGAACTCTACGCAGCTCTGTCAGTACTGACCGACCAAACTCAGTTGTATAACTGAGATCTACAGGCACATTGGAAAAATCGACAGGTTTGCTGTCGAAGTAACTGATCAACAGATCATCCAAATCCGCAAACCTGCAATACTGTTCTGAGGAAATATTACCACATTCAGAACTAATGATTCTAGATGCTTCGCCATAACTGGCAACAGGCAGATACATCCAAAGCAATTCGCTGTCATTCGTTGCCAGCGGGATAAAGCCAGCTTGAGTTTCGATAGTATAACATATGCAATCATCCATTAGTCTATTCCTGATTTTCTTCACTGCGGAAATATGTAAAAATAGATTCTGCTGCAGCAGCGGAGATCCCACTAACGCCCCTTAATTCCTCGATAGACGCAGATTTAATCTTTTCAACTGTCCCAAAATAGCGGATCAGGAGTTGTTTGCGCTTAGGACCAATACCGGGAACATTGTTAAGGACGCTTGCCTTTATGGCCTTATCTCTTAGACTGCGATGATAGGTTATAGCAAATCTATGTGCTTCGTCTCGTATTCTCTGTAACAACTGAAGAGATTTTGAAGTGCGGGGCAGAATGACCGAGGCTGGTCTATTGACCAGAATAATCTCTTCATTTCGTTTTGCCAACCCAATAGCACATACAGATTCACCTGACGCATTTATGGATTCCATCGCCGCGCTCAATTGTCCGCGACCGCCATCAATCAACATTAAGTCCGGTAGTGTTTCAAAAGGACCCGATTTACGCAAGGAGCCTGTGAGTCTACGGGAAACAACTTCGCGCATAGAGCCAAAATCGTCCGGTGAGCCTTCAGTAGTCTTCATTTTAAATCTTCGGTATAGCTGTTTAGCTGGACGACCATTTTCAAAAACGACAAGTGATGCTACTGTATCTTTACCCTGAATGTTACTAATGTCATAGGCTTCAATCCGAGACGGCAGGGTGGGGCAGTTGATTGCGTTTTGCAGATCCATAAGTTCAGATTCTACATTTCGGTCATCTTCTTCCATCTTCAACCTGAGTTGCGCAAGATATAGGGTAACGTTTTTGCACGCCATATCGATCAACTGTTTCTTCTCACCACGCTGCGGAGTTATGATCTCGACTCTGCTTCCTTTTTTTTGGCGAAGCCAGCTTTCAAGGATGTGTGGTTCATCTAGATTTATATTAATGATGACTTGCTTCGGGACAAATGGAGCGCTCTCGTAATATTGCAGCAGGAATTCTTCCATACACTCAGCCAGACTCTCCTCGACTACATTCTCAAGAAGAAGATGTTCCTGACCAATCAGCTTACCCTCTCGAACGAAGAACATTTCTGCACAGGTGTTGGCGTTATCGGTGACCAGGGCTATTACATCCTGGTCATCGAGATTAGTTGCCACAACTTTCTGGCGGGAGACCAGCTTTTGAATGGCCAGAATCTGATCTCTGATGGTTGCTGCCTTTTCAAATAACAGTTCTTCTGCTGCATTTTCCATTTGGACGAGAAACTTTTCAGCAAGTTGGTCCCTGCGTCCCTGCAAAAAGTCCATCACGGCTTCGATGGTGGACATATATTCTTCTTCAGTAACCTTGCCGATACAAACACCCGTACACTGCCCGATATGATAGTAAATGCAGGCTTTTCCACGTGACTGATCGGGATTCTTGTAACCGCAGGGGACATGAAATATTCTCCTAATGAGTTTCAGAGTCTCTCTGACTGCCAGAGTATCGGTGTAAGGTCCGAAATATCGGTCTTTCTCATTGGACTTAAATCTGATTTTTCTTATGGACAACACTCGTGGCCAGCGCTCACTGAGAGTGATTGTAATATATGGATAACTTTTATCATCTCGGAGTCTGACATTATATATAGGGTGGTGTTGTTTAATAAGATTGCTTTCAAGTATTAGGGCTTCAAGTTCAGAATCAGTTACTATCCACTCGAGATCAGCTATCTCGTGGACCATCCTCTGTTTTCGTATTGTGTGGTCGGTTCCCTTTTGAAAATACTGTCTGACACGGTTGCGAAGAATTTTTGCTTTCCCTATATATATAATCTGCCCACCAGCATTCTTATATATATAGCAACCAGGTAACACCGGCAGGTTGGCAAGTTTATCCTTCATTGTAGGTTCGAGGGTGTCTTTAAGCAGGGGGTCCGGTATATCGACCTGGTCATTCATTTATGTATATCCTTGGTACTCTTGAACTGATGTTGCAAAAAAGCTCATAAGAAATGGTTCCCAATTCTTCGGCTATCAGGCCGGTATCCAGGTATTCATATCCTCCACCATATAGTGCTACTTCATCACCGATCTGAGCATCCGGAATAGCGGTTGTATCGATCATCAACTGATCCATACAGATTCTACCCGCAATCGGTGCGCATTTACCTCTCACCACAACTTTACCCTTATTTGATAATGCTCGTGGGTAACCATCACCATAGCCAATAGGAACAGTTGCAATAACAGACTGAGATTTCGTAATATGTGTTCTTCCATAACTTACACTGGTATTTGGGGGGACATGCTTAATGAACGCAATTCTACTCTTTAGTGTAAAGGTTGGTTTAAGAGTCACAGTCTTAGGAGTTGCTGTTGATGGATATTGACCGTATATCATAATACCTGGTCTCACGCCATCCAGATACCCCTCCGGGTATCCCAGAATCCCGGCGCTATTAGCTGCATGAAGCATCGGAATCGCAATGCCATGTAAAGATAAGCGTTTTGCTGCAGCCACTAATACCTGAATCTGGTTTAGTGTAAAAGTCCGGTCTGTTTCATCTGCTGTTGGGAAATGGGTGAACAGTCCTTTGATCGATAGTCCGGGCAACGCAGATACTTTTTCTACGAACTCAAAAAGGTCGTCTTGCTGTAAACCTATCCTACCCATACCGGTATCCATTTTTATATGAACTGCAGCATTAATCCTGGATAATGAAGCAATACGGGAGAGCTCATGTGCCAATTCTATGTTACAAAGGGCTGTTTGAATATCATATTTCACTGCGCTGGAAGCTTCAGTAGTAGTGATGCATCCGAGAACCAGAATGGGAACTTGAAATCCAGCCATTCTTAGTTCAATGGCTTCTTCGATCGTCGCAACACATAAGCCATCCGCACCGGCTGCTATACACGCTTTGCTCACAGGAATTGCTCCATGTCCATAGGCATTAGCTTTCACAGCTGGCCAGACACAGCGTCGATCCCCAACAAGCTGGCGCACAGAACGGACGTTTTGCTTAACAGCTTCTAAATCTACTTCAACTACTGCTCTACTCCACATAGAACTATTATACATCAGAGCGGGATTTGATACGAAGTATATCTTGCTATTTACAGATAGCTGGTATGTCTCAACAAACGATATATTTCGAGTTTCAAGCAAATATATACGTTGAAATCTCTACGCGAACGATATTATGACACTACATAGTCACCATATATGTAGTTATTGTCTGTTGTGTGACGGTGCATTGTCTGTATTGCAAGTGAATCATGCTGTATTTCTATCTTGTTAACCAACAATTACAATAATTGATACTGAAACGATTGACATTGCTCAATTCTTGGGCTACAATTTGATTAACTCACATTTCGAAAGGAGACGTAAAACAATGCTAAAGAGAAGTCGTTTCGGATTCACGTTGATAGAATTGCTAGTAGTCATAGCAATCATCGCCATTCTTGCTGCAATTCTCTTCCCTGTATTTGCGAAAGCAAGGGAAAAAGCCAGGCAAACAACATGTTTCAACAATATGAAACAGATATCTAATGCGTGGATGATGTATACTCAGGACTATGATGAATGTTGCCCACCACTTGTAAACTGGGCAAATATTGATCCTAATGTCACAACCTGGGAAGGTGTACTTTTTCCTTACGTAAAAAGTTGGGGTATTTTCAACTGTCCGTCCGGAAACAATGCCCGAGGCACCGGACCCTATATGGGTTCAGGTCTTACCAGTATAATCGGAAGAGACGTTCTGGGTTGGAATGCCAGTGTTTTCAATTATCCCAGTGTGTTCCTGGTAAAGATGGCTGATCTTGATATGCCTGCGGAAACTGCCTTTGTTTGCGATTCCAGTGGTGTAAACTGGATTGCTCTTCCACCTGGAGGAGTAGAAGGCAACACCGGCACAGGTAGCAGCGGTAGTTGGGATTGGTCAAATGTCTATGAGGCTCCTATGAATGGAGAGAACCCGCGACCAAATGCTCGACACAGTGGTATTGTAAATACTGCATTTGCAGATGGTCACGCTAAGGCTGTACCTTACAAAGAATTACTCAAGGTAGTTGTCAATACATCCGGCAGAAAAGTAGCTACGAACGATACCGGTTGGACCACGAGTACGACCATTCATATCTTCCCATATTTTGCTGTTGATGCTGACGCTTATCACCTGTAATTTTCAATGCAGTAGCAACTATATTTCAGTTGAATATAGAAATCTTAATACGGGATTGATAGTAAGGAGAGGACATGCTGATGTTCCTCTCCTTATTTATTGATGGTTTATGGAGATTTTCAACAGCTATAACTAAAGCGCTTCAACATTGGTATTTCCCATTTCTTTTCCATGCAACACGCAGAACTATTTCTTGCGCGAGTGATAGGGGACTGGTAGAATTGTATTGTAGTAGCGAAGTTGTCCGGGAAGGCTGTATTTGATGAAAGTTGTAGTAGCCGAACGCGCAGGAATGTGCTTCGGTGTAAATAGAGCGTTGGAAATGGTGGAATCGGTCTCAAGCAATTCCTTTGCTGTAGCTACACTCGGACCATTAATTCACAACCCTCAGGTTGTAAAACAACTTGAGGAATGCGGTGTGAGTATGGTGAGTGATGTATCTGAACAGCACTCTGGTACTCTTGTCATACCATCCCATGGAACCACACAGGAAACTATCAACCGTGCAGTGGATGCAGGGCTTGAAGTTCTCAATGCTACATGCCCATTTGTAGCCAATGTCCACGAAAAAGCCGCAAACCTTATTGCCGAGGGTTACGAAGTAGTGGTTGTTGGTGATCCCGGCCATACCGAGGTCAAAGGAATTGTCAGCGCTGCAGGGAATTCGGCATTGATTGTCCGCAACCTTGAGGATACTTGCGAAATTGATTGGTCCGGCAAACGAGTAGGATTGGTCAGCCAGACCACTCAGAAACCAGAGAGTTTCGGAGCAATTGCCGGCTACATTGCTTCACAGGCCCGGGAACTACTTGCATACAATACCATTTGTTATTCAACACAGGAACGTCAACGTGCTGCCCGAGCACTGGCACCTGAAGTAGACGTTATGATCGTAGTTGGCGGCCGAAACAGTGCAAATACCAACCGGTTGTCAGAGATATGCAGCGAAGCTCAGGTTCCTACATATCATGTTGAGGTTGCATCGGACATATCCCCGGATTGGTTGGTGGGAGCTGAAGTGGTAGGTTTGACTGCCGGAGCTTCTACTCCGGAGTGGGTCATACAGGAAGTTAAATCTCGATTGGAGGCTTTGTGAAATCCGCAGCAATTATTTCCGGGATTGATCCCGATAGTATAGCAAGTGAACTTGATTGGCAGCCGGGTGATGAGATAGTCACTATAAATGGGAAGAAGCTGCACGATATATTGGATTACCGTTATTTTTGTGCCGATGAAGATCTTGAAGTCGTATTGAAGCGCGGCAGTGAACTACTGGAATTTGAGATCGAAAAGGACTATGAGGATTCTTTAGGAGCGCAGTTCTCGAATCCACTTTTTGATGGAATGCACTCATGCGGCGCCAATTGCATGTTTTGCTTTGTTGAGCAACTGCCAAACGGCTTGCGGAAATCTCTGTATGTAAAGGATGACGACTACCGGTTATCATTCCTGGATGGTTGCTTCGTTACTCTTGCCAATGTGACACAGAGTGACCTCAAACGGATCATCCAACAGCGTTTGAGTCCGTTATATGTCTCAGTGCATGCAACTGACCATGAATTAAGACAAAAAATGCTGGGACGCAAAACGGCTGATATAATGCAGCAGCTGAAGACTCTCGTTGACGGACACATATCTATACACACACAGATAGTCCTGTGTCCCGGTGTCAATGATGGCAGTGTTCTAGAAAGGTCTCTTGCTGACCTGTGCAGTTTCTATCCGAGCGTTGAGTCTATCGCTGTAGTTCCCGTTGGCCTCACTGGACACAGATCCGGACTGCAGTCGCTAGCCCCAGTCGATCACGATAAAGCGGTAGAGGTAATAAAGCAAGTAGATGATTGCCAGCGAAAATGTATGGAGATGTACGATTCTAGATTAGTTTGGGCAGCTGATGAGTTTTATCTATTGGCTGGACGAACAATCCCAGGTAATTCTACCTATGAGGGTTATCCACAGTTGGAGAACGGGGTGGGGCTGATCAGGCAATTCCTGAACGGTATACCTGCATCCCGCAAAATGTTGAACACACAATTTAGCGGTAGTTTGAATGTAACTTTGCTTACCGGAGCCAGTGCTTCTGACTTATTGACTGACTGGGCCAAATCCATAAACGTGACTGGACTGAATCTGAACGTAAAGACAATCACCAATACCATTCTTGGTCAGAGTATTACAGTTGCCGGGCTTATGTGCGGTAAAGATATCCTGAACCAGACCAATAAAATGGAGTCGACCGATCTGATCTTGATTCCGGATGTTGCTGTTCGATCTGGCGTATTCCTGGATGATGTATCACTCGATGACCTGCGCAAAGCTCTTGGTTGCCATGTAATTGCTATCGAGCCATCTCCACAGTCCGCTGCACGAACTATTTTGGAGGCTGCAGGATGTTAAGACGAAAAAAGCGCCGCAATATTGGTGTAGCACCAGTATATATTGTTATCTTCCTCCTGGCTGTAGCTGTTGCATTGATCGCCAAGCCAAATGACATTTTACGCACATATGATGTCAGCTATGTAGTCATCGATTTGAAGAAAGAAGACTGTAAGGTTGTACCAGTGCGTGCAAATTGTCCTGGTGGAGAGAGTGTGGAATCGTTGATTGCCCGCACAAATCCTGTTGCAGCTGTAGCAGGCACATATTTCGATGATGACTTCAAACCGTTAGGAGATTTGGTATGTGATGGCAAAGTCATTAGTCGAGGTCGTCAGAGACCAGCAATGGGATTTAAAGAAGATGGAAGTATTGTTTTTCTTCAAAAAGTCAATGGACGAAAACTGCGTTGGAATGGTATAGAAAGCGGTGTGGCGTGCGGCCCTCGGCTTCTTAAAGACGGTGACATTGATCTAGATTGCAAGCGTGACGGTTTTAGTGAAGCTGCCAACAGACTGTTGGCTACACGATGTGCAATTGGTAGAGATGGAAAAGGCAGGCTGATAATGTGTGCGGTACCTTCTAGAATCAAACTCAAAACGCTTGCTGAGATAATGTTAAGACTGGGAGCTGAGGATGCTATCAATCTGGATGGAGGGCGATCTTGCTTCCTGTATGCCGACAGCAAGATCCAGCAGCAGACAGGTTGCACGATGAGTAATATCATAACTGTACAAAAGCGATAGTGGACAATTCAGACTAACTAGACGCAGAAAAGGGCGGACTTTACAGCCCGCCCTTTATCTTTTTAACTAGAAGCGTCCACGGGAGCTATTTCCGAAACCGGATCCACCATCACGCTCTTGCTTCTGGGACTTGCGGATGTCTCTGCAAGCCTTGCACCTTACTGGCTCACTAAACCCACGAGACTGATAGAATTCCTGCTCGCCGGCAGTGAAACTGTAGGTCTGACCACAGTCTTTGCAGACCAGATCTTTATCTTGTGACATATGCCGAACCCCTCCTTGCTGTAACTTTTATAGAACTTCTGAAATATTGACGGAGCTTACTCGGGGGATTCGATCAGCCTATGCCAATCAGCCTCGCGTAACTGCGTTCCGATCTGTCTTAGCCAGATCACCCATCGACCAAGGTGTACAGGCCCCAGAAGTGCATATTCATTATACCCCAAAAGACTCCAGAAAGGTCAATGGCATTTGAGAAATAATGTCAAAAAGAGCGTTTGAGAGTTAAATATCTTCATTTACTACATAAAATGACCTAGTTATTACGATTGAACATCCTTAGTATCTGTTCTGAAGGAATGTTGATAATCTAATCTGTCCACACTTCGACAAGCCATTCGCACTCAGTTACTACGTTCACAGCATCATAAAATATTACATTCGTAGTCGCTGTTGAACCTGTTGCAACCAGCTGATTGTTTTATAACACGCTTCGCTATGATAGCATCAAGTGGCCTGCATTATTTATGATTAACCCGGTTGTCAGGTACTGCGTTGACAAATCACGTCATGCCGAAGGTGTATTCTACGAAGGCACTACTTGTTTTTGATGTCCAGGAATTAATCTATGGATCCTGAAGCAAGTTCAGGATGACGTAGATTCGGTTATCAATGCCAGGATATATACTTGACAACATTAGAATAGAATGGCAATATTCCCGGGTAACTGAACACTTACTCAAAATACTCAGAAGGATAATATTGCCAAGGTGTTGTATAATATGATTGTATGTATCTGATACGCATCTGGATGGTATACCTAACATGACCGAAAACGTTGATATTATACAGAAGGGCAAAACAGCCCTTGATGGCGGCGACCTCAAAACGGCCGTCGAAGCATTTGAAGAGGCGACCAGGCTGGATACCGATAGTTATGATGCTTTTGTATATCTGGCAGTAGCTTATTCAAAACAGAGCCGGTACAATCGAGCTATTGGAGCTCTGAAGAAGGCTTCTGATATCAAACCCAACTCCCCCCATGTCCACTACAATCTAGGTCAGGCCTATGAAGCAGCTGGAGTTCCCAAAGAAGCATGGACTGAGTATAAGAATGCTCTGAACATTGATGCTTTTTATACAAAAGCGCGAGAAGCAATGTCAGACTTATCAGATCGGCTTCCAGAACTGGCATCATCCGGCATTATTGTTGAGGGTGATAAATAGGATAAGCTGACCCGGTTTCTGCTGTGTCGACTGCTTTTCTCATACATTGTAGAGAAATATGTCCTCGAATACTTGTGCATATGTGCTGATACCCTATATCATAAGTATATGGAGTTTCAGTTGCAAATGCACAGGTACCGTATAGAAGACATTCAAACTTCCGGACTGACTGATTTGAGGACTGAGCATTCTAAATATTAATCACAGTAGTTTCTATTACTGGCGATTTAGTGGAGTTGACTGCTATGTCCGATAAATTGCAGGTTAAAGTCTGTGTAGGCAGTTCGTGCCATGTTCGAGGCGGTACAGGCACCTTAAAAGCGCTTGAAGCTCTAATTCAAAACTCGGGTAAGTCCGATTATGTGGATTTAAGCGCTGACTTATGCCTGGACAACTGTATGGAAGCACCAAATGTCGTAGTGGATGGCAAAGTTTATGGTGGTGTAACCCCGGATCGAGCTGAAGCGTTCTTTCGTGAGACAATTCTTCCTCTGGTGAAATCATGGCCGGTTCAATAATTTCGACAGACAATGCCAAGTGCAGGGACTGTTATCGCTGTGTTCGAGTTTGCCCTGTAAAGGCGATTAGAATATCCGATGGTCAGGCTCGGGTAGAATCAGAACGCTGCGTCTTGTGCGGCACATGTGTCCGTGAATGTCCTCAGCGTGCCAAACACGTAAGGGATGATCTCAGTGCATTACGCACGATTCTTTCCGAAAATGATTTAGTGATCGCCTCTATAGCTCCGTCTTTCCCAGCTGCTTTCCCGGAATATGGTGGTGGACTGTTGACGGCTGCACTAAAGACTCTAGGGTTTTCATTGGTAACAGAAACAGCTGTGGGTGCTGAGTTCGTTGCTTCGGCTACCGCCAAATTGCTGAATGAAAACCGTGGATTCGGCTGGATAACTTCCGCATGCCCGGTTGTGGTAAACCTGATAGAAAAATATCATACCTACGCCACCGTTAAGATCACTCCTATTGTCAGTCCGATGATAGCCCACGCCAAATACCTGAAGAATAAGTACGGCAAATCTGCCAAAGTTGTCTTTATCGGACCCTGTTCTGCAAAAAAAGGCGAAGCAGAAGATGAACCAACAAAATCCGTTGATGTTGTATTAACTTTTGAAGAGTTGAGACAGTTCTTGATGGAGGAGGAGATCAATCGAGCTAACCTCAAACCTGTGATTTTTGATGATGTGCGTCCTCCCAAAGCCCAATTGTTCCCATTGGAAGGCGGGCTGGCCGAAACTGCTTCAATATCGTCGGAACTCATATCTGAATCATTTGCTGCACTATCCGGACCTGATCATGTTCTCCAAATGATTGAGAACGCGATGGGGGATAGCCCGGTCAGGCTTTTCGAGGCTTTGTTCTGTGCAGGCGGGTGCGTCAATGGCGCATGTATAGGGAGCCATTCGGACTTCTTCACTCGTAAAAACAGAATATTACAGCATCATAAGCGTGGGGCATTTGAACCGGATGAAATTCTAGACCCGCAAGCTGCCAAAGACATTGATCTGACTAAGGACATACAGAAACAGACAGTTACTGTGCCAGAGTTCTCTGAAGAAGAAATCCAGAAAGTTCTGCTGGAAATCGGAAAACGTGGTCCTGATGATGAACTCAACTGTGGGGCTTGCGGATATGGATCATGCAGAGAGAATGCAATCGCTGTGCTTTCGGGAATGGCTGAGAGCAGTATGTGCCTTCCCTGGATGCGACAGCTGGCTGAACGCAAAGCAGACCAGATTATTGACAATAGCCCAAACGGTATCGTAGTAGTAGATGGCGATTTCAATATACTTTCGTTCAATCCTGCTTTTGCTGATATGTTCTCGTGTTCTGAAAGTATCATCGGACGACCTATTGGGGTATTGATGGACCCGGGCGATTTTGAGTCTGTTGCAGCTGGTGTTATAGCCAGGATTTCCGGAAAGACGGTTTTATTTCCGCAGTATGACCTTGTAGCCACTGCCAGCATATACCGTCTGCATAATGAGAATACTTTCATTGGGTTGTATGCAAAAGCAGCTACGAGCAAAGAGGAAGAGAACCGCATAAAACGTATGAGATCAGAGACTCTGGAAAATGCCGAACAGGTAATCGCCAAACAGATGAGAATGGCCCAGGAAATCGCCGGTATTCTTGGTGAGACTACCAGTGAAACAAGGGTGCTTCTGCGGAAGCTTACGGAATTAGCACAGGAACAAGATAAACCGGAAGGCTCGAAATAATATTATGCGAGAATTTACGGTTGATGTCTTTGGCAGAAGTTTCTGCAAGAGCGGTGAAGATACGTGTGGCGACTCCTATAAAGTCTTCCGTGGCAATGATTCAACAGTTGTAGTCCTATCTGACGGCTTAGGCAGTGGAGTCAAAGCCAACGTGCTTTCTACTCTCACTGTTGAGATCGCAGGTGGCCTGGCAAGCGGGAATCTTACTACCCATGAGGTTGTTGAAACCCTGATATCCACACTCCCCGTATGCAAGATCAGGAATATTGCATACTCCACATTCTCAATCCTCCGTGTGTATGAATCCGGGCAGGCCACTCTTGTGGAATATGATTCCCCTACATCGGTGCGACTGCGCGATGGCGAGCATGTATCCCCTGTTCATGGTTCTGAGATGGAGATACTGGGCAGAAGTATACGTGAAAGCCATTTTAGAATGAAACCAGGTGATATGGTAATGCAAATGTCGGATGGAATCATCCACGCCGGCATTGGCGCTACACTAAGGATGGGCTGGCAGGAAGAGGGAGTTCAAAGCTATCTCAAGCGGGTTGCTCCTCTGGCAGAGGGTGACCCTGAGAAGCTGGCAGGTTATGTCACTAAACAAGCTGCTGAGTTCTGGCTTGCTTCACCTGGAGATGACGGCACTGTCGTGGCGACCCGTTTCCGGAAAGCCATGAATGCGACTGTACTTACCGGTCCAGCCGGAGATAGAAATGATACCCCCAGACTGGTTGAAGACTTTGTAAACTCCGTTGGATTGAAAATTGTCTGTGGGGGCACTACCAGCCATCTCGTCGCACAAAGACTTGGCGGGGAAATCGAAATGGACCTTAAATATCTGGACTCCGGACTACCCCCGATGGCCAAACTTAAAGGCGTGGATATGGTCACTGAAGGTATTCTAACTCTCAATAGAGTTGTGGACTACCTGAAAGCCGGTGTGCCTGAAGGTATCGAGAATGCTGCAACAAGGCTGCTAGAGGCATTTGACTATTGTGACGGTATAAGGTTCCTAGTTGGCACAGCACGCAACTCCGCCCATCAGAACGCCGCCTTGCCCTCGGAGATGCTGCTGCGCAGGACTGTGGTTGAAACTATTGCTTCAATGCTGCGCGCAAAAGGCAAGATCATCGAAGTACGTTATTATTAACCAACAAATCCTGTGACTTTGTGTAATTGGATAACACCCACTAACTTCCTCAATAGCTCGCAAATCATTTATCATCTTGACAATCTTGCTGTCTCTGTTTATTATTCAATGACTGGATAATTTTGGAGGCATTAATATGCGTATGTTTCTGCTTTTGTTGATCACTATTTTGATTTTATGCTTTACAATGACAGCTAATGCTCGAAAGGATAGTAGAATGGAATACACCAAAGACCGATGTTCAGCGAAGGATTTTGTAATATTTCCCTGGGGCGGAATGCCGGAACTCAACACACCAGGCTATTTCTGGGGTGATACAAAGAGCCTGGATGATACCATGCTGGATCTTTGGGAGTGTGGTTTCAACACTACCGGATTTTTGAGTGCGGAGAAAGTTAAATATGCTGCCAAATATGGCTTGTCTACTGTATTGTCTATTGGAGCTTTACCGACCAATTTGACCGATGCTCAGCAAGTCGAACTTATTACTAAAGCTCTGGATAAATCTGAGGACAAATCTTCAGTTCTTGCAATAGAATTGCGAGATGAACCATCTACTCCGGATTTTCCTTTCCTGGCTAAATGGGCCAAGTCGGTAATCACAGCCGATCCTAATCTGCTCCCGTACATAAACTTGCTTCCTAATTATGCTTCACCTGGACAGCTTGGCGCGAAAGATTATGACGACTATCTGGAAAGATTCGTCAAGGAGTGCAATCCAAAGTTCCTGAGTTATGACAACTACTCACTGTTTGAAGGCTCTATAATCAATGCGGACAGATTTTATTCTAATCTTGAAGCAATGAGAGCAAAAGCTCTTGAACATAATCTGCCGTTCTGGAATATCGTCCTTGGAAACTGTCATTTCCAATATGCAGAACCTACACAAGCAACTGTGAGCCTGCAGGTATTCTCAAGTCTGGCGTATGGAGTCCGTGGGATCAGTTATTTTACTTACTACACTCCGATTGTAGGTAATTACAGGCTTGGATCAATCGATCAGTTCGGTCATCGGACCAAAACCTGGGATTACATAAGGTTTGCCAATCTGCAGATACATAAGCTTGCCCCAACTTACCTTAAGCTCAAAAGCGTCAATGTATTCCATCATCCGAATATCCCAGCTGATTGCAAAGGTTTGGTTGACAGTAAATATCTGTCTAATGTTACAGGTTCTGATCTGCTGGTCGGTGAATTTGAAGGTCCCGGCAATACACCTTACGTAATGGTTGTAAATAAGAGCCTGCTTTCATCCACATGGTTTGGGGTTGAATTCAAAGAGAAGGGCAGCGTAATGATTACCAGTTCATATACAGGCAAAGAAGAAAACTTTGCCGGCGAGAACGGATGGCTGGCGCCAGGGCAGGGGATGCTGCTGCATTTGAAGAAATAGGTTTGGAACTGAAAGACCGTAAAACTGGTATAACTGTGCTTTCGCCCTTCGACAAGCTCAGGACGAACGGGTGGGGTAGGGTACCATACCCAAGGCACGGTGCCCAGAGCATGGTGATAATAGTTTTATAGATATTCAATAATATCAAGGAAGATTTTATGCAGCCGGGGTTTAGAACTCCGGCTTTTCTATGTGGAACTCTTTGATTTTGTTTCTAAGGGTTTTACGGTCAATTCCCAGAACCAGTGATGCTGCCGATTGGTTCCATGCTGAAGCTTCGAGAACTCTGCGTATGTGCCAGTTTTCAAGATCTCTCAGAGGAGCATTAGCCGCTAGTCCGGATGTATCCATAGCTTCAGATGCAACTGATGCGGGTGGTGTTTGACTCGGTGATAACATGAGGTGCTCCCTGCGAATCACTTCACCATTGCACAATATGACTGATCTTTCGATAGCATTCTGTAGTTCCCTTATATTTCCGGGCCAGTCGTGTGCATACAGAGCATCCAGAGCATCATCAGCGAACCTGTTGGCTTTTCTACCCATTTCCTGTGCAAAGAATTTCAGAAAATGACCAGCAAACAGATCCAGGTCTTCTTTTCTATGCCGCAGTGGAGGTAAGTTCAGTGCCATGACGTTCAGACGATAGAACAGGTCTTCCCGGAACTCCTTTTCCTTCATCGCTTTTTGGAGATCTTTGTTCGTTGCTGCAATGACCCTGACGTCAATATTCAGAGTCTCGCTACCGCCAACTCTTTCAAACTGTTTCTCCTGCAATACTCTCAGGAGTTTTGTCTGAACGGTCAATGGCACTTCGCCTATTTCGTCGAGGAATATAGTACCCTTGTGTGCAGATTCAAAACGTCCAATATGTCTTGTTATAGCGTGGGTAAAAGCTCCCTTTTCGTGGCCGAATAATTCACTCTCCAGAAGACTCTCCGGTAGAGCAGCACAGTTAACCTTAATAAAAGGGCCGGATGCTCGGGGACTTTGATAATGTATAGTCCGTGCCAGGTATTCTTTACCTGTTCCTGTTTCACCCATAATGAGCACTGTTGCGTTGGTATTTGCCACCTGTGCAGCTAGAACATAGGCTTTCTGCACTTCCGGTGTGGCCCCTATAATGTTGTCGAAACCATATTTGTGTTTTAATTCCTCACGCAGGAAACGGTTTTCATCAATAACGCGACGTTGCTCAAGCGCTCTTTCTGCAGTCAATTGGAGTTCATCAAGATCAAAGGGCTTGGCGATAAAATCGTATGCGCCGAGTCGCAATGCTTCTATTGCAGTTTGAGTACTTCCGTAAGCAGTTACCATAATCACTGCCAGATCCGGTAAATCTTCTTTAATTCCGGCGAGAACTTCCAAACCGCTCATTTTGGGAAGACTCATATCCAAAACAACCAGGTCGTAACTACCTTCTCTCGCCATTCGAAGTCCGGCAGCACCATCCGGCGCGGATGCAGTAACGTATCCGGCATCCTGGAAGAGCCTGGTCATGAGATCACGCAGTCCTGCCTCATCATCTATTATCAGTATTGATTTTTTTTCAGACATAACTACTCTAGCTTCCCCCGTATCTCGGGAGTCTTATGGTAACTGTTGTTCCTTGACCAGGAGTTGACTTTACCAGCACTTTACCTCTGTGACGGAGGCTTATGGCATCAACCATACTCATCCCCAAACCTGTCCCGTCTGCGCCTCGTGTAGTGTAGAATGGATCAAATAGTCTGCGTTGAGTTTCCTCGTCCATTCCTGCCCCTGTGTCGGTGACTTTTAAGAAGACATGCTTTTCGTCACATTCAGTAACGATATTGATCCGTCCACTCTCATCAATAGATTGAACAGCATTCAAAAACAGATTTGTAAGTGCTTCCCGCAATTCAGTCGCATTGCCAAGAACTATACATGAATCAGTCAGATCGGTATCAACATGAATTGATGCGTCCGATTGCGTCTGCGCGACCTGCATTGCAGGAAAAGCTGCTCCCACTACATCCCTTACAATATCATTCATATCGATACTGGTGTATGTGGATGTATCAACTGGTCTGCCAATCTCTCTAAGCCTGTGTACGGTGTTTGCGGCATCCCTGGCAGCCAGTTCTATGCCTTTCAGACAAACATACACTGGATCGTTGGGATCGGTCTTTCGCAGCCCCATTTGGGCATTACCCAAAATGATTCCCAGAACATTGTTTATATCGTGCGCAACACCTGCAGCCATTTCACCGAGTGTGCGCAATCTCTCAGACTGAATAAGCTGTTCCTGGGCTTCTTCGAGTTGCCTGTTGAGCGCGGATAGTTGATGATTGCGCTCGAATATCTCATTTTCCAGTTCTCTGCGAACTGTAATGTCGCTGTATATCTCTATGCGTCCACTGTAGAAGCCATCGTGGTCATATATTGGGGTAGAATATCTGTGATAAGTAGTACCGGCAATGAGTGTGCCTTCCAGAACCTCTTCTACAATTGAATCTCTATTTGTGATACGGTGCTTTATTGCCGAAGGCAGTTCGCACCCGATCAACTGCGAGACCGGAACGCCAAACACTTCAACAGCTCTGTGATTAGCATTGCGGACCACACCAGTCTCGTCTAGGAACAGCACTCCGCGACCTGGAGAGCCTATTGAACGTACGGTTTCAACCGAGTTGACTTCGTCCACACTGCCTCCTGCAAAACGTTATTACCACTAGCATTATATTCATCTCAAGGTGGATTGTAAAGGAAAACAGTAACTGTTCATTACTGTGTGAATGTTGTAGAAAGTAATGGATGAGATATGAAGTGTAAATGCTGAAAGAAGGGTATGTGGATTGGAAATCTAGAAGTTTCAGTATGGGAGGTATTTGGGGAGGTAGAGTTTTTTACGGCATTTTGCTTGACTCTTCCGGTTAAGGGGCATAGTATATATGAAATAGTATGGTGGTTTTATAAAACCATCGGAAGGACGGTATCAATATGGGAGACAAATCCCCTAAAAAAGAAGACAAGGCACCGAAAAAGGATATAAAGGAGAAGCGTCGAGAAAAGAATGAGAAGAAATCCGGCGGTTCTACGCTTAAGGCCTGATCCCAAAAGTGTGCTGCGACCCCACACCAGCCTTGTTGTCTTTTTTGAATCTATGAAGGCGTCGCCTGTTTGAATGCAGCAGGAAATCTCCAGGATTTCTCGCTGCATTCCATTGTACGAAGCTATTAGTTAAAAATCTACATGCCCCGTTCTGTAAAGCTGCTCCTTCATTTTCAAAGCTGTTTCGTAATCCGGTGCATATGCAATTCTCGACAAGCCTGTGCGGACCAAGTCTCTCGATTCAGGATCTAGTGGGACTGTCCACTGGACTATTGCAACTTTTGCCTCTTTACACTTTTTATACATATCAGGGAGTTTATAAAACTCTCCCTGATACGGGTTGATACCTTTCAAGCCCGGGATATCGAGTAGGTCTTCCCACCACTGATGGGCCTTGCCACAGAAATGTATCCACCCACCAAACCTTGAGAGCAGTTCGGTATCGCAAGGTTTCACGAGCTCTCTGTATTGATTACCGCTAAGATTGATTGAAGAATCATTCCGGATACAGAGTCCACCCAACCAGTTCCAATCTCCAGTGTGTTCAGTAGTGGACATACCATCGATCTTGCGATGTTCGATAACCAAATTTCTAATTGTCTGAGTGACTATATCGAGAAGCCGGCTAACCTTTTCTGGTTCATCTAAAACCGCCAGATATAATTCGGATCCCCAGATAATTGTTGCATTGTCAAATGGTCCTTGAATGTCCAGTAATTGTGAACCTATATATTTAGATAGCTTTGGGTAAGGTTTGAGTGCATCTCGAAAGTATGCAACTGTCTGCAGAGCCCTGCCACACAGTCCGGTATGCACATCAGGCACTCCAGCCTCAAGGACAGCCTCCAGTTTATCGGTTGATAGATGCAGACCTATAGGAAGGGTGTCATCGAATGTTCTTGTATCACAACCAAAGAGTGATGACACAATTCCTGTGCCGTAGTTAGCACGAATGCCATATAGTCTGTCGTCCTGCAGTTTGGCACCGGCGTAAACATTGCCAAGCTCATATACCAGCATCTTTCCGGGATCGTCAAAGAATTCCTGATGCGTATAACTCGGCCATTCGTCTTGACTAATCGGATACTCGATATGTGTAGGTATATGATCAATTGGTTCGAACGCAAATGCGCGCTTTTGCAGCTCTGATGTGCGATTGATATGTTCCGGGTCTATGACCTGTTCCAGTTTCTCCAGATATGGGGCAATCTCAACTTCGGTATTCATAGCTTACTCCAAGCCCAGTTTTTCATATTTACGGAAGGCTTCACACATTGCGACAATCTTTTCAGGTGTGTGTCCAACAGCCTGCGGAGTGCTGTACGCCATACTCACCAATCCACCTTTATGCCCACCAAGGGTCTCGATCATCCGCTTCACATATGCTTCTACGTCGCTGGTAGTGCCATCTACCATCGTCTTCTGCACATCAACCGGGCACCAGTATGCAAGTCTCCCTCCAGCAGCAGCATTGATGGTCTCAAGGCCCATATTCTCCTGTTGGTCCATTTGAATAACATTGAGACCTGTCTGAGCGAACAATGCGTGCAGACCGACGGTGTATCCGCAGGAATGCATCCAGACGTCCATTCCAAGCTCATGTGCATAAGACCAGTTTGCTTTATATAGAGGAATAAAGAACTCTTCGATCAGTTTAGTGCTGACCATCTGCCGGTCTTGCAGACCCCAGTCATCATATCCCATAACTCCATCGCAACCGGCATCCGCAAGTATCTTTATTGATTCCTTCTGCTTATCCGCCAAACGACTCAAGAATGATTTGAGATCATCGGGACACTCATAATATGCGGTAAACATATTCTCTAATCCCATCACATTATGAGTTCCTTCATTCAACGAATTGAAAGGCATTACACCCAGACAGTATTTGGGATTCTCAGATTGATTATTCTCGATTATCTGGTTGATCGTTGTCTGGAAGTAGATTGGGTTGTTCTCGTCCGGAAACGTGTAGTTTGTATGCGTGGTTATATCAGCCAGCGGCCAAGAAATGGCTTCCCCATAACTGCCTCCGCCTTTTGTCTCCCATACAACTCCCCAGCAATCCGTCCTTAACATGTGTCCATCTTCATCATGCCAATCTTTTATATCTGATGGACCGCCCTGCCAGAGCCACAAAATATCGTTCTCTTTACCATCAGGCAAAAAATGAGGCATACGATCCGGCTTTTGAAAATGTATTGCTGCCTTTACCCTGTCTCGACTTGTCATTTGTTCTCCCATAAGACCAATCTACTCCGCACATGTTTCAAAGAAAGCCAGAACATTCTCTACCGGTACTTCTGGCTCAAGGACATGGGTCGGTGAAATGATGAGGGCTCCGTCATATCCATATTCTTTCTTGGCTTCCCGAACTCTGCTGCGGACATCATCAGGTGAACCAAAAGGCATTGTGGTCTGTGTACCGATAGTTCCATCAAACACCAGATCTTTGCCATATTCACGTTTCAGTTTAGCAAGGTCCATGCACTCCGGCTGCACTGGATTTAGAATTGTTACACCAATTTCTATAAGATCCGGGATGATTTCGGTTATGTCACCGTCACTGTGATACCATATCTGGATATCAGGTTTAATGCTGCGAGCTTTTTCGTAGACTTTCGCCCAGCGAGATTTCAAGAAGTGCTTCCATTGATCTTTACTGAACATCAATGCCCGTTGGTTTGCTACATCATCACCTGTTGTAATGTAATCAACGCCGGCTCTGGCTGCAGCCTCTGCATTTAGTATGTTCCTGTTCATTTTTATATCCAGAATAAACTCGGGTATCTCAGGACAAGCGAGCATATCCATCAGGAATTCCTCGTATCCTCGAATCTGCCAGGATTCCTCATACATATGACCTACCCAGGATGTAGCGACTTTACCTTCTGAGTGGGCTTTTGCTACTGCTTCAGCCATACCGTCTTCTGTCCAGCCGTCAGTAGTGCCAAATGGAAAGTCCTGGACTTCTTTCAAGGTTGTGGCATTACGGAGCGGGCTTACATACCTGGTAAAATGAAACACACTCCCAGGAATCTCAAGCACCCCTAAACCGCTGATAAATGCATTGTCAGGTATTTCAACGTCAGTAAAATAACGGGAAAAATCTGGTTGTTCAATGTTTTCCGGAGGTGTGAGTCCGACACCGACTGGACAAAATGCTCCATATCGCTCAGAAATCTGCCATGAGTCGGCAAGACCAGTAGCCTCCTGCATTTTAGTTAGCATCCCGCCGATATAATCCGCTTTATATAGAAACCTGCCCGTATGCTGGTGTTTCATAGTGTAATTAAAGAGTTCCAGATCGGTCATAATATTATTCAGCCTCCTGAATTGAGAGCATTATTTGAAGAATCAAATAATGCTTAACCATCGGCGCTTCAATATCCTTCTGATCAACAGAGTGTTGACTAAAGGAAACACCACGTGTAACAATATCTCAGACATATTCGGTTTGGAGGATCTCCTTGGTAAACTTGTCTAAGAAAGCCCTGTGGATAATTCTATCAATTATCTATACAATGCCGGCAATTGCTTCTCCAGCTAAATTATATGTTTCAACAGACGGTAATGATTCTTGGAATGGTTTATATCTTACACACAAATCCGGTATTAATGGGCCATTATTGACTCTGGAAGCAGCACGGGACATATTGCGTTCACGCAGAAAAGAAGGCCGACTAGCTGAGGGTGCAGTTATATATCTAAGAAAAGGTACATACCTGCTACAACGAACACTATTATTTGGGCCAGAAGACTCCGGTACTGAGAAATATCCTGTAAATATTTCCGCATACAAAAATGAGACCGTTACAATAGGCGGTGGACGACGTATAACAGATTGGCAGCCAATTAGTCGCGGTATGTATAGAGCTCCACTTCCAATGCTGGATGGTAAACAGTGGATTTTTCGGGAACTGTTTGTTAACAGTGAACCACTATAATGGACCCAGTATTCTAGACAATATTTTCTGCAAAAATAAGTTAGAATCTAGCTATGAGAAAACGCTACAGTTCCGATTTTAAAGTCCGTGTTGTGATGGAGGTCTTGAAAGAAGAAATGACC
>Ga0209697_10000178_pt1 | contig 104181 bp, 88 predicted proteins | sample AliMusrvi5mmetaG_FD_184115 | JGI IMG/M metagenome (GOLD analysis project Ga0209697, IMG submission 184115) | Freshwater lake bacterial and archeal communities from Alinen Mustajarvi, Finland, to study Microbial Dark Matter (Phase II) - Alinen... | ecosystem: Environmental > Aquatic >...
GTGTCTGGTCGTTTACGGCAGGAAGAGCTTTGACTGTAACAACAAGATTGGATGGAGTTCCTGCACATCCTGTCGGACCGGTTGGTGTCAAAACATAAGTCACATCTATATCGCTTCCCGTTGCGTTAGTCAAAGTTTCACTGATCGAGGAAGTAACTCCGCTGCCGGTTGCGCCGCCATTGATGTTTGGAACTGATGCCCGGCTCCAGGTAAAAGAGGAAGAAGCAACATTGCTCGTAATCGTATAACTGTAAACTGAACCACTACAAACATTATCCGTGAGGGAACTGCTTATTAATGGTCTGGGTCGAACGGTGATCACAACATTTCTTGGTTGTCCCACACAACCTCCCAGGGCAGCATCCGCGGTAGCTGTGACTGAATAAGTGGCAGTCTGGGCAGAATTGGTTGCATTATTGTAATCGTCTATGATTGAACCGCCGCTCGTACCATGAGGGGTATAAGTCATGCCGCCCGTTAACAAAGGCACACCCCAACTATAGGTCGTCGTTCCAGCCAAAACAGGATTTGTCGTAAGGGTTCGGCTGGCAGTCGCATTGAAAGAACCATCCGGACACAAGGATTGTACCAGTCCCGAAGTTACTACCGGCTCTGGATTAATCACGAGCGTAACCGTGAATGAACTTCCAAAACACCCCCCCGCACTGACAGGTACTACGGTATAAATCACATTCACAGGATTTGCAGTAGTATTGATCCAGGCATCATCCGCAATTACATTGCTTGCAAAGCCCGTCCCTGTTACCGGACCTCCGGCAGATGCTGTAAGACCGTTGAGAGTAATACCGGTGATGTTATATTTGGATACCGGGGTCGCATTGGTACTTGATCCCAGGGTGACTCCCGAGGCTGTACGTGAACATATCGCGGCAGGTGTCTGGTCGTTTACGGCAGGAAGAGCTTTGACTGTAACAACAAGATTGGAAGGAGTTCCTGCACATCCTGTCGGACCGGTTGGTGTCAAAACATAAGTCACATCTATATCGCTTCCCGTTGCGTTGGTCAAAGTTTCACTGATCGAGGAAGTAACTCCGCTGCCGGTAGCGCCGCCATTGATATTTGGAACTGAGGCCCGGCTCCAGGTAAAAGAGGAAGAAGCAACATTGCTCGTAATCGTATAACTGTAAACAGATCCACTACAAACATTATCCGTGAGGGAACTGTTTATTAATGGTCTGGGCTGAACGGTAATCACAACATTTCTTGCATGCCCTACACAACCTAAGGGAGAAATACCAATAACGCTGTACGTTGCTGTTTGTGCAGTATTCGTGTTATTGGTATAGGTATCCGTAATATCTGCAGTAGTGCCCACTACTCTGGCGGTTCCCCCAGTCATTCCGCCTGTCATCGTAGGAGCAGCATAGGTAAAGGTCGTTCCTGCAATGGCGTTGGAAGTTGTAAGGGAAAGACTGGCAGTTGCATGAAAAGAGCCGTCAGTGCACAAAGATTGTACCAAACCTGCTGTAATTACAGGTTCAGGTCTTACGGTAACGATAATTGTTGCTGGTGTGCCAACACAACCGTCTTTTGTGGGAAAAACTGTGTAAGTCGCAGTTTGGTCACTTCCAGTCACATTTACCAACACATCCGAGATTGCCGCGGAACTTCCCGGCGTCAATCTTGCTACACCTCCCGATATATTACCTGGCACCCCGGAAATAGTTGGAGCTGCATAATAAAAAGTAGTACCGGTAACGGTAGTATTGAGTGTAATCCCTGCCGGACTTCCACTGCAAATAGTATTGTCTGAAGCACTGACATCAGGACTTGGGTTGACGGTAACATCAAAATTAAATGGCGTACCAGGGCAATTGGAAGGTGCGGGCCCAATGGGCGTGATAATATACCTCACAACACCTGTAGATGTACCTGTATTTGTAAGTGTTTGACCAATATTTGTACCACATGCGGCGGCGCAATCACTGAAACCGGTAATTGTGCCTCCAGTCGGAGCAGTCAAAATCGAAGCTGTCCACGCAAAAGTAGAACTGCCAACAGAACTTACAATGTTATAATTTACAGAATTGATGTTACAAATTGTTTTTGAACCTGCACTTACCACGGCAGGAGTAGGATTTACTGTAATGGTAAATGTCTGGGCAGTACCATAACAAATTATTCCGGCATTGTCGTATTCAGGAGTTACTGTAATCGTTCCAATAATCGGGGTTGAACCTGAGTTGGTGGCCGTGAAGGTTGGCAAATTTCCGGTTCCAATTGCCGCCAGGCCGATGGCGGTGTTGTTGTTGGTCCAACGGTAAACAGTACCAACTAATCCTCCTGAAAATACCGGAGCGGTATAACTTCCTATGCAAATTATTTGATTGGAAGGAGGAGTAACAATCGTAGATTGATTGAACGTAACAATTACATCTGAAACAGTCGCTAAGTCACATGCGGTGGCTACAGGACCAGTGGCTGCAATTGTCCATCGCAAGGTATAGGTATGACCAGCAAGACCTGAAAAAGTTGAGTTGTTTAAAGAGGAATTCCCAAAGCTTTCGCCACCCGTCGATCCTGCAAAAATTGACCAACTTCCTGTACTAGGTGACGGATTATTTCCAGCCAGTGTAACTGTAGTTAACCCGCATGTGGAGGACGTTGTCTGATCCGGTCCCGCATAGGCCACAGGATTATTGACGATGGTCACCGTACTTTGGCTATATGGACAAGAACCACTGCTAATCCGCCATCTGAATGTGTAGGTTCCGGTAGTTAATCCGGTAACCGTAGTACCCGGAGTGGTCGGCACTGTGATAGTCGGTGCATTTGGACCGCTTGTCATAACCCATTGACCCGTTTCGCCCGCATTTAGAGGAGTATTCCCTGCTAAAGTGACACTGCTTGCATTGCAAAGCGTTTGGTCGGGACCTGCGTTGGAGGTTGTAGTTGCAGGATAGACCGTTACCTGAGTCTGGTCTGTCGTTTCGCAGGATCCGATGTAATGTTTCCATTGAAGGGTATATACTCCGGCAAGAGTGAGACCTGTAACTCCGGTTGTAGGAGAAGTCGCATCTGCAAAAACTGGAGTGGCAGGTCCACTTACAAAGGTCCATAGCCCGGAGGATCCACCTGTTGGTGTGTTTCCAACCATGGTCGTCGTACTGCCTCCGGCACAAACACTCTGATTCGGGCCTGCAAGGGCCGTTGAAGGTATGGGATTAATAATCACCTGTACATCACTCGTGGCACTACAGGATCCATTCGTAACGGTCCATCTGAACACATAGGTACCTAGAATAGTACCAGCAACAGAGGAAGTTGGATCGGTGGGACTGGTGAAAACAGGGGTATTTGGTCCAGAAACTTTACTCCACATTCCTGATCCAACACCAGGTGCTGTGGCTGCCAAATTTACCGCACTGAAAAGGCAAATATTCTGATTCGTTCCAGCGTTGGCTGTAGGCTGTACGTAATTGGTAATAGTAACTTCATCATAGTTGCTACAAAGGCTGGTAGGATCGGTAGAGGTCCATCTGAATACATATGTTCCGTTTGTTACTCCTGTGACCGTACTTGTGGTTGAAGAAGGGGTGGTTATGCTTCCGGCAGGACCCGATTGCTGCGTCCAGACACCATTGCTTGGAGCAACTGTATTTCCTGCCAGGGTAAAAAATGTGCTAACATTGCATAAATTCTGATCCGGACCGGCATTCGCCACCACGGATGGTTTGACAACGTCAACCGTCATGGTATTCGTGGTATTGGAACAGGTTGGAGATCCGTTTGATACCGTCCACCTGAATGTATAGGTATTGGGATAGGAGGTCGGTATAAGATTGGTAATAGTAGTATGCGGATCTGTTGGGTTAGTAAGGACGGGAGTAGCACCTGCCGGGGATGATTCAATCGTCCAGGTTCCCAAACCTGAGGTCGGGGCAGTGGCATTCATGGTGGCCGAGGTGACACAGACACCAGTCTGGTTTGCCCCCTGTACGGCTGCTGATGGCGACTGATAGTTTGTCACTCTTACCTGATCGGCATTGGAGCAGGAGGAGTTGGAGACGGTCCACTGAAATACATATACTCCATACTTTCCTGCGGACGGGGTATATACTGCATTGAAAAGAGAGGCATTGTTAAATGAGCCTGCATAACCAGCCGGACCTGAAAGAACAGTCCAAATACCCGTTCCGGATCCGGGAGCAGTTGCAGCCAGCGTAAAAGAGGAAGCGTCGCACAGATTCTGGTCCGTACCGGCAGCCGCTGTACTCGGTGGTGAATACAGCGTTACAGTCATTTGATCGGTCGAGGTGCATCCCGTTGATGCGATCGAGTACTCAAATGTATAAACATTTCCTCCCACTGATCCAGTCAAACCGGAGGCAATTGCAGTATTTCCTCCTGTTTTTGTCACTGTGGCTATGGTCGGAGTAGAACCTGCCTGAAGCCAGGTTCCATTGCTAGCAACGGTACCGGTTAGGTTAACAGATGTGACAACATCACAATAACTTTGATCGGCACCCGCATTGGCTGCCTGTGTAACAGTGACGGTTACCTCATCGTAATTGGCAGAAGTACAGAACGGTCCTCCCGTAACTGTCCATCTAAAAACATAGGTCCCGGTAATTAAACCGGTAATGGAAGTTGATGCGGCAGAGGGGGAAGCAATCGTCGGAGTGTTCGGACCACTTTGAATGGTCCATAGTCCAGTTCCGGAGGTTATGGCATCTGCATTAATAGTCACACTGCTTGAACCACAGACACCAACCGTTGTGAGTGCAATGTTGGCAGGAGAAGGTGGATCTGAAACATACACATTCACATCAGCATGCGAACTACAGGCACCATTGGTAATTGTGTACCTGAAAACATAACTCCCCGAAACCATTCCGGTTACCGTCGTGGTATAGCTGTTTGAGGTTATGATGGTCACAGCATTACCTGAAACCTGTGTCCAAAGGCCTGTGGCAGGAGCTGTCGGATCATGGCCAAGGGCATTCGTCAGCGTAGTATTGTTACCACAAACAATCTTGTCACCGCCTAAGTTGATGGTCTCAAGGGTTTGACCAACGGAAACTATTACCTCATCTGATGTAGGAAGACACCCTCCCCCATTGGCAATCGTCCATAAAAATTTATAAGTACCGTCACTTGCAATAGTTACCGTGCTGGCAGGTGAATTTGGGGAATTAATGGTAGCAGCAGCTCCCGCAGTCTGGGTCCATGTTCCCGTACCCGAGCCGGCTGAATTTCCCGCTAGGGTGATAGTGGTAGTTGTGGCAACGCACTGGTCTGCTCCTGCATTGGCCGCAAGGGGACCCACTGTATTGTTCACATCTACAATTGTACTCGTGGCAACAGAACCGCAACCATTGTGAATGGTGTAGGTGAAAGTATAAGTGGTATTGGCAGACAGGCCTGTTACAGAAGTTTTTGGATTATGCACATCAGTTATACTAACTCCAGTGGAAGGAGAAACGGTCCATGTCGCGATTTCAAAAGTATGCTCAGGCTCTGTGGCATCCAGGTAAACAGGTGTATTGTAACAAACCGATTGGTTAGCTCCCGCACTTTGTGCATTTGGAACAACATTGTCGGTTAGAATTGATACATCATCTTGCGATGGGGTACAAAGTGGACCACCCGAAATAAGCCAGCGGAAGATATAGGTGCCGGCAGAAGTGAGGCCGGTAACAGCCAAAGTAGGAGCATGAGGATCCGACAGAATAATGACTATAGGACCCGATACCTGAGACCATGTTCCTTGTCCAACAGTCGGTGTATTACCAACCAGTGTGGTACTAGTTACATTGCAATTTAAAAACTGATCCGTTCCTGCATTGGACAATTGGGATGTGCTGGAATTGATTACATTTATTTGGTCGTACACACCACCGCAAGCCGCTGCGGAACCTTCTGTCGAAGTCCTTCGCATCTGCACTACATAGGTTCCAAGCGATGTTAATCCATTGATAACCAATGGAGATACTCCAGTCGACCCCCAAGGTGTAGGATAGCCGCCACCAGGACCACTTAGAATTCTGTATTCGGTTGTTCCTGATCCACCTTCTGTAAAAGCGATACTCGCCGAAGTGACCCCACAACTCAGAATCAACGGCTTACTCGTTGTGATACTTAACGTAGGAACTGTCGTAAGATAGGAAACCGTCACGCTGGCAGTACTCGAACAACTCGTAACACCATTGTTGATGGTATAGAGAAATGAATAACTGTTTGGGCTGACCAATCCAGTAATGGATGTCACCGGACTCGTAGGAGTCGCAATTGTAACAGCCGGACCGGAAGTTTGTGTCCAGAGCACGGTCTCATTGATATAACCGGGGGCCGTTCCTGATAAGACAGTGGAAGTGGTGGTCGGATCACAGAATGACTGGTTTCCACCGGATACTCCTGCCCCTGTGATATCCGCAGTGGCGGCCGGCACATTGATCGTAACATCCGCAGATCCATTTGCACAAATACCGCTTACAGTCCATCGGACAACATAAACTCCAGCCACCAAATTGGAAATACTGGAGGTATTTGAATGGATGTTGCCGAAAACAGGCACACTCGGTCCGCTGATGATGGTCCAGGTTCCCTGCTGTCCGTCAATATTTGACCCTCCATAAGAAGCATTCAGGGTGGTGGAGGTGGTGGAGGAATAGCAATGCCCCAGTGTAATGGGCGATGTGGTCGTGACCGGGAAGGCTCCGCCTCGGTTGGTGACATGTACTTCGGCAAAAGAGGAACAACCATCGGTATTGGTAATGGTCCAGCGCAGCGTGGCTACTCCGGAAGAAGTGCCAGTGATGGTAATTGGCGAGGTAGGACTGGAAGGTGTATTGATGGAGATGCCGGCTCCGCCACCTGTCCACAACCCTGTCTCATTGATACCAGGTGCGTTTCCGGCCAGTGAAACGATAGCACCAGGGCAGACCGTTACATCAGATCCTGCCGTAGCCACCGAAAGGGGATTTACTGTTACTGCTACATCCTGGTAAGTCAAGGCGCCATCACCACAGGTTGTATTAAGCCGGAAGGTGTAACTTCCGACCACCATATTGGTCACCGATGTATTTAGGTTGGTGGGTGTAGTTATTGTTGCCGAAGGGCCTGATTCCTGTGTCCAATAAACCTGGTTCCCAGGAAAGAGAGGACCCGTATAACTACCTGCCAAATTCAAGGTTTGACCATAACATATCGTCTGTGGAATGCCCGCATTCACTGAGCAGTTCTGCCCGTTCACCTGCCCGGCCAGTCCTAACAACCCTACAAAAAGCAGGATAAAAAATGATTTATTTCTCTTATTCATAAGTCATAAGTATATTATACGGAACCTACCTTCGCATAACAATCATATTGTATAATTGGTTCACTTAAAAAATCATCTTTGAGAAGGTCGGAATCAAGTCAAATAGAAAATTTTCAAATAATACAGTTGATACCGTGCGTCGCAATATTATATTGTATTGACTGTTAATCGATTGACTGATTTAGTAATATATCAAAAAATGCACCTTTTTTGACAAAAATCCACGAGAAATGGGATAGTGAAAATTCGATGGATTAATAAATATTCCGGGTTTAAATAGTATTTTGATAATCAGTTAGCTAAATAATTAATCATCAACCATTCCAAATAACATCTGTATTTGTTATCGATTATTTTTAATTTCGGGCACCAATCATCAATTTCGGCATCCGATACTAATCCTCGTCCGATGAGGACAACCAAACTACAAATAATTTCCAATATCGCTAAAGCGCAGATTATAATATTGTTATAGATTATTCCAATATTAGATAATCCAGACATTATATAACTGAACAATATTACTTCGCATTCGTTTATTGTTTATTGAAAGATTTATTATGAAAAATTACAACATAGGCCAGGAGGCTGTTAACAAAGAGCTGGAACTTCTAAAATTAGAAAATGCGGCCCTGAAACTTCAGCTTGAGCAGCAAGCGACAAAGGTCATAGGGAGAGACCAACTCACTTTAGCGCTGGCAGCGAGTGAAGCCAAATTTTCCAACCTGGCAGATAATATCAACGACGTCATTTACACTACAGACGCCGAGGCCAACATCACTTTTGTCAGTCCTTCCATCAAAAATCTACTGGGTTTTCGACCCGAACAAATAATTGGTAGAAATTTCACCTCTTTTATCGGAGAAAAGGGTGAACAGCTCAGTCAAAGGTTTGAGGAGATCCAGGAAAAATTTGATCTGCAAAATGATTACCTGATTCACTCACCTACCGGGGATCCGCATTGGATCAGGCTCTCCTCCAAAGCGCAATTTAAGGATGGGGTCTTTGATGGAGTCACCGGGATCTTGATCGATGTAACGGTTACAAAAAATATTGAACTGGAACTGCATAAAAGTGAGGCACTCTACAGGTCCATCCTCAACGCCTCCCCTGATACCATTTTCATCTCAGATCTGAGCGGCATCATTACGTTCGTCTCTGCCATGGCACTCACCATGTTCCGTTTCAGGGATACCAGCATTCCTCTCCACAAGTCGCTTTTTGACTTCGTGGATCCCAAAGATCACGACAGGGCTAGAAATGCCATAAAGGCCATGGTTGACGAAGATTTTTCAGGAGATAGTAATTATACCGGAATCAGAGCAGATGGCTCAACTTTCGACATGGAAGTGAATGGGGAATTTATTCGGGATGCCGGTGGCAATCCTATCAGCATGGTATTTACGGTCAGAGATATTACAGAGCGTAAACTAACAGAGAAAAAACTGATCAAGAGTGAAGAAAGATTCAGCCAAATCGTACAGCAAACCAGAACTGTCATCTGGGAGGTAGATATATCGGGTCTTTACACCTATGTAAGCCCGCTTTCCAAAAATGTTTGGGGCTATTCGCCGGAGGAGTTAATCGGCAAAAAACATTTCTATGATTTGCATCCCGAAAAGGGGCGTGAAGAGTTCAAAATAGCAGCATTGGAATCCATCCTAAAAAAAGAGACATTTTTGGATTTAATTAACCAAATAGTTACCGGGGAGAATATCCTCATTTGGGTGTCTACCAATGGTGCTCCCATCCTGAATGAACAAAATGAACTGATCGGTTACCGGGGAGCCGACAACGACATCACAGAGCGTATGCTGGCTCTGGAGGAGCTGATAGAAAGCGAGGATCGATACAAATCCATCTTCAAGAACAACAGGTCTGTGATGCTGATTCTGGATCCGGATACCGGTGAAATCAGAGACGCCAACGAATCGGCCTGCAACTTTTACAAGTATAGTTACGAGGAACTGTGCCGAAGAAAGATCGCAGACATTAATCTGCAGCCCGAGGAGGAAATACAAGTTCAATTGAAAAGTTTGATCGAAGAGAAACGTTCGCACTACTATTTTAAACACCTGCTTGGAACTGGAGAAATCCGGGAGGTGGAGGTATATTCCAGCCCTATAAAATTTGGGAATTCCACCCTCATTTATGCCATCATTCACGACATCACCGACCGGATCAAGGCAGAAGATGCGGTTAAACTCCGGCAGGCGGAATTGAATGAGGCCCAGAAAATTGCACAAATGTGCAGTTGGGAGTTGAATCCGGTAACGGAAAAATTAACCTGGTCTGAGAATTATTTCCATGTCATGGGCATCCCCGAAGGTTCGGAAATGAAGACCGAAAGTTTCCGGAATCAGGTTCATCCGGAGGACCTTCATTTGGTGGATGAGAAGTTGCAGGAGTTGATAGAGACGCAAAAACCGGTCGGGTATGATCTCCGGATTCTCATGCCGGATAACCATTACAATTGGATACAGAACAACATTGTCCCCGTATTCGAGGAGGGTAAACTGATCAACTTGCGTGGAGTCAACATGGATGTGAACGACAAAAAAATCGATGAAGAGAAAATCAGGAACCAGAATGAAAGGCTAAATGCGATCATTTCTGCAATACCCGATTTGATCTTTGTTATAGGAAGAGATGGGACCTATCTTGAAGTCTTTGCAGCGGAAACTAATATGTTGCTTATCCCTCCTGAGGACATCATTGGAAAGAATATCAGTGATGCTTTTAATAAAGAGATGAACAATCTTTTTAGGAATAAAATCGAAGAGGCACTCGATAAGGATGAAATGATGACAGTCAATTACGAGATTGAACTTCAAAATTCTCCCAGCACGCATTTCGAAGGGCGTATCGTCCCACTGAAGCAGGACCGGGTCATGATCTTGTCGAGGGATGTGACTGAGCAGGCACTGAACGCAATGATGATCAAAAGATTATCCCTGGCGATCGAACAAAGCCCTGTCATCACGATCATTGCTGATTTAGAATCCCGCATAGAGTATATCAATCCTATTTTTGAAAAGGTAACGGGATATCAGTTTGAGGAGGTAGTCGGTAAGAATACCAGAATCCTGCAATCCGGATTTACCGAAAAATCCGTTTACGAAAGTATGTGGAATGCGATTAAAAATGGGGAGGAGTGGCACGGGGAATGGATCAGCAAAAAGAAGAATGGTGAGCTTTATTGGGAAGAAGTTGCGATCTCCGCCATTTTGGACTTGAACGGAAAGATCATCAATTTTCTTGCCATCAAGCAAGACATTACACGACGTAAGCAAGCAGAAGAATTCCTAAAACAGAGTGAGGAGAGTTACCGGCATATGTTTGGCAACAATCCACAGCCCATGTGGATTTACGACCTGGAAACCTTGGCATTTCTGGAAATAAATGATGCCGCTATCAAACATTACGGCTATTCACGCGAAGAGTTTCTCTCCATGACACTCAAGGATATCCGTCCGGTTGAAGATATTCCAGACCTGTTAAAGGATGTTGAACATACGAAGCGAACCCTCAATACGGCCGGTGAATGGAGGCATGTGAAGAAAAACGGGGAGCTCATTTTCGTCGAGATTACCTCCCACGCCATTCGGTTCAATGACCGGGAGGCAAGGCACATTCTGGTCAAGGACATTACGCAACGCAAGAAAATAGAGCGGGAGATTCTGGATTTGAACCTAAACCTGGAAAACAAGATCAAGGAGCGGACCACTCAATTAAGCTTACTGAATATCAATTTGTTGAAAGAAATTGAATACCGCAAGCAAACGGAGAAGGCTTTGAGTTTAAGTGAGAAAAGCTACAGGTTGGTCGTAGAGAATGTGAATGAAATCATCTTCCAAACGGATGCTGCCGGATTATGGATATTTCTGAACAAATCGTGGGAAGTGATAACCGGTTTAAGCGTCAGTGAATCGCTTGGAAAACAATTTTTGGATTTCGTACACCCAGACGACAGGGAGCGCAACAATGCCCTCTTTTTGCCCCTGCTTGCCAGGGAAAAAGATTATTGCAGGCACGAAGTGAGATACCTGACCAAAGATGGAAATTTCCGTTGGATAGAGGTTTTTGCCAGACTTGGTTTGAATGAAAAAAATGAAATTACAGGTACTTACGGAACGCTTCAGGATATCACGGAGCGCAAGAAGACAGATGAAATTATTCAGAGAGCAAGGTTTGAGGCCGAAAATGCCAACCTGGCCAAAAGCGAGTTCCTTTCCCGGATGAGCCACGAACTTCGTACTCCGATGAATTCCATTCTGGGTTTTGCACAACTGCTGGAATATGGAGAATTGGATCCAAAACAGCGGAAAAGTGTTGGATACATTCTTCGCAGCGGACGGCATCTGTTGGAACTCATCAATGAGGTACTGGACATATCACGCATCGAGGCGGGGCATCTTACCATTCAACCCGAACCACTTGCCGTCAACAAGCTCAACCAGGAAATACTGGAAATTATGATGCCAATGGCCACAGACCGCCAGATCAGGCTGGAAATTTCAACCACCCTGGATCATAGTTGCAAGGTGAATACAGACAGCCAGCGGTTGAAACAGGTATTGCTCAATCTGGTCAACAATGCCATTAAATACAACAAGACCGGTGGTTCCGTATATATTCACTCGGAATTGAAACAACCGGATGAGTCCTGCACTCCCATGGTAAGAATCGCGGTGATGGATACGGGGATCGGCATCTCTGAAGGCGATTTACCCAATATCTTTACCCCATTCGAGCGAATCGGAGCAGAAAGAACCGTCATCGAGGGAACTGGTCTGGGATTGGCAGTGGTCAAGCAGATCATGCAGGCATTGGGCGGAAATTGTGGTGTTGAGAGTACCTTGGGGGAAGGAAGCAATTTCTGGATTGAACTGCCACTTTTGACAGGCGACCTGGATATACTCGAAGCGAAGGACCTGAAGTCAGTACCGCCAGAGTCAAAAAATAAGCGCGGAGTGATCCTTTACATTGAAGACAATGGATCCAACTTTGAATTGGTTGAACAATTCCTGAACGAACAAAGAAGCAGTATTCAATTGATTACCAGTGTTTACGGCAAAATGGCAGTTCCTATTTCAAAAAAATACCACCCTGATCTGATCTTGCTGGATTTGAATCTGCCTGATATGGACGGTCTGAAGGTGCTGGAGAATTTGAAGTCGGATGCGGAGACTTGCAACATTCCGGTGGTGATCGTAAGTGCCGATGCCATGACTGAGAGAGCAGACTCCCTGGTAAGGGCCGGAGCGAAAAAGTACCTGACAAAACCCCTTAATCTGGTTGATTTCTTGCTCGTGATAGACAAATACCTGCCGACAAATTAGTCGCAGCCAACTGATCCGGCCAACAGAGGGAATGAAATCGCGGAATCTATTTCCCGATGCAAAAAGTATTTTAAATTTGTTACAGGCTAATATTCAATGATATAAACATATTTTCATCTACTTGAGGTACAAATGAGGTACATAGAAGGCAAATACTTTCACTTTTGGAGGTTTTTGACAGTTGCAATTGGAAAGCAGTTTTATTGAGGTTCCTAAAGTCAGAAAAATTTATTTTAAAATCATTATGATTTTTATAGGCAGTGTTTCAACCATGTAACTCATGATACAATAGCAGGGGGTAACAAGATCAAGAGAACAATACAAACATCCAATTGACATTGAACTAATTCAAATTTAGTCTCCCTAAAATTTTCCAATCCAGATTCACTATGATGGCCTTCATTATAGGTCCCGAGTCAGAAAAAATATATAAGCCATTGTGCTCATCCGTTTCAATTTTTCATGCATCTTACTGACATTTCGACTGCCAAATCGGAACTTCTCATTTGAAGTTGACTTTTATCATAAAGCATCTCAAAAAGAGAAGAACTTTGTGAATCAATTGCAGTTGATGACCACCAAAAGCCATAGCTTAATTCATACATAAAATCACCACCAAAAAAAGATCCACCTGGCAGAGCTGAAAAGCCATATTCGTTAGTAGAGGTTACACTGGAACTTGTCCATGAGTATGGAATATTTTCTTTTAACTTCCCTCCAGCAACATTTTCTCCGCCAACGAAAGTAACGAGAGTGGTCCACTCTGCAGCTGTTGGAACATGCCAACCTGAAGGACAGAGTTTACCTGAATTGACAGCGAACCAATTGTACAAAGCACCATACTTATTTTTGTACTTGGCCGCATCATTGTTGTACCAACAATAAGCAGGAGTCGATATATTACTACCTTGGGATAAGGGTATTGTGCCCCCGTCTGAATACTTAGTTGTTTTAAGATTCTCCGCCATCCAAGTTTGTGTTCCTATCTTCACTGTTTTATAAATATTTCCTTCAACGTCCGTTATCGTACCATTCTGTAGGGACGGAGTACTACTATCCCCTTGTTTTTGGCAACTCAGAAGCACGAACATTCCAATAATCGCATAAATTGCATTGCAAATTTTCATAATTTGTTAAGCTTAGTTTTTGGTTTATATCACTAGTGTCCGGTTAAGAAAATATAATACCCTCTGAAACCCTTATCATTAAAGGGTTAGAGGTACGTTCTTTGATTTTTCGATTTGAAATCTTGATTTTTGATCTTTGCGGTATTAATCCGCAAGACGATGAACCAAGGGAAGACTGTTTTATCACAATTGATGTCATTTTTGCCTGAGTATGAGTTTAACAAATGTGTTGATTCTTATAATGGTAATTATCGTGTAAGAACGTTTACTTGTCGGGAACACTTTTACGTAATGAGCTTCGCACAGCTCACTTATCGTGAAAGTCTTCGAGACATTGAAGCCTGCCTGACAGCTTTGTCTGGCAAACTTTATCACAGTGGTATCAAACACCCCGTTTCAAAGTCAACGCTGGCCGAAGCCAATGAAAACAGAAACTGGCGTATTTATGCAGACTTCGCTCAAGTATTGATCAAGGAGGCTAGACGTCTATATCGATCAGACAATGATTTTCTGCTTGATATCGACAATATGGCTTATGCCCTTGACAGTACAACCATCGATTTGTGCCTGAACTTATTCCCCTGGGCAAAGTTCCGAAAAGCAAAGGGAGCGGTAAAAATGCATACCCTCCTGGATCTGCGCGGTTCTATACCCACTTTTATCGAGATTACCGATGGTTTGTGCCATGATGTCAATGTCCTTGATCTGATTGAAACAGAACCAGGCGCAATTTACGTCATGGACATGGGCTACGTTGATTATGAAAGACTTTACAATATCCATCAGAAAAAGGGATTCTTTGTTACAAGGGCAAAGACCAATATGGCTTGTAAAAGACTTTATAGCCGATCTGTCGATAAAAAATGTGGCCTACGTTGTGATCAGTCGGTAAGGCTTACCGGATTCTACTCCAGGAAAGATTATCCTGAATTGATACGCAGGATAAAGTATTTTGACGAGGAAACCGGGAACACTTACGTTTTTTTGACCAACAACTTTGAGCACGAAGCGTTTATTATTGCACAGTTATACAAAGAACGTTGGAAGATTGAACTGTTCTTCAAATGGATCAAACAGCATCTTCGAATCAAAAATTTCTACGGCACCAGCAGTAATGCAGTATTCAGTCAAATCTGGATTGCCATCTGCTCCTACTTGCTGGTTGCAATTGTCAAGAAAAAGCTAAAAATTGGATATAGTCTCTACACTTTATTACAGATTTTCAGCCTATCTCTTTTTGAAAAAGTACCTATAAATGAACTATTTACAAACAATAACTACAATTTATCCGTGTTAGAAGATTCTAATCAATTGAAATTGTTTGACTTATAACCGGACAGTAGTGGGTTTATATTTCAATTTATAGAATAATGATTTTACATTGAATGGACAATGAAAGCTTAATAATCCTTTGACATTCTACTTCACCATAATCTCCCTGAAAATCAACAATCCAGCCTTCATATTCCCGATGATATCACCAGCGATGGCCTTTTGGTCAATGATGTGAGTACCCGATACTGAACAAGTAATTCCAATTCTGAAATTTACTGTTTATGGAGCTATTGGCCTCGACGTTTAAATTGTCCTCTCTGCGCAGTATACAATAATATTTTTCTATCGTTCTATATTTCAATAACATAACCCCCTAAATGATTTAATTATTCCGATAGAAGGTATTTTTTTACTTTAAGATTTCGAGTGCAAAAAATCCACCATACCATTCTTCGGAGAATGCTCCTTTGAGATTTACAGTATTGACTCCGAAAGACATTTTATAGGTTATGCAAATCAGTAAAAGAATATTTTCTACGAATCCACTTGCTGACTTGTTTTCAAAAATTAAACGTCAAGCTTGTCTCATGATTTTTTGCATTATTCAGTCTATTTACGTTTTGGAACATAGGTTCTTTTTCCATCATTGTTGATATAATACTGCCCGCCACGAGAACCTGTTTGAATTGTCTTACCACTTCCGTAGTTCTTGGCTTCTGGTGAATAGTCCTTGGCCTTTGTACCACTTTCTCCAGTAAAAGTATTTGTATTACCTTTTGTTGAAAAATTGTCAGTATTAGTAGTGTTCGTAGTTGTTTTGTAATGTGGCTCAACGTATGTCCCTGTGCTTGGCTTAGTGTACCCTTGTTGGTAGCGTGTCCTTGCGTTTGTCTGAGAAAAATCAATCTTTGCTAAACAAATGATGCAGAGGATGAAAAGTAATTTTTTCATTTAAATTAGATTTAATGTTTTGCCTACTCTAAGCAGTTTTCAGCTTGCCTGTGATTCCATTTTGAATCGAAAAATAATGTGTCCTGCCCGAAACTTAACCGGCAACTAATCACAAATAAGATAAGGATAATTGATTTCATTTTAGGTTTATTTATTAGTTAAAGCGGAGAAAGCGGTCAATCTGACCACCTTCTGCCAATTTTATTTCGCCTAAGTAACTTATTAATAATCAACAAGGTGAATTAATCAAGGTTTTCTGGCAGTTTCTGGTCATTTTGACCGAATTTTACAGTAATTATTTGCAATACATTTTATAATAGTCATAAGCCTTATCATAACCTAACAATCCAGCTTTTATTATATTTTCACACCCTTCTTTTTTTACTCCTCCATCAATCAGCAACATTCCGAGAGCAAAATAAGCGATAGCGTAATTTGGATTTAGTTCAGTTGTCCTTACATAGTCTCTTATTGCGCCAGGATAATTTTTAATTTTATCAAAAGATCTTCCTCTAAAATAATAATATGTGTACTCATCAGATTTCAATTCAATTGCCTTTGAGTAGTCCTTTATAGCTCCTTCGTCATCATTAAGACCAGATTTTAAATTTCCTCTTGCATAATAGTTATATGAATCAGATGGATCCAATTCAATTGTTCTCGTATAATCTGAAATGGCACCATATGAGTCGTTTAATGCTTCTTTTGCAATTGCCCTAAAAAAATAATTTGAGGAGGACGATGGATCAAGTCTTATGGCTTCATTATATGATGAAATTGTGCCTGGATAATCCTTAAGTTTAAATTTTAAAGACCCAATCTGGCTATATATAAACCCTGTATTAGCAATCATATCCTTCGGGGTTAACTCCAGCACCCTTGAAAAATCCGATATAGCTCCATAATAATCCCCACTCTCTATTTTATTTTTTCCACTGTTAATATAATCAACTATTGTTTGGCTGAAAGCCTGACTCATTAGGTAGATTAGACATAATAATAATAAAAATATTTTTTTCATATCAACAAATTTTTTCTTACCTTTTTCTAATTCTGTCATCCAAATATAACAAATTCGGACTATTGTCCGTGGATAAAGCATGTTAATTATTTCACTTTCGCTCTGACTAAAGTCGGAGCAATGGTAGTTGAGATATTCGGTAAAGTATTACGTGAATTAAGAGTAGGGAATAAAGTATCACAGGAAAAACTGGCTGAATATTGTGACCTTGATAGAACGTATATTTCATTACTCGAAAGGGGTTTACGGCAACCTACCATCACTACTATTTTCAAACTGGCAAAAGCTTTAAAAATTTCTCCTTCTAAAATGATTGAGATGGTTGAACAGCAATCACAATAACAACTGGACCAAACCTTCTCTCAATTTAGATTCCAATTCAAACCTGCAACATCGCTGAATACACTCAGGGCATCTATCTAGAATATAAATATCGTACCACTCACAATAACAGCATGTTGATTCATGTTTTCAGTATAGGTTTGCAGAATCTGTACATCTGTAAAACATACAAACAGAAATTTACAGAAATGTATTTCAGAATTTCGATAATATGAGAAAATGGGTTAAAATGGAGCATTAAACGGCGCAAAGTGGTCAATGTAGCCGGTTCATCCAAATACTACCGATTATTTGACATTCATTTTTTGCTAGTGGGTTCTAATCGTTGAGAGTTTCGATCTTACAACCACTTTACACGCTTTACACGCGCACTTTACATGGTTAAGGTAGTCGTACCATGCACAGGCACAGTGTATTAATACACACATTTTGGTTAGCTTTACACGAATATACCCGTGTACAAAATGCTTTACACAACTTTACACGACAGTGGTTGAAAATAATTCATCCTGAGAAAATGTGAAAAAATAGAGATCTGAAGTGTATTTTCATCCTCCCTTTTTCTACTTCTTTTTGTCCGGGTACAGCGCTATGTACTCTCCTTTTGAAACTGGTTCATCAATTGGATCTTTAATAAAATTACTCTTCACATTCCAACCTTATCACCAAAGTCAGGTAGTTTAGCTGCAAGTTCAGAGCCTAATGGATACACTTATATGTTTTCATTTGAATCGAAATTATGGTTTAAGATTAGCCAAATTTACTTTTAGTTGAAGAGTCATTCTCATATTTCAGCTCCTATTTATGTAAAGTGGCACAATTGTATTGCTGCACAGTGATCGTGACAAAATGTATGATACGTCAACATTAGAAACGGCATTTAAACGATCACATACTTCGCGAATTGTTTCTTCTATACCGCGCCAAGCGGTATCACCATAGCATTCATCGGATGGATAATGCTCGATGGTGGGACCGGTGTATGTCCATTTCCCATTTGCATAAACATTGTGGCGTGATTCAATGATCCTAAATGATCAAAATACCTAGTGACTTAAGATTTAAGCCACTAGATTATTTTAAGATTAAAAGGGTGGTTCGTCAAACTCTTTGGCTATTTTCTTTTTCTTGAGCCCAATTAGTTCATTCAGAAGGGCCCATTCGTTCAAGAAGACATTTGCTTGTTCGGCCAATTTTTGGATCCTTGGCCAATTCATGGTATCAGAGAAAAGTATGTTTTTTACTTCAACCTCCCTGACTCGCAGTTCTTCTTGAAGATCATAGGTCTTTGACTCCATATACTCACGGATTCTCGTTTTAAAACTGTCTTTCTTTTTCATGATAATTGTTGTTAATTGTGTGTTTGATTACTAAATTATTGATACTAAAATGGTTTATTGTTCTGCTCGTAGTTTCTGTTCGGGTTATACCAATCGCCCGTTTTCGTTGAATCGTAGTTACTAAATTCAGTAGTCGCCGGGTTAAACCTCAACAAAAAAGCTCCTGTGCCAACATTTCGACCTTTTGCAATGATGCATTCTGCTAACCCTGCCGAAGGAGTTCCCCTGAAAGGTTCCGAAAATTCCTCAATCTTATATGTTTCTGGTCTCCAAATTAATAGTGTAAGGTCGGAGGCCTCATTAGCCTGACCCGATCCGCGAAGTCGGGAAGCTGTTGGCCTTGGGTTGGAAGCATCACGGCTGAATTGGGAAAGGGCTATAACTATAATATTCATCTCTTTTGCAATGTTCTTCAACCTCCGGGCTACTTCCGCAATTTGCCACTCATCAGATTTATTTTTTTGTCCTGTCTGTACCAACTGAATAAAATCAACAACTGCGAGATTTATTTTCTTCTTCATTACAAGCCTTCTGATTGAGTTGCAAATCTGGTCAATGGTTGTATTGGCCCCTTCATCGAAATAGACCGGAAGAGCGTTTAAATCAACTGTGGACCTTTCAATCTTCTCGGCTTCTTCATAGGATAAGCATTTGCCAAGAATTTCATTTGAAGGGATTCCGGTTTCTGTTGCAAGTATTCTGGCTATGAGTTGTGATCTACTCATTTCGAGCGAGAACACCAATGCACGCGCTCCGAAGTTCATGACTGCATTTTTCAGGATCGATAAGGCAAAAGAGGTTTTGCCCTGGGAGCTATCACCACCTATAATAACCAAGTCAGTTTTTTGTAATCCACCTGTTTTTTTATCTAGCTTAAAAAAACCCGTTCCAAGACCCGATAAACCAGTATTCTTTTGATTAAATGCAATCCTTTCCTGGATCTCCGCAAGTCCGTCAGCCATGCTGGTTTCGCTGTTGTGTCCATTCTGTACTAACCCAATCAAATCATTTTGAAGATCTGAAAGAATGTCGTCTATATCGAATGTAGGGTCATAAGCCTGTGCCCCTCTTTCGGCTGTTATATGGATAATCTGCCGGGCAATGTGGTTTTGGGCAATGATACGGGCATGATGTTCAATATGAGCAGCAGAAGCGACCCGGCTGGTAAGTTGGGTGATGTAAAGAGGGCCCCCGACTTCTTCCAGTTGATCATTGTTTTTCAAAGATTGTGTAACTACAAGCAAGTCAATGGATTTTCCCTGGTTGAATAGGTTCTGAATGGTTCTGAATAATATCTGGTGGTTTTCAAGGTAAAATGAATCAACAGTTAGAATTGTGCTCACCTTCTGGTAAGCATCTTTCTCTAGCATAAGCGCACCAAGTACGGCAGCCTCCACCTCTGGGGCCTGCGGTGGAATCTTACCCAAGATGTCTGATATTTGTTTAAATGGCCTTTTCTGTGACTGTTCCATAATTATTATTTGATTTGCCGTTTAACTGTTTATTCTCTGGCTTAAACCAAACATGCTGACATTTCTGTTTCCAGCAATTGATTTGCTTACCGCTTGCATCTTTCCACTCTCCGGCCTCATATCCCTTGAAGGCTCGTTCAGCCAATTCCTTTGAGAAGTTATTTTCAAGAAAGTAATTTGTAAATGCTTCAAGAGATGGAGGAGTGAAAACGTCCTTTTTTACATTCTCTTTCTCTTTACCTTTTACTTTCTCTTTCTCTTTGCGGGTTTGCTTGGGGTTTGCTTGGGGTTCTTGTGGGGTTAATATGGGGTTTGCTTGGGGTATTCTTCCTCCTCTAACACCATATTCAGCACCCTTTTGACCATTGACAAACTTCTTTTGATTTGCATCGATCTGAGGTTTGATTAGAGTGAAGACTATTTTATGCAATCCCTGAAGATCAGGCTCTTTCCCATACAGACCATATTCAATAATAGCTTGTAATATAGACATCATGTCTTCGTTTGGGATATCCTTCAATGCTTCATAGAAGGATTGGTAAAAGACAAAGCCTGTCCTTGGATAGCCATCTTTTAGTATTGGGGTACCTTCTGTATTCATGATTGAACTGGCTGAAGGGTTTTCAAAAACTTGTTCACAAAATAGACCTGGCCTTTCCCTGTAACCTTAGGCGTAGTTTCAACACGTATCGATCCGTCTGAATGACATATGGTTACTTTCTTTAGCTCAAATAGACCCATTTCCATAGCCGACTGAGTTGGAATGTTATAGTGGCCTCCTTTGGTGCCTAAATAATCATGATCCCTTAGCCATTCAAACAAACGATTCTGTCCAATTTTGAAACCATTTTGTGTAAGGACCTTCGCTAATCCTGCAACTAATATTGAATTGCAGGATGTTTCGACCGATTGCGCAAACAATACACGGGGTTCCTGATTCTTTATAACTTTCTCCTGGATGGCGAGTTGTTCAGATTGTATTTTAAGGCTTTGCTCCACCATTTCCTTTTCTTCTTCAGACTGGAGTAGCATCTTCGCAAGATCCTTAACCGTAATCGTGTCCAGTTTCGTGTAACCAGATTTTAGAAGTTGCTCAATCCTGTCATATACCCAAAGTTCAAAACGAGGATCCAGCCAACCAGCAAACTTCAACGCGAGTTTTTGATGTGCCCAGGTACCGCCTTGTTTTCCTACCTCGGTTTTAATTACGCAGATTTGCGGAGTTAAACTCTCTTCAAGTGCCTCAATAAATCTCTGAGTTTGGTCGGTTCTTAAAAATCCGAATGGATCCTTTCCAAAAGGTTTTGCCATTTCAGTAAGATTTACCATTACATCGCCGTTATCAAGCTGAAAAGTGATTTGGTTCTGCTGGTACTGATATATCTTGATTTCGCTCATGTCTCAGAATTTAAAGTTTGAGTTATACCATTCTTTAAATTCCTGAACACTTGTGACAGTAAGGAATATTCCACCGGCAGTGGTAATTGACCTCTTATAGTTCTGTTGGGATTGACTGAGGCGTCTTACTCCTAAAATGAGTTCAACAGGTTTCCCGGCAATGGTGGCCATCAAGTCAGAGAAAGATTCATTACCACTTGAAGCCGGGGAGGATCCGGAAACGCTCCAACCTTTCGATCTGATAAAGGCTGCAATTTGTTGGATAATGTGGGATTTTGGGAAACGTGTACTTTTTTTTGTACCTTTGTTCTGCGGTCTAAGCAAAACATTGGCTGTATAATTATTTCGTACCATAATTATACAGCCTTTTTACTTTTAATGTACTGATCTGCTTCTACTGACAATTCAGCAAGAGTCTTGCGTTTGCCAGTTTTAAGCCACAAATCGACCTGTGATTTAAGGAATCGCAATCGCTTAGATCCTTTATTTACCGGTATTAGCCCATCGCGCACCCATCCGTAAACCGTCGGTTTTGATGGTTTGTCAGGAAGGTAGTTACAAAGGTCTTGGAGATCGAACCATTTGTCAACTACAACAGGTTGAGAATCGGCTACTTTGAGTAGCATCCGTTTAATCTCGCTAATTTCTGAGGCAATTTCAGCAACTGCTGTCGGTAAGGATTCAAACGTTACCGCTCTTCTTACTGTTTCATGTGTTAAAGTATCCATATTACTATCGTTTAATATTTGATAGTGCAATGGTAGATCACGCAGAATAGAGTCTTTATAGACGTAACGTTACATCAATATTGTTTTTCTATTTATTAGCATCATTGTGTGTATTTTGAATTATGCTTTTCATTTCATCGAACACTTTTAAATTTACTTCTAAAGGCTGATTTTTAAACGCTTGTGAAAGATTAACGTGGTATTTCGACAGGTCTTCGCTTAATAGATTCCCAAATTCAATCATAAACTCGCTCTTAGTCGGATACTCACCATTTTTTTTTACAATTAGCCTCAGTTCAAAAAGAGCGTTTAATATCCTAATTACATTTGTCTTTGCTCCAGTTTTATCACTAAGTCTAAATACTTGTTTAGTGGCAAACCGTTGTTCGTCTATTGTTTCATCAATCAAAATATCGGGATATTTATCCTTGTTTCGTTTAATCATTTCATCGCGCATCATATTTAAACAAACCTTAAGTTGAATTACTTTAGGGTCATTTTCATCCTTTTCGATAATTTCATTTAAAATAAACTTTCCTAGTAATTTTTGCAATAAATAATGGAATTGATCATTGGTTAATCCAAGTTCAGATAGATGCTTAACAATCAGATTTGGCTTTCCCATGTTTTGATAAACTAACTCATATTCGCTTTCGAGAATATTAAAAAACGAAAGTGGATCAAATAACCCGCTCAATCTTCCTGTTAATTCGGATAACATAAAAATATTTGAACCATCTTTTATAACATCTTCAATATTATTATACATTGGATTTAGTTTTTTATTATTGGAATGTCAATTTCTTAAAAATTCAATATAATTTTCTCGGTTGCATCGCGCTTGGTCTGATCTATGATCTTAGCATAAATCTGAGTCGTCTTAAGATCCTTGTGACCCAACATCTTTGAGACAGTGTAAATATCAGTTCCCTTACTGAGTTGTAAGGTAGCCCAGGTATGGCGGAAGCAATGAAAAGTAATATCCTTTGTAATCCCGGCTGCACCGATCCATTGGTAAAGGTGTTTATTGCTGTATGCGGAATATTTTAAACCATCAAACACATTATCAAATGGCTCTTTACGTTCACCCAGCAGGGTAAAGGCCTGTTCAGCAATTGGCAGGTAATTGTCCTTGCCTGTTTTCTGTCTGGTGTGCGGTAGTGAATAACCGTAATCCTTTGAATATTGGATATTTTCCCATTTTAGGTTTTGAATTTCTTTAAAAGCCATTCCGGTAAGGGCTGAGAACAGGGCTGCACGTTTCAATAATGGATTTTGACATTCCGTCTTAATGAGATTGTTCAATTCATCAATGGTGAGAAAATTTCTGTGGGTGTCCACTTGTTTTACCGGATTAATCCTTGCGTTAAGGTCGGAATGTAAATATTGATCCTTGTATGCTTGTTTCAAGGCAGCTTTTACTTTATTGAAATAGGATACAGCTGAATTTTGAGATAGATTGGCTTTCTCGCTTTTGTTGCTTTTGGCAGTAAGTAAATGGTTTTTAAACTCTTCGAAAAAGGTTTCTGTGAGTTCATCGAATCTTTTGTTACCACCGGTAAACGCTTCAAGATACTTGTATGCCGAAAACCAACAATCATGTGTGCTACCACTACGATTCTCTACTAAAGCTTTGAAATACTCAACAAAATTTTTCTCTCCCCTTTCTTTGATTTTCAGTTGCTCCTTTTCATATCCGGTGTAAATCTCAGGCTTATTGATATTGTGTTCACGATTCTGCCTAACCTGTTCCGCAATAGTTAAAATATCCTTGTTGTGCTGTTTATCAAGAGGACTGAGTTTGATTTTTTTAGGCTCTCCCCTCTTATCAAGTACCGGAACAAACCTTCTTTGTTCTTTGCCGTTCTCATCCTTGTACATTTGCACCTCAAACTGAACCTCATCAAAGAGGAACATATTCAGGAACTCCCTGCGGGTTTGCTTGCCTGTTTTGGGGTCTTTGATAGGTGGATAGAAGTCCAAATACAATGCTTGCCGTCCTCCGGTGATTGACTTCTGTCTAAGCTTAACCTTGATTGCCATTGTTGCTGCAATTAACTTAAAAGTTGATTAATTAATTCTTTCGGAACGTATGCGAACCGGCCAATCTTTAATTTCTCGATCCGGTTCCGTTTGATGATTTCATGGACAGCCTTTTCAGATATGCCATATTTTTCAATAATCTCAGTCAAGTTGTAACATTCTGACAATTCGTATTGCTTAGGCTCCAGTGTGGGTTCTTTGGCTGTAACAATGGGCTGTTCAAATAATCTATCAAGGTCGGAACGCTTAACCCTTGTAATCCTTTGGCCAAAATTAACTCCTCTAATTTTTCCGCATTCAATACTGTAATATATTGTCCGGATCGAACAATGCAGAATACCGGCAACTTCCCGAACAGTTAAGAACTCATTTTCTTTGGGTTGTTCTACTTGAGTGGTTTTGATCTTTTGGATTTCGTTGTTGCTTGCCTCAACCTTAGCAGCCCTATACTTTGCCTTGTTTGCAGCACTATTGCATTTATGAGAACAATATAAGGTTACAGTGGTCCGGGCAGTAAACTCATTCCCGCACTGTTTGCATATTCTTTTCACTTCAATGTTTGAACTCATTTTGTATTTCCAAGAGTCATTAAGACTAATTAAGTGCAATTAAGTGCAAAATAAAAAAGGCTAAATCCTAAAATTTGTACCTCAATAGCTCTGAGGTACAACAAAGGTACAAATATTGTATGATTAACCAAATATGAAGGGTAGAATAAACAATATTTTTCAGTATCTAAAATGCTTATAATTCAGTGTTTTGTATTAAGTTTGTAGTGGGTTGTTATTTGTTTGTTAATGGGCGGTTACTTCCCGATGCAGAAGTGCTTGAAAATATTGCCAAGTACCTCATCTGTTGTGATCTGACCGGTGATAGAACCTAAATAATACAGACATTCCCGGATATCCTGGGAGAGAAATTCGCCGGAAAGATGGCCTTGCAAACCTTCAATCGTGCGCCGGATGGCTTCACGGGCTTCTGTTAACGCTTCGTAATGGCGTAGGTTGGTGACAATGACATCCTCCTCCCCGACCCTGTCGGCTGAAACCAACTTTTGCATCAGCGCGACCAGGGAGCCAAGATTTTCCCTGGATTTTGCCACCACAAATACCAGAAATTCGTTTTCCTGTAACCCGACTCCTGCCAGTTCATTCCTGATTTCCCCGGAGGCCAGGTCCGATTTATTGGCAACAAGTATCAGTGGCTGGTTTTTCAATTTTCCCCGGATCTCCCGGATCCTGCTGACCAACTTATCAAGCGGGGAAGTAAGATCCAGCACGAGCAACACCACCGAAGCCAGTTCAAGTTTCTGGTAGGAGCGCGCAATGCCCATATTTTCAATGGTATCGGAGGTTTGCCGCAATCCGGCAGTATCAAAGAAACGGAACAGCATACCGTCCAGATTCACTGTATCTTCTATCACGTCACGGGTCGTTCCATGAATATCCGAGACAATGGCCTTCTCCTCATTCAGGAGTGAATTCAGCAAGGTCGATTTTCCGGCATTGGTGTCCCCCACAATGGCCACAGGGATTCCATTCTTCAGGGCATTCCCCAGACGGAACGAGTCTGCCAGCTTGTCCAACAGCAGCTCAATTTTTTCAGACAACGCCAGCAACTGCGAGCGGTCGGCAAATTCTACATCCTCTTCACTAAAATCAAGTTCGAGCTCCACCAACGTGATAAAATGGAGAAGCTGGTCGCGCAGCAGACCAATCTCCACCGAAAATCCCCCACGCATTTGGTTCATCGCTACCCGGTGGGCGGCGGCATTTCCGGAGGCAATAAGATCAGCAACCGCCTCTGCCTGTGAAAGATCCATCTTGCCATTTAAAAAAGCGCGTTGGGTAAACTCCCCGGGTTGCGCCAAAAGGGCCCCCTGGTCGATGAGCAGTTGCAGAAGCTGCTGCTGTATAAACCTGGAACCGTGGCACGAGATCTCCACAACATCTTCGCCCGTGTAGGAGTGCGGAGCACGAAAAAGTCCGACGACCACTTCATCCAATAATTTTCCATCCTGGTAAACGGATCCGAAATGAAGGGTATTGGCTGCCTGATCTGCCAGCTTTTTTTCCCTTACGGGGGATTTGAAAACAGTGTCTGCGATCGCAACTGCCAGCTTTCCGGAAAGCCTAAGCACTGCGATGCCTCCTGTTCCTGCCGGAGTCGAAATGGCACAAATGGTGGAATCTGAAAACATGGGATGCTGTTTTTTTGCAAATATAACAGTTTCAGGGGGAACAGGCACTTTGCATCCCTATTGTTGAGCAAGAAGGGAACCTAACTGCAAATATTTTTGATTCTAAATTATCGATTTTGGAGGCGAATGATCAAAAAAAAGTCCCGAAGGACTTTTTTTATTTAAATTACTGAATTTCAATTGCCCTGGCAGGTTTGGGCTTGAGTTCTTCCCGCTTTGGCAGGGTCAGGAGCAAAATTCCATCCTTGTAGGTCGCCTGAATCATATCTCCATTGATGGTTTCAACCGGAATGTTGAACTGACGGCGGAAGGAGCGGTAATTAAACTCCCGGCGGGAATAACGATCACCCGTTTCATTGTTCTCTTCTGTCACCTCTGCCGAAACAGTTAATCTGTTCTGATCAAGATGAAGCTTAAAATCCTCCTTCTTCATTCCGGGAGCTGCTACTTCGATCTGAATTCGATTCTCATCTTCCAGAATATTGACAGCCGGAAGTGAACCCTCCTCTGCCGAAAATCCTGCGTTGGCCCAATCAACCAATTCTCTGTTAAACAATTGGTTAAAAACATTGGGATAGATCCTGTTGCTTGTTCTGATAAGTGTCATTTTTTATTCCTCCTATTTTTTTGTGAATAATTTAAAGTTGTTACCACAACAGCGTGGTACTCCCTTATTGGATCAATCTGCATGCCATTTGCATCCAGCCTTCTGCTTGTTGCCTGATATTCAATAATTTAATTTTTTTGAATTTTTTGGGGGAGACAAATTGACATTCACTTATTGGAAATTTGCTGACAAAAAGTCATAACAACCTCATTTACATGCTAATATGTCATATTTTTACAAACCGGGCATCCCAATAAAAACTGAATACTTGCTAAAAAAAGGAGCTGGAGCGTGCGGAAGATCCTAAAATTAAATTAAATTTGGGGTATTATCCGTTGATTTAGTATCCAATCATTAATTTCCAGCACATGCTTCCAAAATTTTTACTCGCCGACAATTCACAGGTATTGCCAGATACCATCTTTATCATTCATACCGAACAGCCCAGGTTTATCGTCGGTTGTGACCTGGAGGGCTTCAATGTTGATCAGGAGATCCACTGGATCGACGAAGAGCCTGAAAGCGAAGAGCTTAAAGCAGAACTTCTTGAGCAGGCAGAAGAGTTTATGGAACTCGAGCTGGATTACGAAGAAGAACTGGACAAGCTGGATGCTGATTCTGAGGAATAAAATGCTAATTTGCTAATGAAAACGTTGAAAGTCGAGAATCATGAATAACATCTAAACATCTATAATTAAGCCACTTAAACTTATATCTCATATCTCATATCTCATATCTCATAACTTACTTCTTATGGAAATCATGGATCCCGAAGCTCCCAAAAGATTAAAACGTTCGAACACCGACAAGATGCTGTCGGGTGTATGTGGTGGTCTGGCCAAGTATCTGGAAGTAGATTCTACGCTGATCAGACTGGCATTCGCTTTTGCCGCTGTCTTTGCAGGCACCGGTGTACTGATCTATCTGATTATGTGGATTGTCATGCCAAAGGAGTATTTCTGATTTACCCCTGGCCTTTCTCTGTTAATTCCACAGAGCGAAATTTGATCCATTCTAAACTTGAACAAATCAACGAACTATGCAAAGAAGAAATTTCATACATAAAACGACTATTGCAGCAGCCCTTTCCGGATTGGGAACTGCCGCTTTCGCCCAGTCGGGTTTTCAGGATCAAAAGTCCTCCAACAGTGCCTTTTTCAAATTAAGATATGGTCCAAGTTTTGGCACCTTCAACGAATTGGCAGGAAAAGATCCCATCGACCAGATTAAATTCTGCAACGACCAGGGTTTCAGGGCCATGTTCGACAATGGTTTCATGGGCAGGACCGTGGAGGAGCAAGGAAAAATAGTAGCAGAAATTGCACGGCTGAACATGAAGCTCGGACCCTTTGTTTTGTATGCCGACTTCAGCAAGGAATCGATGGTTGTGAAAGACAGCGATATCCGGCAGATGTTGGTCGACAAGGTGAAGGCAGGAGTGGAAGTATGCCAGCGGGCAGGTTTGAAATGGGCACTGATGGTTCCCGGCCGGTTCAATGAACACCTGGATTGGGGCTACCAGACCGCCAATGTGATAGATATCCTGCGGGAACTGAGCGACATCGCGCTTCAAGGCGGATTGACCATCGTTCTCGAACCGCTCAACAAGCGGGATCATCCCGGACTCTTCCTGACAGGGATGGCACAAGCCTACGCCATTTGCAGAGGAGTAAACAGCCCGGCCTGCAAAATCGTTGATGATTTGTATCACCAGCAAATCACCGAAGGGAATCTTATTCCGAACATCGAATCCTGCTGGAGTGAGATTGCTGCCTTTCACCTGGGAGACAATCCCGGAAGGAAAGAACCAGGAACGGGTGAGATCAATTTCAGCAATGTGTTCAAATACATTCACAGCAAGGGGTACGATGATGTTTTGTGCATGGAGCACGGACGGATCCTCAAAGGCAAAGAGGGCGAACTGGCTCTGATTGAAGCCTACAGAAAGGCGGATGGTTTTGAGGAAGTGCCTAAAGTGAGCTAAAGTGACTAAAGTTTATAAAACAAAAAAACCGCCGGAATATTCCGGCGGTTTTTTATTATCAAGCTATAAAGCTTATTTTTTTACTGGAGCAGCTGCAGCTGGTTTAGCGGCGGCTTTCTTAGCAGGAGCAGCTTTTTTAACTGCTGGTTTCTTAACCTCTTTCTTAGCGGCAGGAGCTGTTGTGGTAGCTGCTGGTTTCGCTGCAGGTTTTTTGTCTTGTGCACTTACAGAAACAACACCCATGATCAGGGCGAAGCTCAAAAACATAACTAATTTTTTCATATCTAATATTTTTTAATTGTTTACACAACAAAACTACCTCAACCTTTATGAAGAAATCGTGAAGAAAAAGCAATTTGTGATAGTTTTTTCACGATATTTTCAAAATAACCCAGAGAATAGCCTCATTTTGGCAACAAATTTCTCCCAAATTCCATCGCCCGAACCATTTATCCAGGAAAACAAATATTGAACTGCGAACCTTCTCCAGGAATGGAATGTACTTCAATTCTGGCCTCATGGAAGTCCACAATGCTTTTGGCGATTGCCAGGCCCAGTCCTTGTCCCTCCTCCGCATTGGTTTCAATTCGCTTGAACCTGGTAAAGATCAAGTCCAGATTATCCTCTTCAATACCTATTCCACTGTCCTCTACCACCAAGGTAAGAGAGGTTTCATCCCTTTCACATGAAATCCTGACATATCCCCCCTCCTTGTTGTATTTGATGGCATTGCTGACGAGATTGAACATGAGAATGTAAATTAAATATTTATTTATCTGTTTAAGGTATATGTTTTCACCAATTTCATTGGCAATGGATATGTTCGTCATCATGGCACGCTCCTCAATATTGTTGATGATCTCATCCAGCAACTCCTTCAAATTGATAGATTCTTCTTTTGCATATTGGTCATTTTCAATTCTGGATATCAGCAACAATGCCTTTATGATATGCTGAATGCGTAGCAGATGCTTTTGCTGATCCAGAATCAGGCTCACCGTTTTTGCCGGTAATTTTTCTTCCACCAACAGATTATCCAGTTTGGATTGCATTACGGAAATTGGGGTAAAGAGTTCGTGTGAAACATCACCTATGAATTTTCGTTGATTTTTCAGGATGTTGTTCACCTTGTGCATGAGTTCGTTGATGGTCGTATTGAGGTAGACAAAATCTGAAGTAGAGGAATCCAATTCTGTATAAATGAATGTCTCCGGATTGTCTACTGTTTTCAACTTGGGTAAAATCGTCTGATTTAGCGGTTGAAGAAGGTATTTATAAATGCCAAGATCAAAAATAATTGTCACGAACAAAACTATCAGAATGATGGTAATGGAGATGTTTTTGAGGGTCTTGTCGAGGTTATAGATCATCTGCATGTTTTTTCCAATCTCGAGTGAGTAAAGCTGATGATCCGCCTCAAAATTAAAATTCAGGATCCTGTAATCAAACTCTTCGTCCTCGATAATACGGGCATCCTGTGAAAAGGAGAGATCCTCTGCCTTACCATCCGCATCGATGGTGATAGAAATAAATTCGTCCTTCAAGATGTTGTAGCTGGCAAAGGCACTGTCCTTCTCTGCATTCAAATAGGATTTGATGCCTATTTTCCTGACCGTCGACATGGTCTTTTCCTTCATTTTCAAAAGATCCCTGTCGGTATGCCGGATGGCAAGTGAATCTATGGTCTGTTGTACAAGGGTAACCAGTATCAAAAAAATAACAATTTTTGAAATGGCCCCAATCAGGACGAGTTTCAATTCTAGTCTCATAACCTGTTACTTAACAATTTTTTTTGCGACTATCCGCAATTTGGTAAATCGATTCTACAAGGATTCTCCCCTTTAACTCAAATCTCATTTTTATATTGAACAAGATATTGATAATTTCGGTTCGATTTTTAAGTCACGCCAAGTTATCCTCGTATGAACCTGTTAATAGTTGAAGATGAAATCCCACTTTCCCGGGAAATACGTCTGTTCCTGGGGAAGGAAGGTTTTGTTTGTGAGGAGGCACATACCGGACGTATTGCTTCTGACAAGATTTTCTCCAACGAATATGACCTGATCCTGCTGGACCTGGGACTTCCAGACTATGAAGGATTGGATCTGTTGAATGAATCCATCAAGAACAAGAGTACTGCCTCTGTCATCATCCTTTCGGCCCGCACCGCCATTGAAGATAAAATCAAGGGACTTGATCTGGGGGCAGATGATTACCTGTCGAAACCCTTTTCGATGGTGGAACTAAAATCCAGGATATTGGCTGTTACCCGCAGAAAACACGGATTGAAGGGAAATATCATCCGGATCCGTGAACTAGAGGTTGACCTTGATAAACGCAAGGCCTTCTACAAAAACAACGAAATCAACCTGACCAAAAAGGAATACGACATCTTTAGTTTTCTTATCCTGAACAAGAACAAAGTCACAACCAGACTCCAGATTTCGGAACATATCTGGGGAGACATTTTTGAAGAGAACTACAATTCCAACTACATAGATGTGCACATCAAGAACATCCGCAGAAAACTGGCCGAATTTCTGGACTATGAATTTTTGGAAACCGTACGTGGAATCGGGTTTAGATTCAATGAATAGTCACCTCTTCAGCAAGCCATCTCCCCAGCATTTTTCTTAGCTGATAAAAGGGTATAGGCCCCTTTAACGACGACTCTGATTTTTTCTCTGTTCATCTCGTCAGGCAGAATGATTTCAGAATAATCCCCGGAAGTAACTCCCTTTTTTACCTCCACCATCCGGTATTCTGTGAAAGATTTACCACTTTCCGTCTTCTCCTTTTCAAACACAAAGATGTAATCCTTGTCATCAAAATTGACAACTGCCTCGGCAGGCACCGCAGATACCTGATTTCCGGAGGTTTCAATCATGGCATTCACATACATGCCAGGCAACACATTCTTACAGACCCCAGTGACACTGGCATACACCTTATAGGTTTTATCCGCATTGACAGACTGACCCGTTTGCGTAATGACAGCTTCGTGTTGCTCTGTTTCATTGTTAATGAGAAACTTGATCTTCTGATCCTTGGCCACCTTATTTGCATCTTTTTCGAAAAGGGTGAGTTCCAGAAAAAGCTTGTCGTTGTTGATGATTTTAAACATCACATCGGTTGGGGTAACGTATTTACCCAGGTTGACATTGACCTCTTCAACGTAGCCGGTGATAGGAGATACGAGGGTAATGGACCTGCTGATATTTTCCTCTGTCAGGTTATCTGGGTTGATACTGATCAGCACAAGTTTCTGCTTCAAGGCATTGACGAGTGTCTTGAGGTTTTTGTAATCGGTGTTAACCTGCTGGACATTTTGCTGGGAATAGACATCCTCCTTGAACAGGGCATTGTGCCGTTTGTAATCGGCTGCCGCAAATTCCAATTTGTTTTTGGCTTCCAGGTAATTCTGTTGAATATCAACAAATTCCTGGTTCTCAATCTCCAAGAGTACCTGCCCTTTTCTGACAGTATTTCCTGGCATCAGGGTCGTACTCCTGACAAATCCGCTCATTGGGGCACAGATGGTGGCCAGATTTTGAGGCGCGGCACTGACTATCCCATTTACCTTCAGTGTTCCGCTGAGTGCCCTCATTTCAACGGATCCGGTTTCAACATTGGCCAGTTTAATTTGGTCGGCACGAAGTTCAACGATGTTTTCGGGCAGCTCCTCTTTGGCTGCAGTCTCTTCCTTCCCCTTTTTCTGGTTGCTGCAGGATATTTGACTGGCAATCAGGAGCAAAATCAGGATACGGTGATAATAAAATTTTGACATTTTTCCTTGTATTAAAATATTTTTCCGGTAACAAATTCAATGCTGATAACGGTTTGGTTGTAATTGTTAAGTGCCTCCAAATAGTTCTGCTTTATGCTCAGGGCTCTGCCCAGGCTCAGCACGTAATCGAGATAATCCAGCACACCTGCCTTGTAGCTTCGGATCGACTGATCGATAATGACAGCAGCCTCCGGCAGTGCCTGGGTCTCGTAATAAGTGACACTTGATCCATACTTTTCAAACTCGTCCAGCAAGGACTGATACTTCCCCTTCAGGGATTTTGAAAAATAATCGGCCCTGGTTTGCGCTTCCTGTTCCTTTATCTTGAAGGCTTTCACTTTCGATGCATACGGTCTGAACCAAACCGGTATCTCTATTCCGGCTTGTACGCCCGTAAATCTGACGCCTGCTCCGAAAGTACGGGGTACGCCATTTACCTCCTGGGTACCCTGCATCGTTTGACTGAAGTACCCTATTTTGAAATCAGGCCACGCACGGCTGCCTTCCAGCTTTCTTTCCAGCACGGCAATTTCCAGTTGCTGATTGATTTGTCCCAAAGAAGGATTTTTATGCAAGAGGTTGCTGTCGTTGGCAACACTATAATCGATGCGCTTCAAAAGTGTGTCAGAAGGCGAAATTGTTTCATCCACATTCAGCAACATCTGCAACTGTCGGTTAAAAATTCCCAAATCGGCTTTTATTTGCTGCAACTGATTCCTGATCTCCATGCTTTGTGATCTGGCTGTGATCATCTCCAGACGGTTGGTCTCCCCTTCCTGTGCCCGCAGCTCGGCGGCACGGCTGAACCCCGAATAGAGACTATCCTGGTACAACCACAATTTGTATTTTGAATAGAGGTAGCCCAAGTGCCAATAAGTTTGTTTGACCTCTGTGGCAATCTCATTCTGCGAAGTTTTCAGTTGCCATTCACTATTTTTAATTCCTGCCATGGCCAGTTTATTTTGTCGGAGGTAGACCGCAGGAAATGCAAAAGATTGCGATACGGTATAGCTGTTGTCGGACGAGTTGGAGTTAAATTGTCCGTACTCTCCCTCAACGGAGACCTTAGGCAGGTCAAAAGAGGAGCCTTTCAGTGCCTTTTGCACATCCACGGCATAGGAGGAGGCATGCAAGGAGAGATTGTTGTCGAGTGCCAACTGAATGGCTTCCTGCAAATTGACCCGTCTCACTGGCTGGGCTGACAAGACATTCCAATAGGTTGTAGCAAGTAAAAGCAGGATCGTTACCAGCGCTTTGTTCACTTTTCTTTGTTTAAAAAGTCGTTTGCTCCTTGTCGAAAGCAGGAGGTAGAAAACTGGCAGAATGATCAAGGTAAGAATTGTCGCGGTCACCAACCCTCCTATCACCACTGTAGCAAGAGGCTTTTGAACCTCTGCTCCCGCGGAAGTTGAAAGCGCCATCGGGAGAAATCCAAGGGAAGCAACTGCTGCGGTCATAATCACAGGCCGTAGCCGGGATTGCAATCCAGTCAAGACTCGTTCTTTGGCATCTGTTATACCCTCTTTCTCCAATCTGTTGAATTCGGCAAGCAGGACAATGCCATTAAGGACGGCAACACCAAACAAGGCGATGAATCCAACTCCTGCAGAGATGGAAAAATTCATGTCGCGCAACCAGAGGGCAAATATTCCTCCGATGGCCGACAAAGGGACAGCCGTGAAAATAAGCAGGGTTTGCGTGACTGAATTAAAGGTAAAAAACAGGAGTACAAAGATGAGCAACAGTGCAACCGGAACGGCAAAAGCCAACCTTGCCTTGGCAGCTTCCAAATTTTTAAACTGACCACCATAGGCGATAAAATATCCTGAAGGGAGTTTGATCCGTTGTTCAATTCCGGCCGAAACGTCCTTGATAACACTTTGAACGTCTCTGCCGCGCACATTGAAGCCGACGGTAATCCGGCGCTTGGTATTTTCCCTGGAGACCTGGGCCGGGCCTGATTTTATCGAGATATCAGCCACCTGTTCGAACGGGATTTGCGCACCGCTTGGCAAAGTGACGGAGAGGCTCTTTACATCATCGAGACTCTGGCGAAAATCCTTGTCCAGCCTGACAATCAAAGCAAACCGCTTCTCTTCGTCGTACACCACTCCAGCCTGGCTGCCGGCAAAGGCAGCACGAAGGACCCGGTTGGCATCCCCTACGGAAAGGCCATATTGCGCCAGCCGATCGCGGTTGTAATCTACCTGAACCTGCGCAAGTCCTGTTACCTTTTCCACATTGATGTCTTCTACCCCTTCAATGGTCCGGATAATTTTTTCAATTTCCGACGCTTTTTCCGACAAAACCTGAAGGTCGTCGCCGAAAATTTTTACTGCAATATCCTGCCTTGAACCTGAAAGTAATTCATTGAACCGCATTTGAATGGGCTGTTGAAACTCAAATTTTACCCCTGCAAGCGGGATCAGCGCCTCCTCCATTTTAGCAACCAGTTCCTCCCTGGTGGTCGCAGAAGTCCACTCCTTTTTGTCCTTGAGGGTGAGGATGTAGTCACCGGTTTCCATCGGAGTGGGATCGGTGGGTATTTCTCCGGCACCTATTTTACATACCGCATGTTTAATTTCGGGAAATTCGCTGATTAATATTTTATTGGCCTTCTTGACCATTTCCACTGTATGGGACAATGATCCTCCCTGCAGGGTAATGACCCCGGCGGCCAGATCGCCCTCTTCCAGTTGTGGAATGAATTCACCCCCCAGCGTACCAAACGCAAACAAGCTTGAAATAAATAACAGCAACGCCGAGAGGGATACCACCAGTTTATGGTTCAAGGCAAAATTTATCACCGGATGAAAAGCCTTGTGCAGGCGATCCATCAGCCGGTCGGACAGGTTTCTCCTGTGTTCTGTTTTCTTACTGAGGAACAGTGCGGAAGCCATTGGCACATAAGTCAGGGAAAGGATCGCAGCGCCCAGCAAGGCAAAAGCCACCACCTGTGCCATGGGACGAAACATCTTTCCTTCGATGCCTACCAGTGCAATGATGGGTAGATAGACGATCAAAATGATCATTTGTCCAAATGTGGCGGAGCTCATCATTCGTTTGGTAGACTCCAGTACATTTTGATCCATCTGGTCCTGTGAGAGCCGGGCGATTCCCTGATGATGATGTTTGCTCAGAAAAATTCTGTGAACAACCCCCTCTACGATGATGACAGCACCATCCACGATTAATCCGAAATCGATGGCTCCCAGACTCATCAGATTGCCGGAAACACCAAAGAAATTCATCAGTGAAATGGCAAAGAGCATGGACAGCGGGATGACAGAAGCAACAATAAGACCGGCGCTCAAATTTCCCAACAACAAAACCAGAATAAAAATTACTATCAAGGCTCCCTCCAACAAGTTTCTGGAGACGGTTCCAATGGCCCGGTCCACAAGATCAGACCGATTGAGAAAAGGCTCAATTTTCACGCCTCGGGGCAATGATTTCTGAATGGTGGCGATCCTTTCACCAACATTTTGAATGACTTCCCGGGCATTGGCTCCCTTGAGCATCATGACCACCCCTCCCACTGCCTCAGCTGTATCCACCACCAGGGCACCATACCTGGTAGCACTGCCATATTGAACAGTTGCAATGTCCCTTACCAGGATCGGAATGCCGGATGCACTGGATTTTACTACGATTTTTTCAATGTCCTCAATGGTTTTTACCAAACCAATTCCGCGGATGAAATAAGCATTGGGCTTCTTGTCGATATAGGCGCTGCCTGTATTTTCATTGTTCTTCTCCAGTGCATTAAAAATGCTGGTCAGGGAAAGATTCATGCCGCGAAGCCGTTCGGGATTTACGGCAATCTCATATTGTTTGACGAATCCCCCGTAACTGTTGATATCTGCCACTCCGGCCGTACCAAGCATCTCCCTCCGGACAATCCAGTCCTGAATGGTTCTCAGTTCCATAGGGCCATACCTCTTCTCCAACCCCTTTTCAACTGCCAGCCGGTATTGAAAGATCTCCCCCAAACCGGACGAAACAGGTGCCAGTTCGATCTTTGCCAGACCAGTCGGTATCTCCTCTTCCGCCTCCTTGATCCGTTCGCCTAATTGCTGTCGGGCCCAATAAAGATCGACACCATCCTTGAATACAATGGTGATGACTGAAAGTCCCAGACGCGAAATGGAGCGAAGTTCAATGATGCCCGGAATATTGGCAACTGCCACTTCTAGCGGAGCTGTAATGAAGCTTTCAACCTCCTGCACTGCAAGGGAGGGTGCCAACGAAATGATTTGAACCTGGTTGTTGGTGATGTCAGGGATGGCATCTATCGGCAAATTAATCAAGGAGTAGGTACCCCATCCCGTTAGGGCCAAAACAAAAAGTCCTACGATGACCTTATTCTTGATGGAAAAGTGAATAATGCGTTCTATCATGGCAAAAACTAATCAAATTAATACGAAAATTTAACCATTTTTCAGACGAAAATGGATAAACACAGCGATTTAAGGTATTAAATGAAACGAGGTGGTTGCCAAACGGGAACGATGACGGAGGAGATTAATTTAACGGTCAGTTCTGCAAAATATTTGTGTTCAACGGGAGAACTCTCGCAAACGACCATGGATTCTTGCTGTATCTTTGGGGAAGAGCAACAATTGCAGGGACAAAAGGGAGAACAAAGATCAATGTCCTGACTAGGAAGATTGTTCGTTCTCGGCGACATTTCTGTTTTTTGCAAGGCAATATCGTCTGGCTTGTCACAGCAGGGCATGGCCGTAAGAACCAGGATGTAAATAGATAATATGCAGGCAAAAAACTTCATAAGTACCACAAATATAAATGTTATATAGTTTGCAAGGAAGATTTTGACAAAAAATTAGATTTTAATTTAATCTGCCTGTGCAATTCTTTTTTTGTATTTCTTTACTCCCGAATTAATCTGTTTGCGTTTGATGAACCTGAACAATGGCGAACAAAAAATATTTGTCTGGATTGATTTTACTCCCGAAACGGAAGTAACCATTCTGCACGGAATACAAGTGGCTAAGATTCTTGAAAAGGAGCTATGTCTCATGTGCCAAGTAGAAAATGAAGTCATTCCGGTAGAAGTAACCACAAGATTGAATGGCCTGGCCACCTCCATTCACCCAATTTTGGGATTGGATCGTGTTCACCATTACATTTCAAGGCAGCCACTTTCTTTCATCCTGATAGAACTTGCAGAGGAGTTAGATGCCTTGTTGTTGGTCGCGCACAGGCAAAACAGCAAGGAGTTGTTACCGCAACTTGCTCATTCAGGTTTCCCGTTTCTCTTTGTTTCCTCCAGGCAGGTCCAGGCAATAAACTACAAAAAGATAGCTGTCCCAATCGGATATTTAAAAAAAGGCAAGGATCTGGCGCTCTGGAATAGCTATTTTGCCCGGCACAACGAGGCAAAGGTGTCGTTGATCCTTGCCAACGATCTCTTTGAGGAAGACAAGCGGAGGGTTTTAAGTATTCTGTATTCCATTGAGCGGTTATTTAAAAATTTTCACTTCCCATATGAGACCATAATTACACACACCCCTACCTGGAAAATACAACGCAGGGCCTTGGAGGAGGCGATGGGATTTCAGGAAGGCCTGCTGATTATCTCCTTTACCTACCGATCAACAGTTGTAAAACGGTTTTTCAGAATCAACGACCGGTACCTGATCGATCATGCCGGTTCGCTATCGGTGATGTGTATCAATTCACAACGTGATCTTTATACGTTTTGCAGCTAAAAATTGACCACATCGTCAAACCGACACTTCCTTTTTTATAATCCGTTTTATTTCAATTTCTTATATCTATTAATTAAGATATTTGAATAACTTTTTAAATAAATTTTAACACAAGCATTTCGGTTCATGATAAATTTCTATTTTTGTCGCTGATTCTGAAGTTCCTTATACACTGTTATTTAGAACAATTCTTATTAATATCTTAAACGATTCAATATGGAAAGTAGTGCACTGATACTTTTCTTTATAACGGCCATAACCCTGGTAGGTTTGGCACTGGTCTTCTCCAGTTATGTACCTCCGACTTCGTACAATGTAGCCAAATTTGAACCCTACGAGTGCGGAATGGAAACCATCGGAGAGACCTGGAACCAGTACACGGTTGGTTATTACCTTTTTGCCATTCTCTTCCTTATTTTTGACGTGGAAACGGTCTTTGTTTTTCCCTGGGCCACTGTCATGAGGGAGGTTGGAATGACAGGATTTGTTGAAATCCTGATCTTCTTCGCCATATTGGGTTTGGGATTGTTTTACGGATGGAAAAAACATGCATTGAAATGGGAGTAAAAAGTAAAAAAGAGTTTGAGATAAATGATTATCCAATCTTGGAAGAATACGAAGGAGGAAGCATCATCCTTGCTAAATTGGATGATCTGATCAACTGGTCCCGATCCAATTCCCTTTGGCCGCTGACTTTTGGAACCCGCTGTTGTGCCATTGAATTTATGGCAGTTGGTGCATCCAGGCACGACATGGCAAGATTTGGCTTCGAGGTAGCCCGAGCCACTCCACGTCAGGCAGATATGATTATCATTTCAGGAACCATTAACTACAAAATGGCGCCAGTTCTGAAACGTTTGTATGAGCAGATCGCGGATCCGAAATATGTGATTGCCATGGGTTCCTGTGCCATTTCCGGCGGACCCTTCTATTACAACTCCTATGCGGTGGTGAGGGGTGCAGACCACGTGATTCCGGTCGATGTGTACGTACCCGGATGCCCCCCAAGACCCGAAGCACTCTTGTTCGGCATGATGCAGTTGCAGAAGAAAATCAGACGGGAGCGTTATTTCTCCAGAAAACAGAAAAAAAATGCCGCTCAGCCTTGAGACCAACAAGGAAGACGGAACAAGCAATCCATAGTAGAATAAATCACTTGGGAAACTGATTATAAAAAGTGAAATGACAAACGAAGAACTACAAGCTTGCCTTACCGGTGAGTTTACAAATGCCGAGGTCAAAATTGGGAAACAGTACGTTGAGATTCTGGTTAATGCAGAAGAACTGCACGATGCAGCGATTAAACTCAGCACTGAGCCACTCTTATCCTTTGATTATCTGTTTTGTCTCACCGGGGTAGATTATCCTGAGAAGATGCAGATGGTATACCACCTTGAATCAACCAAACACAGGCACACTGTGGTTTTAAAGGTAAATACGGCAGACCGTGTTGATCCTGTTGTCGATACCGTTAGTGATGTATGGCAGACTGCCAAATACCACGAGCGGGAGGTATATGATCTTTTGGGCGTTAAATTCAACAAACATACGGATTTGCGCAGACTGTTCCTGGACGACAGCTGGGGATTTCCGCTGAGAAAAGATTACAAAGACGAAGTAAGAATAGTAGAACGATAACCTTATGTCTGAAACAAAAGAGATTATCATCAGTTCGGATAAGATCCATACCGACCAGTACCTGGTCAACATGGGGCCACAGCACCCTTCCACACACGGTGTGCTGCGGTTGCTTGTCCGTTTGGAAGGCGAAATTGTTCATCACATCCAGCCACACGTCGGTTACATCCACAGTGGCATAGAGAAAATGTGCGAATCCCTCTCCTACCCCCAGGTCATTCACCTGACCGACCGAATGGATTACCTTTCCGCCCACATGAACAACGAAGCCGTCTGTTTGTGTGTAGAGAATGCCCTGCAAGTCGAAGTTCCCGACAGGGTCAAATACATACGGACAATCATGGATGAGCTGACCCGTCTGGCTTCCCACCAGTTGTGGTGGTGTGTCATGGGGATGGACCTTGGAGCGTTGACCACCTTCTTCTACGGACTACGCGACCGTGAACACATCCTCGACATTTTTGAGGAGACCTGCGGAGCCAGGATGACGCTAAATTATAGTGTTCCCGGTGGTGTCATGTTCGACATTCACCCAAATTTCCAGAAAAGGGTCAAAGAGTTCATCACCGAATTCAGAAAAAAATTACCGGAATACGACGAATTGCTTACAGGAAACGTCATTTTTCAGGAGAGGACCAACGACATCGGTTACCTTTCGCTGGAGGATGCCATTGCCTGGGGGGTCACAGGTCCTTCCGGCCGTGGTTCTGGTTTCTCCTGCGACGTCAGGAAACATAATCCTTACAGTGCCTATCCACTCGTACAGTTTGAAGAAAAACTGGATACCAAGGGTGACTCATTTGCCCGTTACCGTTTGAGGATCGAAGAGATGCACGAGTCACTCCACATCATAGAGCAATTGATCGACAACATCCCGGAAGGGGATTATGCCGTGAAGATGAAAGGGGTCGTCAAACTGCCGGAAGGTGAATTTTACCAACGTGTGGAGAGCGCCAGGGGTGAATTTGGAGTATACATCGTCAGTGACGGGAAAAAGAATCCCTACCGGGTAAAATTCCGTTCACCTGGATTCTCCAATCTCTTTGCCCTGAACAAGATGGCCGCGGGTCACAAGATTGCCGACCTTGTCGCCATCATGTCTACACTCGACCTCGTTATTCCGGACATTGACAGGTAATTAGTACTAACACGATTGAACTATATCGAAAATTTTCAAATCTAATGGGATTCAATATTTACGATTTTTCAGGAATGACCCACAACATGCACCTGTGGTTTTTGGAACGAATGTCTCCAACGGCCACAACGATTGTTGAATGGACTGTCATCGGAGTCAGTTACATGCTCTTTGTTGCCCTGTTCGGACTGTTTCTCGTCTATGCGGAACGAAAAGTATGCGCCGCCTTTCAACAACGTTTAGGGCCAATGCGTGTTGGCCTCTGGGGCCTTTTGCAGACGATTGCCGACTTCATCAAATTGTTGATGAAAGAGTTGATCATGCCCAAGAGTGCCGACAAATTCCTCTACAACCTGGCTCCCTTCATTGTCATGATTGCTACCTTTTTGGCCATGGCCGTCCTTCCCTTTGCCAAAGGATTGCAAACACTCGATTTTGATATTGGTATCTTCTACGTTACTGCCGTCTCATCCGTGGGTGTGATTGGCATCCTGCTGGCAGGCTGGTCTAGTAACAACAAATATTCCTTGATTGGTGCCATGCGTAGTGGTGCGCAGATTCTCAGCTATGAGTTGTCTGTCTCCCTTTCGCTTGTTACCATCATCATTCTTGCCGGTTCCATGCAGCTTTCAGTTGTTGTGGAGAGTCAGCGAGACTGGTGGTTCCTCTTCAAAGGACATATTTCTTCTGTCATTGCTTTCGTGATCTTCCTGATTGCCGGAACAGCCGAAACCAACCGTGGACCATTTGACCTTGCCGAAGCAGAGTCTGAATTGACTGCCGGTTTCCATACAGAATACTCGGGTATCAAATTTGCCTTCTTCTTCCTGGCAGAATACATCAACATGTTCATCGTTGCGGCCATGGCCACTACCGTTTTCCTCGGAGGCTGGATGCCCTTGCATTTCGGACAACTAGAATCGTTCAATCATGTCATGGATTTCATACCCCCACTGGTTTGGTTCTTTATGAAAGTATGCGGAGTGATATTCCTGATTATGTGGTTCAAATGGACCTTCCCACGGTTGAGAGTCGATCAGATTCTGACGCTGGAGTGGAAATACCTGTTGCCAATCAATTTGGTCAACATTCTCCTGATGTGCCTGGTCGTATTAACCAAATTCCATCTGTAAAATTAGAGCTCTATGAACGCGCTATTTCAATATATCAGCACCGTTTTCAAAGGATTAGGAACGCTACTTACGGGTATGAAAGTTACCGGCAAGTATGTTTTTACCCCCTGGAACAATGTCACACAGCAATATCCCGAGAACCGAGATACGCTGAAAATGTTCGACCGTTTCCGCGGAGAGGTGATCATGCCGCACAGCGAAAACAACGAACACCTCTGTACCGGTTGCGGTATCTGTGAACTCAATTGTCCCAATGGGTCGATTGAAATCATCAGCAAGATGGAACTGACCGAGGAAGGGAAGAAAAAGAGAGCAATCGATCAACACATCTACCACCTGGGCATGTGCACCTTCTGCAATCTTTGCATCAAAGCTTGCCCGACTGGAGCCATCGTGATGGGTCAGAATTTTGAGCATGCCGTATGGGACCGCTCTAAACTGACCAAGGTACTGAATCAACCTGGTTCCAAAATTGCACAAGGAGTGAAAGAGTAATCAACTGCATCAAAAAAAATAAGTTATGACGCTCAATGATATCATGTTCTACCTGTTTGCCGGTTCGATTCTGACCTTCTCACTATTAACCGTCACCAGCCGCAGAATCCTCAGATCGGCAGTCTATTTGCTTTTCGTTCTGGTTTCAACAGCCGGAATCTATTTCATGCTCAATTACAATTTCCTTGCTGCGGTGCAATTGACAGTATACGCCGGGGGTATTATTGTACTGATCATCTTCTCGATCCTCTTAACCAGTCATGTAAGTGAAAAGGCAGTTGTCGCTCCTGTTAAACAGCAGATATTCTCTGCGCTGGCAGTTGCTGCGGGTGCTGTACTGACGATCCTGACCATCTTCAAATTTGCCTTTTCACCCTCGGCTTCACCAGCCGTCGAAGCCAATGTGAAAAATGTTGGGAGGGCACTGGTATCCTATAACCGCGACGGATTTGCCCTTCCTTTTGAGGTCATCTCCATCCTGTTGCTGGCCGCCATGGTAGGAGCCATCGTACTGGCAAAAAAAGAGAAGAATCCGGAAGCCAAAGAGAATCCATCCAAACTATAATTCTGAAAACAGATCAAAATTATGATAGATAATATTCCACTTAACGCATTCCTTGTTATCAGTACCCTGATGTTCTTCATTGGCATCTATGGCTTCCTGACAAGAAGAAACCTGATCACCATGCTGATGTCAATTGAATTGATCCTCAATTCTGTAAACATCAATTTCGTGGTATTCAACAAATTCCTTTATCCGAATCAGCTGCATGGTCATTTTTTCAGTCTGATCGTGATCGCGGTTGCTGCCTCCGAAGCTGCGGTAGCCATCGCTATTATCATCAACATCTACCGGAACTTCAAATCAATTGATGTGGAGAACCTCGACCAAATGAAATTTTGATCTACTAACTGTTTAGAAAATTCCTGATATGAATAGTTACGCATATACATTACTGATTCCGCTGATTCCCTTCTTCGTTTTTGTCTGTGTCGGAATGGCAGAAGACAAATTAAAGGGTAAACTGGGCGGTTTGATTGGAACGGCCGGGCTGGGTATTGCCACCTTCCTCTCCTATTACACTGCATTCCGATATTTCATCAGCGACCATGTGGCTGGTACTGGCTATACCTCCGTCAAAGCCTTTGAAATCACATGGCTGCACCTCACGGAAAAGCTCACCATCAACCTCGGTGTTCTGATTGACCCTATTTCGGTGATGATGCTCGTGGTGATCACGACCGTATCCTTCATGGTGCACATTTATAGCCTGGGTTACATGGAAGGTGAAAGGGGTTTTGCCCGTTTTTATGCGTTCCTCTCCTTGTTCAGCTTCTCTATGTTGGGATTGGTATTGGCAACTAACCTGTTCCAGATGTATATCTTCTGGGAATTGGTGGGTGTCTCCTCCTTCCTGCTGATCGGATACTATTACGAAAAACCAAGCGCCTTCTCGGCAGCCAAGAAGGCATTTATCGTCACCAGATTTGCCGATTTGGGTTTCCTGATCGGGATCTTGATTCTCTCCTTCAACACGGGCACCTTTGATTTCAAAGAGCTGACCAATCCACATGGTATCGCCATTGCTTCCATGGGTGGAGCCGCTTTTATGGGACTCTCCGTGATCACCTGGGCACTGATCTTTATCTTCATAGGTGGTGCCGGTAAATCGGCTATGTTCCCGCTCCACATCTGGCTACCCGATGCCATGGAGGGCCCAACCCCTGTTTCTGCCTTGATCCACGCTGCCACCATGGTGGTTGCCGGGGTCTATCTGGTTGCACGTCTCTTTCCTGTCTATTCCCAAACAGGCCCTGCTGCGCTGGAAGTGGTCGCCTGGGTAGGCGCATTTACCTCCTTGTTTGCCGCAGTCATTGCCACCACACAAACGGATATAAAAAGGGTTCTTGCCTTTTCTACCATGTCGCAGATTGGCTACATGATGCTTTCGCTGGGGGTTTCCAAATACGGTGGTGAAGATGGATTAGGTTTTATGGCCTCCAACTTTCACCTTTTCACGCATGCCATGTTCAAGGCACTTCTGTTCCTTGGCGCAGGTGCGGTCATCCACGCAGTACACAGCAACGACATGACAGATATGGGAGGTTTAAGGAAATACCTTCCCATCACCCATATCACCTTTCTGATTGCCTGTCTGACCATTGCCGGAATTCCTCCATTCTCCGGATTTTTCAGCAAGGATGAAATTCTTTCAGCTGCCTTCGAATCCAATAAATTTCTGTTCGGTATCGAATATTTTGTAGCCGGTCTAACAGCCTTCTACATGTTCCGTCTCTATTACAACATTTTCTGGGGTCACGACCGTCACTATCATCACACGCCGCACGAGGCACCGTTGGTGATGACAATTCCTTTGATGATCCTGGCCTTTGGTTCAATTTTTTCAGGATTTCTTCCCTTCCATAACCTCGTAACCTCCGATGGTTTGCCGTTTGAATCACACATCGACTGGATGATCGCTGTTCCTTCCATTCTGGTTGGCATACTCGGTATTGCCGTTGCTACCATCATGTACAAAAAGGAGAATGCACTTCCAGACAAGGTGGCCGCATCTTTCAGCTTCTTCTACCGCTGGGCTTTCAAGAAATTCTATGTGGATGAATTCTACTTGTTTGTAACAAAAAAGATCATTTTTAATTACATATCACGTCCGGTAGCATGGTTCGACCGCCACATTGTGGATGGCACCATGAACGGAATTGCCAACCTCATTGTATTTATATCCTATCATATCAAAGGTCTTCAATCCGGTAGAGTACAGCAATATGCTTTTGTCTTTGTCGGAGGGGTCGTCGCTCTGGTATTGATTTTTGTTTATGTACTTTAAGAATCTGAAATAAAATGAAACATTCGCTCGTCACTATTTACTCAAACCGTGGATGGTGCTGCGAATGTTCCTTGAGGCCAATTAAAAAAACTATTTTCTCATGAATATTTTGACCCTCTTTGTAGTGATCCCGGTTCTTACCGTAGCCGGAATCCTATTTACAAAAGATCTGAAGCAATCACGCCTGGTGAGCGCCGTCGGGATGACTGTCCAGTTGATTCTGTCAGCCATTCTGGTCTATCTTTATGTCACGGAACGACAGGCAGGCAATATGGCACCCATGCTGTTCACCTTTGATGCCCTTTGGTTCCCGGCGTTAAACATTCATTATGCAGTAGGCGTTGACGGTATTTCCGTGGCCATGATCGCCCTTACCGGTGTCGTCGTCTTTGCAGGCATCTTTGCATCCTGGAAAATGGAATTCCTTTCCCGCGAATTTTTCATCTCCCTCATATTACTGGCTACCGGAGTATTCGGGTTCTTCATCTCACTCGACCTCTTCACCATGTTCCTCTTTTACGAAATTGCGGTGATCCCGATGTACCTGCTGATTGGAATCTGGGGTTCAGGACCGAAAGAGTACTCGGCCATGAAACTGACCTTGATGTTGATGGGCGGATCTGCACTGCTGATGGTTGGAATCCTTGGAATCTATTTCTATTCTGTACCTACCGGTGGACAGCTGACTTTCAATGTGCTTGAAATTGCAAAACACAAGATTCCAATTGAAATGCAGCGCTTCCTCTTTCCCTTTACCTTCGTTGGTTTTGGCATTTTGGGCGCATTGTTCCCCTTCCATACCTGGTCGCCCGATGGTCACGCTTCTGCTCCAACAGCCGTTTCCATGCTTCACGCAGGTGTCTTGATGAAACTTGGAGGATACGGTGCCTTCCGTGTTGCTATTTTCCTCATGCCTGAAGCTGCTCACGAACAAGCCTGGATCTTCATCATATTAACTTCCATCAGCGTGGTTTATGGTGCTTTTGGCGCCATCTTCCAGAAAGACCTGAAATACATCAACGCATACTCATCGGTAAGTCACTGCGGCCTGGTTCTTTTTGCCGTTCTGATGATGAACCAGACGGCATTTACCGGAGCAGTGATTCAAATGATTTCACACGGATTGATGACAGCCCTCTTCTTCGCCCTGATCGGGATGATCTATGGCAGAACACATACCCGAATGATCAACGAAATGGGTGGTCTGATGAAGGTGATTCCCTTCCTGGGCGTTGTTTATGTTATCGCCGGACTGGCCTCTCTGGGTTTACCCGGGTTCAGCGGATTTGTCGCTGAAATGACAGTCTTTTTCGGTGCTTACGAACACGTAGACCTCTTCCACCGGGTGGCGACCATCGTGGCCGTCTCCTCCATCGTAATAACGGCAGTGTACATCCTTCGTGTGGTAGGTACTTTGTTGATGGGTCCTATCACAGACAAGCATTTCCTCCACCTGGAAGATGCCAACTGGTACGAAAGGCTCTCCACCATCACGCTGGTTATCGGAATTACCTTTATTGGAATGGCCCCGCTCTGGCTGTCGGATATGATCCATTTCAGCCTGGCACCGATCATCGCGAAGCTGGCAACTATCCAGCTTCCTGGCATGTAATAACTATTATTCAGAAAAATAAAAACTTTAGATATGAGTTTAAGCGATCTTCTGACAATGAGAAATGAGCTCCTCCTGACCTTTTTGGCCATGATCCTGCTCACCATTGATTTGAATTTGAACCACGCCAAAAAAAGCTGGATGATTCCGATCTCGATCGGACTCTTTCTGATCGTCACCCTGGTAGGTTTCATCCCCCAACCTGATCAAACCTTGTTTGGCGGCATGTACCATACCAACGGACTTATTCAACTGATGAAAAACATCCTCAACATCGGGGCTTTCATCATCCTGCTGCAATCTGCCAGCTGGTTAAAGACTCCTGCCAATGCCAACAAAATCAGTGAATATTTCTTTTTGCTCGTCACGACCCTGATCGGAATGAACTTCATGATCTCTTCTGGCGATTTTCTGATGTTGTATCTGGGACTGGAGTTGGCAACAATTCCGATTGCAGCCCTGGCCGCCTTCACCCATTTCAATACCAAATCTTCTGAGGCCGGTATCAAGCTTTTGCTCTCTTCTGCCCTCTCCTCCGGTATTCTTCTTTATGGAATCTCCATGATTTATGGTACCTGCGGTTCTATTTACTTCGATGCCATCGGTGCAGCTTACGCAAATGTGCCCCTTCAAGTGTTGGCCTTTATCTTCTTCTTTACAGGGATGGCCTTTAAAATTTCACTGGTTCCTTTTCACCTGTGGACCGCTGATGTTTACGAAGGAGCTCCCATCAACGTCACCTCCTATCTTTCCGTGATCTCCAAAGGTGCTGCTGCCTTTATCCTGATCATCGTGATGTTTACCGTCTTTAAAACATTGGCTCCGCTCTATAAAAACATGATCTACCTGATCGCCGTCCTCACCATGACGGTCGGTAACCTCTTTGCCATGAGGCAGAAGAACATGAAAAGATTCCTGGCCTTCTCCTCCATTGCACAGGCCGGATTTATCCTTTTGGGTATTCTGGGTGCCAACAAAATGGGAATGACTTCCGTGGTCTATTTCGTACTGGTCTATATCTTTTCGAATCTCGGAGCCTTCGGCGTAGTGGCTGCCATCTCTGCCAAAACCGGAAAAGAGTACATGGACGATTACGATGGACTGTACCTGACCAATCCGAAATTGAGCTTGCTGATGATGCTATCCATGTTCTCCCTGGCAGGAATCCCTCCTGTCGCCGGATTCTTTGGTAAAATGTTCCTTTTTACCTCGGCGGCCTCCGGAGGATATTACTGGTTGGTTTTCATCGCAGTGCTCAATGCCACCATTTCCCTGTATTACTATCTGTTGGTAGTTAAGGCCATGTTCATCAATAAAAATGAACAACCAATCGCTTTTTTTCACAGCGACGGATATACTAAAGTTGGCCTGATGCTTTGTGCCTTGGGTATCTTCGTATTGGGATTCTGGAGCCAGGTCTATGAGTTCATCAACGGACTGACATTCGGAATCTGATTTCAACCGGCTTACATTACAAATGAATTGAATTAACAAAAGACCATGGTACTCAAAGCTAAACATATCGTTGAAGAGATCAACGGCCAGCGCTGCACGATCGTTGAAAAAGGAGTCGATAAAAAACGGATAAATTTCCTGAAAGATCTTCTTAGTATCAACAAATTTGAAGTGGTGGTTGAAGAGTTGGCCAAAACGGAAGAAACAGCGGAACAACTGTACAGCATCGGCGTAACCGACCTTGTATTCAATCCGGTTATTGCTGTTTATGAACTGGCATTGAAAAACAATCTTGGTGTGGCTGTCACTCCTGCCTACTGGAATCAGGAATCGACAGAAAGTATCAAGGAATATTGGCTAATGGCCAAATAACAGGCGATACTACTTGCGGGACCATCTGATCCGGATCATTCATACCTGACGACCTGTCATAAAACAATCCAACCAAATGCGGTTGCTGCTAGCCTTGGTATTGTTGCTACTTCTTTCGGCGTGTGGAAAATCTTCCACTCCTGATCCAAAGACTTTTCAACAGAAAATCCTCGGAGCCGACCTATCCCTTTTACCAACCCTGGAAACTAATGGTGCCATCTACAAGGATAGAGATGGCAAATTGGTCAGTCTACTCCCTTTCTTCCACGAAAATGGCTTCAATTTTGTTCGTATCCGGTTGTTTGTCAATCCGGATCAAAATTCCGCAGCCTGCCAGGATCTGAATTATGTTACCGGACTGGCCAAAAGGGCAAAGGCGCAGGGTTTCAAAATCCTGCTCGATTTTCACTATTCCGATACCTGGGCAGATCCAGGAAAGCAATCCAAACCCGCCGACTGGATGGCCCTCTCCCAAAACGATCTGTTACAAAAACTGTACGATTACACAAAAACAACCCTTGAATCGCTGAAATCAAATGGAATCACTCCCGATTTGATTCAGACAGGCAATGAAATTACTCCCGGTATGCTGTGGGACAATGGGAAAGTGAGTCTTTGGACCGACTCCTGGAACACTGCTGAGCATTGGAAGAGCTTTACAGAATTGCTTAAAAAAGCAGTTACCGCTTGCAGGGAAGTGTGCCCGAATGCCAAAATCGTGATCCATACAGAAAGATCGGGGGATGCACAAGCAACAAGAAATTTCTACCAGAAAATGTCGGATTACAATGTTGATTACGATATCATCGGACTGAGCTACTATCCATTCTGGCATGGATTACTTTCGGAGGCAGAGAAAACCATCGAAATGGCTGCCATTGATTTCCCGCTGAAACCCGTGATGTTCGTTGAAATTGCCTATCCTTTCAACGACTGGGGCTACCCTGCAGACGGAATCGCGCCTAAACCCTATCCGAGTACTCCTGCAGGACAAGTCACTTTTTTGGCCGATTTTATCACCCTCATCAACAAACACAGCAATGTGACAGGACTGTTTTACTGGTATCCGGAAGAGACTCTTGTGCCATCATCCGGCTCCTATCCCAAACTGAACAGGGGTTTGTTCGACATTGTTACAGGAAATGCCTTGCCGGGATTTTATATCCTGAAACAGTTTCAGTAGAGACAGACTGGTTTCTATTTAGGGCAAATCCATTTGCCTGGATGACTTAGTATTCTTGAGCTACTTCGGCAATAGTTGTCTGAATTGCTTGTCTGTTTGGATATTTTTGCAAGAATTCTGAGGCTGCCTTTGACAGCAGATAGCTTACCATTTCATAAAGTAGCACAACTCCTAGCAAAATGCCAAACTGATAAGCCAGATTCAGGTCACCTGATTCATGGCTCAAACTGGATGTGCCGCTGTATGAACCCAACAACAGGGGATTGAAATTCAACAGAATTCGATAAAAAGCAAAGAGGAGGAGGAAGGTAATTAAAAGCAAGACCATCCGAATTTTAATTTCTGCATATTCCCATTTCAGACAAGCATAAAATCTGACCAAGATATAGACCAATAGCCACCTCCAAAAAAAGAGCCCAACGGAAAAAGGCTCCCATACCGCTTCCTGGATCAAAATAAAGCGGGTGTGACCAACCCAAAGAAATGCCACGGTCATACCAATGAACAAACACTCAAAATCAAGTATCAGGATCGACAGCGTACTTCTTCTGAACATTTTACTGGCATAGAAATACCCAATGGCCCCACCCAGGATACCAATAAAAATATCCGTAAACTGGTCCTTGATGGTCTCTGGAAAAAAAACGTGCAGGGATAAATAGAGCATGGCCAATTCAGCCACCTCATAGGCGACAAGTGAAACAAATAACCACAGCCAGGGATATTTTACTTTGATTGCCAGCAAAATGGAGAAGAGTACAAAACCACTCCATAAATGAGCCAGGCTCCACAAATCAAAGAAGAAGAGCTGATTTTGATAAACCTGATGATAAAGCCATCCGGTTTGATCCCGGATCCATAAAACCAACTGTTCGGCATCCATATTCCTTAGAAAATCTATGCTTTATTTTTTTTATACAGCAGGATCCTGAATGTGACAAGGTAAACCAGTAACCATACTACCATGAACAAGGTTAGCGCACCAACAAATCCAAATCCAAAAAAGAACAGCACCGCAATCAGGAGGTAGGCCAAATTGACATAGGCACCAACAAGGAAGGCTTTTAACCTAAGTTCATCCACCTCTGCAGACTCATCCTTCTCGCGGGTAAAGGAGACTACAAACATCCCTGCAAGCAGCAAAATTCCCGCAAAATCCCCCAGCATCTGGTGCGTAATTACCGTGAACACCTTGGCTTCAATGTAAAAGGAGTAGATCGCAAAAACCTTCAGATTGAGAAACTCCGGTTTTAGGTTGAATTGGTACTTCAGGATCAGAAGAACTATCCCGGCCATAAAAAAAATAATGCCAAATATCCTGAGTTTATTTGGCATCAAATATTTGCTTATTTGCATTCCACTTGTCAATTAGTTAACTAATGACTGTAAATATACTTACAAAAGTGAAATTTTTGTAGATGTACCATCATTCATATAGATTACGATCGCTACCAGGGCATATTTGTGGTTGGTGATGTAAACTATTTTGTTCACCCCGGGTATTCTGGAATCCTGTTCTACCGTCATCGTCTTGATCAGCATGGTTCCACCCATCACAGGATAATCATCGACTGTCGAATTTGCAGTAACCGTCCGGGTAATCGTGGTTCCATCACTTTTTGTCAATACATACTTATCGCCTACACTGCTGCTGTAATTAACAATCACGAATGGTTTTCCATCTTTGTTGGTATAATCCAGAATCCCTTCCGAAGTATTTTTATATTTTCCTGTAGTACTCAAATTTCCTGAAGCATCTTTTAGGTTGGCCGGAATCAGATTAACAAGAGAATTGTTCTTTGGCAGGGTAGCTTTTATATCAGCAGTAATTACACCGTTTACGTTACTCGTTACTGTGGCAGAGGCAGGATAAGATGTACTCCCAACTATAACACTTGTTGTAACCTTGGTGCCGGTTGCATTCATGGTAAGATTGGTATCTCCGCCCACATCTGTAGAGGAAATTTTGGTGTCGGGCAGTAAATTGCAGGAGACAAGCAGGGAAACAACCGTTAGTAAACTGAAAATTCTTTTCATGGTCTTAAGTTTGGCGTTTTACTTAAATTTATTGTTAAATGGCTAAATTTAGACGCAAATATTACCTACGACAATAGCCCCAATAGGTCATTTTTTGATACAGAAACCAGCGGGAGAAAAATTTGGAATATTCCGTGTGGAAATGATTGAATACAAATTTTTACGTAATTTCAAGTGGTTTTTATTTGATGGTGCTCTTTGGAATTTAGGTTTGTGAAATAATTGTTATCAATATTTTTCTGCATCCCAAGGGATTCGGTACTAAAGGACATTCTGGTAATTTTACGCAGAACAAGTAATTTAAAAGCGCAAAAAAGCTCATTTCAAGCTTACCTGATTAGAAATTTAAATTACTCCTACCAACAAAATATCAGGCAGATGAATGAATACGGTAAATTTTCACCCATTTTGATCTGACATTATAAATCTAATATTGCCAATTGAAACAGAACCAACATGATTTGGAACGAAAAAATTGAATGTGCAGGAAGGCAGGAGATGCGGTCCATTCAATCAGCAAGACTGAAGGAAACAGTAGAGAGAATCTACTACGCCGTACCCTCCTATCGGAAAAAAATGCAGGAAATCGGACTGACGCCACAAGACATTCAAGGCGTTGATGACCTGAAGAAACTGCCTTTTACTACCAAACTGGATCTGCGTGACAATTACCCTTTTGGACTTTTCACCGTACCGATGAGCGAAATCGTCAGACTTCATGCTTCCTCTGGTACGACTGGAAAACCTACCGTGGTTGGCTACACCAGAAAAGACATTCAAATGTGGGCAGAATGTGTGACGCGTGCGCTTTGCATGGCTGGAGTCCATCACCACGACATTGTTCAAATTGCCTATGGATATGGTCTTTTCACTGGTGGACTTGGGTTGCATTATGGGACCGAGAACCTTGGGGCCTCTGTGATTCCCATTTCGGGAGGCAACACTTCCAAGCAGATTCAGCTCATGGAGGACTTTGGCAGTTCCGTTCTATGCTGCACACCCTCCTATGCCCTGAATATCGCCGAGGTGATGAAGGAGCAGGGATTGGATCCGCTCAAATTAAAACTGCGCGTAGGCATCTTCGGCGCAGAACCCTGGACGGAGGCGATGCGCAAAGACATTGAGACCAAACTCGGAATAAAGGCCATCGATATTTACGGATTGAGTGAAATTGTTGGCCCCGGGGTATCTTGTGAATGTGAACACCAATGCGGAATGCACATCAACGAAGATCATTTCCTTCCGGAGATCATCGATCCGGAAACACTGGAACCAGTTGCCGAAGGAGAAATTGGCGAACTGGTGTTCACCACCATCAGCAAGGAGGGTATCCCCCTTATTCGCTACCGAACCAGAGACCTTACGCGGCTGATTTACGAACCCTGCGCCTGTGGAAGAACCCTTGTCAGAATGGTCAAATGCAAGGGCCGAAGCGACGATATGCTCATCATTCGGGGAGTCAACGTATTCCCTTCCCAAATCGAAACAGTCCTATTGCAAATGAGCGAAGTAGAACCTCATTACCTGTTGATCATCGAACGGGAAGGCACCCTGGATACGGTGACATTGATGGTGGAGGTACAGGAACAGTTCTTTTCGGACGAGGTCAGGAAACTGCAGGAACTGAGGATGAAAATCACCAAACAGCTGGAAAGTGTACTCGGCATATCCGTCAACGTCAAACTGGTCGAGCCAAAAACCATCGAACGCACTGCCGGCAAGGCGCAAAGGGTGATTGACAAACGAAAACTGAATGAGATATAAGACATGAGATTTTAGACATGAGACATGAGATATGAGTTATAAGTTATGAGTGATGAGATTTGAGATCGCATGAATATGAAACAATTGGTATTGCTTTTACTCTTTTTCTTTCCGGCAATTATTCTTGCACAGACCAGCGGGATTGTGGTGGATAGTAAATCCGGGAAACCGGTTGTTTATGCCAATATGGTGGTGGAAAACCAAAATATTGGAACCACTTCAGACGAAAAAGGCCAATTTTCCTTCAAAGAAAATTTTTTTTGCAAAAAACTGTCGTCTCTGAAATTAGATTTGAACCTCAGCAACACATCCTCGACCAGTACTTTCCAACAAACTTATCTAATATCCCATAACTTATAACTCATCACTCATATCTCATGTCTCATATCTCATCACTTATATCTTATCACTCATATCTCACAACTCACAACTCATAACTTATCCATCCTATGATTATCAAACAACTCTCCGTTTTCCTGGAAAACAAATCGGGCAGGCTCCACGAGGTTTCCACCATTCTTGGAAAAGCCGGAATCAACATGTCAGCCTTTTCGGTCGCGGACACTTCCGAATTCGGCATTTTGAGACTGATCGTTTCCGACCACGAGCTGGCGCTAAAAGTTCTTCGGGAACAAAATTTCTCCGTCAACCTGACAGATGTAGTCTGCCTGAATTGCCCCAACCAGCCCGGCGCATTGGCCAGGGCTCTACAGATTTTAGCCGAAAATGAGGTTGCCATTGAATACCTCTATGCCTTTTCTGTAGGCGATTCGGCCAATGTGGTCATAAAACCCGATCAACTGAAGAAGTGCATTGACGTTCTGACCCTGCACAGTATGGAACTGGTCAGGGCTAGTGACCTCTACAGAATATAACGGTCGACTATACTTTGTCGTTTTTTTTTTACCTTGCGTTCCTGTTTCCTCCCAAGATTCAGATGTGGAAGGATACAGCCATTTAAAGATTTGAGTTGATGAAGAAAATCGCAATACAGGGGATCAAAGGGAGTTTTCACGAAGATGCTGCCCTTAAATATTTTGGAGAAGAGACAGAGATCGTCGAATGTTTTACCTTTCGAAAGGTCTGTGATATGCTTGACCGCGATGAGGTCGACTGTTCCGTGATGGCCATTGAAAACTCCATAGCCGGAAGCCTGCTCCAGAATTATGCCCTGATCCGTGATTACCATCTGAAAATTATCGGGGAAATTTACATCCACATTCAGATGAACCTGATGGTTTTTCCCGGGGTGAAAAAGAAGGAGATCAAAGAAATTTGCTCCCATCCGGTATCCTTTCTGCAATGCGCCGACTACCTGGAAAGACACTTCCCAAATGCAGAGCGGAAGGAGTTGGGGGACAATGCCAAGGTGGCCAAACTGATCCACGACGAAAAGATCCTGCATGCAGCCGCCATCAGCAACCTCCGCTCAGCAAACTTGTATGGTTTGGAAATTCTGGACAAAGGCATCGAATCAAACAAGAAAAACTATACCCGGTTTTGGATCCTTTCCAAACACGCGACCCTGAGTGAGCGCAACAACAAGGCTTCTCTCTGTTTCGAAGTTGGTCATTATTACGGTGCATTGGCCAGGGTTCTCAACATTTTCTCGGAAAACAAGATCAATTTGAACAAGATCCAATCGGTCCCGGTTCTGGGGAAACCCAATGAATACACGATGCACGTAGATGTAGAATGGGATTCTGAGGGCGATTATGAAAGGGCCATCCATCAGGTACTTAAAAACGTCTCCAGTTTGGCTATCCTTGGCGAATACAAAAAAGCAGATATTAACTCTTGAAAATCAATGTAATATGGAAAAAATTGCCATCTTCTTCGGACCACTGAATGGTTCAGTTCACAGAATAGCAAAATTGGTTGCCTCCAAAATCGGTTCTGAAAAAGTCGATTTGATTCACATTGCAGAGGCTTCTGCAACCGATCTCCAAAAATATACCAAGATTATTTTTGGCATCTCTACCATTGGCAAAGACACCTGGCAACAGAAGTTTGACAACAACGACTGGTCAAAATTTTTTCCTGTGGTGACAGGTTTCGATTTTACCGGTAAGCGGATCGCCATCTTTGGATTGGGTGACCATATCACCTATGCCTATCATTTTGTTGATTCCATGGGCCTTCTGGGAAAGACAATCAAACACAACGGTGGTCAGATTTTCGGTGGTGTCAGTACAGAAGGTTATACTTTCCAGGATTCGGAAGCCATCGTGGAAGGACAATTTATCGGATTGCCTGTCGACGAGGACTTTGAACCTGAATTGACAGAAGAGCGGGTCTCCGCCTGGATAAATTCTTTGATGCAAGAGTTGTAAAAAATGAAAAACACGCCGATTCCGGAATCAGTCGTCGAAGAAAAAATTGCCGCACTGGAAGTGGATGAGATTGGATATGCTTCCATCAGGGAAATTGTTCAATTGGTCAGCAGTATCGAAGCAGCCACAGGGATCAAGTATATCCGCATGGAGATGGGTATACCCGGACTTCCGCCTTCACAAGTAGGCGTCGAAGCAGAAATTGAAGCCTTGCGCAACCAGGTAGCCTCTATTTATCCCCAGATTGATGGCATTCCATCCCTGAAAAAGGAGGCCTCCAGGTTTGTCAAACTTTTCATGAACATCGATGTCAAACCGGAAGGATGCATCCCAACCGTTGGATCCATGGAGGGCAGCTATGCCGCCTTCCTGGTGACTGCCTGCCGGGAAAAGGAAAGGGATACCGCATTGTTTATCGACCCGGGATTTCCTGTCCAGAAACAACAGATGATGGTAATGGGACAGAAATATCAATCCTTCGATGTTTTTGACTTCAGAGGTGAAAAACTAAGGAACAAGCTCGAATCCTATCTGTCAAAAGGGAACATCTGCAACATCATCTACTCCAACCCCAACAATCCGTCGTGGATCTGCCTGACAGACGAAGAACTGAAAATTATCGGAGATCTTGCCAATAAATACGATGTAGTCGTCATCGAGGATTTGGCCTATTTTGCCATGGACTTCAGGCAGGATCTGTCAAAACCCGGAGTGCCCCCCTACCAGCCAACTGTTGCGCGGTATACCGGAAACTGGGTGCTGATGATCTCGAGTTCAAAAGTATTCTCCTATGCAGGTCAAAGAATTGGTGTACTGATTATTTCAGACCAATTGTACCACCGGCACTCCCAAAATCTGAGCGACAGGCTCCACGTGCACGGTTTTGGAAATGCCATTGTCCACCGCGTTCTTTATGCCATGACTTCTGGAACCTCGCATTCATCGCAATTTGCGCTGGCGGCGATGTTTAAATATGCAAGCGACGGAGCCTACGATTTCATTGGTGACGTGAAGGAATATGGGGCCAAGGCACGCATCATGAAACAGTTATTTGTCTCCAATGGATTTGAACTCGTGTATGAAAATGATATGGGACAACCCATCGGGGATGGTTTCTATTTCACGATTGCCTATCCGGGAATGAGTGGGGCCCAATTGCTCCACCAACTGCTTTATTATGGCATCAGTGCCATCTCTCTGGGCAATACCGGGAGCTCTAAAGAGGGATTGAGGGCTTGTGTCTCCAATGTACGTCGTGATCAATTCGAAGATCTCGAAACCAGATTGAATCAGTTTCACCGGGATTTTTCGGTCAACTTATAAATTGAAAGTCAAAGTGCCTGTTTTTTGAAAATATGTAAGATATCGGTTACAGGATAAAAGTCATAAATGACCTCATTTCCAATGCCGAAATTTGAAATTAAAATACAAACAAAATGGCTAAAGTCATAGGAGCAGTTGTTGTTGATTCAGAAGTTTGCAAAGGATGTAACCTCTGTGTCGTCTCTTGTCCAACCAAGACCCTGGGACTCAACCGCGATGTCAACAGCAAGGGGTACCACTATTCTTACATGGAAAATCCCGAGTCCTGTATCGGGTGTTCCAACTGTTCTTCCGTTTGTCCGGACAGTTGCATCACAGTTTACAGATTAAAAGTAGAATAAGGTTAATCACTTAAAAAAATCCAAATATGGGTGAATTAAGATTGATGAAAGGAAACGAAGTGATCGCAGAAGCGGCCATCCGTTATGGTTGCGACGGTTATTTCGGCTATCCGATCACGCCCCAGTCTGAAGTGATGGAATCACTGATGGCTCAACGCCCCTGGGAAACCACCGGGATGGTGGTGCTTCAGGCAGAAAGTGAAATTGCCTCCATCCATATGGTATACGGGGCCGCTGGCTGCGGGAAAAGAGTAATGACCTCCTCCTCCAGTCCGGGTATCAGCCTGATGGCGGAAGGCATCTCCTACATCGCAGGTTCGGAATTGCCCTGCGTGATCGTCAACGTGCAGCGGGGTGGACCGGGACTTGGCACCATCCAACCCTCTCAAGCAGATTACAACCAGGCAACAAAAGGGGGCGGTCACGGTGACTATTCCCTGTTGGTTCTCGCTCCCGCTTCGGTGCAGGAGATGAACGATTTTGTGGGGCTTGGCTTCGATCTGGCTTATAAATACCGAAATCCGGTAATGATACTGGCAGACGGGGTCATCGGTCAGATGATGGAAAAGGTGGAGTTGATGGACCAGAAACCCAGATGGACGGATCAGCAGCTCAAGGAGATTACAGGAAGCTGGGCCACTCAGGGCAAGACCAAAGACCGGGCCAAACATGTGATTACCTCCCTTGAAATGGATTCCCACATCATGGAAGATAACAATTTGCGCCTTCAGGCCAAATACCAGCGGATGAAAGAGGAAGATGTCCGTTTTGAAACCATCGATTGTGAGGATGCCGAATACATTCTGGTTGCCTTCGGCTGCGCCGCAAGGATCTGCCAGAAAACGGTTCAGTTGGCTCGTGAAAAAGGCCACAAGGTTGGACTGCTGAGACCCATTACCCTGTTCCCGTTTCCTGAAAAAATCATCGCAGAAATGGCGGGTCATGTAAAGGGATTCCTGACGGTAGAATTCAATGCCGGACAGATGGTGAACGATGTTCGTCTTGCGGTAAATGGTAAAACGACCGTCGAATATTTTGGCCGGATGGGCGGAATTTTACCCTCGCCGGATGAAGTTGAAAAAGCACTGTTACATAAATTGATAGGAGAATAAATCATGTCGGAAGTAGCAGAAAGATTGAAAAATATCATCAGACCTGAAAATCTGATCTATGGAAAATCACCGGTATTGAACGATGTCACCATGCATTACTGCCCGGGTTGCAGTCATGGGGTGGTACACAAACTGATAGCAGATGTCATTGAAGAGCTGGGTATTCAGGATCAAACCATTGGGGTATCCCCGGTAGGTTGTGCTGTTTTTGCCTATAATTACATCGACATCGACTGGTCGGAGGCTGCTCACGGACGTGCACCGGCTGTAGCCACGGGTATCAAGCGCGTCATGCCGGAAAAAACTGTTTTCACCTACCAGGGAGACGGCGACCTTGCCGCCATCGGCACAGCCGAGACGTTGCACGCAGTCAACAGGGGGGAGAACATCGTCATGATCTTCATCAACAATGCCATCTACGGAATGACAGGAGGCCAGATGGCCCCTACCACCCTGCTTGGGCAAGTTACGGCGACCACTCCCTATGGACGAAATGTTGACCTGAATGGCTATCCGCTGAAGATTACGGAATTAATTGCACAATTGCCCGGAGCAGCCTATGTGACGCGTCAGAGCGTACATACTGCCGGAGCGGTCAGAAAAGCCAGAAAGGCCATTCGGAAAGCCTTTGAGCTTTCCCAACAGAATATTGGTACTTGTTTTGTAGAGGTGGTTTCTACCTGCAATTCAGGCTGGAAAATGACCCCTGTCGAATCCAACGACTGGATGGTCAAACACATGTTTCCGCTTTTCCCGCTGGGAGATCTGAAGGATGGTGGAAAAGATGCGACGGAACCTTTCCAAACGAGGAAAGAATAGGAACCTTTGCTCAAATATTTTTCTGATTTAAAAAATATTGAAATTAAGGGGCAAATCAATTTACCGTTTGAAGTTGAAACTAACAGCTAAAAGCTAATAGCTAAAAGCTTTCACAAGGATTTATAAAAGCTTAAAAAATGACTGAAGAAATTATTATTGCCGGCTTTGGCGGACAGGGAGTTCTATCCATGGGAAAGATACTTGCTTATTCCGGAGTGATGCAGGATCAGGAAGTTGCCTGGTTTCCCTCCTATGGCCCCGAAATGAGGGGTGGAACCGCCAATGTGACGGTCATTCTGAGTGACGACAGAATCAGTTCCCCGGTACTGCACGAATTCGACACGGCTATCATCCTCAACCAGCAATCCATGACCAAGTTTGAGAAAATGGTTAAGGTGGGAGGAACCTTGCTCTACGACCCCAATGGAGTCGTGAAGCATCCAACCCGGAAGGATATCAACATTTACAAGGTAGAAGGAGCCAGACTCGCTGTTGAGATGGGTAATCCACTCACCTTTAATATGATTGTTCTAGGTGCCTTCCTGAAAGTAAAACCGGTGATCAAATTGGAAAACATCAAGAAAGGACTGGAAAAATCATTGCCCGAAAGACACCACAAGCTGATTCCGCTCAACCTCAAGGCCATTGAGGTGGGTCAGGCCAATCTCGAAACTGTGCAGGAATTGTAACAGAAAAAACCGGCTAATCCCGGTTTTTTTGTGCGCAAAATATCCTATATTCTCTCGTCAATTTTACTTAGATTTAGTGCCGGATAATTAAATCTTCACCAAACAGCCTGTTAACAGATGAACATTAAGACAAGATTGACCCTGATGAACTTTTTCCAGTTCTTCATTTGGGGTTCGTGGTTATTGACGATCGGGGCCTATTGGTTCCAAACCAAACATTGGTCAGGGACAGAGTTCGGAGCCATTTTTTCGACGATGGGAATTGCCTCACTTTTTATGCCCGCCATTGCAGGTATCATTGCCGACAGATGGCTAAACGCAGAAAAACTTTACGGCATTTTTCACCTGTGTGCAGCAGTTATTCTATTCATGGTACCAAGGGTCAACGACCCATCCACCATGTTCTGGATCATGCTTGTCAACATGATATTTTACATGCCTACCATTGCTCTTTCCATCACTGTGGGATACTCTACCCTGAAAAGCAAGGGACTCGACATTGTTACCGAATATCCACCTATTCGTGTTTGGGGGACCATCGGTTTTGTGGTGGCACTTTGGGTCATTAGCCTCTTGCATCTGGAAGTCACCGCCGGACAATTTTATGTTGCTTCCGGAGCTTCCCTGTTTTTGGGAATCTATGCTTTTACCCTGCCGAAATGTCCACCGCTCGGAAAGACCCAGAATGATTCCTGGGTAAGTGCAATGGGACTCGATGCATTTAAGCTTTTCAAGAACGTGAGAATGGCCGTATTTTTCATCTTTGCCATGTTACTGGGTGCTGCCCTGCAACTAACCAATGCTTATGGAGACACCTTTTTGCACGATTTTGCCAACATCACCCAATTCAAGGATACCATTGCCGTCAAGTATCCTGCCATCATCATGTCCATTTCCCAGATATCCGAAACGCTTTTTATTCTCACCATTCCATTTTTTCTCAGAAGGTTTGGCATCAAACGGGTCATGCTGTTCAGTATGTTTGCCTGGGTACTACGGTTTGGACTCTTTGCCTTTGGCAATCCTGCAGAAGGACTCTGGATGATCGTTGCCTCGTGCATCATCTATGGAATGGCTTTTGATTTTTTCAACATCTCCGGCTCGCTCTACGTGGAATCACAAAGTGAACCCGGAATCAGGGCAAGTGCCCAGGGATTGTTCATGGTGATGACCAACGGATTTGGTGCATTTCTTGGCAGCCGGATCAGTGGGATTCTCATAGACAAATATTTCACCGTTGGCGAAACCAAAGACTGGCACAACATCTGGCTGGTTTTTGCCGGATATGCCCTTGTACTCGCCATTGTATTTCCCATTCTGTTTAAACACAAACATGAACGGATAAAAAGTACTTAGAGTACTTAGATTTTGGAGTACTTTTAGTATTCGGCTCCAAACTCTAAGTATTCGAAGTACTCCAAACTTTAAGTACTTCTTATGCTGAACCGTCAACTTCTCTCACCTGCCAGCATCGTGGTGGTCGGTGCCTCCAACAACGTCACCAAACCAGGCGGAAAAATCCTTAAAAATCTGCTGGAGCATGAATTTGAGGGGCAATTGTATGCCGTAAATCCGAATGATTTAAGTATTCAAGGTGTGCAAACCTTTGCATCGGTATCTGCCTTGCCTGAGGTTGAATTGGCCATCCTGGCCATCCCTGCGAAAAGTTGTACTGAAGCGGTTGCGATCCTGACAAGGGAAAAGCAAACGAAGGCATTTATCATCATATCGGGCGGTTTCAGTGAGATGGGACCGGAAGGCGCTTTAATTGAACAGGAGATCGTTGACCTAGTGAGCAAGGCAGGAGCCTGCCTGATTGGGCCCAACTGCATTGGGATGCTCACCCATTCCTATGCTGGCGTATTTACGGAGCCCATTCCACGTTTGGAACCCACTGGAGTAGATTTTGTATCCGGATCAGGAGCCACAGCCGTTTTTATCATGGAATCGGCCATTCCAAAAGGACTCACCTTTTCCAGGGTCATATCTGTTGGAAATTCGGCCCAATTAGGAGTCGAAGAGGTTTTGGAATACTGGGATTTACATTCTGAACTCGAAGCCCAGGCCCTCGTAAAACTGCTTTACATCGAAACCATTCATAATCCCGACAAATTTCTTTTTCACGCCACCTCCCTTGTCAGGAAAGGGTTTAGATTGGCCGCAATCAAGGCTGGAAGTTCAAAAGCCGGCAGCCGTGCAGCCTCCTCCCATACAGGCGCCATGGCCAGTTCCGATTCGGCTGTTGAAGCACTTTTCCGCAAGGCAGGCATCGTGCGTTGTTACGGTCGCGAGGAACTCACGACTGTTGCCTGTGTACTGATGTCCAAGCAGATGAAAGGGAAAAACATGGCCATCATCACCCATGCCGGCGGACCTGCCGTGATGTTGACGGATGCCCTGGAAGCGGGGGGTGTCAACATTCCGAACATACCCGACTCTCCCGTTAAACAAAGGCTGAAAGATGCCCTCTTTCCGGGTTCCTCTGTGGAAAATCCGATCGATTTTCTGGCAACAGGCACAGCAGAACAACTCAATACCATCATCGACACCTGCGAAAACGAGATGGATGATATCGACGGAATGGCAGTCATTTTTGGCAGTCCTGGACTCACTTCCGTGAAGGATGTGTATGAAGTGCTGGACAAAAAGATGAAACAGTGCAAAAAACCAATCTATCCCATCCTGCCTTCGGTGATGAATGTGAAGAAGGATCTTGCCTATTTTCTATCCCACGGAAATGTCAACTTTCCGGATGAGGTTCTTCTCGGCAGGGCTCTGACAAGAGTAAAACTTACTCCGAAACCTTCCGGACAGGAAATCTTCCTGGATGGAGTCGACGTTCCGCGTATCCGGAGGATCATCGACAGTTGTCCCAATGGCTATCTGTCGCCCGAAATGATAGAACAACTGCTTGCAGCGGCCTCCATTCCCTTTGTCAGGGAGATCGTGGCTCACACGGAACCGGAGGCGCTCGCTGCTGCCGATCGTATCGGATTTCCACTGGTGATGAAAGTGGTCGGTCCGCTCCATAAAACAGATGTGGGAGGTGTTACGCTCAACGTCCGTTCAAAAGAGATGGTTGCAGTCGAATTCAACAGGATGATGAAGATCAAGGAGACCACCGCCATTTTGTTGGCCGAACAGGCGGAAGGCATCGAACTTTTTGTTGGGGCCAGCTACGAACCAAAATTTGGACATGTGGTCCTTTGCGGGATAGGAGGAATATTTGTGGAGGTGCTCAAAGATACCACCTCCGGTCTTGCTCCCCTGACTTTCGAGGAGGCCAATTCGATGATCCGTAACCTAAAAGCCTACCCAATCATCAAGGGTTACAGGGGGAAATGCGGTGTTAGTCGGAAAACCTTTGCCGAAATAATCGTCCGGTTGTCCACCATGCTTCGTTTTGCAACGGAAATCAAGGAGATGGATCTCAATCCGTTGATGGGAAACAAGAACAGGATCGTGGCGGTAGATGCCAGGATCAGAATCGAGAAATAGAACGATTTTAACCTCTATACCAGCATGAATTACCGCTATCTGGCTCTTCTTATTTTTATGGGAGTTATGATAAATTCCTGTCATATTGAAACTTCTGAGAAACAACTCGACTCCTTCTTCACCAGACAAGATAGTTTGTTTGTCAAGGCTTATCAACAAAGGGATGTGGCTAAATACGACCAACTGATGACCGAATTTCTGGCAAAGTACCAGAATTTGTCCCCCGGCATACAAAAAAGATATACCAACGATGCTGCCAATGCCTGGTACAATTTCTGCTGCACCTATTCACTTTTAAACGATAAGAAAAAGGCGCTTGACTGTTTGAAAAAATCAATTGCCGCAGGATATTTTGACTTCGCACACCTCCAGTCGGACAAGGATCTGGACAATATCAGGAAAGAAGCTGAATTCATATCGGTTGTTGCCCCCTTGCAAAAGATTGGAGACTTTCTTTACATCCTAAAAAAAGGAGCTGACTACCAGGCCAATGATCAACGAGAGCTGCCTGATTTCACCTACCAAAGCAGTGATGATCCCAACCTCAAGGAGCTGAGAAGGGCCTTCAACCTTGATTCCGTAGCAGGCAGCGGAGAGGAGCTTTCCCGCATTAAAAACCTGTTGTATTGGGTGCATAACCGGATACCCCACGATGGCAATCACAACAATCCCATCGTAAAAAATGCCATCAGCATGATAGTCGAATGCAAAAAAGATAACAGGGGACTAAATTGTAGAGGATTGGCAACGGTTCTGAATGAATGTTATCTTTCAATGGGATTCAAGTCGAGATTTGTCACTTGTTTACCCAAAGACAGCCTGAAAATAGACAACGATTGCCACGTGATCAATGTTGTTTTTAGCGAATCCCTCAAAAAATGGGTATGGATGGATCCCACCAACGACGCCTGGGTATCAAACGAAAAAGGAGAACTGCTCAGCATCGAAGAGGTACGTTTACGATTGATCGGAAATTTGCCTTTGGTTGTTAATCCGGATGCCAACTGGAACCATCGGTCACACATAGAGATCACGGATTATTTGTATCGATACATGGCAAAAAACCTTTACCTGCTGGAATGTCCGGTCAACAGTGAATACGATGCCGAAACTGTGCATCCCGGAAAGAAGGTACAATACATCAAGTTGCTTCCTCTCGACTATTTCGACCAGTTACCTGCCAAGAACGAAAATGGAAATTCAGTGGTCTACAAAACCAACAATTGTGAAAAATTCTGGCAAGCACCCTGAAAAAGATGCAATTGATGTGAATCGTAGTTTCAACAGTTGAATATCAGCTTTTAACCTTCAAGGTTCAAACTTGCTTCAGTTTCCCTGTGTGAGTAGAACCTGTGCAACAGGCTTAGGTCATTGACCTCTTTGGAGAGCGAATCGATGGTTGATTTCGGAATATCATAAATATCCAGCACGAGCATCCCATCCACACAGTTGTTGAATTTTGGATCCACATTGAAAGCGATGATCTTTGCATTCAATCCCAGGTACTTTTTCAGCAATACCGGCAGTCCATTGTTATACTGGTCCACATCCCCAATAAATTTATCAAGAGAACTAAGTTTAGGAGAGAGATGCTTCATGGCATCATTCAGATGTGGATCGTCCGTCTTTACCTTAAAATGATTGCGGGGTTTTACAAGAGCCGCCTTTTCATAATCGTAGTAATTGGCCATGATGTAACGGATGATCAACTCCTTCGACTTTTCCGAATAGGTATTACTGATGCTAACCGGACCAATCAGGTAACGGTATTCTGGATTCTTCAGCAGAAAAAAGAGAATGCCTTTCCAAAGAAGAAAAAGCGGCAGGGGTTTTCTCTGATATTCGCTGACGATAAAAGAGCGACCCAATTCAAGGGATTGCCGAAGGGTATCCTTGAATCCATTGCTCATTTTGAACAAACTATGGGTATAAAAACCTTGTACGCCATACTGTTCCATGATCTCAGCCCCCATCCCGATGCGGTAACCGCCTGCAATCTTCTTATCGGTATTGTCCCAGATGACCAGCTGGTGATAATAAAGGTCAAATTCGTCGACATCGATGGAACGATTGGTACCCTCTCCCACTTCCCTGAAGGTGATCTCCCGCAACCGGCCCAACTCATTCAAGATAACAGGAATCAGTTTGGTAGGAGCACAAAATACATCGTAATTCTTTACCTTGAACAGAAAAAATTCTCTCTTTAGCATGGCAATCTCCTTCTCCACCAAAACAGTTGCCTGAGGTGCCAGAATCTCCTCCGGCAGAGGCTCACTCTTCAGTGAATAATCAAAAAATCCCTTGACTTCAATCCCCGAATCCAGGCAATAGGTTTTTGCGCGAAGATATCGGCCAAACTGCCGAATGTCTGAAAATTCTTCCTGCTCTTTGACAGAAATGGGATTTCCTATTCTAACCTTGATGGTTTTGTTCCTTTTGTTGATCAATTCGGAAGGCAATTTGGCGGTCCTGAGCGCGGGATGGATACGCCCCAGCAGGTGAAAGAGCCGGCTATTGGTTCCATGAAAGAAGATGGGTACAACTGGCACTTTGTTCTTCTTGATAAACCGCAGGGCAGAAACCAGCCACTCTCGGTCTGTGATCATGGAAGATGCGTAATTGGTGGATACCTCCCCGGCAGGAAAAAGACTAAGCACCCCACCATTGTGAAGATGATCGATGGCAGTTTTCAAACCTGCTATGCTGGATCCTGCCTCAGGCATATTTTCAAACGGATTGACGGCCAGGAAAAAATCGGAGATCGGTTCAATTTTTTTTAGCAAAAAATTGGCTATCACCTTGTGATCTCCACGAACCATTGAAAGCAATTTAATCAGCAAGATACCATCGATTCCACCAAACGGATGGTTGGAAACGGTGATGAAAGCCCCGTCAGCAGGCAATTTCTTCAGGTCATTTTCATCAAATTCGAGGGTAATATTCAAGTAGTTGATAATGGCATCGATGGATTCTATCCCTTGCTTCTGACTCACATTTTCATACAGGTCATTTATCTTGTGAAAACTGAGCAAATGCATCAATATTTTGGCAAAATACTCACCTCCAAGGTATTGAATAAATGGACTTGCCTTGATTAAATCTTGTGGTTTGACCAGTTTCATGCGTATAAAATTTGTTTTTTTAAGATCGCATGGAATAGCCACCACATCACTTTCCATTGGGGTGATAATTTCCTCATGGCTATTTCATCAGTTTTTGTATTTGGCATTTCAGGATTAAACATTCAACTTAGGAACCTGTACATTTCTTTCACTCCCAACCGTGGTTCAGGCTGATCCAATCCGATGCTTCAACATTCAAATATAAAGATTTGCCATTAAAAACCGATTCATTTGATTCCCATTCTTTATTTTCTTTCCGGGCAAATGATTAAAATTGGCTGTCACCTCCCTTCGCAAGACTAAATGATGTAATTTCGCCACAAAAGGTATCTATTTTGAGTGATAGGCACGTGAAGGATTGGTTGCCCACGACCATCAAGGAGGTTCGGGCGTTGGGATGGGAAGAACTGGATGTGGTTCTTTTCTCGGGGGATGCTTATGTGGATCATCCCTCCTTTGGGGCCGCGGTGATCGGCCGGATTCTGCAAAGAGAGGGGCTTAAGGTCGCCATCGTGCCGCAGCCCAACTGGCAGGATGATCTGCGCGACTTTAAAAAGATGGGGAAACCCAGACTTTTCTTTGCCATCACGGCCGGAAGCATGGATTCCATGGTCAATCACTATACTGCCAATAAACGGAAACGTTCGAACGATGCCTATACCCCAGGCGACAGAGCTGGAGCCCGTCCCGATTATGCCACCATTGTTTATTCGACGATTTTAAAGAATCTCTTTCCGGAGGTTCCCATTCTTATCGGGGGCATCGAGGCTTCCCTGCGCCGGGTAACCCATTACGACTATTGGTCGGACCTGTTGAAACCTAGCATTCTTGTCGAAAGCAAAGCGGATTTGCTTTTTTATGGAATGGGTGAAAAGTCCCTGATTGCCGTCGTGAATCAGTTAAAAAAAGGGAACCAGGTTGCCGATATAAAGGAGATTCCGCAAACGGCATTTCTGTTGCAAAAAAAACAGGAGCTTCCACTCCACGATTCCTGGAAAGATTTTGAACTGTTCGGTTTTGAGGCTTGCAAGGCAGAAAAAATCAACTACGCCAAAAATTTCAAGGTGATCGAGGAGGAGTCGAACCGGATGGAACCGGATACAAGGCTCATCCAGCCCCACGGAGCCACCTCAGTGGTTATTAACCCGGCCTGGCCACCCCTCACCACAGATGAGGCGGATCAATTCAGTGATCTGCCCTTCACAAGGCTGCCCCATCCCAAATACAACGGAAAGGGAGCAATTCCCGCCTATGAGATGATCAGGCACTCCATCAACATTCACAGGGGCTGTTTTGGTGGATGTGGTTTCTGCACGATCTCAGCGCATCAGGGTAAGTTCATTGTTTCAAGATCGGAATCCTCTGTCCTTCGGGAAGTAGAACAAGTAGTTAACATGCCGGATTTCAAGGGGTACATTTCCGATATTGGGGGCCCCTCGGCAAACATGTACAAAATGGCAGGAAGAGATCTCTCCGTCTGCCGTCTCTGCAAAAGGCCCTCTTGCATCCATCCCGCAGTCTGCAGAAACCTGAACACGGATCACAGGCCGATGACCAGACTCTACGACAAGGTGGCCAAAACCCGGGGGGTAAAAAAGGCCTTCATTGGCAGCGGCATCCGGTACGATCTTATTTTCAACAGGGTAGAAAGTGAAACTGTAAACAAGGCAAACCTGGCCTACCTCGATCAGGTGATTGAGAAGCATGTCTCAGGCAGGCTAAAAGTGGCCCCAGAACATACCGACGACCAAGTACTTTCCGTGATGAGAAAACCCTCCTTTTCCCAGTTCGGTTTACTCAAAAAATTCTTCGATCAATCAAATGAAAAGCATGGATTGAAACAGCAATTGATCCCCTATTTCATCTCCAGTCACCCGGGAAGCACCGTCGAAGCAATGGCCGATCTGGCAGCTAAAACGAAAGCACTGGACTTCAAACTGGAACAGGTTCAAGACTTCACTCCTACGCCAATGACCCTGGCCACCGTAATTTACTATTCAGGTTACCACCCTTATACGCTTGAGAAAATTTTTACTGCCAAAACCGCTGAGCAGAAACTTGCGCAACGAAAGTTCTTCTTCTGGTACAAAAATGAATATCGAAAGGAGCTGATCACCGAATTGCGTAAAATGAACAGACCCGATCTGGAGAAGATCCTGTTCAATAGGTAATTTTTGATTTTCAAGCCTGGATTTTCGAATATGTATCGACAGGTATTTGATGCCACTTAATCATCCAACTTTCGCTTCCGGAATCAAAATGCATTCAATTGAGAGACCGTATACAGGCGTTCCAGTCCAAAATCGAAAATCCAAAATGTTTACCGGTGAAACTTCTCGCCTATAAACTCCAATCCTGTGGCCAGTCCGCTTCTCCAATAACTCCAGGTATGGCCACCATCCCGGACTCTGTATTCGTGTGGAAGGCCAATTTTTCGCATTTCGACATGTAGGGCTGAATTTCCATTGCAAAGAAAATCATCATCGCCGCAATCAATCCAGAAACGTACGGATTTTAGTTTCTCCAGTGGCACCGAGTGCAGGAGATCCAACGGATTATTTGATTTCCAGGATTCACTCAGCCGGGATTCCCCTTTCAATTCCTTGCCAAAAAGCCCCGAAAAGTATTGATGATAGCCATCATCGCCCATTTTTACAATCTCTTCGTCCGTAAACGTTCCTGAACTAAGGGCTACACAGCTTCCAAACAAATCAGAATGCTTCATGGAGAGTTTCAGTGCTCCATATCCACCCATCGAGAGGCCAGCGATGGCTCTAAACTCTTTTTTGGCACGAATTCGATACTCCTTTTCTACATAAGGGATAAACTCCTGAATAAAAACATCTTCCCAGGTTATCTTACCGTCGTAACTGTTACAATACCAGGTCACCTTGCCATCTGGGATAACCAGGATACAGGCAGGAAACTTCCCTTCCGCAATACCCTTGTTTACTATCTGATCGGCTTCTCCAAACTGGATCCATCCGGTTTCGTCGTCAGAATAGCCATGCAGCAGATAAACAACGGGATAGCTCCGCTGCGAGGATGCATAATTGGCGGGCAGATACACGGAATATTTCATCGTTTCACCGGCTTTGTTCTTAAAAACGATAGATTCAATTACCGTTCCATTCTGGGAAAGAGCTTGCAGGGTCATCATTATCAAGACAAAAACAGCAGATAAACTCTTCATTCGGTTTCTAATTATCAGTTTTGTATTTGGTTAACTTTCCCTGCAAATCTAAGAAATAATGACCTGATTTGCTATCTTTGGGAGATAAAATCAAACAACCAAACAAGCCAGACAATGACCACACTTTTCCTGGGATTTTTATTTGGAGCCATCCTCCAGAGCGCCAAACTCAACCGTTTCGATACCATCAGCGGAATGGCAACGCTCGAAAATTACAAAGTTGCCAAGGCCATTGCACTGGCCATCGGAGTTGGCGTGATCCTGCTAAACCTGGAAATTGGACTCGGACTGGCATCCTATCACATCAAACCATTTCTATTGGGCGGAATTGTTCTGGGAGGATTTATTTTTGGAACCGGAATGGCTATTTTGGGTTATTGTCCCGGTACCGTGATGGTCTCAGCCGGAGAAGGCTCCCTCGATGCCATGGTTGGGATCCTGGGAGGATTGGCTGGCGGATTGGTTTACACGTTACTCCTTCCTGAGCTGGGTGGCCTGCTCGGACCAAATCTCGGAACTTTTTCATTGCACACGGCCTTTGCTGCCGACCCTTTCCTTTTTTACTCCCTGATGGTACCATCAGGCTTGGTTTTTATAGGTATCGCATTTGTTATTCATTGGTTGGATAAAAGCACGGATAAAACCTGGATCTTTGCAGGAACTGCTCTGGCAATCCTGAATACCATTGTTTTTGCCACAGTAGTTTCTGACCGCCCGATTGGCGCATCTACCTTCTTTCCATATGTGGCAGACAACATCTTTGGCTTCACCAACAATGGCTATTTTACGCAAATCACCAAGCCCGGTTCGTGGGAAGTCCTGTTCCTGGCAGGATCTTTCCTTTCGGGGATCGTCATCTCCCTTCTGCGTAAGGAATTCAAAATCAAAATGATTCATCCCAACTGGGAACGGTACAAGGGAACAAGCTATCTTAAGAGGGCCATTTGGTCCTTTATTGGTGGATTTATCCTGATTTTCGGTGCCAGGATGGCAGGTGGCTGTACTTCCGGCCACGTCATCTCCGGAGGCATGCAGCTTGCTGCCAGCAGCCTGGCTTTTGCGATTTTCGTGTTTGCCGGACTGCTCCTCACAGGAAAGATCTTTTATTCTAAACGATGAAGGATTGGATGACTCCCTTTCCTTCCATTATGTAGGTTAATTCTCTATGACACATATGAAAAGTGGTAATTTTTTGGCTTTTGACCTGGGTGCTTCTTCCGGTAGAGCCATGCTCGGAACAATTTCAGACAGCAGACTAAAACTTACGGAAATCCATCGTTTTGAGAATCGTATGGTTGAAATCGATAGCCATTTCTATTGGAACATTTTCTCCATTTTCGAGGAATTGAAAACCGGGCTTAAAAAATGCATCCGCGATTTTGGGGTTCAGCCGGATTCCATTGCAGTTGATACCTGGGGAGTAGATTTCGCCTTTCTGGATCAGGATGGGATGATAGCCTCGCTCCCTTTTGCCTACCGTGATCATCGTACCGACAATGCCATGGCGGAGCTTTTTAAAATTATTCCAAGAGATGAGCTTTATGCAATGACAGGAATCCAGTTGATGCAATTCAACTCGCTCTTTCAACTTTTTGTCAACCATCGCGACCATACCGCTCAGTATGAAGTGGGCAAAGAGCTCCTTTTCATGCCGGATGCCCTCTCCTATCTTTTCTGTGGGGTGAAGAAGAATGAATTTTCGATCGCCTCTACCTCCCAGATGCTGAAACCGGGTCAGTTGGCCTATGAAGAAAAATTGTTCCAAAGGTTGGGCCTTGACCAGCGCATCATGCAGGAGATCGTTCTCCCCGGCACTGTGCTCGGAATGATCAAACCGGAAATTCAGAAAGAGACCGGAAGCAAGCGGATTCCAGTGGTAGCCGTGGCATCTCATGATACAGCCTCTGCCATTGCCTCCGTTCCGGCAACCGGGAAAAATTGGGCCTACATCAGTTCCGGCACCTGGTCACTCATGGGAATAGAATCCGACAAGCCACTCATATCCAAGGAAATACTTGACCTCAACTTCACCAATGAAGGAGGGGTAGAAGGAACAACCCGCTTCCTTAAAAACATCATGGGCATGTGGTTGCTGCAGGAATGCAGAAGGATTTGGTCGGCTGAGGTCAATTACTCCTGGAGTGAAATGGTTGAGTTAAGTATACTATCGCAACCATTTAAATGTTTGATAGATCCTGATGATCCTACATTTCTTAATCCTGAGTATATGCCGGAAGCTATCCACGAATACTGCCGCAAAAGTGGTCAGGCAACACCCGAAACGCACGGTGAATACATTCGCTGCATCTTTGAGAGTCTTGCACTAAAATACCGACTTACCCTCGAATCAATTCTCTCTGTCTCCAGCCAACAGATAGACAAGATCCACCTGATAGGGGGTGGTGCCAACAACGAACTGCTTTGTCAATACAGTGCAAATGCCATCGGTTTACCCGTGATTGCCGGTCCGACGGAAGCCACAGCCATTGGAAATATACTGCTTCAGGCGAAAGCCATGAAGGTGGTCGATAGTCTTGGGGAGATCAGATGGATGGTTGAAAATTCATTCGACACCAAGGAGTTCCTACCTGAAGATACCGGTCACTGGGAAAATCAGCTTAGTAGATTCCGTCTTTTAGTAAATCAGGATGTGTTTCGCCTGGATGAAAATGCATAGAGTACCAGTTATTTTATATCTATAACGGTAATGTCAGAATCATATATTTTCTATTTTTGGAATTTACGAAATGGGAATATGGTTAAATCGTAAAGTTTATTGAAATGAAAAAAATTCTGTTTTTTCTCCTGATAGCTATCTTGGTGTCCAATGTCACCAATGCCCAGATTCCCCAGCACTTACTTGGACTCCGATTTGGGACCGGAGATGGTTTTGGTACTGAAATCTCCTATCAACATGGTTTATCTGCAGTCAACAGGGTGGAACTTGACTTGGGTTTCAGCAGCGATCACGTCAATTACATGGGTAGCAGGTACAATTCCACCAGCTGGGCGCTTACGGGACTCTATCATTGGGTACACAGATTGGATACGAACCTGAACTGGTACCTGGGACCCGGGGCGAAACTGGGCTCCTGGAGCTACGATTCGGGGTACAATTACAGCTACAACAATGGTATCTTCCTTGCTGCCGCAGGCGATGTAGGCGTTGAATATACCTTTCCGCTAGGCATCCAACTGGCGCTGAATGCCCGACCGGAAATCGGCTTGATCAATCATGGTACGGAAATAAATGTTGGCTTTTCGGTACGCTATCAATTTAAATAGAGAGCGTCGAACTCCTGGTTTGTGATCAACTCATGGAATCGTCCTTCCATTGCTCAATATAAAATGTTTAACCTGAAAAATCCCAAATGAAGAAATTACTTTTCGCCTTGGTACTGGCGCTTGTTGCAACGCAAGCGGTTCTGGCGCAGGGGCCGGAACAATCCGTGGGATTGCGCTATGGAGCAGTTTTTGGATTGGGAACGGAAATTTCATACCAACGGAACTTGATTTCCGGCAAGCGGTTGGAGTTTGACCTTGGATTCAACAGCAGGTACGAATACATCAATACCCTTAGGCAGGATTACAATAGCTGGGCACTAACCGGTCTTTACCAATGGATTTGGAAACTTGATAAAGTTGATGCCAATCTCAGTTGGTACGCTGGTTATGGAGGGAAAATGGGATTTTGGAGTTCCAGCCAGAAATATGATTCCAGGTATAAAAATGGCATATTCCTGGTGGCAGCCGGGGATGTTGGTATTCAATATGCTTTCCCTGCAGGAATCACCTTTGGTCTGAATGCCCGTCCGGAATTGGGGCTCTTCAATCAGGGCATTGGTGTCAACCTTGGTTTTGCCGTGCGATACCAATTCAGATAATCCCGGTAATTCCAGATGATATCCATATTAGTTGTACTATCTGCCGGAATTTTTGTCGGTTTTCTCCTTGTTGGGAGACCTATTTGGCACAAGCGAAACAACAACCTCATGAATCTTGCCATTTATGTGATGCTCTTCCTCCTTGGAATCTCTGTTGGCACCAACCGGGAGGTAATAAGTAATCTCGCAAAAATCGGATATGAATCTCTCGCCATCGCGGTTGCATCCATCGCAGGCAGTGTACTGATATCAACAATTCTATTCAAGCTTTTATTCAAAAAAAATGCGAAGTAGTCTGATTTTCTTTGCATTTTTCATCTCTGGCATATTTGCCGGACTCTCCGGATTATTGCCGCAAGGCTTGGATTTTAATAAATTTGGAGGATACGCTCTCTACGTTTTGATGTTTCTTGCCGGGGTAAGTATCGGAAGTGACAAGGACTCCTGGAGGGTGCTTGCCACCCACAATTACAAAATCATCTGGGTTCCTGTAAGCATTGTCATCGGTACGATGATTGGATCTGCACTGGTGGCCGCAATTTTACCTTCTCTGACGGTTAGGGAAACGATGGCGGTAGGTGCGGGTTTCGGATATTATAGTCTCTCGAGTGTGTTTGTCACCCAGCTACACAGTCAGAGCCTGGGAGTGGTGGCCCTGTTATCCAACATTTTCAGGGAAGTAGCTACGCTGGTGGCAACTCCCTTGCTGGTCAGTTACTTTGGAAATTTGGCCGGAATAGCCTCAGGAGGTGCTACCGCAATGGATACAACTCTGCCCGTGATTAGCCGCTATTCCGGACAATCCTACGCCATTATCGCCGTATTCAGCGGCATTGTCCTCACCATCCTGGTTCCCTTGCTGGTCACCTTCATCCTGACAGTTTAGCATGGTGCTATGATTATGTCTCCTCAAAAAATGCGCTGACACCCGGATAATCAAATTCAGCCATCGCCTTGTCGAGCGGAAATAGATAAAATTTGCATTTCGCGGTAGCACAAACGGTACCATCTCCACTCAACAACCTGCCTTCTACAAATGCCATACGGCTGTTTTGTTCGGTCAGTCTGGCCCGCAAGATAATTTCACCTTCACTGACCAGCACGGCTTTGCGGTAACTGATTTCCATGGATGTTGTAACTCCGACCGTCTGACAAAGCGTCTGCACCACCCAACTGCACAGTTCATCCAACAGAGCAGCCTGAATTCCGCCGTGAAGCACGTTTCTGAAGCCTTCGGCCCATCTCTGCGGGTTCCAGTGCGCCACAACCTCCTCCCCATCCAGTTCAAACTTCAATTGCAATCCCTTTTCGTTGTTGGGCGAACAGCCGAAACAATTGTATTCTCTTCTTCCTGAATTCAAATAGGGGTTCATTATCTTCGTTGTCATAATCATTTATTTAATCCAAAACTACTTTAACCACTTCATTTATTTGCAGGTACCAGATGTTTCCCTCACAAGTATGGAAACCCATTTTTTTTAGATCTGTCAGGTAACCTTTCATCTGCCGGAGATCCTTGTCCGATTTTTCACCAGTTTTGTAATCGATCACTACTGCATTATTTTCCTTCAGCATAACCCGGTCTGGTCGGTGCTTGGACTCTCCAACACGCAATATATCGCGCTCGTTCAACACTTTCCAACGATCATCGAACCAATCTGAGTATGGGTTGACCGCCAGGAGTCCCTCTATACGGGTCTGGATTTCCGTTCCTTCCAGGATCGTCAGGATGCCCGCGGAGACCATTTGACCTACTGCCGGCCCGATATCCTTGCTGGTGAGGATCTTTTCAAAAATCTGGTGCATCACGGTCCCCTTGTTGATCCGTTCGGCTTGCTGATTACCTGTTAGCTGGAAATAATCCTTGCTGTGAAGCCTGATCTCCATCCTTTTGTCATTTGAAAGCAGTATCAATGGATCGTTGGGACGTTCCTTCCTGACCGGTTGCGTGTGGTTTCCGGAAATATCCAGGCTTCCCAGTTCAAAAATCCGATCGACTGGATTCCAATATTTTCCCAGTGGAATAAACTTTTTCTGGTCGATGCTGTCATCCAAACGCGGTTGGACAAGAATTGTTTGCATCAGCTCCGCCACGTTGCCTATGGACTTGATCTCCTCTTTGTATGGCATGATGACAAAAAGATTGTTCACGGCTCGTGTCATGGCCACATACAGCAAATTGAGATTATCCATCCTACTGAATAGCAACTCCTTGTAATAATCCCTCGAAAATAGCGAGTTCTTCAGTTTATTGTCGCACTTCAACAGTACCATTTTCAGGTGATTAAATGGTTCGCTTTCGGGCACCGACCAGACATTGGGCGATTTATGTGAATTTATTCCAGTCTCCCAGTTGCAAAAAGGAATGAATACGGTTGGATATTCGAGCCCTTTGGATTGATGGATGGAAGAGATCCTGATAAAATTTCTAATATTCGGAAGGTTCAGCGTTTTGTTGCTACCACTTTGCTCCCACCACTCCAGAAAACCTGGAATCCCGCCGAAATCCTCCCTGCCGAATTCGAGTACCATATCCAGAAATGCCTGTAGGTAAACCTTCTCCCCTGTCACTTCGCCAAGTCCGAAATGATCGGCTATGGCAACCGCCAGTTCAAACAACGGCAATGCCAAAAGACCTGCCAGAAAATCAGGGGAGGCATCATTTTCCAGCCATCCCAGAAAGAGATCAGGCAACGGAAGGCTGGAATCGAAAAGGCTGTGGAGGTCAACAGGAATTTCCACTACCGTGGATGACTTCATCGGCAGTAAAATCCGATAATATCCGTATAAGATTTCGGCCCGAATCTGTTTCGTCTCCTTACTGGTAAAGAACTGCATAAAGTTCACTACAAACCTGACAACCTGCGACTGACCAACTTTGAGCGTATCGCTGGTAATCACATCGTATATGCACCCCGGTTGCGGATCTGATTTTTTACGTTCCCACAGAGCCCTGGCAATTTTCTCAGCTTCGGAGTTTTCCCTGACAAGAATAGTCATCTCCTCTGCTTTTACACCAGCTTTTTGAACCCTTTCCAATTGTTCCACAAGCAATATCAGCGAACTCTCCCGGAAATCATTCTTATTTTTGGATGCATCCGGTTCTACAAAGGTAATACTCACAAAACCCTCTGATTGATTGGTTTGCGAACACTTCTGGTACTGATCCCTGTATGCCTGTGCAATTACTCCATGCAGGTCTGAAAACTGCGGCTCACTGCATTCCGACTCAAAGAGTTCGTTCAATTGTTCCGAAGCAAGACGAAACAAAGCATTGTTGAAATCAACAATATTCTTTTTGCTTCGCCAATTGACATCTAGCGGATGAATGGCAATTTCCTGATGCAGGAGATCTGCCTCCAGCTGGTTGGCAAGCAGGTTCCAGTCTCCGTTGCGCCAGCGGTAGATGGATTGCTTGACATCCCCCACGACCAGAGATGAAAATCCTGATCCAATGGCATTTTCAACCAGCGGTTTGAAATTGGCCCATTGCTGCCTGGAGGTATCCTGAAACTCATCCAGCATAAAATGGCTGTAGATCATTCCGATCTTTTCGTAAATGAACGGCGTATCGTTTCCTTCAATCACTTTACCGATCATTGCGCCGGAATCACTGAGCAATACAGTATCGTTTTCTTTGAGAACCTCCTTAATTTTCAAGGCTATGTTTCCCAGGAGGCCGAATGGATAAATATTCTTTAAAACCGCACTGGCACTATTGATTTTCACCAGCTCCGTTTCAAGTGTTGCGATGGTTTGCTTCAACAATTGATTCAATCCGCTATGGTAAAGATGCTCTATCAACGCTCTCGTTGTAGCGGAATCGGTTTTTTTGTACCAACTTTCGGGATGGTCGCAGGCATCCGCCATGGTTGCCGTGGGAGAATCGATTTTTCCGGCAGCCAGCTTGGCAAAAAGATTCGCGAAGCTGTTTTTACCCCCTTTCAGCTGGTCGTACTGCAGTCCCGATGCTGTGATCATCCGAATCCCGTCTTCCCCCAATTTTTTGAGCAGAAGCTCAGATTCGGTCAGAACAAGCTTCATCTCCGCCACATACAAACCAAGCTTCTCCTTCTCCGCCAGGGTGTCCACAAACTCATCTCCATGAACCTTGAAGGCTTCCTTTTCCACCTCTTTCCCGAATTTCATCAGCTCTTGCCTGAAATCCCAACTTCTACCCTCCTCCAGGTTATCTTCCAGAAACTGAATCATCCAACCCATCAGCAGGCTGTTGTCTTCTATCTCCTGAAACAGCAAGTCAATGGCTTGTTCTAGTGCCTGCCGACTGTCAATTTCTGTCCGGAAAGAGGCATTGATGCGTATCTCCCTGGCAAATGATCTGATCACCTTTTGGAAAAAGCTGTCTATGGTCATCACCGAAAACCGGGAATAATCGTGGAGGATCAATTTTAAAATGGAAGTTGCCTTCTCCCTGATCCTTTGTTCATTTCCGTACTCCCGCAGCATGGATGCATACCTTGATTCTCCTCCGTGCGAAAGGATGGCCAATTCCTTCAGTATGCGCTCTTTCATCTCTGCCGTAGCCTTGTTGGTAAAGGTGACGGCGAGAATATTTCTATACGATTTGTGCCGGGCAAACAACATTTTCAGGTACTCCCCGACCAGCCGGAAAGTTTTGCCCGAACCAGCCGAAGCTTTATAAATGCTTAATCCTGAAAAATCTGACATCCCAACAATTTATTTCAATTTAAACCTGATTCTCAATACCCCTTCCTCAAAGCTGGTGGAGACCAGTTCAAAGAGTCCGATTTCGGAACTATTCTGAACATGGGTGCCTATACAGGGACATTGGTCATAATTTCCAACCGAAATAATCCTGATTTCATTGCCGTGATCGGCAGGCAGCTTGTTCAGATTAAACTTGATTCGCGCTTCCTCCAAGGGGATCATCTTCTCAGTGATGGCGAGGTTTGCTGCGATGACCTGGTTGACATTGTCTTTCAGATCTTGCTCTTCTGTCGTTGAAAGTGCCCGATCGAAGTGGTAGTCGCATTTGGACTTTTTCACCTCGATGTGACTCGAAAAAGATCGGTCGCAACCAAACATCCGACCCATAGTCTGGTTCAGAATGTGCTCTGCGGAATGCATACGTGGATCATAGCTCTTCATAGGACATGGTAAATCGGGTTGTGCTAAAATTAGCATTTAAGATTGAACCATTTTGCTTTACTTCCAATATCTGTTTCTTTTTTTCGTCCTAATTTCTGTAATATTGAGTAAATTGGGGAGTTTGCCTCCCGTGAATGAAAAATTCGTAAACAAGATGCAACATTTGTAAAGCATCCGCGTCATTGTAACACAAAAGAGAATTCAGGAACGATAAAAATGTATGTAAATCTTCATCAGCAGTTACTGGACAGATGTCTCCTAAACGACAAAGAGGCTCAGTTTGGTGTTTACAAGCTCTATTACAGATCGATGTACAACACCTCGCTGCGGATCGTCAACCATACGGATGATGCAGAAGATATCATGCAAGAATCATTTTTGACAGCCTTTCAGAAACTCAGCAGTTACAAGGGGGAAGTCAGCTTTGGGATCTGGCTGAAAAGGATCGTTGTCAACCGTTCCTTGGACTACCTGCGCAAGCGGAAAGTGGAATTTGAGGAGGTTCATACCGAACTGCCGGTGTCGGAAGAGGAAAATGAGGAGGAGGTACTCTTTACGGTGGAAGAGGTGAAAGAGGCTATCTCCCGGCTCTCAGATGGCTACCGTACTATTCTCTCCCTTTTGCTTCTGGAGGGATATGACCACGAAGAGGTCAGTGAGATATTGGGAATCAGCAATGTGACCAGCCGAACCCAATATTGCCGCGCCAAGCAACGCCTGAAAGAATTATTGACAGAGAAAAGAGATAAACAGCTGACATTTGTACAATATGGATAAACTGGAAAAATATTTCAATGAACAGCGAGACGCCTTTGACGAGGAGCCCAGCGAGGGACATTTGAACAGGTTCGAAGCCAGGCTGGATCAAGTTCACACTCCCAAAACAAAGAGGCTCAGTAAGGATCTGCCCTTCCTGAAGATTGCCGCTGTGTTAGTCATCCTTCTGCTAGCGGCGAATCTGCTCACCTACCTGTTGCCCCAGAAAGTCGGGCATATGACACCAACTGTTGCCAGCGGCGAAATGAATGAAACGGCCAACTTTTATACGACAAGGATCAACAGCGGGATGTCCCAGTTAAAACAATTGGCTGACAAGGGAATTGGAAGTGAAGCAGAACTGAATCAAATTAAAAAGGAGATGGATGAAATGGACCTTTTACACCAGGATCTGCAGAAGGAGTACAGTGATAATCCGAACGATGAACGCGTTGTCCATGCCATGATCGAGTACTACCAAACCAAACTCAATATTATCAATACCATTAAAAATGATTTGGAAAATATCAAAACCAATAAAAATAATAACCATGAAACCACAAATCTTTAGTTTGCTCTTTTTCCTGCTGCTGATATTTAGTTTTCAGGCACAGGCTGAAAAAACCATCAAACGTGTTTATAAAAGCTTTCCAGTGAGTCAGGTCTCCAGACTTGAGTTATCCAATAAATACGGCAACATTCAGATCGACGATAACAGGAAGGACTCCGTGATCATCAATGTGGAAATCTGGGTCGATGGCTCCGGCAGCCGCGCACAGAAACTACTTGATAACATCAATGTCGAGATCAACTCAAGCGGAGGAAATGTCTCTGCTTCCACCGATTTCAGGAATAGTTTCAACAACATAAACCAGGAATTCGGCATTGATTACCATGTCTCAGTACCGGCCGACAAGGATCTGACTGTTGCCCAAAAATACGGCAATGTTACCATGAACAATCTGACTGGGAAAGGCAATTTTGACATCAAATATGGAGAATTCAGGGCACAGAATTTGCTTTCCCCGGCACTTTCGCTCGACATTTCCTACAGCAAGGCGAGCATTGAAACCACGAAAGATTTCAATGTGATCATTAAATATTCCAAACTTTCCCTCAACAAAGGGGAAAACCTGAATATCGATTCAAAATACTCCGGATTGAACATGGGCGATTTCAGGGAGGTTGTTCTCGACTCGAAATATGACGATATAAAATTCAGAACAATCAATGATCTGAAAGTAAATTCTATGTACACAGGTTACAAAATTGACAAGATACTCTCCAACCTTGTGCTAACCAACGGATATGGCGAATTTCACGTCAGCACCATTCCTGCCAGTTTCAAGAGTATCAAAGTGAGCAGTCGCTATGCCGGCATTCGGCTCGGCATTGAATCAGGTGCCTCCTACAAATTGGATGGAAGTGTCAGGTACTGCGAACTTAAGCATCCGGCAGGCAAAATGAACCGTTCAAAAGAGGATAACAGCTATGAGGTTCATGGAAACGTCGGTGATTCAGATTCACCCAAATCCACAGTAAGTGTCGAAAGCAGTTATGGCAATGTAAATTTGATGCCCTGAATTTTGTCCAGCAACAGTCGATAGTTGAACTTTTTTAAAACAGACGAATTTGATAAAATCCAAATAGTGTATAACTTCGCATGCAGATGCGAATGTCACCAGACCGCAAATTCCCTATACATCCTGAATTTGGCTTTGTAACTAGCCTCAGGGTCAATAATGGGATATTGCGGTTTGAGTTTTAAAAATATGGATCAAAAGAGATTACCATGATGAAACGATCTTTCCTGTTGGTTTTAATTTTTGCCGGAATTTTGTTTTCCGGACAAAAACCGGCTGCACCCTTCAACATCAAGCTGAAAATAAAGGGAATCAGGGATACAACCATTTACTTGGCCAACTATTTTGGAGACAAGGTACTTCGGGTAGATTCCCTTAAATTGAATCACGAAGGAATCGGGATACTTACCCGAGACAAGTTGCAAAAGGAGGGAATTTATCTTTTCTACCTGAACGACAAGAACTATTTCGAATTTCTGTTGGGAAAAAATCAGCAGATTTCGATCGATGCAGATTTCAATAACAATATGCAGAATAAATTCAGTGGAGCTGAGGAAACTATCGCATTCAGGGAGTATCAACTGTTTCTTGGCCGGCAAAAAACCAAACAGACTACGATCCAGAACAGGCTGAAGGTACTTCCGGAAAAGAGTGATTCCATAAAAATCCTGCAAAACGAACTTTCGGATCTGAATAACATGATGGAGGGTTATTGGAAGGATATGTCAGTCAAATACAAGGGAACTTTCCTGTCAGATTTCTTTTTGTCCATGCTCATTCCCTCTCCCGATGATCCCAAAATAGATACCAAGGCCAAAAATCCGGACTCCTTACGCTGGGTTTACAAATACAACTACATCAAAAATCATTACTGGGATAATTTCAATTTTGCCAGGGCTGGATTGATTCGTACTCCCGTGTTCCAGGAAAAACTGGACACCTATTTCAAAAAGATGATTTTGCAGATGCCGGATTCCCTGATTGGACCGATGATTCAACTCATCGAAAAATCAAAAAAGGATACAGAAGTGAATCACTACATCTTTCTCTACCTGCTGAATGAGTCCAACCAATCCCAAATCATGGGAATGGATAAGGATTTTGTTGCACTTTCCGAGAAGTATGTTCTTCACGAACCAAAAAGCTGGTTGGATACCGCGGTAGTTTCCAAGATCAGGGAACGGGTCAATGCCATCAAACCCAATCTTATCGGAAACCTTGCTCCGGAACTCAAACTTCCCGATTCGGAAGGAAATTTCTACAGTCTGAGACAGGTGAATGCAAAATTTACGTTGCTCTATTTCTGGGAACCCGACTGTAGTCATTGCCAGAAAACCACTCCGATACTGAACAAGGATCTCTATCAGGTCATGAAGAGCAAAGGGATAGAGATATTTGCCGTACTCACGCAGAATAACAAGGAAAAGTGGGTGAAGGCTATTCAAGAATACAAAATACAGGAATGGACGAATGTCTGGGATCCCAATTACACCTCAAATTTCAGAAAGCTGTACGATGTGACCAGTACTCCCATCATTTACATCCTCGACAAAAACAAGCGAATAGTTGCCAAAAGACTCGATGTTGACTCCTCCCTGAAGTTCCTGCAGGCACAGCCGGAAATGAAATAGGTGGGGATAAAAGTTGCTTCTTCTTCCCTACCAGATTTGGGAGAAATTAGGTTTTCATAGTTTGTTAAATCAGATGGACTGTTGATTCATCGGTAGGCGGGTTTTGCCGCCTGCGGTATTCCGTCGAAGGTAAGTTCCACCACATTCATGTAGGGGTCGGGTGGCAAGGCAGGCAACCCTCGCAGCCAAACTCTGTCTTCCTTTTGGTCTACCTCCAATTTTTGCCCAGTTGTGAGAATCCTTGCAGACCGAACGGTACTGCCACACCAGGCAAAAGGCAAAACGGTGCCGGGCCAGCGTTGGACGAATAGGTAGACTTTCTCTCCAACCATACACTGAAAACCCAGATTTGGCGCTACGACCGGCGAAGCCTTAGCCTGATAGACTGCCTCTCCATGAACTTTCATCCATTTTCCAATCTCCCTGAGGGAGGCTACCTGCTGATCAGGGATCTTCCCATTCCCATCCGGGGAAACATTCAACAGAAAATTTCCGCCTTGCGAGGCACAGGATGTCAGCAGTCTGATCAGTTCGGCCACCGGTTTATAATTTTGATCGAAAGGAGCAAACCCCCAGGTTCTGTTCATAGTGTAGCAAGATTCCCACGGTTTGTTGTGGGCGGTAACCACATTCTCTGGTGTAACAAAGTCTTCACCCGTTCCTGCCCTGTCATTGATCAATATACCGGGTTGTAATGCGCGTGCCATTTTGATCAGGTCACTGGAACGCCAAACAGTGGTATCTCCCGGAGTCATTCCATCGAACCAAAGGATGTCCACTTTACCGTATTTGGTGAGTAATTCCTTTACTTGTTCGTGCGCCTGTCTGACCAAATGGCCAGTGACTTCAGCACTTTTGGGATAACCTTGTGGCAATACTCCTGGCAAGTGCCAATCTGTCAAAGAGTAGTAAAATCCCAATTTCATTCCTGCCTTGTGGCAGGCGTCTGCAAAATCCGCAACAAGATCCTTGCCAGGGCCTATTTTAACCGAGGTAAAGTCGGATACCTGGCTATCGAAAAGACAATATCCGTCGTGGTGCCGGGTAGTAAGAACCACATACTTCATTCCTGCTTCTTTGGCCAGTGCCACCCAACTGGCAGGATCATAGTTCGCAGGATGGAAATTTCCGGCGAGTGTTTTGTATTCACTGTAAGGTATATGCTCCTGATACATGATCCACTCACCGCGTCCTTCTGTAGAATAGACTCCCCAATGGATAAACATGCCGAAACGGGCGTCCTTCCACCAGTCTACCTTGCTCCTGTTTTCCTTGCAAAAGGGTTTCAGGGTTGCTGCAATCAGCAATAACATGAACAATATTCTCCTCACATGTACTATTTTAAATTTGACTCAATTTTGTTGCTATTACTTCACGACCGCGTCTGTTTTGACTTCCCAGCTATCTGTTCGGAAGAGGTTCACAGGCATTCCTTCCTTGTTGAAAAGATTCGGGATACCTGTGTTGCTGAAACCAAACCTTACTGCTACCGGAAATTTAACTGCCTTGTTCCAAACGATTACTGTATTTCCCTCGATTCTTGCACTTGCAAACAGAAATTTCTGGTCCTCCCCGGCAATGTAAAACTCATTCAGGTCCTTGGCTGTCGCCATCAACCCATTTTCGACATGGTTGAAAAGTATCCGAACCCTGTTTTTTTCAAGAATCATACCCTTGTACTGGGGATATTTGTAATTCAATCCATTCATACCATAGGTATCTGCCAATGCGAGGTTGGCAAGGCGGTCGGCAACCTCCATTTTTTTAATGGGATGGATATTTCCTACATCATCTACCAGATCGTGAACGATTACCATTCCGGTTTTGGAAACAGATTGCAGCGCAGTTTGCTGTTCCCTCAACAAGGCCCCAATGTTGTAGTTTCCATAGGAAAATGGGGCAATCTGCACATAGTAGAAGGGGAATGAATATCCCCAGGCAGCTCTCCATCCACCAATCATTTTGGTCATGAGCCGTGTATAGGTGCTATAGGTCGAAGTATTGCTCTCGCCTTGGTACCAGATCACCCCTGCGATTTTGAATTTAGTAAGAGGTGCAATCATGGCCGGATAAATTGCTCCGGGAGATATCGGCCACCAATCAGCAGGATTCAATTTCACAGAGGCATCCTTCAGAATTGGATCCTGTTCCACCAACTCTTTTGGAGTCCAGGCTTCAGCAGGAGTACCACCCCAGTTGCTGTTGATAAGACCAACAGGCACATTCAGCTCTTTTTGAATTTTTGATCCGAAGAAATAACCGATGGCACTAAAATGCAGCATCTCCTCAGGAGTGCAGACTTTCCAGGTTGCCTTCATATCTTCCTGAAGGTAATCGGAGGTTGCTTTAGGCACATAAAAAAAGCGGATCTTCTTGTTATTGGCATTGGGAGCCTCATCCAGCGATTGTTGAAGCTTCTGGTCACCGCTCCATTCCATGTTGCTCTGTCCACTGCAAACCCAGACCTCTCCCACCATTACATCTTCCAAAATCATATGTTCGTTGATGGTGATGGTATAAGGTCCGCCTGCGCCTGGAGTCTTAATTTTTATACTCCACTTAGCACCGGAACTTCCTTTGGTTACGTATCTTGCAGTATCCCAGGAAGCTTTGACAGTAACCGTTTCTGCAGGGCCACACCATCCCCATAAATTAACATCACTCCTCTGTTGAAGCACCATGTGACTTCCAATGATTGCGGGAAGCCTGATTTCTCCGGACGATGGGTTGAACCATCCAACAAGCACTGCAAGGAGCAGTATGGATAAAAATTTCCTTTTCATACGAAAATAGCTTAGTAAAGATAAAGATAATTGGAACGTTCGCCTGCAAAGCTCCTTTGCTTTTAAATCACCTATTGAGGTCTCCCCCCATACTCGATTCATGCAGACAAATTTTATTTATACTGTAATGCGAATTTTTAACTAGTTAGCCTTGATTCAAAACGACACTACCAGTGGCCAAAAAAATCTGCCGATTGGAAACGAAAAATCACCTGCATTATTGAAGCCGCAAGATACAAATTAAGTAAAAATGAAAGGGAATCGGAAGAAGAAAAGTCATCCCTGACTATCGGGCTCCGACAATTGAGAACAGAAGGGGTAAAAAAAAGAGCAGCTTCCGGCGGAAGTCTCTCAGACTAGATCCGTGCCGTAAGCCGCTCAATTTAGGAAAACATCACGTGGCAGGTTTAGTTGTCACTTCAGTTTTTGCAAAAAGAGGGACAAATAGGTTCAATATTGCCTCTGATCAGGAATAAAACCCAAATATTCCGTTTGGTCTGTACTAAAACATACTATTACTTTTTCAAAAGTGGTACATTATTTTGAAGGAAGGAATAGCCCATTGGGGCTATTTTTCATTTTTAAAGCATCTTCTCTTTCAAAGCTTTTGCAACAACCTGGGCCTTGGAATGGACCTGTAGTTTTTCGTAAATATTTTTAATGTGGTTTCTGACTGTTTGCGTACTGATAAACAGCTCAATGGCAATCTGTTCATTGGTTATCCCGCTTACAATGTAGGAGAGTATCTCCTGTTCCCGTCTTGTGAGAACCGAAATGTGCTCCTTTTCCTTTTTTTCAGGTTTAAAAAATGCCAGAACCTGCTTGGCTACCATGGGGGTCAGGGCAGCGCCTCCTTCAAAAACTTGTTGTATTGCTTCCAGGATTCTTTGCGGATCTGTCTTTTTCAGGATATATCCATCTGCCCCATTTTTTATGGCTGTCATGATGTTAAATTCATCTTCCAGAATAGTGAGCATGACGATTTTTGTATCCGGCCATTTGCTTTTGAATAATTGGATAGCCTCCAAACCCGTGATACGTGGCAGATTGATATCTAAAAGAAGAACATCCGGACTTTCCTTGTTTGTCATTGCCTCGTCAACCGAACCATTGGACCACAAAACCCGGTAATCCAATACAGAAGAGACCAGAAAAACAAGACTTTTCTTGAATTCCTCATGGTCTTCAACGATTCCGACTGTGACCGCCATTGGATATTTTTTTCTCGAATTAACCATAAATAATTGGTACCATCCATAGCCCTTTCGGGTCATATTTTTATTTCCAGATGGATGATGGTTCCCTTTCCTACGTAGGAATCAACATGAAGTTCAATTTTTGAGTCTTTCGCTCTGTCCCGGATGTTGATCAGTCCATTCCCATGAGAGGGTAGATTCTGCAGGCTGCTTTCATCGAATCCTTGTCCGTTGTCCATCAGGCTGACCAAACAGGAATGCTCCTTCACCTCTGCAATAAAGGTCACCTTGGTGGCTTTTGCATGCCGGATAATGTTGTGGGTTGCCTCCTTCAGAATCAGAAAAATGTCGTTTTTGAGTTCATCCGGCATCACAATCGATCTGTCAGGGGCATTAATTTCAGCCTGGTACTGAATGCCATTGTCGGTCAATATTTCATAAAGAAGGTTGTTCACTTTGGCCAGCAAACCCTGAAGTGAATCATTTCTGGGGGAAGTCATCCAGATAATATCGGTAATCGACTGGAGTGCTGATTGGGTCAGATCGGCAATTTTCAAAGACAGTTTTTTAAATTCGGAAGGAGCCGGATCATCCATTCTTTTCAGAGTATCCGTATAAATCGATATACTGCCTAAGGTGGATGCCAAATCGTCGTGCAGGTCACGTGAGATTCTCTCCCTCAATTTCTTTCGCTGTCTGGCGACCGCATCTGCGATTTGCTTTCTTTCTGTTATCAAATGCAGGATGAACAATAAACCCACAACCTCAAAAATTGGCAGAAGGAACAACAGCGTGGAGGAGGTATAGATGAAAATCAGGCTCAATAAAAGGGAAGAGAGAAAAATAATCAAAACAAAAGCCTTCCTGATCCGGCTTATCGGGTCCCAGCCACGAACATATAACCACAAATAGAGCGAGACGAGCAGTAAAATAAACCCAATCTTCAGGTATTCCCTTGAGATGTCAGGATCCATGACTGTTCTCCGTAAGGATTTGATGAACAATGTAGTTAAAGCACTCCAACCTACTTGCTCCTTCACTACCAATGTGCCCGGTTTTAGATCCTCCAAAGTCATCTCACTTCCGTGATAAGGAAACTTGATGATGGCAAAATAGTATTGGGAAGGTAGAAGCGGGAAGATAAGACTTTTGGATGAGATAGAGGCATATCCGCTGCCCCCGCTTACCTCCTGAAAACCTGCGAGAGTGGTTTGGCCGGATTCCTGGTCTCTGGCATAAAGAAATACCCTGGCACCGATGGCATCCCGGTTGGAAAGTGTCCCTTCCAATTTGAATTTTATGGTGTTCCTATTCCGGCTTTGATTCATGAAAAGCTTGCTGCTGCCTCCAATAAAATTGGCTGCATACAAGTCCATGTTTCCATCATTGTTAAAATCACCTACGGCTGCCCCAGTTGAGTAGCCATTCATATCCGCACCGTAATCCGAAGTAACGTCCTTAAAAAACAGCCCCTGTATATTTTTGTAAAGCACATTGCTTCCCACATTGGTTAGGTAGAGATCCTGGTAGCCATCGTTGTCAAAATCGGCAAATACCGCCCCGTTTGACAAGAAGATATTTTTTTGCAAATAACTGCTGGTCACATCCCTGAAATGTCCAAGACCATCGTTTAGATAGATTTTATTGTCATCATTTCTGTTGGCAATAAACAAATCCAGAAATCCATCGTTGTTGATATCGGCGAAAGTTGCACCATTGCTCTTGACCGGCAAAGCCCGGGAAAGATCCGTCTGGTCTGTGATCTCCCTGAATTTTATTTGCCCGTGTCCGGATTCATTCAAATAGATCCGGTTTCGTTCGTACCAAAATGTCACGCAAAGATCCGGATACCCATCCCCGTTTACATCTCCAAATGTGGCACAGGATCCGCCTGAAACTGTTTCCAACCCGGATATGGCTGTTATATCTGTGAAATGACCCGTACCGTCGTTGTGCAACAATTTGTTGGATCCGTTTTCACTGGTTACATACAAGTCAATGTTTCCATCCAAATCCACATCGGCAAATGAGGCCGCAGTAGACCGCTTATAATCGTCACATGCTCGGTTAGCTTGATTGGAAACATCCCGGAATATCCCACTGCCGTTGTTAAGTAATAGTTTATTCCGCGAATTCAGGTAACATACATAGATATCTTCATCGCCATCGTTGTCCACATCTGCCGAGGTAACCCCAAGTTTAATTGCCGCGTAGCTTGATTCCCCCGTGACATCCAATGTCCCTTGGGATTTCCTAATAAAGCCCTCATCCCTGAAAATATTACCTTTAACGGAATCATTTTGGGTTTCGGACTTGTTCATGAACAAACGGTTAAAATCCGATATGCAAACCGAATAGATATCCTCTTTCCCGTCTCCATCGAAGTCTGCGACTGCAACTCCGTATTCATTGTCCAAATCAATGCTGAAACTCGTCAATTTAATAGAGGAAAAACCAGGATTACTTCTCTCGAAAGGTGGAAAAACCTTGCTGCCACTATACAAAAGAAGGCCATCGTTGCCGGAAATCCATATATCTTCTTTGCCCGCAAAGGAGAGGTCGGTAAGATCATATTTTTCGCGCAGGGAATAATCGTGCAAACCACTTGAATCAATTTTCAATATTTTGGATTTGGAACCGATCAACCATATCTCATTTTGTGGGGAGATAAAGATTTTAGTTGCCTTGGTCAATTCCTCTTTTAAAAGTATCTGTTGTGACTGCGTACCTGAAAATTTGACCACTTCGCCTTCGCACAGTGCAAATCCCGTTGACTCATCCAAGATGCTAAAATCCTTCACTTTTCTTCCCGGCAATAATCGTTTGTATTTGGTCCCATTGAATACGTACAGTTCATTTGCATCATTGAGAATCCAGAATAGACGGGGATTCAATCCCACAATTTTTCGGATAACAGATTTACCGGGCGCCAATTCGACCTTTTTAAACGCTCCGTCATAATAGAATGCGGCTTCGCAAAAGCTGGAAACGAAAACCGTATTGGCAGGCGTAACGCACATGGAGTATATAGAGACCCCAAAGGGACCCATCAAACTTTCCAGTTGATTTTGGTGATAATGATAAATGACGGAAGTGCTATTTTCGAAACTGCATGAATACCACAAATCGTCTGCTGCAAGGGCCGAAAATTGAAAAACTGAATGGTCAGCAGGGTAGTTTGCCTTTGTCCAACTGTTGTTCTTGTTCAAGGTATATAATTTGTCCGCCAAAAAGAACCCCGCATTTGCATCGACCATATTGAGACGGGTTATATCCGATTTAGTTCCTGAATTCACCCGAACAAAGGAGTACCCAGTGGCCTGAAATTGCATCCACAAGAGTAAAGATAGGAAACACAATTTTTTTAGGTTGCCTGAAACAAGGGCATGCATCTTCATTTTTCTCATCCAAATAGTTTCCGGTTCGGCAGCTACTTACAAAGGTGGATAAATTTAAGCAATCCACACCGAATGAAAGAGCATCCACTTTAAATAATTAGATTTTCCAGTCAGTTGTCATTGTTAAAGATTTATGAATAGTTGAATTTAATTTGGATAGTAAGGTTGTATCTCATATATTTGCATCATGAATGAATAATCATTCATTTATAAACAAAAAACAATGGCACGTTTAATAGATGGCAGCAAACTGGCCCGTATTCATGCGGCGACACTTGAACTTGTTGTTGAGAAAGGTTATGGAGGGGCCTCGATTTCCGCTATTGCAAAAAAGGCTGGAGTGGCAGAAGGATATCTCTACCGCTTCTACAGTAGCAAGCAGGATTTGGTCACTTCGTTACTCCGAATGAACATCCATCACCTTATTGTAAGACTAAATGAATTTCTCGAACTGCATCCGAACATTATAAAGGTCATTGAACTGCTTATTGGAGAGCTTTTCTTGCTTGCAGAAACAGTGCAGGATGAAATCAGGTTCATCCATGTGCTGATGCATGAGTACAATTTTCAGATATCAGCCTCCCAGCGTGATGAGATCAAAATACTCTGTGAGAAGATTATTGCAATCGGGATTAGTCAGGGAGATTTAAATCCCAGATTGACGGTTGAGGAGGTATATTCGATGGTCATCATTTATCCTATCGAATTCATCAATATCCGGATCAAAGGTTCATTCGGCAACCATGGCTGGAATGAGGCCGAAAAACATAAAGTAGTCGATTTTTGCTTAAACTCATTAAAATAGGAGTAGGATGAATAGATTAATCAAAATGAAAATTGCAATGCTCTTCCTTTCCTTGCTGTCGATGGCAGCGAAAGGAGAATCACCTGCTGAACTTAAACGCATTTCCTTTGAAGAGGCCCTTCAGCTAACATTGCAGAACAACTACCTGATCAAACAGTCGGGTCATCAGTTGCAGCAAATGGAGCAGGAAGTTAAGGCGGCAAGAGGGTTGCGTTTCCCCAAGGTTTCGCTCAATGCCGGCTACAACCTGATGGAGGACCGCATCCACTTTGACCTGACTCCGGTGAGGGATGCCCTGCTTCCCCTATATCAGTCGCTGGGTTCCTATGGAGTTTTCACGGGTGTTCCAAATCCAGATCCCGCCACCAACGGAATCATGCCCATTTTACCCGACAATATTTCAACACAGGCAGTCAGGAAGAAAATGTTGGATGGAGCAACCGCTGTTAAGAATGCTACCTGGGATCTGACCATTCAGGAGAAGCAGTTTGCCATGTTGGATGCCGGCTTTTTATGGCCTCTCTTTACGGGCGGTAAAATTAATGCTGCCAACAAGGCGGCCCAGATTAAATATGAAACTGTAGCCTTGGAGAACTTGCAAAAATCATACGAACTGACCAATGAGCTCATTGAAAGATATTTTGGAATGGTTTTGGCAGAACAATCCCTTTCGGTGCGTGAAGAGGTAAAAAGAACGATGCAACTGCATTATCAGGATGCAGACAAACTACAGAAGCAGGGACAAATAGCCAATGTAGAACTGCTCAATGCCAAGCTCTATCTGGCTGATTCGGAAAGAGAGTGGCAGAAATCGGTCAGACAAAAAAGTATCCTGAATGAAGCACTTTTGAACACACTGGCAGAGAAAGTAAGTTTTGATATTCATCCTGTGACTAATCTTTTTTACCTCGATTCCATTGAGAATGTAACCTATTACTACACACTTGCAATGCAAAAAAGTCCGCTACTGGCGCAGGTTAACAAGAAAAAAGAGCTGGCAAACGAAGGCTACAAGGCGGAGAAATCAGGTCAATATCCCACCATTGCCCTTACCGGGATGTACGACATCGCCAACAAGGATCTCTCACCCTATCTTCCTGGATACATGGTTGGATTGGGCATGAAATGGAACTTGTTTGAAGGTTCTTCGCAAAACAAAAAAATCAAGGCACTCAACTACCAGAAACTACAGGTCGAGGATTACTATCAAAAGACCAGTTCTGATATCCGGACGGCCATCAACAAGTATTATCAGGAGTTAAGCATGTACCGTGAACAGTTGCAAATGCTGGATGCCGCTTCGGATCTTGCCAGGGAGTATTTCAGAATACGCAACAAGGCTTTCACTGAAGGGATGGCTACTTCGGCGCAGGTGGCAGATGCCTCCCTTTTGGTGGCCAAATCAAAAATAGACCGGTTGCAGGCCATGTACGGATACGATGTATCCCTTTCCAAATTGCTTTATTATGCCGGCATCACAGATCAGTTCACCCAATACATGGGAAGGAACAGCGCAAGAGCGGAAAAAACCGAATAGTTTTCCTATAAATAAAAAAAACAAAATTGGCTGCACGACAGCTATTTAACTTATAAAACAATAACCATGAACAAAACAAAAGGTTTCATCATTGCCGGAGCGCTTGGTTTGCTCCTACTATTTGTCATATATGCCATTGTCATTGTAAGCAGGCCTGTTCCGTTGGAAATTCAGGGAGAGGTTGAAGCTACCCAAGTAAAGGTCGCCTCCAAACTCATCGGTAGAATAGACAGTCTAGCCGTCAAAAAAGGGGATGAAGTGGTGCCAGGGACGTTGCTCTTCACGCTCAGCTCACCTGAACTGGAGGCAAAATACAGTCAGGCATCAGCTGTCCGTCAGGCAGCCGGGGCTCAAAAGGACAAGGCGTACAATGGAGCGCAGAAGGAGGACATCCAGGCAGCTTTTAACAGTTGGCAGACCGCTCTGGCCGCAGCTGATTACGCAAGAAAGACATTTACCCGCGTCCAAAACTTGTATAAGGATGGAGTCATTCCAGAGCAACAGCGTGACGAAGCCGAAACAAAAATGAAAGCAGCTTCAGAAATGGAAAATGCAGCACATTCGTTGTATCAGAAGGCAAAAAACGGCGCTCGTTTGGAAGACAAAGAGGCAGCAGGGGCATTGGTTTTACAGGCTGAAGGAGTGATGAGCGAGGTAAGTTCCTATTTAAGTGAGCGACGAATTTCCGCTCCGGTAAAGGGAGAAATCGCCAATATTCTGGCAGAAAGGGGTGAACTGATCAATGCAGGCTACCCAGTCGTTACGATCGTCGATCTGGCCGATGTTTGGGTCACGTTTAATCTCCGGGAGGAACTGGTAGCAGATATCCACAAAGGGAGTATCATTAAGGCCAGATTTCCGGCACTGGGGATGAAGGAGATTGCACTAAAAGTGACCTACCTCAATTCACTTGGAGATTTCGCTACCTGGAATGCAACCAAAACGCGGGGCGATTTTGACCTGAAAACTTTTGAAATACAAGCCGTACCTATCGAACGGACTGCCGGACTTCGTCCGGGAATGAGCGCTCTCGTTAATTGGGACCAAGTCAAAAAGGCAAACAAATAATATGTCGAAAAAATCGATGTTTTATCGAATCATCCATTCTTCCCTCTTTCGTGTGATGCGAAGGGAATTCGGGAGAATTGCCGGAAACTGGGTTCTGATTTTTGTGACACTCATCGGACCTGCGCTGTCATTTCTACTGGTTGCCTGGATGTTCTCTGCTGCAGTAGTCAGGGACTTACCAATCACCCTTGTTGACGGTGACCATTCGCAGCTTTCTGCAAAAATTGCCCGGATGGTTGATGCTACACCTGCAGTCAATATCATGCAGCAAGCAGCATCGCTCGGAGAAGCTAAATCAGGAATGGAAAGGGGTGAGTCAGACGCGGTTTTGTACATTCCGCAAGGTACGGAACAAAAGGTGCAGCAGGGCCGGCAAACTGAGCTTGTGCTCTATATCAACAATACCAACGTGGTGAAAGGCGGTGTCATACAGTCACAAATGGTGACAACATTATCCACCATCTCCGCGGGTATCAAGGTCCAAACCATGGTCAAAAAAGGGTTGCAACCCGTCGAGGCCATTCAGCGAGCTATACCTATCAAGCCGGATGTACACCTTTTGTTTAACCCCTACGGAAATTATGCCTATTTTCTGATGATGGGACTCCTCCCCCTTCTTGCCGTGGTCTTTATCTTTTTGGGAACGGCTTATGCCGTCGGCATCGAGATGAAGGAAGGTACCAGCGTTTCCTGGATTCAGGAGGCAGAAAACAGCACCACAGTAGCCATTTTGGGGAAATTAATTCCATACCTGCTGCTGTTCTTTGTCAATTTGATGGTGATGAACATTCTGCTGATCCGGGTGATGGGAACTCCGCTAAATGGATCGCTAGGTATGATACTTCTTTCAGAGTTTCTGCTAATCCTTGCTTACCAATCCATGGCCCTGCTGTTCCTTACTTTTACTGCCAATCTACGTTTAACCCTCTCCCTGGGCAGTGCCTACACCATGATGGCACTCACCTTTTCGGGATTGACCTTTCCTGCCATGGGAATGGCAATGGTTGCGCGAATTTTTTCCTGCATTTTTCCCTATACCTTTTGGTTGAAGATATTCCTCAGTCAGTCGATGCGAGGTGAACCGATTCATGAGGCTTTGATACCACTGTTGTTACTGCTTCCCTTTATTCTATTGGGTGTACTGGCACTCCCCACCTTCAAGAAAAGATGGACAGATGAACGGTGGCAGACCAGGGATTGAGAGAAGAAAGTTATGAGTTATGAGTTATGAGTTATGAGTTATGAAATATAAGTTGAAAGGATTGAGGCAGGTTGAAAGTTCGTTTTCCAGTGAATGGAGCGCCATTTTCAAGGACAGGGGAGCCTTGTTGATTCTGATGATTGCCGTCTGGATTTACCCGTTGGTCTATTCCATTGCCTATCAAAATAATGTGATTCGAGACGTACCTATGACCGTTGTCGATCTGGATAAAAGCGCTTTAAGCCGCCAACTGATTCGTATGGTGGAAGCGACTCAGGAGATCAAAGTCAGTCAGCAAACAGGAGATTTCAACGAGGCAGAGCAGCAATTCTGGGACAATAACACAAAAGGGGTCATTGTTATTCCCATTGACTTTGAAAAAAAGATTCTCAAAGGGCAGCAGACACACATTGGGTTGTATTGTGATGCTGGGTATTTCCTGATCTACAAAGAGACGCTTCGGGGAACGCTCCGGGCAACCGGATCGCTTTCTGCAGGCATTGAGATCAAGCGAATGATGGCCGTAGGTATTTCGCAGGAGACAGCCATGAAGCAACGGGATCCGCTGACCCTCAAAACCTATTCGCTCTACAACCCTGCGGGCTCCTATGGCTCCTATGTTATGCCTGGATTGATTCTAATCATTCTACAGCAGACCCTGCTGGTCGGAATTGGGATGATTGGGGGTGCCAAAAGAGAGAAGAAAAAGTTATTGGCATCTTCAGTCAAGCATGAAACTTCCACCATTCTGTATGCCTTGACCGGCAGGTCGCTTGCCTATTTTGCACTGAGTACCTTCAACCTCCTGTTTACTGAAATTGTGCTTTATCATTGGTTTGGCTTTCCCGACAAGGGAACTTTACTTGACATTTGGATTCTGATGATCCCCTTCTTTTTCTCCGTAATATTTATGGGACTTACGGTCTCACTTCTGATGAAAAGGAGGGAGCATTCCATCATGATGCTGGTATTTCTCTCGCCGGTAGTTCTTTTCCTAAGCGGTATGTCCTGGCCGGCAAGCTCGCTTCCACCTCTCCTGTATCAAATCGCACACATTTTCCCATCTACCTCCATGATCCCAGCCTTTCTGCGGATCCGTACCATGGGTGGAACCCTTAGGGATGTAAGGCCTGAATTTTTGTTTTTGATGGGGCAAATGGTGGTATATGGGCTGCTTGCAACCTATAGTTACAAGGTCTTTTTGCACAGGAGGAGTAATCGGGGATAAAAAGATCAATTACCTTTCAAAAGAAGAGGATTGTCCATTTTAGCGGTATTTTGGTTGTTAAATATGATCCTTTGATTCCAATTTCAAAAAGAGAGTACATCTGTTGGTTCGTGTAACCATTCACCTGCCCACACTTCCCCTTCTATGGATAAAATCCTTGTGGCTATTTTACATGCCAGGATTATTCCCTTAACATTTTTTAACTGTTTACACAGGTTACCTTTCCCCTATTTTTGGTATTAACAGGTGACGGAGAAACCTAACGTGCTTTTTCAAACCTACAATCGTTTCAATTTTTTTCCCGGCAATTATTCTGGGGTCTATGTTTCTATCATCCCCAATCGTAATGAAACCTAACAAAACCGTTAATGCAAATTGTATTCCAGTTTGTCAATTTCAAAAAAGGAAAATTAAGAACTTGCCTAACATAGTTAATCCAGTCATTTAATTATGAAATACTTAATATTATTATTTTTAATAAACACAATCATATCCTGTGGTTCAAAATTAACAAACAACACTTTCAGTGCCGAAAAGCGACAATACACAGAGCAGAAAAACCCGGTATCTGTGATCGTTTTGAAAAAGGGATCATTCAGGAAGGAACTGGTAAACAATGGCAAACTGTCAGCCTTGCGAAAAACCGACCTACAATTTCGTGTCGGGGAACAATTGGAAAAACTAACTTTTAAAAATGGGAACCATGTAATTGAAGGACAGGTAATTGCCAGTTTAACCTCTTTTACATTTAAGCAGCAATATGGAAACGCTGAGATTCTATTAAAGCGAAATAGGATAGAAATGCAAAATCTGCTGATTGGGCAGAGTTATACTACACTCGACACATCCAAAATACCACCGCACATTTATGAGGTGGCTTATGTGAAATCAGGATATGCCGAAGCCAATCAAAACCTGAAACTGGCAAAATTCAATTTTGAATCTTCCAGGCTAATTGCCCCATTTAACGGGGTGTTGGCTAATATTACCAAGAAGCAGTACGATTGGATCAATGCGGGTTCTACTTTTTGTACTTTAATTGATGATTCTGAATTTGAAGTCAGATTTCGGATCGTTGAAAGCGAGATTGGTGATATCAGGTTAAACGATGAAGTACAATTAATCCCTTATTCGGGTAAGAATGTCATCAGGGGCCGGATTTCGGAAATCAATCCGGTCATCGATGAAAATGGGATGATCCTCGTCAAGGCGCAGGTGAAGAATCAGGGGGGATTGATGGATGGTATGAATGTGAAAGTAATCGTTGAAAAAGAGATACCGGACCAATTGGTTGTTCCCAAGTCAGCCGTATTGTTGCGCGACAACCAGGAGGTTCTGTTTAAATACACCAAAGAAGGGATCGCATACTGGACCTATATTCAAACCTTAGCCGAAAACACAACCTCTTTCGCGGTAATTGCCAATTCCAACAAAGGGGCTATTCTTGCCGCGGGCGACACTATCATCATTTCCGGCAACCTTAATCTGGCACATGAAAGCAAGGTGGAGTTGAAATAGGTTTGAGGGTTTGAAAAGGTTTGAAAGGTTTGAGGGTTGAAAGGTTTGAGGCTTCGCCGTTTGAAGGTTTGAGGCTTCGCTGTTTGAAGGTCTGAAAGATTGCGCACGGAACGATCAAACGATCAAACGATCAAACGATCAAACGATCAAACGTTCAAACATTCTTTTGAATAATGATAAATCAAAATAGTTATGCCAACAATTACCTGTTTTGAAGATTTGGAGACATGGCAAATAGCAAGAGAGATATCTGAGCATGTTTATCTCCTTACTAAAACAAAAATTTTTTCAAAAGATTTTGGCTTGGTTGATCAGATTCGTCGTTCGTCGGGATCAATAATGGACAATATCGCTGAAGGATTTGAGCGGGAAGGAAGAAATGAATTCATTCAGTTTTTATCCATCGCAAAAGGATCAGCAGGTGAGTGCCGGTCTCAATTGTACCGAGCCAAAGACCAAGAATATACCACGGCTGAAGAATTTGAAACGCTTAAAAGCAAATTACTGATGGTCAGTGTCAAAATAAAACGATTTATGGATTATCTAAAAACGACAGAACTTAAAGGGAACAAATATAAACGATGATTAAGAACACATGAATGTTTGAGGCTTCGCGTTTGAGAAGGTTTGATAATGTTTGAGCGTTTGAGGGTTGGACGCTTTGCTGTTCGAACTATCAAACAATCAAACGTTCAAACATTTCCCAAACACCTACCGCATGATAACCTTCCTTATACGCCGACCAATAGCCGTTACCATGTCATTCATCGCCATATTGATACTTGGCGTTTTTGCCATGAATTTCATACCTACCTCCCTCATGCCAGATATCAATATCCCTGAGATAACGGTGCAGGTAAGCGATCCAAATACAACGGCCCGGGAATTGGAAAATGCGGTTGTGCAGCCCATCCGGCGACAATTAATGCAGGTTGCCCATCTTGCCGACATTACCAGTGAATGTAGAAACGAAAATGGTGTCATTCATTTGAAATTTGAATATGGCTCCAACATTGACTACGCATTTATCGAAGTAAATGAGAAGATCGACCGCGCCATGAACTATCTTCCCCGCACCATATTAAGGCCGAAAGTAATCAAAGCCAATGCCACCGATATCCCAGTCTTCTACCTTAACCTCACCCTCAAACCTTCAAGCAGGCTTGACTCAAAACCTTCAAACAGCGATGAGTCTAATCTACCAATAAGCGAGAGCTCTGATTTGTTCCCTGTCTCACAGGATTTTGCCGCTCTGAGCCGGTTTGCCCGAAACGTTATCTCAAAGCGCATTGAGCAATTGCCGGAGGTAGCTATGATAGATATAAGCGGAACAGTTAGCTCTGAACTACTAATAATCCCTGATAACCAAAAGCTGGAGTCTCTGGGGATCACAATTGCTACTCTCGAAAACAGTCTCAAAAGCAGCAACATTAAATTGGGAAATTTATTGATCCGCGACGGTCAATACCAGTACAATATCAGGTTTTCCTCAACCCTTCAAAATAAAAACGACATAGAGAATGTCTATTTCAAGGTAAACGACAAATTGTTTCAGTTGAAAGATGTCGCGATGGTAACCGAGCATCCACAAAAGCAGAAAGGGATGGTCCTTCACAATGGAAAAGACGCGGTGATTTTTGCCATCATCAAACAAAGTGATGCTCGTATGTCGGAGCTGAAATCCAAGTTAAATGACCTGATTGGCCATTTTGAGCAGGATTATCCCAACATCAGGTTCGATATTACCCGCAACCAGACCACCCTGCTCGATTACTCTATCGGCAACCTCTACCAGGATTTAATGTGGGGGGCCATTCTCGCGTTTTTAGTCATGTTCTTTTTTATGAAAGATTACAGGGCTCCCCTTCTTGTTGGAATTACGATCCCTACCTCGCTAATCGTGTCAATGCTATTTTTCTACCTCCTGCATATTTCCATGAATATCATATCATTATCAGGAATAATACTCGGAGTTGGAATGACCGTTGACAATTCGATTATCGTCATAGACAACATCACCCAGCACCGCAAACGGTTGCTGCTGCAAAAAAAAGCGCAAGACTTTGCCAACGAAAAACGCTCAAATCCATTGACCCCTCAAACAACTGAAAAAACAGAAACTTCGTCATCCAATCTCGAAATGCTTGAGTCGGCCTGTGCAAGCGGGACCAATGAAATTTTTGCTCCGCTATTGAGTTCGGCATTGACAAACTGTGCGGTCTTTCTGCCGTTGATCTTCATCAGTGGCATTGCAGGTGCGATGTTCTATGATGAGGCGATGGCCGTCACTATAGGATTACTTGCTTCGTTAGGCGTTTCGGTAACACTTCTCCCTGTCTATTATCGTTTGGTTTACAGAAATCAGGAAAGTGTGACCAGGCTGAAATTTATGCAACGCATCAATCTCCTGAATTTCGAGGTGTTGTATATGTCTGGGTTTCGGTTTGTGATGCGAAATCAGGTATTATCAACGGTTCTTGTTGTGTCATGCCTTGCCGGAGGATTTGTCATGTATCAGTTTCTCGATAAAACCCGCCTGCCTGTACTCCAGAAAGACGAGTTGATGCTCGCCGTGGACTGGAACGAACATATACATGTGAGCGAGAACAAGCAACGAACCCTGCAATTAATCGAACAACTAAAGGGGCAACTGGACCAGAATACCTGTATGATCGGCGAACAGCAGTTCATCATGGACAAGAACAGTGTTGCCTCGTCGTCGGAAGCGCTGATATACTTAAAAGTAAAGGATCTATCCCGGTTAAACCCTACCATGAGCGAGGCTGAAGCCTACCTGAAAAATAAATTTCCGAAAAGTATTGTCCAACAGCGCGAGGTGGACAACATTTTTAACATGATTTTCGCATCGGACGAAAGGCCCCTGACGGCAAGGCTCAGGGCTGTCAACGATTATGGGCCGAACAAAGTAGTTTACCTCCAAAATACCTTGAATAAAATCAGATCCGCACTGCCCGGTCAGCCCATTGAGGGAATACCCTTGTCGGAATATACCATCCTGCACACCGACCCGGCCAAGCTGATGTTGTATGATATCTCCTTCGATGATATATATGGCCGGTTAAAGAGTGCATTTAATGAGAATCAGGTATTTCTGATTTCCGACAACCAGGATTTTCTCCCTGTCGTTTTAGGCAGCAATCAGCGGGATATCCAGTCTGTGATCAATAATTTGTTTATCCGCAATAAAAAAAATGAATTAGTTCCCGCTCGCGATCTCATTTCCGAAACCAAAGGTGAAGATCTGAAACTGATCGTTGCAGGAAAAGAGGGGGAATATTTTCCAGTAAATTTCGATATTGAACCGGAAAAAGCATCAGAGGTTATCGGGAAAATTGGAAATATTGTTCGTCAGGATCGTTTATTTGAGGCAGGGTTTAGTGGAAATATCTTCTCTAACAAGACTTTGATAAAAGAACTGACCCTAATTTTATTGATTGCTTTTGCCCTCCTTTATTTTATCCTGACTTCTCAGTTTGAATCGCTTACCCTGCCCTTACTAGTATTGCTGGAGGTACCTGTAGATATTTTTGGCGCTTTTTTGGCTCTGAAACTGGGGGGCACCGGAATTAACCTGATGTCGCTGATCGGAATCATTGTGATGAGCGGGATTGTTATCAACGATTCGATTTTGAAGGTGGACACCATGAATAAGTTGTATAACCAGGGTACGCCGTTGATGCGGGCAATAGTTGAATCCGGACACAGGCGGTTGCTTTCCATTCTGATGACAGGAATGACAGCCATCCTCTCCTTGTTGCCCATCTTGTTTACTTCAGGCCTGGGAGCCGATTTGCAAAAACCGTTGGCCCTGGCAATTATCGGGAGCATGCTGCTGGGAACGCTGGTTAGTCTTTATTTCGTGCCATTGTGCTTTTACTACCTGAAAAAGCGTAGGCAACAATGAAACGAAAAATTCAACTTGCCGTTTTTGCCATTATGCTGATATACCTCTTTGCAACAGGGTTATCCTGGCTTGCACTGGGGCTGATTTTTCTGTTACTGATTTGCCTTTTGTTCAAATCGAAAATCCCTCCTTTTGTTTGGTTGAGCAATCATGGCTTTGTTTCGTCCCTTGTAACCCTTATAGGCATTTTTTTTCTGGCCATCTTGATCAGGGTGTTTTTATTCGAGATCTTTTCCATCCCGAGTGGCTCGATGGAGAACACCCTCCTTGCGGGCGACAAGGTACTGGTGAGTAAACTCAATTACGGGCCTGGGCTGCCCTCATCCCCATTTGATATACCCTGGATCAACCTGTTTTGGTACCTGGGGGCAGACAAAAAATCAAATCCAGATTCAGCATACTGGGACAATTTCAGGTTAAGGGGCTTTGCTCAAGTTAGGCATGGGGATGTGGTGGTTTTTTCTCAACCACTACTCAGGAGAAGCGAAAATATCCTTATTAAACGATGTGTGGGAATACCGGGAGATACGCTGCAAATCACAGATGGGGTTGTTTTTGCCAACCATAAGGTCATACCGGTTTCAGACAATGCCAAGCAACCATACCGGATGAGCATCCGGAACCGGCCGGCGCTATTGAACCTGGTGGATAGCCTGGGACTGGAAGTTTGGGCCAGTAATAACGGTTACAACCCCGACAGCATCATTATAAATATGACCCCATCACAGCTAGAAAAATTGAGCAGAAGAGGATGTGCGGGTTCAATTTCCTTCCGACCTGTGGAAAATGATTCTGCGCACTGGGTATATCCTGCGGATAAAGAACATGCTTGGACCATCGATAATTTTGGCCCGTTGCTTATCCCCGGGAAAGGTACCACAATCGAACTCACGCATGCCAATTATTTGGTATACCGGAAAGCTATCAGACAGTTTGAAAAAGCCGAAGTAGCAGAAAAGAACGGAGTTTTTTATCTCAATGGAAAACCAGAAACCACCTACACCTTTCGCCACAACTACTTTTTTATGATGGGCGACAACAGGCACAACTCAAACGATTCGCGTTACTGGGGTTTCGTCCCGGAAGATAACGTGGTGGGCAAGGCCGCAACCATACTGTTTTCCTACGGTTCGACTGGGTTAAAATGGAAGAGGATACTAAAAATAATTTATTAACACCCCCAAATGCTATGAGTTATTCAAACTATCTCAAAAAAATCAGCTGGCTAATTCAATTGCTTAAGCAGGAAAAAACAGGCCCCTCGGATGTTTTAGCCCAAAAAATTGGGGTTTCAAGGCGTACCATTTTTCGGTATATGGACGAACTTCGTCTGAACGGGGCTGAAATTTGTTATTCCAGAAGCAAAGGGACGTTCTACCTGAAAAACCATTTCGATCTGACGGAAGATTTTTTCTGACAGTGCTATATTTTGGCACTGTTAACAGATAACTTCGGACAATCTAATATCTATAACAAGGTTTAAATATGTACTTTAAAGGGAAAGAACAGGAAGCCCAACCCACAAAAGTTAGCCGCTTCCTGCTCGGCACCTTTTTCAAAAAAGAAAGTGAGGTGAGGTGACAAAGATAATGAGTTGAAACCAATAAATAACATACTCCAAGAAATGATAAATGGAGCTTAATTTTGTATTTATAATAAATAAAGATAATAGAACACTAGCGTTGCGTCTTTTTTAGAATAATTTTAACTGTATATATTTCTGTTCTTTGACATCTTGATATTCTGCATTTTCAAAGAGTTGCTTAATCGGCGTTCGGTCAAAAGGAGCCAGACTGATAAG